>OEIV010000272.1_pt1 | contig 31606 bp, 29 predicted proteins | sample 1539231 | NCBI WGS metagenome assembly OEIV01 (sample SAMN03794762, study PRJEB22550) | activated sludge metagenome | feature: wastewater treatment plant; material: activated sludge; isolation source: Wastewater treatment plant of a petroleum refinery complex | place: Argentina: Buenos Aires ... | reverse complement strand
CGCGAGGGGGTAAGAGGTGCCAGGAAGGAAGGACCGGAGCGGGGGGGGGCGGTGGCCCGCCGCATCCTTGCCGCCGCCACGGACGTGCCGCCGCTTTGACTTGGGCGAATCCGGCCTGATACAAGCCGCCCATGGACCGCTTCGGCTGCCTCGCGCTGCGAATTACCGGCCCGGCCGCGCCCTGACGCCGGCCGGGGAGAACCCGCACGCCCATTCCGCCAGCCCTTCAAGGACAGACCCCAGATCAGGGTCGCACGCCGCACATGACCGACAGCCCGAAGCCCGAAAAGAAGCCAAATCCCTACAAGGACACCGTCTTCCTGCCCAGGACCGCCTTTCCGATGAAGGCGGGCCTGCCCAAGTCCGAGCCCGAATGGCTCGCCCGCTGGAAGGCGACCGATCTCTATGCCCGCCAGCGCGCGGCGGCGAAGGACCGCCCGCTGTTCGTCCAGCATGACGGCCCGCCCTACGCCAACGGCAACATCCACCTCGGCACCGCCTTCAACAAGATCCTCAAGGACTTCGTCTCGCGCTCGCAGAACATGCTGGGCCGCAACGCGCCCTACGTGCACGGCTGGGATTGCCACGGCCTGCCGATCGAATGGAAGGTCGAGGAGCAGTACCGCGCCAAGGGCAAGAACAAGGACGACATCCCGGTCTCCGAGTTCCGCGCCGAATGCCGCGCCTTCGCCAGCCACTGGCTGGATGTGCAGCGCGGCGAGTTCCGCCGCCTCGGCGGCACCGGCGACTGGGACCATCCCTATACAACGATGGACTACCGCGCCGAGGCGCGCATCGTCGGCGAGTTGCTGACCTTCGCCCGCCACGGCCTGCTCTATCGCGGCTCCAAGCCGGTGATGTGGTCGCCGGTCGAACGCACGGCGCTGGCCGAGGCCGAGATCGAATACCACGACAAGAACTCGCCCCAGATCTGGGTGAAGTTCGAGGTCGCGAAAGGCCCGGCCGCACTGGCGGGTGCCCGGATCGTCATCTGGACGACGACGCCCTGGACCATCCCCGGCAATCGCGCCGTCTCGTATTCGAAGGCGATCGCCTATGGCGTCTATGAGGCCGAGGGCCATGGCCGCCTCGTCGTCGCCGACAATCTGGTGGAGCAGATCGCCACGAACGGCGGCGTCGCCTTCACCCGCGTCGGTGACGCTCCGGCGCTGGACGGCGTGATCCTCGCCCATCCCTTCCGGGGCCACGGCTATGAGTTCGACGTGCCGCTGCTCGCCGGCGAGCATGTCACCGACGACACCGGCACCGGCTTCGTCCACACCGCGCCCGGCCACGGCGTGGATGACTATGAGGTCTGGCTGAAGTCCGGACACTCGTCCCAGGACATCCCCGATACGGTCGGGCCGGAGGGCGAGTTCCTGGCGCACGTACCGCTCTTCGCCGGCCTCAAGATCCTCAAGGACGACGGCAAGGACGGTCCGGCCAACGCCGCGGTGATCGAGAAGCTGAAAGACGTCGGCGCGCTCTTCGCCGCGGGCCGCTTCCAGCACTCCTACCCGCACTCCTGGCGGTCGCGCGCGCCCATCATCTTCCGCAACACGCCGCAATGGTTCGCGCCGATGGACAAGCCCTTCGCCATCCCCGGCGAGGCGGGCGAGCCGAAGACGCTGCGCCAGCGCGCCCTGGAGGCGATCGGCGCGACGGCATTCTATCCCGAGCAGGGGCGCAACCGCCTGCGCGCCATGGTCGAGACGCGGCCCGACTGGGTGCTCTCGCGCCAGCGCGCCTGGGGCGTGCCGCTGACGCTCTTCGTCCACAAGGCGAGCGGTGAGGTTCTGCTCGACGAAGCCGTGAACGCGCGCATCGTCGAAGCGGTGACGAAGGACGGCGCGGATGCCTGGTATGTGCGCGATCCGCAGGACTTCCTCGGCGACGCCTATGCCGCCGCCGACTACGAGCAGGTGAAGGACATCCTCGACGTCTGGTTCGATTCCGGCTCCACCCACGCCTTCGTGCTCGACAAGCCGATCGATCCCGGCTGGACCAAGGGCTGGCCGGCCGACCTCTACCTGGAAGGCTCCGACCAGCATCGCGGCTGGTTCCAGTCCTCGCTGCTGCAGGGTTGCGGCACGCGCGGCCGCGCGCCGTTCCGCGCGATCATGACCCACGGCTTCATCGTCGACGGCAAGGGCCTGAAGATGTCGAAGTCGCTCGGCAACACGATCTCGCCGGTCGATGTGGCGAACGAGCAGGGCGCCGACATCCTGCGGCTGTGGGCGGCGAGCGCCGACTACGGCATGGACCCGCCGCTCGACAAGACGATCCTCGCGGGCAGCGCGGAAGCCTATCGCAAGCTGCGCAACACGCTGCGCTATCTGCTGGGCGCGCTCGACGGCTACGCCGCCGCCGAGGCGGTCGCCCCGGCCGACATGCCCGAGCTTGAGCGCTACATGCTCCACCGCCTCGCCGAGGTGGAGGACGAGGTCCGCGCCGGCTACGCCTCGTTTGACTTCATCCGCGTCTCCAAGGCGGTCGGCGTCTTCGCCACCAACGATCTCTCGGCCTTCTATTTCGACGTCCGCAAGGACGCGCTCTATTGCGACGCGCCGTCGAGCCTGCGCCGCCGCGCGAGCCGCACGGTCATGGACCTGACCTTCCACGCGCTCGTCACCTGGCTGGCGCCGATCATCCCCTTCACCACGGAAGAGGCGTTCCTGACGCGCTTCCCGAGCGACACCGACAGCATCCACCTGCGCACCTTCTGGACGGCGCCGGCGGGTTGCCGCGACCCGGCTCGGGCTACGAAATGGGAGCGCATCCGCGACCTGCGCCGTGTCGTCACCGGCGCGCTGGAGATCGCCCGCCGCGACAAGGAGATCGGCGCGAGCCTCGAGGCCGCGCCCACGCTGACCGTGGCCGACGCCGCCGACGCGGCGCTGCTTGGCGGCCTCGACCTCGCCGAGGTCGCCATCACCTCGGCCGCCCATGTCGCGGTCGGGACGGGGGCGGCGGGCGCCTTCTCGCTGGACGACGTGCCCGGCGCCTGGGTCGCCTTCGCCAAGGCCGAGGGCGGCAAGTGCGTGCGCTGCTGGCGCGTGCTGCCGGAAGTCGGGTCCGAGGCCGACCATCCAGAACTCTGCGGCCGCTGCGCCGAGGCGGTGCGCCTGCTGCCCCCCGTCGGGGGGGCCGCGTGAGCGCCAAAGCCGCCAGCCGCCGCGTCCTTGCCTTCGGCCTCTCGGTGGCCGTCGCGGTCTTCCTCGCCGACCAGGCGTCGAAGGCCTGGGTCCTCTACGGCCTCGGCTTCATCCATTGCCCGGCCTGCGTGCCGGTCGAGGTCACGCCGTTTTTCGACCTCGTCATGGTCTGGAACCGGGGCATTTCCTATGGCCTGCTGCCCGCCGGCAGCCCGTTGGAAGTCTGGCTGCTGATCGGCTTTTCCCTGGGAATGAGCCTCGTCCTCGCCTGGTGGCTGCTGAAGGCCGAGACGGGCTGGCTCGCCCTCGGCCTCGGCCTGGTGATCGGCGGGGCGCTCGGGAACGTGATCGACCGCTTCGCCTATGGCGCGGTGGCCGACTTTTTCCATTTCCACGCCTTCGGTAAATCTTGGTATGTCTTCAACGTCGCGGACGCCGCCATCGTGATGGGAGTGGTGGCCATCCTGATCGACGCCCTGTTTATCGCCCGGCCCGCGAAGGCGCCGGAACTGGAAGGTGTCTCCGACGATGCGCGTTAGTCTGACCCCGTCGAAACTCGCCCTGGCCGGCGCTCTGATCGCCTCGGCCGCCGCCCTCAGCGCCTGCGACACGATGTCGGAGGCCATGGGCATCGGCAAATTGCCGCCCGACGAATACGCCGTCGCGCCGCGCCGCCCGCTCGCCATGCCGCCGGACCTCGAACTGCGCGCCCCGCAGCCCGGCGCCCCGGCCGCCGCCGATATCGACGCGCGCTCCGTCGCCGCGCAGGCGCTCGCCACCTCGGGTCAGGGCGCCGGATCGGCTCCCGCGGCGCCGCCCCCGGAAACCGGCGCGGATGGCCGCGTCCTCACCACCACGCCCCCGCCGGCAAGCGAGCCATAAGCCGATGACCGTCCGACTGTCGATGCGCGGGCGGGCGCTCGCGCTCGCAGCCGCTCTCCTCGTTGCGCCCGCCGCCGCAGCGGATGAGGCCTTCAAGGCGCACGAGTTCAGCCTCGCCAACGGCATGCAGGTGGTCGTCATCCCCGACCGCCGCGCGCCCGTCGTCACCCACCAGGTCTGGTTCCGCACCGGCAGCGCCGACGATCCGCGCGACGCCGGCGGCATCGCGCACTTCTTCGAGCACCTGATGTTCCGCGGCACGCCCAAATACCCGGACCAGCAGTTCGACGCGGTCATCACCCGCAACGGCGGCCAGAACAACGCCAACACCTATTACGACCGCACCGTCTACTACGAGCGCATCGCCAAGGACCGCCTCGGCCTGATGATGGAACTCGACGCCGACCGGATGGCGAACCTCATCATCGACGACAACACGGTGCCGTCGGAACGCAAGGTGATCCTGGAGGAGCGCAACCAGCGCACCGACAACAATCCCGACAGCCTCTTCTGGGAACAGATGATGGCGGCGCTCTATCTCGCCCACCCCTACGGCATCCCGGTGATCGGCTGGCGCAGCGAGATCGAGGGCCTGACGACAGAGGAGGCGCGCGCCTTCTACGACGCCCATTACGGACCCAACAACGCGATCCTCGTGGTCGCCGGCGACGTCACGGTCGACGAGGTGAAGGCGCTCGCCGAGCAGCATTACGGCCCGCTGCCCGCCCGCACCCTGGTGCCCCGCGTTCGCCCGCAGGAGCCGCCGCCGCTGGCCGCCCGCCGCGTCGCCATGAAGGACCCGCGCGCCGCCGTGCCGACCTTTGCGCGTCTCTACCTCGCGCCCAGCTACACCTCGGCCAAGGACGGCGAGGCCTATGCGCTGCAGGTGATGGCCTATGTCCTGGGCGGCGCGGGCGACACGTCGCGCCTTGGCCTTGCATTGGTGAAGGGGTCGAAGACCGCCAACTCGATCTCCGCCTGGTATGACGGCGACGGCCTCGACGACCGCATGGTCGGCGTCTACGGCCAGCCGGCCGACGGCAAGAGCGCCGCCGAACTGGAAGCGGCAGTCGATGCCGAGCTGGCTAAGTTCCTCGCCGAGGGACCGAGCGAGGAAGAACTCGCCCGCGCCAAGAGCGTGCTGGTCGCCAACGCGATCTACGCGCGCGACAGCCAGGAAGGCATGGCGAACTACTACGGCGAAGGCCTGACCTACGGCCTCACCATCGCCGACCTCGACGCCTGGCCCGACCGAATCCAGGCCGTGACGGCCGAGCAGGTGAAGGCCGTAGCCGCGAAATACCTCACGCCCGAGCGCTCCGTGACCGGCACGCTGGAACCCGCCGCAGCCCCCGCCGGAGGCCAGCCATGAGCCTGTTCGCCCGCTCCGCCGCCGTCCTTGCGGCGGCGTTCGCGCTCGCCTGGCCCGCTGCGGCGATCGACATCCAGACCGTCAAGAGCCCCGGCGGCATCGAAGCCTGGCTGGTGGAGGAGCACGGCCTGCCGATCATCTCGATCGAGGCCGCCTTCGACGGCGGCGGCCGGCTCGATCCCGAAGGCAAGGCGGGCCTTGCCTATCTCGTCTCGACGCTGATGAACGAAGGCGCGGGCGAGTATGATTCCACGGCCTTCATGCAGAAGCTTCAGGACAAGGCGATCAGCTTCGGCGGTTCGGCCGACGCCGACGCCTTCTACCTTTCGCTCACCTCGCTCAGCGCCAACAAGGCCGAGGCGTTCGAGCTGATGCGCCTCGCCGTCGCCAATCCGCGCTTCGACCAGGAAGCGATCGACCGCATGAAGGCGCAGATCTTCGCCGCCCAGAAGGAGCAGGACGAGGATCCCGGCTCGATCGCCGGCAATACCTGGTCCGAACGCGCCTTTCCCGGTCACCCCTATGGCCGCCGTCTCGCCGGTACCGCCGACTCGCTCGCCGCCGTGACGCGCGAGGACATTCTCGATTTCATGCAGTCGCGCCTCGGCCGCGACCAGCTGAAGGTCGTCGTGGTCGGCGACATCTCGGCCGCCGAACTCGGCCCGCTGCTCGACACGCTGTTCGCGGCGATTCCCGAGAAGCGCGCCGCCGCCGACGCCGCGCCGGTCACGATGCAGAACGGCGGCAAGCTGGACATCGTCGACCGCGACATCCCGCAGAGCGTCGTCGTCTTCGGCGCGCCGGGCCTCAAGATGACCGATCCCGACTACCGCGCGGCGCAGATCATGAACTACGTCATGGGCGGCGGCGGATTCGCCTCGCGCATGATGAAGGAAGTGCGCGTCAAGCGCGGCCTCGCTTACGGCATCTATACCGGCCTCTCCGGCAGCCGCCTGACCGACACGCTCACCGGCAATGTCGGCACCGACAACGCCCGCGTGAAGGAGACGATCGATATCGCCAAGGCCGAAATCGTGAAGATGCGCGCCGAAGGCATCACCGACGAGGAACTCGCCGACGCCAAGGCCTATCTCACCGGCTCCTATGTCCTGGGCTTCGACTCGAACGCCAAGATCGCCGGCCGCCTGCTCGGCCTCTACCTCGCCGGCTTCGACAAGGACTACGTCAACCGCCGCAATGCCGAGATCGAGGCCGTGACGAAGGAGCAGGTACTGGCGGTCTCGCAGCGCCTGCTCGACCCGAACGCGTTCTACTGGGTGGTCGTGGGCAGGCCCCAAGGCTTGCAATAGCGGCGGCCGTCGCCGCGCTGCGGCTCGCCAGAGGGCGTCCTGCGGGACGCCCTCTTCGTTCTGGCCCTCGAACGCTCTAAACTCGCCGCATGACTCTCCCCTACGTCCAGGATCTCCGCCACTGCTTTCCGGCCCAGTCCGGGCCGCATCCGCTCGGCCACGAGACCTATGAGGCCCATCTCGCCGCCCTGAAGCCGCATGTCGCGGCGCTGCGCGACAGCGCGCGGGCCGGCGGCCAGCCGCTCTACGAAATCGTCCGCCGCCGCGACGATCTCGCCGCCGCCGCGCCGGTGGTCGCGCATCTGCTGAAGAACACGACCGATCTCTGCCTCCTCGGCGTCGGTGGCTCGGGTCTCGGGGCGCAGGCGGTGGCGCAGCTCAAGGGCTGGCGCACCCCCGGCGTGATGGACCGCATCGGCGACATGCGCTTCCACGTCTTCGACAATCTCGACGGCGCGACCTTCGCCCATGCGCTGGGCACGCTCGATCTGAGGACCACGCGGTTCCTCGTCGTCTCCAAGTCCGGTTCGACCGGCGAGACGATGATGCAGGCCCTCGCCGCCGCCGAGGCATTGAAGGCGGCGGGCGGGGGCAAGTATCTCGCCCAGCACTTCGCCGTGCTGACCGAGCCGACCGCGAACAATCCGGCGCGCAGATTCGCAGAGGAGATCGGCGCGCCGACGCTCGACCATCCGCTCGATATCGGCGGGCGCTACTCGGTGCTGACGCTGGTCGGCCTCTTGCCCGCCCTGCTGCTCGGCCTCGACGCCGCCGCCTTCCGCGAGGGAGCGGAGGCGGTGTGGCAGCGCGTCCTCGCCGCCGACGACGCCGAGCCGGTGACCGGCGCGGCTCTCGCCATCGCGGCGGCCGAGGCCGGGTTCGGCGAGCTCGTCCTGATGCCCTATGGCGACCGCTTCGAGCGCTTCGGCGCCTGGTGGCGCCAGCTCTGGGCGGAAAGCGTCGGCAAGGGGGGCAGGGGGCAGGCGGCCTCGACGGCGCTCGGCCCGGTCGACCAGCACAGCCAGCTTCAGCTCTATCTGGATGGCCCGAACGTGCGCGCCTTCACCGTGCTGTCGGTGGCGCAGACCGGCGAGGGCCATCGCCCCGACGCCGCCTTCGCCGAGCGCCTCGGAGTCGGCTATCTCGGCGACCACGCGCTCGGCGATCTCGTCGCCGCCCAGACGCGGGCGACCGCCGAGACGCTGGCCCGGCGCGGCCGCCCCGTGCGCACCATGAGCCTCGAGACGCTCGATGAACGCGCCATGGGCGCGCTCTTCATGCACTTCATGCTGGAGACCATCCTCGCCGCACGCCTGATGGATGTCGATCCGCTCGACCAGCCGGCGGTCGAGGAAGGCAAGCGCCTGGCGCGCGCCTATCTGGCCCAGGCCCGCGCCGGATGACCATCCGACGGCTCAGCGAAGGCACGATCAACCGCATCGCCGCGGGCGAGGTGATCGAGCGCCCGGCCGCGGCGGTGAAGGAACTGGTCGAGAACGCGCTCGATGCCGGGGCGCGGCGCATCGAGATCGCCATCGCCGGCGGCGGCCTGACGCTCATCCGCGTCGCCGACGACGGCACGGGCATGACGGATGAGGAGCTGTCGCTCGCGGTGCTGCGCCATGCGACATCGAAGCTGCCCGTCGCCGCCGACGGCGCCGCCGACCTCACCGAGATCGCGACCCTCGGCTTCCGCGGCGAGGCGCTGCCCTCGATCGGATCGGTCGCCCGCCTCGTCATCGACAGCCGCAGCCCGGAAGGCGCCGAGGCCTGGCGCATCGCGATCGACGGCGGCGCGACCGGCGCGCCTCAGCCGATCGCCTTTCTGGGGCCCGGGGGGCACGGCACGCGGGTCGAGGCGCGCGATCTCTTCTTCGCAACGCCCGCCCGCCTCAAGTTCATGAAGTCGCCGCGCACCGAATCGCAGGCCGTTGCCGACACCGTGAAGCGTCTTGCCATGGCCGCGCCCGAAGTCGCCTTCCGCCTGGAGGACGAGGGCCGCACGATCCTCGATCTGCCGGCCGAAAAGCCCGGCCCCGACGGCTGGCTCGCTCGCATCGCGGCGATCCTCGGACCTAGCTTCCGCCCCAACGCGCTGGGTTTCGACATCGCCAAGACCGAGGCCAGGGTCTTCGGCTTCGCGGGCGTGCCGACCTTCAATCGGGGCAACGCGCAGCACCAGTTCCTGTTCGTCAACGGCCGCGCCGTGAAGGATCGCCTGCTGACCGGCGCGGTGCGCGGCGCCTATGCCGACTTCCTCGCGCATGATCGCCATGCGGTGGCGGTGGTCTTCGTCGAAACCGCCCCGGCCGATGTCGACGTCAACGTCCATCCGGCCAAGACCGAGGTGCGGTTCCGCGATGGTCCTTCCGTGCGCGGCCTCATCGTCAACGCGCTGCGCCAGACGCTGGAGCGCGCCGGCCACCGCGCCGCGACCACCGTCTCGGCCTCGGTAGTCGACGCCTTCCGCATGCCGTCCCATCAGCCGCAGCCGGCCTTCCCCGCCTTCTACGGCCCGCCGCCGCCGCGCACCGGCATGGCGGAGGCGGCGCGCGCCTACGACCCTCCGCCTGCCGAGGTGCTGGAGATGGTGCGCGACTTCGCGCCTGCCGCGCGCATCGCGGGCGAGAGCGCACCGGACCTTCGCAGCTATCCGCTCGGCGTGGCGCGGGGGCAGGTCCACAACACCTATATCGTCGCGGAGACGCAGGATGGCCTCGTCATCGTCGACCAGCACGCGGCGCACGAACGCCTCGTCTACGAGAAGATGAAGGCGGCGCTCGTCCGGGGCGGGGCGCAGCGCCAGATGCTTCTGACCCCTGAGATCGTCGAACTCGATGCCGCCTCGGCCGAACGCGTTCTTCAGCATGCGGACGATCTGGCGCGGCTTGGCCTGGTGGTCGAGGATTTCGGACCGGGCGCGCTCGCCGTTCGCGAGACGCCGGCGCTGCTCGGCGACGCCGACGTGCAGGGCCTGGTGCGCGACCTCGCCGACGAGATCGCCGAACACGGCCAGGCCTTCAGCCTGAAGGAACGGCTGGACGAGATCTGCGGCACCATGGCCTGCCACGGCTCGGTGCGCGCCGGCCGCCGTCTCACCGCCGAGGAGATGAATGCGCTCCTCCGGGAAATGGAGGCGACGCCGCATTCGGGCCAGTGCAACCACGGCCGCCCGACCTATGTGGAACTGAAGCTCGCCGACATCGAGCGGCTGTTCGGGCGGCGTTGACGGCTCAGGCCGCCCGCAGCACCGTCACCCGCGTCTCGCCGTAGACGCGCTCGTCCAGCGCCTCGTAACCTTCGGCCGCCAACCCCGGCTCGTCCGCCGCCGTCTCGGCCACGATCAGCGCGTTCGCCGCGAGCCACCCCCCGTCGCGCGCGCTCGCCAGCGCCTTTTCGGTCAGTCCCTTGCGATAGGGCGCGTCGCAGAAGACGAGGCCGAACGGCCCGCCCGCATTGCCGGGCATCGGCCCCAGGTCGGTCGCGTCGCGCTTCCAGATCTTGGTCGCGCCGGTCAGCTTCAGCGCCTCGACATTCTCGCGCTGCAGGGCGCGGCTGTCGGCATCGGCGTCGACGAAGAGGCACCATTTCGCGCCCCGCGAGATCGCCTCGCAGCCCAGCGCCCCGGTCCCGGCGAAGAGATCGAGCACGCGCGCCGCCTCAAGCGTGAAGCCGATGCCGAAATCGTTGTGGGCGAGGATGTTGAAGAGGCTCTCGCGCACCCGGTCGGAGGTCGGGCGCACGCGCAGATCGGCGGGCGAAGAGCGACCCCTTTCCCGGAGGCGCCCGCCGACCATGAGCACCAGAACGCCGACCCGGGCGTAGGTCCCCCCGCCCCCCCCCCGCCGCCGGGTTTCCAGCGCATGCGGCGTGCGTTCGCTACGCTCCCGGGAAGGGCGGGGCCGCGCCGGCTTCGCGGCGCGCGGCGCTGCGCCGGCCGGCGGCGCGGAGGCGCTCGCCGCGACATTGGCGGTCGTCCTGGGCGCTCCGGCGCCGGCCATGCGGTTGGGGTTCCTGGCGAGGCCCAGCTGTTCCTTCAGCACCTTGCCGCTCACCTCCGCGACTTCGCCCTCGCCAAGGTCGCCGAGCTGGAACGGTCCGTAGGCGACGCGGATGAGCCGCGAGACCTTCAGCCCCAGATGCTCGAACACCTTGCGCACTTCGCGGTTCTTGCCCTCGCGCAGAGAGACCATCGCCCAGGAGTTTTGCCCCTTGGAGCGCTCCAGCACCGCCTCGATCGGTCCGTAGCGCACACCGTCGGCGGTGATGCCGTGCTTCAGCTTGTCGAGTTCGTCCTGGCCGACATTGCCGAAGAAGCGCACGCGGTAGCGCCGCAGCCAGCCGGTCTCGGGCAATTCGAGACGGCGGGCGAGCGCCCCGTCATTGGTCAGCAGCAACAGGCCTTCCGAGGTCAGGTCCAGCCGCCCGATCGAGATCACCCGCGGCATGCCCGGCGGCAGGCTGTCGAACACGGTCAGCCGGCCCTTCTCGTCGCGGTGGGTGGTCACGAGGCCCGGCGGCTTGTGATAGCGCCATAGCCGCGTCGGCTCGGCCCCGCCGACGACCTTGCCGTCGACCTGGATGACCGCCCCCGGCGGCACCTTGAAGGCCGGGGTGGTCAGCGTCGCGCCGCCGACCTTCACCCGGCCCTCGGCGATCATCTTCTCCGCGTCGCGCCGCGAGGCGATGCCGGCCCGCGCCAGCACCTTGGCGATGCGCTCGCCGCCGCCCGGCTCATCCGTCTTGGTCTCGTCCGTCATGGCGCGCTTGTAGCAGAGGATCGCGCCCTTGTTCATCGCCCTTCGAAGCTTATGCTAGACTGCTTCCATGACCACCGATCCGCACGACCCGATGCATATCGCCATGATCGCCGCAGAAGCGGCCGCCGCACGAGGCGAGGTGCCGGTGGGCGCGGTCATTGTCGGGCCGGACGGAAAAATCATTGCCCAGGCCGGGAACCGCACGCTCGAGCTGAAGGACCCGACCGCCCACGCCGAGATGCTGGTCATCCGCGAGGCGGCGGAGGCGCTGAACAACGAGCGGCTGACCGGCTGCGATCTCTACGTGACGCTCGAGCCCTGCGCGATGTGCGCCGGGGCGATCTCGCTCGCGCGCATCCGCGCGCTGCATTTCGCCGCCGCCGACCCCAAGATGGGCGGCGTGCTGCACGGCCCGAAATTCTTCGAGCAACCGACCTGCCATCACCGGCCCGAAGTGCATCAGGGCCACCTCGCCCATGCCTCCGCCGAACTCCTCAGGGCCTTTTTCCGCGCCCGCCGCGGCTGACCGGTCCGGCTGCGCCGGCGAACAGGCGCAGCAATTCGTCCCGCATCCACTGGCTGCCCGGATCGCTCTCGGCGTTGCGATGCCAGTAGAGCAGCGACTCGACCGTTGGCGCGGGGAAGGGGAGATCCCTGATCGCCACATCCTGTCCCTGCGCCAGCAGATGGGGCGCGGCGGCGATCACATCGCTCGCCCTCACCACTTCCATCGCCATCTGGAAGGTCGGGACGCGCAGCACCGTATTGGGCGTCCGGCCCATCCGGGCGAGCGCCGCCTCGACCAGCGTCCGGCCGCGCCGCCGGCCCGAGATCGCGATCTGGCGCAGCGCCACGAAGCGCTCCAGCGTCATCTCCCCCCGCGCCGCCGGGTGGCCGCGCCGCAGCACGCAGACATAGCGGTCGGCGATCAGCGGCGCGCTGGAGAGGTCGGAGCGCGCCATCTGCGGGATGTCGATGGCAAGGTCGAGCGTGCCGGCCGCCAGCTCCGGCGCGATCTCGGCGCGGTCGACCAGATGGCACTGCACCTGGACGCGGGGCGCCTCCGCTTCCAGATGCCGCGCCAGGGCGGGTAGCAGCATGGCGGCCGAGGTGTCGCGCAGCGCGATGTGGAAGGTGCGGTCCGAGGTCGCCGGATCGAAGGCTGTGCGCTGGTCGAGTCCGCTGCGCAGCCGGGCGAGCGCCTGGCGGACCGGGCCGATCAGGCTCTGCGACACCGCCGTAGGCGCCATCGCGCCGCCCCGCCGCTCGAACAGCGGATCGCCGAACGTCGCGCGCAGCCGCGCCAATGCGTTGCTGACCGCCGGCTGGGTGACGTTCAGGATATCGGCCGCCCGCGTCAGGTTGCGCTCGGCATAGATCGCCTCGAACGCGACGAACAGGTTGAGGTCGATCCCGGTCAGCTTCAGGGGGGCGGGGGCAGGCGGCATCATCATCACCAATCGTGATGATGTACATTCACACAATAAACTTCCGTCATAAAGTCCCGTCGGCTACCAAGCCTCCCGTATCCTGGGCGCGCGCCGCGCTGGCGCCGCCGGCGCCGCCGGGTCTAGAGTTCGCGCCGCCACGGCAAGGTTCCGCGAGAAACCAAGGGAGAGAGCCATGAATTTCGAGCACACGGCCAAAGTGAAGGATCTGATCGCACGGGTCAGCGACTTCATGGATCGCCACGTCTATCCGGCGGAGAAGGTCTACAACGACGAGATGGCCGCCGCCCGCAAGGCCGGCAATCCCTGGATCGTCGTGAAGGTGCTGGAGGAGCTGAAGGAAAAGGCCCGGGCGGCCGGCCTGTGGAACCTCTTCCTGCCCGAGAGCCATCTCGGCGGCGGGCTTACCAACCTCGAATACGCCCCGCTCGCCGAGATCATGGGCCGCGTCGGCTTCGCTTCAGAGGTCTTCAACTGCTCGGCGCCCGACACCGGCAACATGGAAGTCTTCGAGCGCTACGGCGCCGACTGGATGAAGGAAAAATACCTCAAGCCGCTGCTCGCCGGCGAGATGCGCTCCGCCTTCATCATGACCGAACCCGCCGTCGCCTCGTCCGACGCCTCGAACATCGAGACGCGCATCGAGCGCAAGGGCGACAAATACGTCATCAACGGCCGCAAATGGTGGTCCTCGGGCGTCGGCGATCCGCGCTGCAAGGTGATGATCGTGATGGGCAAGACAGACCCCGCGGCGGACAAGTACCGCCAGCAGAGCCAGGTCGTGGTGCCGATGGACGCCAAGGGCGTCGAGATCGTCCGCATGCTGCCGGTGTTCGGCTATGACGATGCCCCGCATGGCCATGGCGAGATCGTCTTCAAGGACGTCGAGGTGCCGGTCGAGAACGTCATCCTCGGCGAGGGCCGCGGCTTCGAGATCGCCCAGGGCCGCCTCGGGCCGGGCCGTATCCACCACTGCATGCGCACCATCGGCGTCGCCGAGCGCGCGCTCGAGAGCATGTGCAAGCGCCTGCTCACCCGCGTCGCCTTCGGCAAGAAGATCGCCGACCACTCGGTGTGGGAACAGCGCGTCGCCGACGCCCGCATCAATATCGAGATGACGCGTCTGCTTTGCCTGAAGGCGGCCGACATGATGGACAAGGCCGGCAACAAGGTCGCCCGCACCGAGATCGCGATGATCAAGGTGGCGGCGCCCAACATGGCGTTGAAGGTCATCGACGACGCCATCCAGGCCTGGGGCGGCGCCGGCGTCACCACAGATCCCGGCCTCGCCAAGATGTATGCCGGCCAGCGCACCCTGCGCCTCGCCGACGGTCCGGACGAGGTCCATGCCCGCACCATCGCCCGCCTGGAATACGGCAAGTACGCCGGCCAGCTGCTGAAGGAAGCGGCGGAGTAGCCTCCGCCCGTCGCGGAACCCGGAGGGCCCCGGCGCAAGCCGGGGCCTTTGTCTTGGCCCGCCCTTGCCTCTGCCGCGCGAACCTGCTGCGCTCGGCCCGGGAGGGAAGGTGCATGACAGGGCGATCGGCGGCCGCGGCGCCGCGATCCATCGAACTCAGCGTCGAGCAGGCCGCGCACCTCTTCGACACACTCGATCCCTTTCCGGTGCCGGCCCGCGACCTCGCCCGCAATGTCGACGAATTCGTCGTCGGCTGGGCGCGCGAGTTGCCGCCGGCCGCGCCGCTCCGCCTCGTCGTCCACATGCCCGCCGCCGCCTGCAGCCCCGGCGAGCGCGAGATGCTGCAGAGCGCCTTCGCGCGCTACTACGCCGAACGGGCGGAGATGGCGGGCATGGACCTGAAGGAGCTCTTCCGCATCGGCCGCCGCTCCCTGGCGATCGGGCTGGGGGCGCTCGTCGCCGCCATCGCCGGCGGCCAGCTCATCGCGGCGCTGGCCGGGCAGGGCTTTGTGGCGCGCGTGGCGACCGAGGGGCTGTTCATACTCGGCTGGGTCGCCAACTGGCGGCCCGTCGAGATCTTTCTTTACGACTGGTGGCCGATCGCGCAGCGCAGGCGGCTGTTTCGCCGCCTTGCGGCTGCGCCCGTCGAGCTGCGGCCGGTCTGACCGGGCCCGGCCGGAATCCGGCCGGGATCAGGCCGCGACTGCGGCCAGCTGCGTGGCAGGCAGGAGGACGGTAACGGTGGTGCCGCGGCCCTCGGCGGAGTCGATCGTCAGATCGCCGCCGTGCAGCTGCGCCAGCGAGCGTACCAGGGCGAGGCCGAGCCCCGTGCCCGCCTTGGCGAGGCTGCTGTCCATCGTCGCCTGCTCGAACGGCTTGCCGAGACGGGGCAGGTCGGCGGCCGGAATGCCGACGCCGGTATCGGCGACCGACAGCAGCACGCTGTCATCCTGGCGGGCCGTCGACACCGTGATACGGCCGCCGCGCGGCGTGAACTTGATGGCATTGGAGAGCAGGTTCAGCAGGATCTGCTTCACCGCCCGCTTGTCGGCCATGACGGTCGTTCCCGGCGCCATGTGGGCATCGATGCTGAGGTTCTGAAGATCGGCCTTCTGCTTCATGAGCCGGACGCAGGTCTCAACCGCCTCGGCGGCGTTGAAGGGCTCGGGCGAAAGCTCGAAGCGTCCGGCCTCGATCTTCGACATGTCGAGGATGTCGTTGATGAGATCGAGCAGCAGCGTGCCGGACTCGTGGATCAGTTCGGAATATTCCTTGTAGCGCGGACCCAGCGGCCCGAAGAGCTCCGACTTCAGCATGTCCGAGAAGCCGATGATGGCGTTCAGCGGCGTGCGCAGCTCGTGGCTCATCGTGGCGAGGAAGCGCGACTTGGTCCGGTTGGCCGACTCGGCCGTCTCGCGCGCCTTGTTGATCTCCGCTTCCGCCGCCTTGCGCACGCTGACGTCGCGCGAGACGGTGATGATCTCGTGCACGCGCCCCGTCAGCGGATCGCCGACCGAGCGGCAGACCGATTCGATCCACAGGATGCGGCCGTCCTTGTGATGCATGCGCATCGTGATGATCTTCGAGGTGCCGGGGCGCAGCAGTTCGCGGTGTGCGCGGGCGAGATCCTGGCGGTCGTCGTCGTGGATGATCTTGACGAAAGAGTGGCCCAGCATGTCGGCAGCGTCGTAGCCCAGCATGCGGGTCAGCGCCGGCGAGCAGTAGAGCACGTTCATCGCCGTGTCGTGGCGGCAGATGAGGTCGTTCGCCTCCTCGGTCAGCACGCGGAAGGCGTCCATCGCGCCGCGCAGTTGCTCCTCGGCCTCGACGCGGGCGGTGATGTCGGTGACGATGCCGACCACGGCGACCAGCGTGCCGTCCTCGTCCGTTTCGATGTCGCCGCTGATCTCAAGATGCCGCTCGGCGCCGTCGGGGCGCACCGCGCGGTAGCGCAGGAAGAACGGCCCCGGCGCGCTGCGCACGTTCTCGATCGCGGTGGTGAGGATCTCCCGGTCGTCCTTGTGGGCAAGCTCCAGCAGGCCGAAGCGGCTGTTCGGCTCGGCCGGGTCGAAGCCCAGGATCCGGTAGAGCCCCGGCGACCAGTCCGGACGCTCCTCGCCCTTGACCCACCGGAACGATCCTATGCCGGCTCTGCGCTCCGCCAGGGCGACGCGCGCTTCCAGCGCGGAGAGCCGGTCGACGGCTTCGTCCTTGGACAGCGCAGACAGATCCGCGAAACGCGAAAACAGCACGATGACGCCCCACCCCGGATGCAATCTCCGGTTCTTGGGCATCATGGTAACCAGAACCGCTTAAGGCTCCTTTGCCCGGATCTCCGGGAATTCGGGGGTGCTGGTTCAGCTTCCGTTAGGAAGCGGCGGCATGGCTAACGGATCTTCACCATCTTCGCCGCCGACTCGCTGAGGAAACCGCACAGATTGAAGGTCGCCGCGTTGGCCGAACTCGCATTGCCGTCGAGGCCGCGCTTGTAGACGCCCTGCGAGATCGCAGCGAGGCGGAAGATGGCGAAGGCGATGTAGAAGTCCCAGTCCGGAATCGGGAAGCTGCGCCCGGTGCGCGCGCAATAGGCCCGCACATAGGCTTCCTCGCTGGGAATCCCGGTCGCCGCATAGTCGACGTCGACCAGCCCGCCCTGGCGCGGGTTGTTGAGCCGGTAGCCCATGCAGTTGTAGCCCAGGTCGGCCAGCGGATGGCCGATGGTCGACAATTCCCAGTCGAGCACCGCGATCATGCGCGGCTCGCTCGGGTGGAAGATCGTGTTCTCCAGCCGATAGTCGCCATGGGCGATCGAGACGCTGTCGTCGGGCGGGATGTTGCCCGGCATCCAGGCGATGAGATCCTCCATCGCCGCGATGCGCTCGGTCTCGGCGCCGCGATACTGGGCGATCCAGCGCTTGATCTGGCGCTCGAAGTAATTGCCCGGACGGCCGTAGTCGCCAAGGCCGACCGCCTCGAAATCGACCCTGTGCAGGCGCGCCATGACGGCGTTCATCTCGTCATAGATCGCGGCCCGCTCGGCAGGCTGAAGGCCCGGCAGGACGGGGTCGCGGAAGATGCGCCCTTCCAGGAAATCCATCACGTAGAATGCCGTGCCGATGACGCTCTCGTCCTCGCACAGCGCGCGCATGGCCGGCACCGGCACGTCGGTCGCGGCCAGCGCCTTCATGATGCGGTATTCGCGGTCCACCTGGTGCGCGCTCTGCAGCAGCTTGCCCGGCGGCTTCTTGCGCAGCACGTATCTGCGCCCCGCCGTCTCGATCAGGAAGGTCGGGTTCGACTGCCCGCCCGAGAACTGGCGCACCGTGAAGGCGGGGCCGGTGTCGATATGGTCCTTCAGATAGGCCTTCAGCCGCGCCTCGTCGAAGCGGTGAACGTCGCGCACCTCGCCCGCATTCGCGTCCGAGGCCAGCGCCCCCATCCCGGCCATCAGACCGCCCCCGCCTTCTGGGCGAAGTGCCAGGCGCGCTCGGCGAGCGGGCGCACCGCCGCCTCGTTGGCGGCGGCATGGGCGCTGGCCGCCGTCCCGTCGCGCACCCGTCCGACAATTCCCTGCAGGATGCAGGCGAGGCGGAAGAAATTGTAGGCGAAATAGTAGTCGAGCTGCTCGATCCCGTCGCGACCGGTGCGGCGGCAATAGGCGGCGACGTACTCGTCCTCGGTCGGGATCCCCAGCGATGGCAGGTCGGCATTGGCGAGCGTCGCGGTGCCGGCGCCGCCGCGGTCGGGCATGCGCCATTGCGCCAGGTGATAGGTGAAGTCGGCCAGCGGATCGCCGATCGTCGAGATCTCCCAGTCCAGCACCGCGATGCACTTGGGCTCGCTCGGATGCAGGATCATGTTGTCGAGCCGGTAGTCGCCGTGAACCACGCAGGCCCGCTCGCCCGGCGGGATGTTGGCGGGCAGCCATTCCAGCAGCCGGTCCATCTCGTCGATCTGGGCGGTCACCGAGGCGAGGTACTGCTTGCCCCAGCGGCTGATCTGGCGGGCGAAGTAATTGCCGGGCCGGCCGAAATCCCCCAGCCCGATCTTCTGGTAGTCGAGGTTGTGCAGCCGCGCGAGCGTCTCGTTCTGGGTGTCCCAGATGGCGCGGCGCTCGGCCGGCTCCATGCCCGGCAGCAGCGGCTCCCACAGCACGCGGCCCTCGACGCAGTCCATGACGTAGAACATCGTGCCGATGACGCTTTCATCGGCGCACAGCGCATAGGGTCGCGGCACCGGGAAGCCGGTCGGGTAGAGCGCCGAGATCACGCGGAACTCGCGGTCGACGGCATGGGCCGACGGCAGCAGCTTGCCGGGGGGCTTGCGGCGCAGCACGTAATTGCGCTTCGGCGTAACCAGCTGATAGGTCGGGTTCGACTGGCCGCCCTTGAACTGGCGCACGCTCAAGGGTCCTTCATAGCCCTCGACATGGCCGTCCAACCACTGGGCGAGCCGCACCTCGTCGATGCGGTGCTGCTCGGTCACCTCCTTGGTGCCGCTGAACTGTTCCTGGCGCGACGGTGCCGCTTCGCTCATGGCGCGTCCTCGTTTGTCACGGCCGCTTTCTGCGGCGGCCTTCAATGGCGATGGTTTTACGATTAGCCGCGCACCGCCCGCCGCGCTACTGTTTTGGCGACCGGAGGGAGCCTCATGCCTTACGCCCGCGTCATGGCGGCGATCGCCGCGAACGACGAGGACGCCGCGCTGGCGGCGGTCGCGGCCCTCGACGCCGCGGCGGAACCCCGCCCGCTGGATTCGCCCGTTCTCCAGGCGCTCTATCGCGGCATGGAACGGCTGCCCGCCGCGCTGCTGGCGCGCGGCTACAAGGCGGATCTCATCGAGGCGGCGGCGATGGGCGATGCGGCGGAACTGCGCCGTCACGTCGAGGCCGGCGCCGACCTTGCGCTGCGCAGCCCGGATGGCTGGACGGCGCTGCACCTGGCGGCCTTTCTCGGCCGGCCGGAAGCGACTGCGGTGCTGCTCGCGGCCGGTGCCGATCACGGCGCGGTGTCGCAGAATCCGATGGCCAACCAGCCGCTGCACGCCGCCATCGCCGGGCGCGGCGATCCGGGGGTCATCGCTGCGCTGATCGCCGCGGGCGCCGACGCCTCCTATGCGGCCGGCAGCCTGTGGACGCCGCTGCACCTCGCCGCCTCGCGCGGCCAGGCGGCGCTCTGCGAGACGCTGATCGAGAAGGGCGCCGCTCCCGCGGCCCGCGCCGCCGACGGCAAGACGGCGGCCGACATCGCCGCCGAACGCGGCCACGCGGCGCTCGCCGGGGACTTGAGGCGGCGTATGCTCTAGCGCCGCTCGCGCTCGATCGCCCGCCAGCCGATGTCGCGGCGGCAGAAGCCCTCGGGCCAGTCGATCCGCTCGACGGCTGCATAGGCGCGGGCCCGCGCCTCGGTGACGCTGGCGCCCAGCGCGGTCACGTTCAGCACGCGGCCGCCGTTCGCGGTCAGCGCGCCGTCCGCGTTGCGCGCCGTGCCGGCCTGGAAGACGATCGCGCCCGCCGCCTCGGCCGCCTCCAGCCCGGCGATGAGCGAGCCCTTCTCCACGGCCCCCGGATAGCCCTTCGCCGCCATCACCACGGTCAGCGCCGTCTCGTCCGACCAGTGCGCCTCCACCCCGGCCAGCCGCCCCTCGGCGGCCGCCATCAGGATCGGCACGAGGTCGCTCGTCAGCCGCGGCATCAGCACCTGGGCTTCCGGATCGCCGAAACGGGCATTGTATTCGATCAGCTTCGGCCCCTCGGCGGTGAGGATGAGGCCGGCATAGAGCACGCCCTTGAACGGCGTGCCGCGCGCCGCCATCGCCGCGACGGTCGGGCGGATGATCCGCGCCATGATGTCGTCGATCAGCGCCGGGGTCACGATCGCCGCCGGACTGTAGGCGCCCATGCCGCCGGTGTTCGGTCCCTCGTCGCCGTCGCCGACCCGCTTGTGGTCCTGCGCCGTGCCGAAGAAGAGCGCGTCCGTGCCGTCCGATAGGGCGAAGACGCTGACCTCTTCGCCATGCAGGAACTCCTCGATGACGATCGAGCGGCCGGCCTCGCCGAACGCCCCGCCGAACATCAGGTCGATCTCGGCGACCGCGTCCTTCTCGGTCGGCGCGATGACGACGCCCTTGCCGAGCGCGAGGCCGTCGGCCTTGATCACGACCGGCACCGGATGGGTCGCGGCATAGGCCTTCGCCGCCGCCGCATCGGTGAAGCGGCGATAGCGCCCGGTCGGAATGCCGTATTCGGCGCAGAGATCCTTGGTGAAGCCCTTGCTGGCCTCCAGCTGCGCGGCGGCGCCGCTCGGCCCGAACGCCTTGATCCCCGCCGCCTCCAGCGCATCGACGACGCCGTTGGCGAGCGGATTGTCGGGACCGACCACGACGAAGTCGATCCGCTCGGCCTTCGCCAGCGCCACCACGGCCTGATTGTCCATGACGTCGACCGGGACACAGCGCCCCAGCGCCGCCATGCCGGGATTGCCGGGGGCGCTGATCAGCGCCGCGCACAGCGGGCTCGCCGCGATCTTCCAGGCGAGCGCATGCTCGCGCCCGCCCGATCCCAGAAGAAGAATGCGCATCGCCCGTTCCCGAAATGCCGTCCCCGCCGCACCTACTACGTCCCGCCCCGGCGGGCCACAAGCGCGGCGCCGGATCGCACGGCAAGGCATGACCTCCGGCCGCGCCCGGTCTATCTAGGCCTCATGACCGATGCGCCTCGCCCGCCAGCCGCTTCGCCGTCCGTGGACCCGGCGGGGCGGCCGTTCGCCTGCCGGGCGGGCGAGGTTCTGTTCCGCCCCGGCGATCCCTGCCGGGGCTTCGTCGTCGTTCGGCGCGGCACGATCCGCGTCTCGCTCACCGCGGCAAACGGCCGCGAGATCGTGCTCTACCGCGTCCGGCCCGGCGAGGTTTGCCTGCAGACCTTCAACTGCCTCATCGAGGGCCATCCCTACGCCGCCGAGGGCGTAGCCGAGACGGCGCTGGAGGCCGAAATGGTCCCGGCCGCCGTCTCCCGCGAGAGGGTCTGGGGCGACGCCGCCTTCCGCGATCTTGTCTTCGCCGCCGCCGCCCGCCGCTTCGCCGATTTCGAACGGCTGGTCGAGGAGGTGGCCCTCACCGGGCTGGAGGCCCGCCTCGCCCGGGCCCTGCTGCGCCTCGCGGCGGCGGACGGCACGCTGGAATCGACCCACGACGCCCTCGCCGCCGAGATCGGCTCGGCCCGCGCCGTGGTCAGCCGCCAGCTCGCCGCCTTCGCCCGGCGCGGCCTCATCGCCCGCACCCGCGGCCGCATCCGCATCCTGGCCGCCCCGGCCTTGCGCGCGCTGGCGGGCGAGACAGCGTGACATAGTCACCGACGCGCCCCCGGCGGCGTGCGAGATAGCGCTCGCCGGACATTCCGCCGGACCTGCCCAAGGAGCTTCCCCATGCCCTGCAATGAAGGCGTCATCGACCGCGGCCTGCGCGTCGTCGCCGGCCTCGCCATCCTCTCGCTCGCCTTTGTCGGCCCGCAGACCCCCTGGGCCTGGTTCGGCCTCGTGCCGCTGCTCACCGGCCTCGTCGGCTATTGCCCGGCCTACGCGCTGCTCGGCATCCGCACCTGTCCCGCTCCGGGCGCGCGCTGATCCAGCCGACCTGCCGTCGGGCCGGCGCCCCGATGACGGCGGCGGCGGCGGGGGCTATCAAGGCCCCATGACCGACGCAGACCTTGAGTCGCCCGCCCCGAACGCGCTGGAATTCTCCGTCAGCGAGCTGTCGCAGGCGCTCAAGCGTACCGTTGAGGACCGCTTCGGCTATGTCCGGGTGCGCGGCGAGATTTCCGGCTTTCGCGGCGTCCATTCCTCGGGTCACGCCTATTTCGCGCTGAAGGACGAGGGCGCCAAGATCGACGCCGTCGTCTGGCGCGGCGCCTATGCCAAGCTGAAGGTCAGGCCGGAGGAGGGGATGGAGGTCATCGCCTCCGGCCGCCTCACCACCTATCCCGGCAAGTCCTCCTACCAGATCGTCATCGAACGGCTCGAGCTGGCCGGCGTCGGCGCGATCATGAAGATGCTGGAGGAGCGGCGCGCGAAACTCGCCGCCGAAGGCCTCTTCGACGCCGCCCGCAAGAAGCCGATCCCGCACTTGCCCGAGGTGATCGGCGTCATCACCTCGCCGACCGGCGCGGTCATCCGCGACATTCTCCACCGCCTTGCCGACCGCTTTCCGCGCCGCGTCCTCGTCTGGCCGGTCGCCGTGCAGGGCGAGAGTGCGCCCGCGCAGATCGCCGCCGCGATCGCCGGCTTCAATGCGCTCGAACCCGGCGGCGCGATCCCGCGCCCCGACGTCCTCATCGTCGCGCGCGGCGGCGGCTCGGTCGAGGATCTGCTGCCCTTCTCCGACGAGGGGGTGGGGCGGCCCGCCGCCGCCGGCGCCACCCGGCTGATCTCGGCGGTCGGCCCGGAGACCGATGCGCCGCCCATCGACCACGCCGCGGGCCGCCGCGCCCCGACGCCGACCGCCGCCGCCGAGATGGCCGTGCCGGTGCGCGCCGATCTCGTCGCCGAGACGCTGGGGCTCCAGCGCAGGCTTGTCCAGGCGATGGCGCGGGCGAGCGAGGAGCGCCGCCGCCGCGTCGCCGATCTCGCCCGCGGCCTGCCGCGCCCAGACCAGTTGCTGGCGCTCGCCCGCCAGCGCTTCGACGGCGTGACGCTGCGCCTCGGCGGGGCGCTCGGCGTCTTCGTCGAGCGCTCGCGCGGCCGTCTTGCCGCCGCCGCCGGTCGCTTCCGCCCGGCGCTGCTCCAGGCCGAAACGGCGCGCCTCGCCGAGCGCACGGACGAGGCCGGCCGCCGTCTCGGCCTCGCCGGCCGCCGCCGCCTTGACGATGCGCGCCGGGCGCTCGCCCAGCCGGCCAAGCTCTTGGAGGCGCTCAGTCACCGCGCGACGCTGAAACGCGGCTTCGCGCTGGTGCGAGCCGCCTCGGGCGCCCTGGTCCGCGAAGCGGCGGCGATCGCGCCGGGCGCCGCGCTGACCCTCCAGTTCCACGACGGCGAGCGCGCCGTCACCGCCGCCGGCGACGACGGGCCGGCGACCACGCCTGCGCCCGCGCGGCCGAAGCGCGGCCCCCGCGATGGCGGTGGCGGCCAGGGCACGCTATTCTAGAGCCAGCCACCGATCATGACGCGGGAGCCGCGACGCCGATGAATTTCCAGTCCCGCCCCGAGGGCGGCGCCCGCGAGGCCAAGCTGCGCTATCTGCCGGGCGACTATCTCGTGCTTTCGCCGGGCAGCTTCGTGCGCTGCGCCGTCTCGGGCCAGGCCATCCCGCTGGACGACCTGCGCTACTGGAGCGCCGAGGTTCAGGAGCCCTACGCCAGCGCCGACATTGCCTTTGGCCGCTACGAGCAGCTCAAGGCCGAAGGGCGCGTGTGATGCTCGACCGCCGCCGCTTCCTCACCCTTCTGGTGGCGGCCGGCGGCGCTCTGAGCGTGCCGCTGCGCCCCGCCCGCGCCGCCGCGTCCGGCCTCACCGGCGACTTCGAGCAGGGCGGCATGATCGTCGGCCGCACCGAGCCGGGCGCCAGGGTCTGGCTCGACGGCGCCCCGATCCGCGTCAGTCCCGAAGGCCTCTACGTCTTCGGTTTCGGCCGCGACCAGGGCGCGAGCGCGGCGCTGAAGATCGAGCTTCCCGGCCGAGAGCCGCAGACCGAGACGCTCGCCATCGTCCAGCGCGAATACAGGATCCAGCGCATCGACGGCCTGCCCGGCGACAAGGTGACGCCGCCCGACGATGCGGCCGAGCGCATCGCCCGCGACAACAGACTGATCGCCGAGGCGCGCAGCCACGACACCGCCGAGATCTGGTTCGCCTCCGGGATCGATTGGCCGGTGACGGGGCGCATCACCGGCGTCTATGGCAGCCAGCGCATCCTCAACGGCGAACCGCGCCGGCCGCATTTCGGCGTCGATATCGCGCGCGGCGAGGGCGAGCCGATCCGCGCGCCGCAGAAGGCGATCGTCCGCATGGCCGAGGCCGATCTCTATTTCACCGGCGGCACCACGATCCTCGACCACGGCGGCGGTATCACCACGTCCTACCTGCATCAGAGCCGCCTCGACGTAAAAGTCGGCGACGCGGTGGAGAAGGGCGCGGTTATCGGCGCGATCGGCAAGACCGGCTGGGCCACCGGCCCGCACCTGTGCTGGCGGCTCAACTGGTTCCAGGAGCGCCTCGACCCCCAGCTCGCCGCCCCGCCGATGCCCGGCTAAGACCCCAGCTCAGGCCTTGTCCATCCAGCGATTATGGGCCCACAGCCATTGCTCGGGGTGGGCGCGGATCGCCTCTTCCAGCGCCTGCGAGATCGCGGTGAGGATGGCGCGGATGTCGGCCTCCTTCTCGCCCGTCCGGGCGATCTGAAGCGGCGCATGAAATTCCATGGCGAAGCGCGCCCCCGTGGTGCGCACCATCGTCACCGGCACCAGCGCCGCCCCGGTCCGCAGGCTCAGCACCGCCGGCCCCGTCACCGTCATCGCGTCGCGGCCGAAGAAGGGGATGGCCACGCCCTCGCGATGCTTCTGGTCGGTCAGCATGGCGATCGTGCCGCCGGACTTCAGCGTCCGCAGCATGTCGCGCGCGCCCTGGCCGCCGAGCTTCGAGATCTGCAGGGGATAGGCGTAGCGCGAACGCTGGCGCACGATCCAGGCGTTGACCAGCGGGTTGTTGATCGGGCGATAGATCTCCGCCCCGTGCATGCCGCACTGATGCGCGGTCAGCGCCATCAGTTCCCAGTTCGCGCAATGGCCCGAGAGCGCGATGACGCCCTTGCCGGCCGCCTTGGCCGCTTCGGCGACGGCCAGCCCCTCCAGAGCGATGCGCGCATTGGGATAGCCCGAGAACGCCCTGAAGTGGGGATACTCGGCGAAGGTGCGGCCCAGATTATCCCACATGCCTTTGAGGATCGCGGCGATCTCCGCCTCGCCCTTCTGCGGGAAGGCGCGCTTGAGGTTGCGCTTCGCCGTGCCGTGGGCGGGCGAGAGCGGCGCGAGCGTGCGGGCGAGCCAGCCGCCCGCCGCCGAGGCGCCATCGACCCCGAGCAGCCGGAAGACGCCCATCGCCAGGAAGAACGGTATGGCTTCGAGCAGCCAGAGCGGCCAGCGGAGGATCTTGCTCATGCCGGGCCGGTCTAGCTTGCGCTGTGGGCGCGCGCCAGTGCGTCCAGCAACAGCGCGTCGAGCGCCCGTTCGTCCTCGAAACGCGCCTCGACGGGAAGGGTCAGGATGCCGCGCCTCAGGCGCGGCGGCAGGCGCACGAAGTCCTTCTCCGTGGTGGCGAGACTGGCGCCGCGCGCCGCCGCCAGCGCCCGCATCCGCTCCAGGTCGACCTCCTCGTAGGCGTGGTGGTCGGGAAAGGCGAAGACCGCGACGATCTCCGCGCCGGCCCGCTCCAGGGTCTGGAAGAATTTCTCCGGCCGGCCGATACCGGCGAAGGCGACGACGCGCCGTCCGTCGAAGGCGGCCGACAGCGGCGCGCGCAACGAGGCGCGCAGCGTGCGCGGATGGCCGGGATCGAACTTGCCGCGGCCCATCAGGATCACCGCATCGGCGCGCGCCAGGCCGTCGCGCGCCGTCTCGCGCATCGGCCCGGCCGGAAAGACCCGTCCGTTGCCGAAGCCCGTCTCGCTGTCGACCACGGCGATCGACAGATCCTTGGCGACGGAAGGGTTCTGGAAGCCGTCATCCATCACGATGACGCCCGCCCCCGCCGTCAGGCAGGCGCGCGCCCCCGCCGCGCGGTCCTTGGCGATGATCGTCGGGGCATGGCGGGCGAGCAGCAGCGGCTCGTCGCCGACTTCGGCGGCCAGATGGTCCGGTTCCACGATCACCGGCCCGGCGAGGCTGCCGCCATAGCCCCGGCTCAGCGCCACCGGCGAGGCGCGCATCGCCGTCAGCCGCTCCAGGATGGCGATGGCGACCGGCGTCTTGCCCGCCCCGCCCAGCGTCAGGTTGCCCACGCAGATGACCGGCACCGCCGGGCGCATCTGCGGCGGCCGCTTCAGCCGGGTCCGCACCACGAAGCCGTAGATCGCGGCGAGCGGCGCCAGCAGGCGGGCGAAGACGCCCGGCTGCTGCGGCGGGCGCGACCAGAATTCAGGCGGGCGCATGGAAGCCTGCCTTCGCCAGAAGGGGCGCCAGCGCCGCTTTCGCCGCGTCGAACGAGCCCGCGCCCGCTTCGGCGATGCGCCGCGCCTCGGCGCCGGCGGCGCGCGCGGCCTCCGGATCGTCAAGCCAGGCGCCGGCCCGGGCCGCCAGCGCCGCCTCGTCGGCGACGAGGACGGCGCCGCCGGCGGCGTCCATCTCGGCGTATTCGGCGCGGAAATTGAAGACATGCGGCCCGTGCAGCGGCGCGACGCCGAGGCGCGCCGGTTCCAGCGGGTTCTGCCCGCCATGCGCCACCAGGCTGCCGCCGATGAAGGCGAACGGCGCCGAGCGATAGAGCAGTCCGAGTTCGCCGATCGTGTCCATCAGGTAGACATTCGTCTCCGCCACGATCCGCACCTTAGCGCCTCTGCGCGAGACGGCCAGCCCCAGGCCGCGCAGCGTCTCGGCAATCTCCGGTCCGCGCTCGGGATGGCGCGGCGCCAGCAGCAGCAGGAGATCGGGGCGCGCGGCCTTCAGCGCCCCATAGGCCCGGCCGACCATCGCCTCTTCCTCGCCATGCGTGCTGGCGGCGGCGAAGACCGGGCGCGGGCCGATCATCTGCTGGAGAAGGGCCAGCGCCTCGGGCGCGGCGGGCAGGGGCGCGGCGGCGGCCTTCAGATTGCCGGTGACCACGACGTTGGCGGCGCCCAGCGTCGTCAGCCGTGCCGCCGTCTCGTCGGTCTGGGCGAGCGCCATCTGGAAGGCGGAGAGCACCCGCGCGGCGAAGGCGGGGGCGCGCCGCCAGCCGAGAAAGCTCTTCTCGCTCAGCCGCGCATTGACCAGCGCCGCCGGTACATGCGCCGCCCGCAGCGCCTCCAGCGCGTTCGGCCACAAATCCGATTCCACCCACAGCGCGGCGTCCGGCCGCCAATGGGCGAGGAAGCGCCTCACCGCCGCCGGCTGGTCGAGCGGCGCGAACTGATGCACGGCGCGCGGCGGCAGCCGCTCGGCGAGCAGCGCCGCCGAGGTGACGGTGCCGGTGGTGAACAACGCATGGGCGTGCGGGTTGGCGTCGAGCACGGCGCGCAACAGCGGCAGGGCCGACATCGATTCGCCGACGCTCGCCGCATGCAGCCAGATCAGCTTGCCTTCCGGGCGCGGCAGCGCCGTCTCGCCGAAGCGTTCGCCGAGCCGCTCGGGGATTTCCTTGCCCGCCGCGGCGCGCCGCTTCAGCATCCGGCGCAGCCACGGCCCCGCCGCGGCGCTCGCCGCGCGGTAGATGCCGTAGGTGAAGCCGCCGCCGCTCATGCCGCCCCGTCGGTCCCCTCGGGATCGGCCGGCAGGATGGCGTCGGGATCGTGCCCCGCCAGCCGGTCGGCCTCGCGCGTCACGCGCGTCAGTTCCGTCTCGATTTTCAGCCGCGCCGCGTCCAGCGCCGGGCCCCTGGCCTCGGCCCCGACATGGATCGGCTCGCCCCAGACGAACACGCCCTTCGTGAACGGCAGCGCAACGACGAAGCGGTCCCACGACGAGAGCAGGCGCCGCCGCCGCGCCGAGTAGGCGCAGGCGATCACCGGCGCGCCCGACAGACGGGCGACGGCGGCGACGCCCTCGCTCGCCCGCATCCGCGGCCCGCCCGGCCCGTCCGGGGTGATGCCGACATATTCCCCGGCCTTGAGCTTGCGCAGCATGTCCATCAGCGCCGCGGTCGCGCCCTTGTCGCGCTCGCGCCCCGGCTTGGCGGTCGAGCCGCGCACCGTCTTCAGGCCAAACCAGCCGATCGTATCGGCGATCAGCGCGCCGTCGCGATGGCGCGAGATCAGCATGTGCATCGGCTTATCCCCCGGCCAGCAATACGGCATCATCAGGATGCGGCCATGCCAGAACGACAGGATGAAGGGCTTGCCGGCCTTCCAGAAGGCCTCGGGCGCCGCGCGGTTGACGCTCTCCCAGCGCGAGGTGGCGTGGACGAAGCGGATATAGGCGGCGGCGATGAAACAGGCGGCGGCCCTCACAGGGGCGCTGCGGCCGATGCGCTTCATCAGGCCCATGGGCGCTCAGCCCTCCGCCGGCGCGAACTGGGTGCGGAACAGCCGGGCGTAGAGCCCGTCCCGCGCCACCAGCTCGCCATGGGCGCCCGATTCCACGATGCGGCCCGCCTCGAACACCAGGATGCGGTCGGCCGACATGATGGTCGACAGGCGATGGGCGATGACCAGCGTCGTGCGCCCGGCCATCAGGTGCGACAGCGCCGCCTGCACCCGCGCCTCGTTCTCGGCGTCGAGCGCGCTCGTCGCCTCGTCGAGCAGCAGGATCGGCGCGTCGCGCAGGATCGCGCGGGCAATGGCGATGCGCTGGCGCTGGCCGCCCGACAGGCGCGCCCCCGCTTCGCCCGCCCGCGTCGCATAGCCGGCGGGCAGGGCGGCGATGAAGCCGTGCGCCTCGGCCGCCGCCGCCGCCGCCTCGATCTCGGCCTGGCGCGCGCCGTCGCGGCCGCAGCCGATATTGGCGCCGATCGTGTCGTCGAACAGGAACGGCTCCTGCGTCACCAGCGCGGTTGCGGCGCGCAGCGAGGCGATGGCCGCGGCGCGGATGTCCTCGCCCGCCACCAGCACCCGGCCCGCCGACGGATCGTAGAAGCGCAGCAGCAGATTGATCGCCGTGCTCTTGCCCGCGCCGCTTGGGCCGACCAGCGCCACCGTCTCGCCGCGCTTCACCTCGAACGAAACGTCGCTCAGCGCCGGCGCGCCCGGCGCATAGGCGAACGAGACGTTCTCGAAGCGGATCAGCGGATCGGGCGCGGCGAGATCCAGCGCCCGCGCCCCCGGCGCGTCGGCGATGGCCGGCTTCGCGTCGATCGTCGCATAGATGCGGGTCAGCGCCGCCGTGCCTTGCGCGAACACCGAGGTCAGCGACGACAATGCGCGGATCGGCTGGAAGGCCATCAGCGCGGCGGCGATGAACGACATGAAGGCGTTGAGCGGCAGCTCGCCTGCGATCCCCCGCCAGCCGGCATAGGCGACGACGGCGGCGATGCCGATGCCGCCCAGCGCGTCGGAGACCGGCACGGTCGCCGCATTCGCCCGCCCGCCGGCGACCAGCGGGGGGAGGCGGGGCGCGACGCTCGCCTCGGCGCGTCCGGCGGCGCGGTCCTCCAGCCCGTAGGCCTTGATGCCCCGCCGTCCGGTGACCGCCTCGCCGATTGCCGCCGACAACGCCCCGGTTTCCGTCATGCCGCTCTCGGCGGCCCGGCGCGCCCGGATGGCGATCATCCGCATCGCGACGCCGCCGAGCGGCAGCACCACCAGAACCGCCAGCGCCAGCGACCAGTCCTGCCAGAACATCAGGGCGATCAGCAGCACGACGGTCGGCAGGTCCTTGGCGAGACCCGAAAGGCCGCGCGTGACCATGTCGCGCACCAGCGTCGCGTCATAGGTGAAGCGCGCCGCCTGGGCGGCGGAATGGTCGGCCTCCAGCACGGCCAGATCGGCCCGCACCAGGCTGCGCGCCATGCGGGCCTGCAGCGCCGCGACGACCCTCTGGCCGGTCGCGGCGAGGATCGAGGAGGCGAGATAGGCGACGCCGGCGCTGACCAGCGCAACGGCGGCGACGATGAGCGGCAACGCGACCACCCAGTCGGCGCGCTTGTCGAGGAAGATCAGCTTGATCGCCGGATCGAGCAGCCAGGCGAGCGCCGCCGTGCCCCCGGCCGCGACGATCATGCAGACGGCCGCGAGCGCCAGGCCGCGCGCATGCGGCGGCAGATAGTCCCGGGCCAGGCGCTTGACCGCCGGCGCGAGGCCCGACCGTGTGGGGGTGCTCGTCACGGCCGGTTGCCTATCCCCCTGTCCCGCAAGAGGCAAGGCGAGCCGCCCGAACCGGCCTAAGCCCTTGGCCGGCCGTCACTTCCTGACGCGTTTCGCCTTCGGTGCGCTGTCCGGATCGAGCAGCCTGTGCAGATGCACGATGAAATAGCGCATATGGGCGTTGTCGATCGTCTGGCGCGCCGCCGCCGACCAGGCCTTGTGAGCGCTGTCGTAATCGGGGAACAGCCCGACGATGTCGACCTTGGCGAGGTCCTTGAACTCCACCCCGTCCAGCCCGGTCAGCTCGCCGCCCAGCACCAGATGCAGCAATTGCTCCTTCTGGGTCGCCTTGGATGCGGTTTTCTTCGCGACGGCCATCGAATCCTCACGCTTGCCTCGGCGGCAGCTTTACCGCCCCGACGCGCGCCGACAAGGCGGGGTAGAGGTTTTTTCCCGCCGCCAGCAGGCTCGCCTGATGGGTGGTGGGGCGGTTGTAGCGGAACGCCTGCCCGTCATGCGTGGTGACCAGCGCCCCGGCCTCGCGGGCGATGATCTCGCCGCCCGCGATGTCCCAGTCGCTCTTGGTGGTGAGGGCGAGGGTCGCGTCGGCCCGCCCGCTCGCCACCAGCGCCAGGCGGTAGGCGATCGAGCCGATCTTGAGGATCTCCATCTCCGGCCAGGGCGCCGGCCAGGCGGGATGGGCGATGAGGCCGCGCGGCGCGACCATGCGGCAGCCCTCGATTCCCGTGGTCGTGCTGCAGGCGATCGCCGCGCCGTTCAGCGTCGCCCCGCCGCCGAGGACGCCCGCGAACATCTCGTCCCGCGAGGGGTTGAAGACCGCGCCCGCCACCGGCGCGCCGTCCGCGACCACGGCCAGCGAGACGGTGAAATCGTCCTTGTTCTTGATGAACGAGACGGTGCCGTCCAGCGGATCGACCACGAAGACGCGCCGCGCCGAGAGGCGCGACGAGTCGTCCGCCGTCTCCTCCGACAGCCAGCCGTAATCGGGGCGCGCGCCGCGCAGGCGCTCCAGCAACAGGGCGTTGGAGGCGTGGTCGGCCTCAGTGACCGGCGTGCCGCCCTTGTTCCAGACTTTCACGCCGGTGCCGTGGTGGCGCATCAGCACCTCCCCGGCCTCGCGCGCCGCTGCGATCAGCAGCCCCAGATCGGCGAGATCGTCTTCACGCGCCGGCAATCGTCATGCCTTCCACGCGCAGCGTCGGCGCGTTGGTGCCGTAGCGGAAGGTCAGGTCGTTCGCCGGGGTCAGGTGCAGGAACATGTCCTTCAGGTTGCCGGCGATGGTGATCTCGTTGACCGGATAGGCGATCGCCCCGTTCTCGATCCAG
>OEIV010000271.1_pt1 | contig 31617 bp, 47 predicted proteins | sample 1539231 | NCBI WGS metagenome assembly OEIV01 (sample SAMN03794762, study PRJEB22550) | activated sludge metagenome | feature: wastewater treatment plant; material: activated sludge; isolation source: Wastewater treatment plant of a petroleum refinery complex | place: Argentina: Buenos Aires ... | reverse complement strand
CCGGCGCCAATCTGGGCCTGGTGCTCGATGGCACGGTGACGACCACCGCCGCGGGCGCCGCACAGACGGGCTATGACGCGGTGGAGGCGGGCGGCTCGCCGGCCATTTCGGAGTATGCCTGGGGCTTCGAGGGCTACCGGCTGGGCGCCAGCAACGTCAAGCTGCCCGTGCGCGTGTTTGTCTACCGCGGCGTGGCGGTGCTTAACGGTCAGTTGACCTTTGCCAAGAGCGCCGGGGTGGGCATTCCGCTGCGCATCGAGGTGCTGCCTGACACGGAAAAGGTGGCAGGGAAGCAACTGCTGCTGATTCACAACGTGACGGCGGCTGCGTCCTCATGAGTAAATCCGTAACGATCACCCTGGGCGGCAAGGCGTATGAGATCGCCGAGGCGCCCATGCGCAAAAACGCAGCCTGGCGTGCGCAACTGTCCGGCCTGCTCACCGATGTGGGCGGGCTGATGGCGGCGGCCAACGAGGTGCAGTTGAACAGCGTGGCCGATCTGCTGACGGTCGTGCGCCAGATTCAGGATGTGCTGCTGGCGGCGCCGGACCGGTTGACGGCGATGCTCTTCGACTATGCGCCGGTGCTGGCCGCCGACCGGGCGCGCATCGAAGCGGAGGTATTCGAGAGCGAGTTGATCGCCGCGTTCGTGGAGGTCCTGAAGCTGGCCTACCCTTTCGGGGAACTGCTGACATTGGCGAATGGCTTAACGCCGAAAGCCAGCGGATCGACCTCGACGAACTGATTGCAGCAGAGTACGGCGGCGCCGCGTGGGTGGACGATGTGGCTGTCGGCGATCTTTTGGTGGCTTACGTGCGGCGTAAACGCTTCGAGGCGCGGCTGATTGCCGGCGAGATCGGGCGGCTCTTCACGCGAGACGACAGCCAAAAGATGCAGCGTGTCCCGGCTGACGAATTGCTCAAGATGATGGGAGTCGAGTAGATGGCAGTACCATTCGCAGACGCCGTTGCCTATCTGCGCACCGACAGCAAGGAACTGAAAAGCGGTCTCAGCCAGGCTGACGATGACGTGCAGGGCTGGGCCAGCAAACTGACCGGCGCCATCGGCGGTGCGATGGGCGGCCTTGCCCTCGCCGCCGGCGCCGCGCTGGTGGGTGCGACGGTGGCCGTGGGCAAAGCGGCCTGGGACATGGGCCAGGAGTATGACAACGCGCTCGACGCCATCATCAACGGCACGGGCGCCAGCGGCGATGCACTCGACGCCATGGGCGAGAGCGTGCGCAACCTGAAAACGTCCAGCGCAGGGCTGGGCGTGAGCATGGAGCAGATCGGCCAGACGATGGCCGAAGTGAACACCCGCACCGGCGCCACCGGTGGCGAACTCGAAAAGCTCACCGGCGACATTCTCCAATTTTCCCGATTGACCGGCACGGACAGCGTGCAGAACGTGCAGTTGCTCACGCGCACGATGGGCGACTGGGGCGTGAGCATGGAAGACAGCGGGCAACTGCTGGACACCATCTACGGCGCAGGGCAGGCGTTCGGCATTTCGGTCGATTCGCTGGCCGGGAAGCTGGTGCAGTTTGGAGCGCCGCTGCGCCAGATGGGTTTCAGCCTGGAAGAGTCCGCCGCGATGCTCGGCAAGTGGGAAAAAGAAGGCGTCAACACGGAGTTGGTGATCGGGTCGCTGCGCATCGCCGCGGGGAAGTTTGCGAAGGACAACATCCCGCTGCGGCAGGGGCTGCTCGACACGATGGCGGCGATCAAGGGCGCCGGGTCGGAAAGTGAAGCGCTCTCGCTGGCAATGGAGACCTTTGGCGCCAGGGCTGGGCCGGACATGGCCGCGGCGATCCGGGAGGGGCGCTTCGAGCTTGAGGGCGCCATCGAAGCGTTGCAGGGGACGCAGGGCGGGCTGGCCGACGCGGCAGAGCGCACGATGGGTTTCAACGAAGCCTGGCAGATCGCGATGGCCAAGATGGGCGACGCGCTGATCCCACTGGGCGGCATGATGGAAGAGCTTGGCGTCAAGATCATGCCGCTGCTGGTGGCGGCCATCGAGGCGGTGATCGCGGTGATCACGCCGCTGGTGGGCTGGCTGGTGGATGCCATCGACGCGGTGGTGCAGTTGATCGGCTCCAATCAATCGCTCAACGAATCATTTGAGAATGTGGGGAGCGTGCTCACGGCGACGTTTGCGCCGATTTTCGAGCGCGCTAAGGAGATGATCAGCGTCTTTGGTACGGTCGTCAAAGAGATGGTCGACAAGAATCTCAACTATTTCAACGGCTGGATCGCCCAGAACATGCCCCGCATTCAGCAGATCGTGGAGACCGTGCTGGGGGCGATCACCGCATTTTGGAGCGAGCACGGCGCGGCGATCATGGCGACGGTGCAGACGGTTTTCGGCTGGCTGATGGATTTTTGGAGCATGATATTTCGCACGCTGCTCAACATCGTGCAAGTGTTCCTCCAACTGCTGACCGGCGACTGGGAAGGCGCAGGCCAGACGCTGCAGGCGATTGTGCGCGATTGGTGGCGCACGCTTTCCAGCATTTTCGGCGAGATGATCGACGGGATCGTGGCGTTGTGGCAATCCGTCGATTGGGGCGGCATCGGGCGCGCGGTTGTCGACGGCATCTGGGCAGGGCTGCGCGCCGCCTGGGGCGGCCTGCAGGATTGGTTCGGCGACCGGCTGCAGGAGTGGCGCAACATGCTGCCCTTCTCCGAGCCGAAAGACCCCACCAGCCCGTTGCGCGGTCTGGCGAAAGCGGGCGCGGCGATTGTGCACCAGGTGCGCATGGGCATCGAGGGCGCCGGGGAGTGGAAGCTGCCCGATCTGCGGCTGCCGCAGGTCGACAGCGCCATGCCGGATCTGCGGATGGCGCAGGCGCAGGGTGCAGGCGCGCCGATTGCGATTACGATCAACATTGCGGGCGTGCCGGATGCGCCGGCAGCCGGCCGGGCGAGTCGTGACGGCGTGCTGGCCGGGCTGCGCGCCGCGGGGTATAGGTAGGGGGGAGACGATGACAACGCCATTGGGGCAGGTGACGGGGGAGTTGCAGGATATTCGGGAGGCGCCAGTGCAATTTGGCACCAGCACAACGGCGCCTGCGATCAGCAGCACGAAGGCGTATACTGGCAGTTACTCGATACGATTCAGCAACGCCTGCAAGCAGGCCGGCTACTCGTTCGCAGCGAACAACGGCGTAAGAGCAGGGGTTTGGCTAAACCATAACGGCACCTCAACCATTAATTCCAATTTTGCTCGACCATCGTTGCTCAGCGTAAGAGCTTCGACCTCTCTGTTGGCGGATGTTCGCTGGGAACGAACATCCGGCCTCTTGGAACTGGTAATTAACGGCAGCGTCGTAGATAGCATCGCCGCTGCGACTCTGGGCATCAACGTCGCCAACCAGTGGCATCACATCGGAATTTCCTACGTGTCAGGTGCAAACGGTGCATGTACGTTTTACTTCAACGGTCTGCCTGCACTGACCTATAGCGGTTCGCTGTCAGGCAGCGTCGATTCCGTAGCCTTCGGCGGCAATCAACTTGCCGGTCCGACTCTGGGTGCCTACGGCTGGGACAACTACGCCTATTTTGATGATTTCTACGTGGACGGCGACATCAGCACCGACGAAGCGCCACCACCGGATCGATTCCCGTTCAGCCTGGCCAGCGCCGCCGGCGCGTCGGCGCAGTGGACGCCAACCGGTCAGGCCACCAATATCGCGTGTGTCGATGAGGCGGTGCCGAACGACGACACCGATTACGTCAAGGCAGAAGCCGCAGACCTGGTGGATCTGTACAACACGGCTGACATCACACTGCCGACGGACTACGGCATTGTCAGTGTCATCCCGATTGCTCTGGCGAAACGCATGGCGAGCGGTCCAACCATAAAACTTGTGGCGTCGGATGGGGTCAACGCAGACCTGATCAGCGCCGAAAAGACGCCGGGAACATCCTACGGCTATCACTGGGAATCGATGCCGTTGGCGCCGGATGGCGGCGACTGGACTCAGGCAAAAGTCAATGCGGCCCAATTTGGCGTGAAATCTGCGGGCGTGTACGCATAGGCCATGACTGAGCAACGAGTAACACGCGTCGGCGTGCTGGCCCGGCTCGACGCGGGCGAGCAACTGCGCACGACGCAGGCCGGCGTGCTGGTCCGCATCAACCAGACGGTGCTGCGCATGACGCAGGCCGGGGCGCTGGTACGCATGTCGCCGCTGGTGGTGCAGGCGACAACAGTCGGCGTGTTGATCCGCATCACGCCAGCGCCACCACCCGACGAACCCGCGGAGCGCGTCCTGCTGGTGACGGCTGCCACACTCTACCGCGCCCCGGTGGGCGAATCCCTGCCGGATGTAACGGAGATCGAGTACGGCGACGCCTGGGGCGGCAACTGGATCGGGCTGGGCTACACCCTGGAGCCGCTGACCTTCTCCCTGGACACGGACCTGGTGCGCGTGCGCGTGGAGCAGTTGTTGTCGGCCGTGCGCATTTTCCGCAGGCAAGAGGGGTTGGTGCTGGAGACGACGCTGGCGGAACTGACCGCCGAAAACCTGGCGCTGGCGCTGGACGGTGCGATCACCGTCGGCGATACCTACCAGATCATCGAGGCGGGCGGCGATTTTGCGATGCGGGAGTATGCCTGGGGTTTTGAGGGCTACCGGCTAAGCGACGCCGGCGACAAGCTCGCCGTGCGCTTTTTCGTGCACCGGGGCGTGGCCGTGCTGCGCGGCCCCATCCGCATGGGGCGGGCGACGGCGACGGGCATCCCGCTGCGCATCGAGGCGGTGGCCGATACGACCCGGCCGGCCGGCAAGCAGTTGGTGCAGAGCCACATTGTGATGGCGAAGGCGGCGGACTGATGGCGTACAGCTATACGACTTTTGGCGCAGTGACGCTGCCGGTCTACAACCGGGTGGCGGATATCTCGCCAGCGGCGGCCCTGCCACGCGTGATCCAGACGCTGGGCGGCGCGTATGACCTGGACGGCAGCGCGCAGGCGGCGCAGGTGTGGCCGCACCCGCTGACCGTCGAGGCCGTAATCTGGGACTCTACGGCGGCGCTGCTGAAAACGGCGATTGATGCGCTGCGCGCGCTGGTTGGCACGCGCGCCTACCTGACGCGCCAGGCCGACAGCGACAGCAGCACCCAGCGGGCGCTCTGCCGCCTGGTTGGCGTGGAAATGCAGCGGTCGCACGAACACAAGCGGGCGATTCAGCCGGTCGTGCTGAACCTTCTCCAGTTGGGTCCCTGGGAGGCGCCGACGGCCACCACGGTGACGGGGACGGGGATAACGACGGCGACGGCGTACACGCTGACCAACGCCGGCAATCTCACCTGCAACAATGCCATCGTGACGCTGACCGTGGCGGCCGGGTCGGCGATCACGGCGGTGGCGGTGACGGGATCGGGGATCAGTTGGTCGCTGCTGGGGGCTGTCGCAGCGGCGGGCTACTACACCATCGATTGCGGCGTGGAGTCGGTGCGCCTGGGAACGGCCGACGCCTATGATCGTTTTGCCCTGGCTGGCTATGTGCTGGGCAGCGGCCATTTCGTCGAGCGGTGGCTGCCGCTGGCGCCCGGCGCCAATTCGATCACGGTGACGCCCGTGGGCGGCGCGATTGATGTGCTGTTCAGCTTTCGGAGCACCTGGCAATGAGACTTTGGCTCGATGTGTACGACAGCAGCGGCGACAAGGTTGGCCTGGGGCCGATTCAGGCGGTCGTCAGTTTCGCCGCGTCGTCGCGGCTGAACCGCGCCGGCACCTGGCAGGCGCTGGTCGCGTTGGACACCAGGGCGCTAGACCTGCTGCAGCCGCGGCGCACGGCGCTGGCGTGGATGGCCGACGACACAGCGCGTTGGTTTGTGGGCGGCGGGGTGATCGACCAGTTGCAGGTGAAACTGGGCACGCAAGGCGAGATGCTGCTCGATGTGTCTGGTCAGGACCTGCTCGAAGAACTCAACCGCTACGCCGTCGGCGAGACGGTCATCGACAACACGCTGCCGGCGACCGAAGAGGGCACGCAGTTCTATCAATTTCTGCGATACTGGCTGCCTTCCAGTTGGTCGATGAACTATGAGGAATTTGTCGATCCGTTATTTATCCATCTGATCAGCTACGACACTTACCTGGGCGTGTTGACCGCGCTGAGCGACCGCTTCGGGTTATGGTTCCGCCGGGCAACGACGATTGGCATTGTGCGCGTGCTGAACCTGGTGCCTACGCTGCCGTCGACCGTGACGCTACGGGCGATCGGCAACGGCGCGCCCGATATCACCGATCTGAACACGTGCGTCATTACAGATATCACCGTGCAGCAGCAGGCAACGGACATACTGACCCAGGTGGCGCCGTTTGGCAGCGGCAACGCCGACGCGCGGTTGACGATTGACGCAGCAACGGAATGGCCCGACGGTACTGCGCTGACCAGCGACTATGTAGTCGATGGCCAGACGCTGCGCTATATTGCGCCGTTCAGCAGCGTGCGGACGCGCCATGTGGCGATGGTGCGCAACCTGACGGCGTTGGCGGTTTACGATGACTTGCTGCGGGCGGTGGCGTGGAAAGACATTGCGCCGATCTCCAACAGCACGCCGGACGTGCAGAACGCAGCCAATGCGTTGCTGGCCGCGGCGTGCTCCTATCTGCTGGCGCACCGGGCGCCGGTGCAAACCTATGATCTGACGATTGCCGGGCTGCGGCGTGAGGTGACGCCGGGCGAACTGGTGCACGTTACGGCGCGGCGCCTGGTGGAGAATCAGGCGCCGATTGTGATTGACGCCGATCTGCGGGTGCTGGAGGTGAGCACGCAGGTGGACGCCGGTGGCCTGTCCACGGTTGGCCTGGTGGTCAGCACGGCGGACGGCTGGCCGCAGAGCGACGCCGATGCGCTGGTGGAAGCAATCCGCCAAAGCGAGATCATGGCGGCGGTGCAGCAGATGGGGCCATCGGTCGACACGATTTCGTACCGGGAACCCATCGACGACGACTATAGCGCCGATCTGCACTTCTGGCTCGGCGACGAGGTGACGACGGTCAGCCAGGTGCTGCTGCGCTTCCGGGTCGACCCGCTGCGCAGCACGGCAAAGGCGATTGGCGGCTCGGCGACGGGTACGGTGGATCTGCCGGACCACAAGCACGGGGTGACGACGAACAACCACACGCACAGCGTATCGATTGGCAGCCACACGCACGGAGTGCCCGACCATGACCACAATTTTACGATTTCTGGAGGGAGCGACCCTACCTATCCGGTTGGCTTCGGGGCGGCGGGCACGGCGGGCGGGCTGGTGCACAATGCGAGCGGCAGCGATTTCGCCTATCCGACGGACAGCGACACGGGCGGCACCACGACAGCCAGCGGCGGCAGCAGCACGCCGACAAGCAGCGGCGGCGGCGGGGAATCGCTGACCAGCGCCGACGGCGGCGCGGTGGTGGGCGTAGAAGTGGACATTTCCGGGGCGTTGGCGCTGGAATACGGCATCTATGAGGACTCCGGTGCAAACACCTACGGGGCGGGATCGCTGGAATGGTTGGTGAACGGAGTGGCGGCAACGGAGAGTCCGGTCTCTATCGGGGGCGGCTGGTATGCCTTCGACATCACCGATGATGTAATCGGCGCGGGCAACCGCCCGGCGCAGGCGGCCAACGTGGTGACGGTGCGCGTGGCGGCGGCGGCCCAGACCGGCAAGCGCTGCCAGGTGACGGCGCGGATTCAGTGCCGCACGAGGATCCAGGCGATTGCGTATCGGTAACGCTGCTCAAAAAGTGTTTATCAGTAATTCTGCGGGGCGCGGAACCCGGCTGCGACCGCCTCCTCCGCCGTGCAGAACCAACGATCCCCTTCCTCTAACTTGATAGTGGTGCGCTCGTAGTCGCGCCAGCCAGGCATGTGATAAATCAATTCACCGCCGCTGTTGACGTTGCCTTTGATGGCGCACGACGGATCCGGCGGTGTGGCGCAGCCACCGGTGCAGGTGAAGGCGTTGGGCTGGGCTTCGGCAGGCTCAGCCACCGGTGCGACAGGCTCAGCCGTGGCCACAAGTGCCGCCGCTGCCGTCACGGGCAGATCTCCGGGCGCATTGAGTACCAGCGCCGTGGCAATCCAGGCACCGCTGGCAAGCTGGAGCCAGTCACCGGCCTCGTTGCGGCCGACGGGCGCGAGCTGGTCACCCGCGACGGCACCGCCGATAACAGCGTAATCGGTGCCCGGTCCCGATCTCAGGTTGGCATTGTCGCTGGCAACGGCGCCGATGATAGCAGGTGGGACAGTTGTCGCTGTTGGCGGCGCTGGCGTGGCGGTGGCCACCTCCAATGTGTTGGTGGCGGTGGCTGCTGCCGGCGCCAACGTGGTCGTAGGCGGTGCGGGTGTTGCCGTAGACGGGGCAGCCGTCGCTGTGGGCGGTGCTGGCGTGACGGTTGCCGCTTCCGGCGTGTTTGTCCACGTGGGCAGCGCCGTGCGCTCGTCTGTGGGCAAGGTCACGCCGGCAGACCGTTCCGGCGTTTCGGCTGCAGGTCTGTCGCCGCCGGCGAGATTGGCGATCACAGCGCAGCCGAACAGCCCCAGCAGCAGCGCGACGCCCCAACCGGCATAGAACAGACAGCCACGCCGCTTGACGGGCGGTGCAGCCATGCCCGGCGGGGTCGGTTGCTTCTGCTTTTTCTTGCCGGTCGCGTTCATGGGGTCCCCTTTCGTGGGTCATTGCATCGGGTTGATTGTTCTACGTTTCCCAGGAAACCTTTACCTACAACTCAACCGCCGCACCCTCTTCCGTGAGATAGATGTAAATGCGTCGGCGGCGGCCGCGGCGCACCGCGTTCAGCAGATCCAGCCAAAAGAGCAACTCTTCAAACTTCAGCGCTTCAAACTTCGGTGCTTCTACCTTCGGTTGTGTCATCGCCGATGATCCTGGGGTGGTTGAGGGTGCGGAGCTGGTCGGCGATGGAGACGACATAGGCGCGCTCCGCATCGGTCAGTTCGCTGAAAACGGTCAGCAGCCGCTGCGCCAACTGGCGCGTTGCTTCCGACGGGACTTCGTAGACGATGCGGTTCCCATCCATGACCGCGCCAAATGGTTCGTCATCTGGTAATTCATTGTCTTCTGTCAGCATCAACAAGTAGTCAGTCGTTGTGCCCAAGACCCTTGCCAGACCAGTAATCACTTTCCCCGAGGGTACTTTGTCTCTACTCTCCAACTCACTGATATAGCCATTTGTGATGTCAATACCAAGTTTTCTCAGTTCATTGGCCAACTGAACTTGACTCAGGTCTAGGTCTTGGCGTAACACCCGAATTCGCTTTCCGACGGTGTCTAGTTTAATTGCCATACGATTATTCTGCGCTCAGTTGGATAAGAATCGTCTGACTGGTAAACATTGCCTATTTTCCGAAAAGAATCGTTGACATTGTATACAAGGCATGATAAAGTTTAACTGTCACACGGTTTTTGATGATTTAGTTAAAGGATAATCATGAACGACGACAGAGACACGATGATTCGGGCGAGCGTTGCAACGCTGCGCGCGCTGCGCATGGCGGCGATGGAGGTGGCGTTGGCCCGCCAGGAACTGTTCTCGAACGACGACGAACGGATCATGGCGCTGGTCGACCACTGGCAGCGCACGAAGCCTACGGCGCCCACCGGCGCACCTGAGCCGGCGCTTGAGGTTGAAGCATAGGGGCGAGTGGCCTGGCCCGGTGAGGGCGGGAGCGGCGCAGGTCTTTTTGCCCACCTGTTACGGAGCCGTTTCCGCCTTCGCCGGGGCCGACAAGGAGCACTGTTTGGGTTCATTCCAGCAGCCTTGCCGGCGCCACTCCTTCCTGGGTGGGTTCACCCGGCGCACTCCTGCGACTGCGCCGGGTGAACTGAGGAATTGTGCACGATGACATTGCCAAAGCGGATTCGAGATATGCACACGTTGTTCGGGCGCAGAGACGGTCAGATCTGCGGCCAATGTGCGCTCCTGCTGCGGCGCAAGAGCGGGGCGCGCACCTATCTCAAGTGCACCCTGAATCGCCAGAGCGCCGGCGCCGCCACCGACTGGCGCGCAAACTGGCCCGCCTGCGGCAAGTTTTTTGCACCAGAACGCAAGCCAGCCTGATAGAACCATCCCACCCACCCGGCGTCAACCGCCCGGTTGGCGAGGATACCCAGAGCCAGCGACAGGAGCAAGTTATGGTCTCGCTATCAACCGCCAATAGCCCGTTTCTCTACGCCGGCGTCGCTGTCGTGCTGCTGGCGCTGCTGCTGGTGGGCATCGGCTACGCCTGGCTGGTGCGGCGGCTGCGCCGGCGGGCGCGCAATCACGGCTACACCGCGTTTCTGGTGGTCGTGGGCAACCTGCTGGTGGCGGCGGGCTATGCGGTGCTGGCCGGCCTCGAAGCGGCCGTGCTGCTGGTGCTGTGCATGGCCGCCGCGGGCGCGCCGATGGTCGTGGAATACATCGACGATCACCTGGCCGGGCTGCCCCAGGCCGGCGCAGAGTCGGAAAGGAGGCTCGATCTGTAATGGGCTACAAGCCGCGTGTGAACGAGCGCAAGCATCGCCGGTTGATCGCCGATGCGCTCGCCCTGGCCGAACTGGCGGGCGAGGAACTGCGCCCGCTGCACCAGGCAGCCCGCAACGACGCCACGAAGAGCCATATCCAGAGAGTGCAGATGCGACTGTTGGAACTACAGACTTTGCTTTACCAGATGCGCGACATCGCGCGAGGAGACAGCGACGATGACGAATGAGGATGTTTTTCAGAAGTATTGGCAGGCGCCGCTGACGGTCAGCGGCGACGTGACAGAAGTGAGCGACGCCACCGTGGCGCTGGCGCTGCGGCTGGCCGTGCAGGATGCCTACAACGCCGGCGCGGAGGTGTACAGCGACATGGCCGACAGCGCCAGCCTGAACCAGGCGTTGCAGAACGCACTGGACCAGGTCGACCGGCTGCGCGAGGAGCGCAACGTCCAGCCGGACCAACGCTATCACGAGTACCTGCAGGCGCAGATCTCCCGGCTCAACGAGTGGCTGGCCGAAAAAGCGCCAGCGTTCTATCGGGAAACGACCGACACCGCCACCGCCGTGCTGGCGGCGATTGATGCGCTGCAAGGCGTAGTCGCCGAATATCGAGAGCAGTTGGCGCAAATGGACGCAGACAACGCCGGGCTGCTGCGTCAAGTGAGGGAGTTGGAAGCATGGAAGACGGTAGCGATCGAGTGCAACGGACAGGCGGCGACACTCTCATCTTCACCTATCGTTGCGTCGACGGACTTTGGCGCACCAGGTGCCGGCGTCACATTGCCGGCGCCGGTCGCTTCGCCCCCGATCGCAGCGGCGCCGGCCCCGGACGGCGCGACCGCCCGGACAAGTGCATCGAGTGTTTCCACGAACGGACCACGTGGCCCCGGCGCCCCTGGTCCCCTGGGCAGACTGGTGGAGCAACCTGGACGCGGAGAGCAATGATTGGCGCATCAGCCTGGATGCGGGGCGGCGTCAGTTCCGTAATCTGCCCAAGGCGCAGCGGCTGCTGCTCATTCAGGCGTTTCTGCGCAGCCTGGCGACGGCGCACGGCGTGCAGGGGTTGCCGTCGATGGCTGATTACGACGCTCATCGCCCGGAATGGATGCCTTTGGCCAGTGGGCTGACGAAGACCTTTGCCTGTGGGTGGAGTGAGCTGCTGGACGTGCGCCAGGTGGCGGAACCGTAAGCCCGGCGCCTGGTGCGTGCATGTCAGTGCACGCACCGGAGACAGGCGCCGATTGACCCTATTGTAGCAGAGATTCAGTCTGAAGGAGACACAGACCATGCCACAAGTAAACGACCCACGCATTACCGAGATTCTAGAACTGGCGGCGGCCGAAGCGCTGCCCCTGGCGCTGCGCCCGGAGACCGTCTGCGCGCTGGAGGACATCGGCGTGATGGCGGACCCGTTCAGCGGCCAGTTGTGGTTCAACCCGGCCGCCACGATCCACGTTGTCGATCTGCAGCGGGTGCTTGGCGTCCGCAACGGATTGGGACAGATGCGATGAGCGACGACCCGCAGGCGCGCATCGCCGATCAGCGACGCCGGTGGCAGCAGATGACAGCCGAGCAGCGCATTCGCCGCGTCCACACGACCGTGGCGGATGTGATCGCCTATGCCCGTTGGCGCCGGCAACTGGGTCGACGCCGTCAGAACAATGATTTTCTGTTTCTCAAGGAGCAATCATGACCATGCAATCCCGCAGTAACCGCTACTACTGGCGCCAGCGCAACCGGCGCCTCATGAGCCTCATCAATGCACTGCTGGCCGCCGTCGTGCTGTTGGCGGTGATTCTGCCGTCCGTTGCCAGCGCGGCGCCCCGCTGCCCCGGCGGGACGGCCACTCCGCGCGGGTGCAGCTATGAACTGCCGGGCATGACCTGCGCCTGGCCGCTGCGCCTGGTGCGTGTTGGTCTGGTGGCGTACTGCTGGCGCCCGGCGCCGGAGGTGCAGCCGTGATAACCCCGATCAAAGTTGCCGAGGCAAAGATAGCATTGGGGCTGTATCTGGATGACGCTGGCATCAAAGAGCCAGCGGATCGGTATAACGCGCTCAATCGCCAGATCGCCCGCACGTGGCTGGATATGCTGAAGAGCGTCGGGTTGGCTGACCGACTGGATGTGTTTGATGTGATGGCTGGCAAAGACGAACTGCTCTGCGAGTTGATCTGGCAGATGCCAACCGGGTCGGGCAAGTCGCACGCCGGTGCGGTGCTGGCGACGGCGGTGCGCGCCGCATGATCACTGAGCGGATGCAGAAACGGCTGTTATACCAATGCCTCGTCGAAGAGAGCATCAGCAGCACTGACATCGACCTGGCGGGCTGGGTCTGGCCTTGGCGGGAGGTGCTCCTGCTTGCCGAGCGCGGCGAGGTCGATTTCGTCATCGGCAGCAAGCTGAATGAGGCGCTAGCCATGGTGGCCGGCGACCGGGACAAGGCCCGGGAATGGAAGTTTGAGATCGATGAAGCCGGCGAGCCGCTGCACTTCCCAACCCTCGCCGAGATCGCCGACACGCTCAAGCCGGTCTCCTGGTTGTGGCCGGGCTGGATCCCGCGGGGCATGCTGTCGCTGTTGGGCGCATACCAGGGCACCGGCAAATCGTACTTCGTGCTCGATTTAGCGCGCACCTGCATCATGGGCGGCCCATGGCCGGACGGCAACCCGGTGGACCGCATCGGCAACGTGATCTACGTCGAAGCGGAAGCGATTCCGCAGGTCACCAACGAGCGGGCGATGGCCCTGGGGCTGGACCGTAATCGGCTGTGGATGTTGATGGCCGACAACGGCGAACTGCTCGACCTGACGCAGCCGTACTGGCAGGATCGCCTGCTCGATATGGCGACAGTGGTAGAGCCGCAGTTGATCATCATCGACAGCCTGAGCAGCATTTCGTCGTCTGGCCAGAACAGCGTCGAAGACACCAACCGCCTGCTCATGTACCTGGTGGCGCTGGCGCGGCACTGCGACTGTGGCCTGTTGATGCTGCATCACCTGCGCAAGCCGCCCGGCGGCCAACTCAACCTGCCGGGTATGTCGGTCCATGATTTCAGAGGGTCAGGGCACATCACGGCGATGGCCCGGACCGTCATGGGGCTGTCAGTCATCCAGAACGGGCGCCAGTTCTCGCTGAACGGCGCCCGCCGGCTGGACCTGGTGAAATCCAATCTCGGACCCTACCCGGAGGGCATCGGGCTGAAGCTGGAGGGCGACGGCGCATCGATGCGCTTCGTCTATGGCGAGCCGGTGGCGTTTGAGGATGCGCAGGAATCGACGGGCGACAAGTGCGAGGATTGGTTGCTCGGCTATCTGGCAGCCCACGGCGCCAGCAAGCCGGGTGATGTGGTCGCCGCCGGCAAGGATGCAGGCTTCACGCGTGACACCATCTACCGCACGCGCAAAAGCCTGCAAGCGATGATCGGCAACACCGAAAAGAACTTCAAAGCGCCGGGCAATCTCTGGCGTTTAACAAGCGATGAAGATGAAGACGAGGAAGAATGAACTATCTGACTGTCTGACTGTCTGACTATTTGTGAGTCCATACCCTACTCGCAATGTTTCAAACAGTCAGACAGTCAGATAGTCAGACAGTTCGGGAAATGTCTTATGAGCAGCTACACGGCAGACCAATACAGCGAACAGCGGCGCATCACGCAGCGGATCAACGTGGCCAACGCCGCCGGTCTCTGCGTCGAATGCAACCTGCGGCCGCAGGCCGTATGGCGCAATGGCAGCCGCCGCGTCACCTGTGGCCGCCCTGCCTGTTACAACAAATGGCTGAGGGTGAGGCCGGAGAGTCCGGCAGTGACCGGGAAAGAGGACAACAACGGATGACAGATAGACAACCCACGCCGGACATTCTAGGCGACATTATGGCGGGGACGGCGACAGTGCAGGCGACGACGACCATCACCGTACCACTGTCTGCCATCGTCAATGACGGTGGGACGCAGATGCGGGCGGGGATGAACGCCGAGAAGGTCAAGGAATATGAGGAAGTGATTGCAGAGGTCGACGCCTGGCCCTTCCCGCCGTTGGTCGTGTTTCACGACGGCGCCAAGTATTGGCTGGCCGATGGCTTCCATAGGCTCAACGCTGCCCACCGTAGCGGCAAGTTTGCGGAACTGCCAGCAGAGATCGAGGCGGGGACGCGGCGGGATGCTGTGCTCTATGCGGCTGGCGCCAACGCCACGCATGGACTGCCGCGCACGAACGATGACAAGCGGCGGGCAGTCAAAACGTTGCTGGAAGATGAAGAGTGGGCGAAGTGGTCAGATCGGGAGATTGCCCGGCGGTGTGCGGTGTCAGATCGATTTGTCAACAACCTGCGCAAAGAACTATCTGCGAACGGTTCGCAGATGCCGACGGCGCGCACCGTCGAACGCGGCGGGCAGACCTACCAGCAGAACACAGCCAACATTGGTGCCAACCGGCCCGCCCGCCTCTTCGTGGGCGACCTGAAGGGGCTGGTGGCCAAGTGGATGGGGATGCACTGGCAGCACGCGTGGCCGGACAATCCCAGCCACACCAACGGCGAATTCTGGCGGCAACTCACGGCGTGGATGCACGAGAGCGTGCGTGAGACCTGGCAGGAAGGCGACCTGAAGGAGGCGATCAAGGCGCTGCATTATCAGGCAACGGCGCCTGCCGCACATCAATCTGAGCCGATACAGTATGCCGAAATCTGGAAGCTCCAGAGCATCGTCCGGGGCCTCGCTATGTCGCCAACCAGGGGATTTGGCGCATTCGACACAAAAACAGTAATCGAACTTCTTCGACGTGCCGCCGTAGATCGCAGCGCTGACGATTTCTGGAAGGCTTGCATTTCGAGCATTCAAAATCAAAGGTTGGCGCACCGCACTAGTGACCTCGTACAGGCGATCAACAACGTGGCGGAACAGATGGCACGTCCGGCAGCGCCAGAGCAGCCCGGCGGTTACACCAGCCTGGCTGACGCAGCCAGATCGCCAAAGCCTGCGACCGATTTGGGTGACGGCGCCCCTCGCCCCTCGCCCCTCGCCCCTTCCGACCTCCACCAGGGCGCCGGTCGCACGCCGCCACCGCCGCTGACCGTGGCGGAGCTTGTGGAGGAGTTGACGCCGCACCTGGCGAGCTTTGCACCGGGCAATATCAGCGGCGCATCCATCGGCGCAAGAAACGACGTGGCGGACCGCTGTGCGCTGGTGCTGTCAGACTTCACGTATCAGCAAGCGGATTTGTACCGTGCGCTGCAGCGCATCGCAAACGAACGCCACCTGGCTATGTCGAAAGAGGCGAGCGCACCAGTGGTCAACGGGGAGCGACCGTTGCCAGGCTGGGCGGAACCGGCTACCGTGGCGCAAACCATTGCCGACGTGGTAGCGGTGCATGGCGAGCCGGTGGAAGATGACCGATACGTCGAGCTGCAGGCATGGTGGGTGCGGCTGATCAGCGTGCGCAGCGATCTTAGCGACTGGGCGCAACTGACTGGGCGCCACACAGAGACACTGGGGTTGTCACGGGAGTTGACGAAGCTCCTCGACATCACGCAGAGCGAAATGGATGCGATTACCACGGCATCGGAAGAAGCGCCGCTATGACCGCCCTGCCGCTGCTGGGCTGGCTGGTGGCCGGCGGGCTGCTCCTCGTCGTGGCGTGGCTGAAGGCCACTCTAGTGCTCACGCGTCGGGCTGCGGAAAAGCTGGTGATCGCAGCCCAGGAATCCGACGCATGGGCCGACGAGTACCAGCGGGAAGCCGCCGTCCTGGCCGCCGACAACGCCAGGCTGAATGAGCGGCTGGCGAGCATGACCGAACTGTACGGGGAGGCGGTGCGGCGGCTGCTGGCGGTGAATTATGTGGTCATTCACACGAACTTGAAATGGAAACGGAGGCGACAGGATCAGTGAACAAAAGAGGGAGACCGGCGCAGTGCACGCCGGTCCCGGAGCCGTCAATGATAAGTAGCAGCATCGACACAAGGAGTATAGCAGAATGAGCCTGCAAGACAATACCCAATCTGGCATCTATGAACGCAACACGGTTGAAAAAGCGCTTGATGTTGGCGGCAGCTTCGACTGGATTACGCCCGCCTACGCCATTGTGCGCAATGCGTTTGGCGACGGGCAAACAGTCATTGTCGATTCCGACCTGTGGGCGCAACTGGCGCCGCAGCTAGACCGCTTTGGCGTTGACGTGTGGGCCGTGTCGATCCAATGGATTGACGTTGCCTACTACGCCGTGTTTTCCATCCACGCCGAAGATTTGCCGCGGGTCAATTACCTCCTGGGCAACTACGGACAGGAGCCGGTCAAGCGGCTACCACGCTGGCGCGCATGGTTGGCGCTGGCGCTGGTTGTGCTGGTTATGCTGGCCACCGTGGCGCTGGTGGCCATGGCGCGAGGTGCGCTATGAAGTGGATCGCCATCCTTATGATGTTGGCCGGCGGGCTGCTGCTCGCCAACACTGTGATCGACAAATTGAGCATCGATGCGCTCGGCATGGCAATAGGCATGACGTTGGGCGTTCTATCCGGCGTGCCCACGGCGGCGCTAGTGCTGCTGGCACGCCGGCGTGACGATGAAGACTACTACCCGGACGCCACGATTGACCAGTACCCGCCGGCGCAGCCGTACACCGCACCAGTAGTGTGCCAGGAAGACGTGACGCCCTACTACAACGGTATGCGGCGCTTGCTGGGTGCTGAGCCTCTACCCAGTCGGGCAGACGTTGAACCCTCTGCGCTCACGCCAGACCAGATTGCGGAGTTGCAGGCGTATCTTGATTTTCAGAGAGCGGGCGGCGTGCGGCAAGTAGACACCCGTCAATTCATTGTGCGATTTAGCGGAGAGGGGCGGTGATGGAAAGCTACATGAGCTTCTTGGTTCTGGTTGCGTTCGGGGCGATGGTCTGGGCAGGCGGCGTGACCATCATGCTCGTTATGGCCCGCAGGGAGCTTGACCCGCTAGAGCGCGATGCAAAGGAACGCGAGGAGCGCGCCGAATTCCACAGATACCATTCTGACCAGCAGGACGCGGAGATAGAGCGGTTGCAGTTGGAAAATGCACGACTTGGCAGCGACCTACTGATTGCCCGCAACACCATCCAGCGTCTGCGCGTGAAAACTGGCGAAATTGCACCTGACGGGCGCTTGCTGCCCAGGATGCGAAGCGCAGAGGAGGTGCGCTAATGCCGCCGCCAATCGCACCGACCGAGGTGTTCTTCAACGACGAGATCGCCCGCTTCCTGGCCGTCATGACCATGACTCAGCCGGAACACAAGGAGGCGTGTCAGGTGTTGCGCGTGCTGTTCTCGTGCATGAATGGCGACGCAAGAACTTCGTTCCTGTTGTCCGATATCAAGAATCGCTTGATGACCTTACTTTACCAGAGGCCGGACTACTACGAAGCGATTAAGGTGTTCCGCGGCTATGTCGGGCTGCGGGAGGGTTGGGAAGACTATGGCCAACGGCGACCGAAGTTGTTGCCGTCAGATTGGTAGAAGGGTGAACCGATGAAAACACAAACGACAACTCAGATCCGCTCCTACACCGGCAATGACGCGCCTCTGCCACCGCCGGGCTTCCTGGCTGCCACTTCGCGCGGCGTGACCCGCTACATTCCACGTGACGACCCGCAACCACGGCGGCCTGCGCTCCAGGGTGAAATCATGCCGCCGGCGCACCAGGTAGATACGCCGATGCCAGTGCGCACCGCCGCTATGCTCACCGGCGACTATCGCAACCGGGCCGAGGGCTTTCGCATCGCCATGCTGCCCGTCGCTGTGGTCGCTGGCGTGCTGGCTGTCGTGGCCGCCGTGGGCCTGGCCGGCGTGCCGTTCCTGTCGTTCACGGCGCTGCTGTGGTTCTTCACCGCCTTCTGCCTGACCTGGCTGATCGGCTTCGCCATGCACCAATGGATCAGCCCGGACGGAACCGCGCTCACGATGGTGCTACTCCATTACCGGCTGCTGCGCCACGAGCAGCGCGCTCGCCTGGACCGGTTGGCGGAATGGGAGAGTGACGACGATGCAGACTAATACTTACGCCTTCGACATGGAGAAGCTACCCCGTGAACTGGCGCGCACCGAGGTCATCGTCGACAAGCGCGACCAGGTAGACCGCTGGGCGCCGCTGCGCTCCGTGGCGCAGGCGCTCAGCCGCCGCGGCCTGGCGGCCGCCAAAGTGGAACTGGCCAACCACGCCCTCGCCCTTGCCGTCGACCTGGTGCTCGACGCCGACGAAGACGGCCATCGCCCCAACGTCGACGCCGACGGCCGGGTGCTGGTGCCCTTGCCCTGGACGCGCAGCGGCGCTAAAGCATGGGGACTGCGCCGCACGGAGGGACGCACCTTCAACCGCATCATGCGCCAGCGCAGCGACAGCCAGCCGCAGCCGCTGTTCATCTACGACCGGGAGTCGCGGGGATGGCTCTGGGGCGCCTGGAAGCGGCAGACCGCCGGCGCTTACCTGCGCGGCGACCCGATCACTTTGGGCGAATGGCGGGCAGCCTGGGACGCCGAAACGTCGCCCTGGGCGCGCCAGAACATGGCCGGGCGCATGGGCATCGAATAGCCGGGCTATGGGCAGCCGCTGGACGTAGAATAGGCGGCAGGTAGGCAAAATCTAGGCGCGCGGGTGGGCCGCGGTAGGCGCGACCCACCCGGAACGTCATCAAGGGACACACAACGTTGTGAGGCAAGACATGAAACTGACAGAAGCGATCAATGCGCTGGTGACGGCGACACGGGCCGACGGGCGCAGCGCGGTCACCATCGCCGGGTACCGGGAGAGTCTGGGCCACCTGGTGGCATTCCTGGGCGACAGGGAGGTGGAATCGATCACGCTGGCGGACCTGCGCACCTACGCGGCGGATCTTCGCGACCGGCATGAGCGCTTCACCGATCACCCGTCGCGCAAGAAGGTGGCCGGCGGGCTGAGTGTCTTCAGCATCGCCAGCCGGCTGCGCAGCGTGAAGCGGCTGTTCAACTGGCTGACGGAGGAGGAGATTCTTGCGGAGAATCCGGCAAAACGGCTGAAGCTGCCCAAGCTGCCGCAGAAGGAGCCGAAGGCGATCAGCCCTGCCGCCTTTGCGCAGTTGCTGGCCGCCACCGAGGGCGACAGCGTGGTCCAGCGGCGTGACCGGGCGCTGCTGCTCGTGCTGGCCGACACGGGCTGCCGCGTGGGCGGCCTGGCGCATCTGCGCGTGCAGGATGTTGATCTCGATGCGCAGATGGCGTTGGTGACGGAGAAAGCCGAGAAGACGCGCCCGGTCTACTTCATGCCGATCACCGCGGATGCGCTGCGCCGCTGGCTGGAGGTGCGCCAGGCCGCGCCGGAGGTGGATTGGCTGTTTGTGAATCTGGGGCCGAAGCAGACCTATCCGCAGTTGACGGAGGATGCGGTGGGCGAGGCGCTGCGCCGGCTGAAGAAAACATCGGGGGTGACGGAGCCGGTGACGCCGCACCGCTTCCGTCACGCCTTCGCCCGCGAGTATCTGCGCAACGGCGGCGATCTGGCGACGCTGAGCCGGTTGATGGGTCACAGCAGCGTGGAGGTGACGGCGCGCTACTATGCGGTTTTCACGCCGTCGGAGTTGAAGGATTTCCACGCCAAATTCAGCCCCGTCGCCGGGCTGCAGAAGCGTGGAAATCACGGCAGAACGGACTGACTAATTATCAGTGGGTTCTATGGAGCGGATATGATATACTGCCAACATGAGACTCATTGGCAGGGGGGACCAACTCTTAATCAGCGGGTTCCAGGTTCGAGTCCCGGGTGAGTCACACAACATGAATACACTGTTAGCAGGGCCTATGGGGAATCTGTTGGAGAAACTATCAGAGACGCCGCGGCCAGCCACGATGGTTGATTGGCTGAGTTACCCCGACCGTCTGAGCATGAATCAGGCGGCGTTTCTGGTTGGTCGACCCGTCAGCCAAATCGAGGAGTGGGTGAACACAGCCGCGGTCGACGCGTGGGATGGCGCCAACGGGGAAACGTTGATCGACAAAGCGAGCCTGCGCGAGTTTTGGGAGATGTACTGGGAAATCAATGACTATCTGCCGCAAGCGTAATTGTTGGCGCTGACGGCTCTATACTGAACACGCAAGCCTGGCAGAAATGCCAGGCTTCTTTTTTTGTCTACGCAGGGGCGAATCCCCGATGTGAGATTTCCTCTTAGTTACGCTATAATGTCCGTAGCGAACGGACGTTCCACAGGAGCGCAGTTTTGAGCGCAGTAGCAGCACCCGAACAAGCAGAGAGACAACCCGATCCCGTCGGCTCTGCCTGCATCCCCATTACTCGTTTGACCAGAATCGAGAGTTTGGAAACGCGCACGGCGGCGCTGGAGGCGCAGCACGTGTGGTTGCGCGTCGAGCAACTGGACGCCGAGTTGGCGCGCCAGGCAAAGCTGCTCGACTCGATTGTCGAGTCCATTGTCGACTACGTTATCGGCAAAGACGAGGGCGCAACGTGACTGGCGATGCCGTTGGAGCGACCATCGAAGGCTCAGACGCCGTGACGGTCGGCAAGAGCAACATGCAGCAAGTGGTCAATGTGCACGCGCCAGACCATGACGCACCGAGCGATAACGAACACGTGTTGACGGTGCGACTGCTCAATCAGGCCATGCTACACCATTTTGGAGAAATGAAGCGAGAGTTCAAAGCGGAGATGGATGCGCTACGGGCTGAATTGCGCTCTGAAATTGCGGAACAAAACGTCAAGCGACAGGACGATTTCGACCTCCTGCGGGAAGAAATCGACACAACGCTGTCGAGGGCGATGGATGGCGCGGTGATGCTGCCAGAAAATCACGAGACTATTTTCAACTTGGCGTTTGTGGCGCTTTACGCTCCGGTGCCGTTCTTCTATGCGCAGGTGCGTGATTTGGCGGGTATCTCATGGGCGGCGGCGCTTGGCATGGCAACCGCCGCATATGTTACCAGCAGCTATTTGTGGCGCCATATGTGGCGCGCCGGGCGCCGGGCTAGATGATCGGTGCGAGGAAAAAACGACATGTGGACAATTCTAAAATCAGGTTGGCACGACTTATCGACAACCGGACGCGCGACCGTGATCGTTGTGCTGGTGCTGGCCGGGGCCGGGCTGCTGGCCATGGCGATGTGGTTACGGTATGACCTGTCATGGCTGCCCGGGCTCTTGGGTCAAGCGGTTGACGGTGGGTGACGCGGGCGCAGTGCTCTGCGTGTCTATGCCAGTGCTCGCGGCCATCATCGCTCTTTACCTGCTGCTGTACGATGGCAACGAGCGGCGCCGCATGGTACAGCGCGTGCAGCGTTGGCGTAAGGGTTAGGCTCTATGCCGCTACGTGCGCCCGTCGCCTGTCGGCGGCCTGGCTGCCGGGGTCTGGTGCGCGGCGGCGTGTGTTCTGTCTGCGGCCCACTGCAACGGCCAACAGGCTGGCAGGCATGGCACGCAGAGCGCGGCCAGGAGAGCCGCCACCTGCGCGGGTACGGTACGCGCTGGGTCAAGCTCCGTGACCACGTGCTGTCCAGAGACAACGGTCTCTGTCGCGTCTGCGGCAGGCCAGCCAGCGAGGTGGATCACATCGTCCCGCGAGCTCACGGCGGCAATGACGACGAAGAGAATCTTCAAGCGATTTGCAGCGCGTGTCATGCCAAAAAGACGGCGAAAGAGGCGGCGGGAGGGTAGGGGGCGTGCGAAGTTGGGGAGTTTTGCGACCAGTACCGGCATCGTAGCAAAAGTTCGACACCCGCGAGTTTTGATAGGGGGGGTATGGGAGCACGGGGGCCTGCGCCGAAGCCGACGGTGACCAAACGACTGGAAGGAAATCCGGGGAAGCGGGCACTGAACATGAGCGAACCGCAGTTCACCGCGAAAGCGCCACCGTGCCCGCGTCATTTGTCCGACGAGGCGCGCCGCGAGTGGCGCCGGGTCAGTCGTGAGCTTCTGGACAAGAATCTTTTGCAGGTCGTGGATCGCGCGGCGCTGGCTGCATACTGCCAGTGTTGGGCGCGCTGGGTAGAAGCCGAACAGAAGATGGCAGAGCCCGGCTTTCAAATGATGGAAGCCACCGACAAGGGCTATCAATATGTTAGTCCGTGGTTGGGAGTGGCCAATCAATCGCTCAAGCAGATGAAGGCGTTCTTGACGGAGTTCGGGCTGACGCCGGCGAGCCGCACGCGAATTCAGGTTCCAGAGCAAGGCCCGGCTGATGACTTCGACGAGTTCCTCGCCCGGAAACGATGACTTGTTACGGGCGGTCGAAACACTGCCTGAGTGGGCGGCGACCGGCCCGGCAGAAACGTACATTACCAATGTAATCACCGGCAGACAGGTGGCATGCAAATGGGTGCGATTGGCTTGCAATCGTCATCGTCGCGATCTGTTGTTCGGGCACGAACGCGGACTACACTTTGATCCGGACGCTGGCCAGCACATCATCGACTTCGCTCGTTTTGCGCGACACAGTAAGGGCGCGTGGGCCGGCGCCGTCGTGGTGTTGGAACCGTGGCAGCACGCGCTATTGTGGATTCTCTTCGGATGGAAAAAGGAGAACGGGACGCGCCGCTTTCGGGCCAGCTACTGGGAAATGGCGCGCAAGAATGGCAAATCTCTTGTCGCTGCGATCGTCGGGCTGTACGGGATGGTGGCCGACAACGAGGGCGGGGCGGAGATCTACGCGGCGGCCACCAAGCGTGAACAGGCAAAACAGGTTTTCACGCCGGCCTGGCTGATGGCAAAGAAGTCGCCAGCGCTGCGCCGGCGGCTGGTGTGCCATCGAGATAACATTCACATCCGCGATACAGCCAGTAAATTCGAGCCCTTGGGCAGAGACGCCGATACGCTTGACGGACTGAACCCGCACATGGCGTTAGTCGATGAACTGCACGCACATCGCGACGACGAAATCTGGGGTGTGCTGGAAACGGGGATGCGCAGCCGGCGCCAGCCGTTGATGTTTGGGATCACCACCGCCGGCTTTAATCAAGCCTCGTGGTGCTACGAACTGCGGCGATATGCGACGCAGGTGCTTGACGGGATTGTCGAAGATGACTCGTTCTTTTGCATCATTTACACGCTTGACCGCGAGGACATGGATCGGTCCGACGGCTGGCTGGATGAAGCGCTGTGGATCAAAGCGAATCCCAACCTGGGCGTGTCGATTGAGATCGAGGATCTGCGAGCAGCCGCTACCCGGGCTAAAGCCATGCCGTCGGCCAAAGGCCAGTTTCTCACCAAGAATCTCTCGGTTTGGACGAATGCTGGCGTGCAGTGGATCCCCGCAGAGCGATGGGCGATGTGTGCGGGTGCAGTGGATGAAAAGGCGCTGCGCGGGCGTACCTGTTACGGCGGGTTGGACCTTTCTTCAACGCTGGACTTGACCGCGCTGGCGTGGGTGTTTCCTCCAACGGCGGACGACCCGCTATATCGAGTCGTGATGCGGTACTGGGCGCCAGAAACTGCGATCCGGGAGCGCATGCGCCAACAAAAGGCTTCCTATGACACATGGCACGAGCAAGGCTATATAGAGATGATCCCTGGCGAGGTGATCGACTATGAATATGTGTATGCCCGCATCGACGCCGATGCGGAAAAGTTCGCAGTAAAACAGATCGCCTTTGACCGGTGGGGAGCGTCACAGGTGTATGTGCGCATGACTGCGGCTGGTATTGAGATGGTTCAGATGGGGCAAGGATACGCGTCGATGGCCGCACCGATGAAGGAATTGGAAACTTTGATCGTTGCCAAGGGGATTGCACACGGTGACCACCCCGTGTTGAAGTGGAATATGCACAATCTGATTGCTGCCAAAGATTCTGCTGGGAATATGAAGCCGGACAAGAAATTGTCTATCGAGAAAATCGATGGAGGTGTGGCGCTGGTGATGGGGCTGGCCAGGGCAACCCTGCACGAACCAGAAGGTCAGCGCAGCATGTATGACGACCCGGCGTTTGCGACAGTGGCGGATGGCGAGCCAGCGTAGGTGTTTCCCAGGAAACGTTTCAGGGGGGATTATGGCAAAACTGACGCCGCGTCAGCGTGAGGTTGCCCGGCTGTTGGCAGCCGGCTACAGCCAGAAGGAGACGGCCCGGCAGCTAGGGGTGCGCTATGGCACGGTGCGCAAACACACGCAGTCTATGCGGGAACGCACGCAGTGCCGATCGACGACTGCGCTCGTGGCACGGGTGATCGCTGGCACCTGACCCCCCACATTTGTGCATCTATACACCTGCGCAGAAGCCGCTACACTGGTCGTAGCGGCTTTTTCGATTGGTGTATGCGCAGATGAAATTGTTTTCCCGGGAAACCTGGTTTGCTGATGCACTTGTCCTGTTGGGACTGGTGCTGCTTGGCGTTGCGCTCTGGCTGTGGCTGGGCATCGCGCCGACGCTGGGATATGCCGGGGTGGTGCTGCTGTTGATCGGCCTGGCGCTAACGCTGGTTTCACGGGAGGAGACGCCGTGAGCCTGGCGCGCGCGATTGCGCACCGGGTGGTGCGGCTGCCGCTGCGCACGGAGCGCCGCGGGGTGAGCTTTGATCCGAAGCTGCTGGAGGCGCTGCGGGCGGGCGGCTCTACGCTGTCGGCCGCCGGGGTGTCGGTGACGGTGGAGGGATCGCTGCGGCTGACTGCGGTGCTGGGCGCGGTGCTGATGATCGCCGAGAGCCTGGCCAGCGTGCCGCTTTCGCTTTATGAGCGGCTGCCCAACGGCGGGCGCCGGCAGCGCGACGATCATCCGCTGCACCGGTTGCTGCACGACCAGGCCAATCCGCTGCTGACTGCGTTCGATGTGCGGGCGATGATGCTGGCGCATCGGCTGCTCTACGGGAATGCGTATGCGGAGATCGAGTGGGACGCCGACGGCTATCCCGTTGCGCTGTGGCCGCTCGATCCGCAGCGGGTGGGAATTGTGCTGTTGGAGAATCGGCAGCTTGCCTATACCTATTGGTCGGATGAATTTGGCGGGGTGGCGCTGCCGGCCTGGCGGGTGCACCACCAGCGCGGGCTGATGATGCGGGGCATGGTGGGGCTGTCGGTGATTCGCACGGCGATGAATGCGGTGGGGCTGGGCATTGCCACCGAGGAGTTTGGGGCCAGGTATTTCGTCAACGGCGCGGCGCCGTCGGTGGTGCTAAGCCATCCGGCAAAGTTGTCGAAGGAAGCTGTAAACAATCTACGCGCTTCATTCGAGATGCAGTGGTCCGGGCTGAACAACGCGCACCGGATTGCGGTGGTCGGCGAGGGCATCAAGCCGGAACTGCTGTCGATACCCATCGAGGAATCGCAGTTTCTGGAAAGTCGGCAGTTTCAGGTCAAGGAAATCGCACGAATTTTTAAGCTGCCTGTCGGGCTGCTGGGCGAGACGGAGACGGCCACCTACGCCAGCGCCGAGCAGGAAGTGCTGCGCTTCCGCGAATTGACGCTGGCGCCGTTGGCAGAGCGGCAGGAGAAGGAGATTCACCGGGACCTGCTGACCAACGACGAGCAGCGCACGATGTTTGCGCAGCACAAGCTGGCCAAATTGCAGGCGACGGATTTGAAGACGCTCTACGAGACCAGCCAGATCGCCGTGCTGTCGGGCATCCAGACGCCGAACGAGCGCCGCCTGCTGGAGGATATGAACCCGGTCGACGGCGGCGATGTGCTATGGATGCCGATGAATATGGCGCCGGCGACTCAGATTGCCGCCGGCCGGGGCGCAGCGACTGAAGGCGGCACGCGCAGCAATGCGCCTGAACCTGACGTAATTGCCACCTGGCTGGCCGATATCCAGAGCCGGGTGCGGTCGAGGGTTGCCAACGATGTGCGCCTCGGCGGTGCGAAGGCGCTGCGCAAGGGCGGCGCCGACGGGCTGGTGCAGTGGGTGAGTGAGCAGCGGCCGCACTGGATTACAGCAGGGATACGCATGTTGGCGCCGCTGTCGGAGGTCACTCAGGTGGATGCGCACCAGGTGGCAGAGTGGGTGGTCGACGAATGGGCAGCGCGCCGCGCTGAGTTGGAGGGGAGCAACGATGTTGAAGATTGAGAAACGCTATTTGACGCCAGATCTGCGGGTAGAGCGCCGCGCCGAGGGGGAGATCGCCGGGCTGAAGGGCTATGCCGCGGTGTTCAACAAGCGCAGCGTAGAGCTATGGGGCTTCTATGAGGTTGTGGCGCCGGGCGCGTTCGCCGACTCGCTGGCTGCCGGGGACGACGTGCGGGCGCTGTGGAATCACGACCCGACATGGATCCTGGCGCGGTCGACCAACGGCTCGCTGCGGCTGCGCGAGGACAGCAACGGGCTGCTGAGTGAGATCGACCCGCTGGATACGTCGATCAACCGGGGTTTCGTGGCGGCCATCGAGCGCGGGGACGTGACGCAGATGTCTTTCGCCTTTGTGGCCACTGAGGCGCAGTGGGATATCGACGCCAACGAGCAGTGGGTGCGCACGATCCTACGGGCGAAGTTGTATGACGTGTCGCCGGTGACCTATCCGGCTTATCCTGACACGTCGATTGGGCTGCGTAGTGCGGGGACAATCGATCCCGTTTACGGCTATGTGCCGGAGTTGCCTGCCGAGTTGCAGCGGGCGCTGCAGCAGGACGGCAGGGGCGGCGATGCACCCACGCTGGAGCGTGAGATGCGGATGCGGCGGCTACGGCTGTTGGGGCTGAAGTAGAACGCAATTTCTAAGGAGGTTGAGGTGAAGAAAGTAATCGAATTGCGCCGACGGCTGAAGGGGTTGCGCGACGAGCGCGACGCTACGGTGGCAGAGGCACAGAAGCTGAACGAAAGCGCCGACAATGCGGCCCGGGTGGATGAGCTGATCAAGCGCGCCGAGACGCTGCAGGTTGAGATGAACGGCATACAGACCGAGATCGAGCGCGAGGAGAAGATTGAGGCGCTGGGCGCAGAGCGGGCGGCGGAGAAGCCGAAGAGCTTTATCGGAATGCCGGAGAAGGATCTGCGCAACTATCGTCTGACGCGGGCAATTTCGGCGCTGATCCGCCGCGACTGGACGGGCGCTGAGCTTGAGTTCGAGGCGAGCCAGGCGGTGGCGCAGCAGTTGCGCCGCGAGCCGAACGGCTTCTTTGTGCCCTTCGATGTACAGGAGCAGCGCTTTGAGCAGCGCGACCTGGACACGACCACGGGCGCAGGCGCCAAGAGCACGACCTTCATGGGCGGCAGCCTGATCGACGCGCTGCGCAATGCGCTGGTGCTGCGCCGGGCCGGGGCGACGTTCATGACCGGGCTGGTGGGCACGGTGCAGATTCCGAAGGTGACGAGCAAGCACCAGTGGTACTGGGTGGGTGAGGGGCTGGCGCCGACAGAGAGCAACATTGCTGTGGGCCAGGTGGAACTGACGCCCAAGACCATCGGCGCGTGGCAGGAGTTCACCCGCCAGTTGCTGGCGCAGACCTCGCTGGACATCGAGATGCTGGTGCGCAACGACATCGGCATGATGCTGGCTGAGGGGCTGGACTACACGGCGCTGCATGGCGATTCCAACGCTAACGCCAATAGTCCCGACGGGCTGGTCAACATCGCCAACGTGGCGACGCCCAGCGGCGGCCTTGCGTGGGCAGGGGTGGTCAACCTGGAGACCGAGGTGCAGGTGGCAAACGCGGCGGGCGCCAACATGGCCTATGTGACGAACGCCAAGGTGCGCGGCAAGCTGAAGCAGACGGCGAAGGTGACGAACACGGACAGCGTGTTCGTGTGGGGCGATGACGAGCTGCTGAACGGCTACCCGGCGCTGGTGTCGAACATCGTCGAGGACAACGCCGGCGTGGGGAACGACGAGAGCTATCTGTGGTTTGGCAACTGGCCAATGCTGCTGATCGGCGCCTGGGGCACCATCGACATCCTGGTCGATCCGTACAGCCAGAGCACCACAGGCAAGACGCGCGTGATCGGCTTCATGGAGGCCGACATCGACGTGCGCCATGCCCAGGGGTTTGGGTATGTGACGGGCGCGACGGCCTGACAGGGTTGAGCGATTGAGAGATTGGGAGATTGGAGACTTGAGATTGGTCTCCGTCTCCCTGTTCTGTAGGGAGATACATCACATGAAAAAGCATCTTTGGTTGGGGCCGGTGTACGCTGTGCTGCTGGTGCTGGCGTTGTTCGGCCTGGTGAGTGCGCAGGCCGACAACGGCAACCCGCTGCCGGGCACGGTGACGAATGTGCAGGCGGTGACGATCATCGAAAGCCAGGTGATCACGACTGACCAGCAGACCGACGGGCTGGACATCAGCCGCTACAACGGCGGCGACCTGTTTGTGACGGTGGATGCGGACAGCGCGTCGGCGTTGACGACTACGGTGCAATTCAGCGCCGACGGCAGCAACTTCGCCAACGGCTATTACCTGGCCACGAAGAGCGACGGCACGTTCACTACCAACAGCTACCGCACTATTCAGACGGCCGACGGCACGAGCTATGTGAAGGCGGCGGTGGCCGGGCAGTATGGCCGGCTGGACTTCGACGTGACGGGGACGGTGACGGTGACGGCCATCCTCGTGCAGCGGAATAACTGAGCAAGGAGGGGCGGCGATGTGGGTACGCATGGCGCGACCGGTGGTAGCGGGACGGCAGCCGCGGCGGGTGAATGCCGTGGTGGAATTGTCTGAGGCGGAAGCGCAGACGCTGATCCTGGCTGGCAGCGCGGTGGCCAGTGCGCCCCCGCCGTCGCCTTCGACAAGCTCAAGCACCGGCGCCAGCAGGCCGCCCCACCTGGTGGGCGTGGAACACGCGGTTGATGCTGGCGCGATGACAGCAGAACGCCGCGACGCGCCGACGAACTGGGGTGAGGCGCTGGTGAGCGATCTGGATGGCGTGGGGCCGGTGACGGCCCGGCTGCTGGCCGAGGCGGGCATCGAGACGATGGCCGAATTGCTGGCGGTAGATGCGAAGGAACTGGCGATGCTGGCGCGAGTGTCGCAGGCGAAGGCTGAAAAGTGGCGCCAGCGGGCTGATGCCATTATGCGGGGTGCTTTGTGACAGTGACAGTGATCACGCCGCCGGCGACGCCGCTGGTGCCGTTGGCGGACGCCAAGGCGATGCTGCTCGTCGACCACACGGCCGACGATGCGCTGATTACCGCCATGATTGCGGCGGCCACCATCGAGGCGCAGGGCGTGGCGGCGCGTTCGTTCGTGACGCAGACGCTGCAACTGGCGCTCGATGCGTGGCCGGCGGATGGCGCGGTGCGGCTGCCGTTTCCGCCGCTGGCGACCGTGACCAGCGTCAAATACTTCGACGCCGACAACGTGGAGCAGACGATCTCAGCGGCTGACTACATCGTGATCGCCGACACGACGCCGGGGCTACTTGTGCCAGCATCGGGCAAAGCATGGCCCACTGACCTGCGCTCCTTCTCCCCCATCCGCATCCGCTACACCGCCGGCTATGGCGCCGCAGCGGACGTGGCGGCCTCGGCGCAGGGGGAGATCGTGCAACTGGTCAAGGCGTTGGTCGTGGTGGATTACGAGAATCGTGAGGCGTTGAGCAGCCAGGCCGCCGCGCAGCGCGAGCGCATCCTGAATGGCTGCGCCCGGCATTGGGGGTGGGCGTGAAAGTGGCGGACCTGCGGCACGTGCTGCACATCCAGAATCCAACCACGACGCAGAATGAGCGCGGCGCGGTGATTCCGGGTTGGACCACATCGCCGCAACTGCGCGGCAAGGTGCGCACCTTCAGCGGCGACGAACGCAACACGGATGAACAGGTGATCCCGGTGGCGGCGCACGAGGTGGTCATCCGCTGGCCATTGCCCAGTGGCACGACACTGAACACGAAGAGCCGCATTCGTTGGACCGTCGAGAGCGCCTACCGATATTTCGGTGTGGCGGCCATCGGCGAGCCAGACAACCGACGGCGCCTGGTGGCGCTGACCTGCAACGAGCTGGTCGGCGAGGATCGGGTGCTCTGATGGCGCAACGAAAGAGTATGGTTCGCAAAGCGGTGCGCGTGGACATCACGCTCTACGGCGAAGACTTCATGGAAATCATAGAGAAATATGGCGACGAGGCCATGTTTGCCGCGGGGGAAGTGGTGCTGCGTGAGGCTGTAAGCCGTGCGCCGCGTGGTCGCACGGGCAACCTGGCTAAGTCTGGCTATGTGGCCACCGGCTCCAAATCGACCTACCGTCGCACGCGGCGCTACTGGCGCAAGGAAAAACCGGCGCCAAAGGGTGGCGCGGTGGTGGCTTTCACGGCGCCCCACGCTCATCTTCTGGAGTCTGGGCGCCGCAAAACGGGAAAGATATTTCCGCGTGGTGACGTGGTACACGAGGGTGTGCTGCGTCGTCGCGGCAAGAAGGCATTGCGTATTAACGGCAAATTTGCCAGACACAGCCGCTACAGACGCATGAGCAGCCGCCCGTTTGTGCGCCCGGCAGTGGAGGCGAGTAAAGAGAGCGTGCCACGTGAACTGGCGCGGGTGTACGAAACGTGGCTGGAGAAGCTGCTGGGAGGGCGCCCGTGATCGGTGCGATCATCTACACGGCGTTGGCCACCAACGCGCCGGTGGCGGCGCTGGTGGGCACCCGCATCTACCCGGAAGAGGCGCCCGCCGACGCAGATCTGCCGCTGATCGTCTACACGGTGCGCACGGCGGAGAGCATCGACGGCACGGCGCCGCTGCTGCGCTGCAACGTGACGGCCAACAGCTACGCAGCCACTGACGCCACGGCGGAGAGCCTGGGCGCGGCGGTGCGGGCGGCGTTGGATGGCTACAGCGCCAACGGCACCGGCATCGGCGTGCGCCAGTTGTCGTTGTCGGATACGAACGAATTGCGCGATGAGGACATGGGCATGTGGGGACGGATGGCCACGTTCGCAGGTTGGATTGTGAAGCAATAGGAGAAGATCATGGCTGTAACAGACATTCTGGTCACACCAGCGAAGATTTACCGGGCGCCCGTGGCAACGGCAGTACCGGACGAGACAAGCGTCGCCTACGGGGCGGCCTGGGGCGGCGCCTGGGTCGATCTGGGCTACACCCTGGAACCGGTCTCGCTGAGCTACGAAGCAGAGACGTTCAAGTTGATGGTGGAACAACTCACGGCGCCGGTGCGCTCCGTGCGGCAGGAAGAGACCGTCAGTATCGAGACCGTGCTGGCCGAAATCACCGGCGCCAATCTGGGCCTGGTGCTCGATGGCACGGTGACGACCACCGCCGCGGG
>OEIV010000270.1_pt1 | contig 31642 bp, 26 predicted proteins | sample 1539231 | NCBI WGS metagenome assembly OEIV01 (sample SAMN03794762, study PRJEB22550) | activated sludge metagenome | feature: wastewater treatment plant; material: activated sludge; isolation source: Wastewater treatment plant of a petroleum refinery complex | place: Argentina: Buenos Aires ... | reverse complement strand
CGATCTTGACGAGCGCTCGGATTTGTCGGTCAGAGAGGACGCCCACGATTCACTCCCGCTGAACTTTCGCACGGACACGAAGACTCACGCCGCGCATGGCGCAGCGACGAACGGGCCTTGGCGGCGCGCGATCGAACGCGATCACGCGATTCGCCGTGGCGCTCGGACCTTTAGTGCTGTTTTCCCACCCAACGCGATCGGAGCGACGAGCGCTCCATCAACCCCTGCCCACTTTCGTTTTCCCGTGCCGCTCTGACGCACACCCATCGCATGCTCGAGCCCTCACGATCCAGCCGACCCACGCTCCGCGACGCGCAAAGCCCGCACGGCCCTGAACGCCGCCAACACACCACGCCGAGCACCAGACTCTCCGATGCCCTTTCAAGGCCCGATCATAATCCTATCAGATCTGGCTTGACTTGAACGAAGCTTCCCGACCGAGACTCGGTCGCCCTCGCGGCTCACTCACCGAGGGACCAACAGAATACCACTACAGATCGTACCTGCAAGTGGCCGAAACCACAAAATGCTGTTGACAGGGCTACCGACAGTTGCCGACAGTTTGTAAATCGAGAATCAGCGGCGACTTACGATCGAGCAAATCATTTCTTGAAGATTGCCGACCACGACAGGTAGTGTTGATTCAGGCGGAAGCCCCGAGGGGAACCCATATCCATTGTGGATAACTTGGCAAGTCAACGTCTGTTCGGGTCTTGCGCCGTACCCCATTGGTGATTCGCGGGTGTTTGGGACGGGACAGGGCGCAATGGGCCAAATCCTCGCACCCGTGGGAAGGCTGAACTTCGTACAGTGTGCCCCCTGGGTGTGGAGGCCGCGTCGGATGGCGCGCGAACCCGCCCACGTCCCCGGCGTCCAACCGGCCCGGGATCGGAGCAGCGCATGAAGGTTCGGCGGAGCGTGGTGACGCTGGGTGTGTCGTTGGTGGTGGCGATCGCCGCCGCGGTGGCTGGCGGGTGCGAGTCTTCCGAGCCGGTGAAGGCCAAGGAAGTGAAACCGCTGGTGGTGCGCGACGTGCCCGATCTTTTGCGCGAAACGATCGGAGCGCAATCGACCTTTGTGGGCGTGGACCCGACGCTGGTTTCGGGCTATGGGCTGGTGGTGGGACTGCGTGGAACGGGCGGGCAGAACCTCCCGGATCGCATCGCGGCGACGATGGAACGCCAGATGGGCCTGAACGGGGTGGGGCGTGGCAACGAGCTGCGCGGGACGCCGCTGGACGGCAAGTCTCCGAGAGATGTTCTGCGCGATCCGAATGTGGCGGTGGTGATGGTGACGGCGTCGATTCCGCCCGGCGCGCCGCTGGGGTCGACGTTTGATGTGTTTGTACAGGCCGTCAACGCGACGAGCCTGGAGGGCGGGACGCTGTGGACGACGGAGATGCGGCTGGGCCTGGCGAACACGTTTGGCCAGGTTCAATCGCAGAAGCTGGCGGAGGCCCGCGGACCGATTTTCGTCAATCCGTTCATCGACCCGGCCAAGATGACCCGCACGTCCGGCCGGGTGCTGAACGGCGGGCAGGTGACGGCGCCGTTCAAGATCGAGATCAGGCTGGATAACGAATCGCACGCGGTGGCGCGATCGATGGTTTCGTCGATCAATACGCGTTTTCCGGAAGGGCCCGGCGATCGCGAGCCGACGGCGCTGGGGAGGGCGGGGGACAGCATCGCGGTGCGTGTGCCGGCGGCGTATCGGGAGAAGACGGAGGAGTTCCTGAATCTGCTGCGGGCGGTGCGGGTGGACGACCGCACGCCTTTGGAGGAGATCGCGGCGCGGTACGTGCAGGGGTTCAAGAACCAGCCGGGCTTGTCGAACGAGTTTTCGCTGTGCATGGAGGCGATCGGGCCCAAGGCGCTGCCGTTCGTGCGTGATTTGTATGACTACGCGGAGCTGGGGCCGCAGTTCGGCGCGCTGCGGGCGGGCGCGAAGCTTGGCGACGCACGGGCGGCGGTGTTTCTGAGGCGGATGGCGAAGGAGGGGAATCCGTCGATACGGCCGCGAGCGATCACGCTGCTGGCGGAGCTGGATGCCGGGCCGACGATCGACGTGGCGCTGCGCGAGATCATCGCGGGGTCGGACGATTTATTGGAGCGGGTGGCGGCGTATGAGGGGCTCGCGAGGCGTGCGGAGGCGGCGATGCTTTCGCGATTCGTGGCCCAACTACGTGACCGGGAGGACAATCTGGCGGAGCAGATTCCGTTCGCGTATCTTGAGGCGAGGTCTCAACTTGTGCTTCCTGGCGGGGGGCTGCAGGGTGTGGCGCGGATTCCGATCCGCACTCGGGCGGGAAGGATCAAGTACTTCGTCGACGTGGTGCCATTCGGCAAGCCGATGATTTATGTGACGCAGGCGCGTGTGCCCCGGATCGTGCTTTTCGGCGAACGGCCGGAACTGAAGCGGCCGGTGTTTGCGTCGGCGTGGTCGGACCGGTTCATGCTGGACGGGGGCGGGGCGGGCGAACCGATCAAGCTCTACTACCTCGACGAGCGCACGGGCGAGCCGACCAAGGGGACGGTGGAGGCGTCGCTGGCACTCCTGACGGAGTACCTGGGCCGGGAGACGACGGCGTCGGACCCGAGGGCGGGGCTGGGGATGACGTACAGCGAGGTGGTCGGGACACTGTACTCGCTGCACAAGTCCGGCGCGACGCAGGCGGCGTTCGCGACGGAACAGGATCGCCTGATGAGCGAGCTTCTGTCGGCGCAGCAGGCTTCGCGGGTGAAGGATCGCCCGGAGACGGCGGACGACGTGCCGGAACTGACGGTGTTCGACACGGGAGCGGTGCGTCCGACCGGACTGGACGAGCAGCCGGACGTGAAGCCGACGATCACGCCGATCGCGCCGCCGAAGAAGGAGTAGCTCGGGCGGGGCGATTGAATTGAGACGGGAAAACTCGCGTGCCGCGGGGGTTTCCGCTACCATGTGGTACGCCCGCCTTGGGCGGGATGGCGATGGATCGCCTGGACGAGGATCGTCCCTTGGGCGACAGGAGGTTGCCGCGGTATGCGTTTGGCCAAGCTCACTCTCAACGGCTTCAAGTCGTTCGCCGACCCGGCCGAGTTCACGTTTGATCGCGATATCACCGGCATTGTCGGGCCCAACGGGTGCGGCAAGAGCAACGTCGTCGACGCGATCAAGTGGGTGCTCGGAGAGCGCTCGAGCAAGAGCCTTCGCGGGACGGAGATGCTGGATGTGATCTTCGCGGGCTCAGCGGCGCGCAAGCCGTCGGGCATGGCGAGCGTCACGCTGACGTTTGAGAATCCGGTGCTTGAAGAAAGCACTGGACACCTGACACTGGGCGATCCGGAAGAACAGACAGAGGAAAGCACCAGCCACTTGGCGCTCGGCACTGGGGAAGAGAAAACAGAAGAAGTCACCGGGCATCAGGCATCGGGCATCGGGAAAGAAGAGACTGGAAACGCGGAGGCGGAGGCGTCCGTCGTTGAGGCGCATGTTCGCGGCAAGCGCGGGCTGCCGATCGACGCCGACATCGTCGAGGTTGAACGCCGCCTGTATCGCGACGGGACGAGCAAGTACCTGATCAACGGGCGGGTGGCGCGTCTGCGCGACATCCGCGATCTTTTCCTCGACACCGGCATCGGCGCCGACGCGTACTCGATCATCGAGCAGGGCAAGGTCGACGCGATGCTCCTGGCGAACCCGCAGGAACGCCGCACGATCTTTGAGGAGGCGGCGGGCATCGCCAAATACAAGCAGCGCCGGCTGGAGGCCCAGCGGAAGCTCGATCGCACGCAGGTCAACCTGACGCAGGCGCGGGATGAACTCGACTCCACCGAGCGCCGCCTGCGCCTGGTGCGTGGGCAGGCGGCCAAGGCCCGCAAGTTCCAGTCGCTCGACCTTGAGCTTCGCTCGTGGCGCATGGCGCTGGCGTTCGAGAGCTACGACGATCTTCGCCAGCGTTTGGAGGGGTTGACCTCGCAGCAGGCGCACCTAGAGACAGCGCGGCAGGAAGTGTCGCAATCGCTGAGCGAGGTTGAGGCGCAGAAGCAGGAACTCGACCTGCGCGTGCATGAGGCGATCGAGGAACTGAAGAACGCCGAGCATGAAAGGCTGTCGGCAGAACACGAAAGGGTGCAGGCGACGCAGAGGCGCGAGATGACGCAGCGGGCGCTCGAAGGCGCCGAATCGCGGCTGGTCTCGGATGCACGGCAGCTTGAAACGCTGGCATCTCGCCTCGCGGAGACGGAAACCGCGACGGTCGAGCAGCGCGAGACGGTGGCGGCGATGGCCGAGCGACTCGGCGAGTGCGAGCGCGCGCTGGCGGCGGCATCAGGCGAGCGGGCGAAGGTCATGTCGGAGCTGACCGAACGGCGATCACAGGTCGGCGAGCGCCGCGCGAGGGCCTCGCAGATCGACCGCGAGCGGGCGGTGCTGCAGGCCTCGATCCAGGCAGAGGAACGGCGTGCCGACGCGGTGCGCGAGCAGTGCGATCGCCTGGCGGCCAAGGGCGAGTTGCTCGGGACCGAGGCGGCGTCGATCGAAGATCAGGCCGTGCGTGCCGCGGCGCAGCTGGAGGCGGCTCGCGAGCAGATCGCTTCGTCGCAGAAGCAGCTCACGGAGCACGACGATCGGCTCGCGCACCTTGCGAGCGGGCGACGCGAGCGGGCGGCGGCGGTTGCGGAGCTTGAACAGGAGTCGGTGCGGCTGGAGTCGCGGCGTGCCACTTTGCGCGAGATGGCGCAGGCGCGTGTCGGCTATGCGCAGGTCGTCCGCGAGGTCATGGATGCGCGCGATCGCGGCGAGGCGTTTGCACGCGTCGTGGCGCCGCTGGCGGAGTTGATCCAGACCGAGCCGGGGCACGAGGCGGCGGTCGAGAGCGCGCTTGGGCCGCTTTTGCAGGCGCTGGTGGTGCCGACGCTGGCGGACCTGCCGCCGGCGGAGGAACTGGCGAAGCTGCGCGGGCGTGCGACGTTTATCGCGATGGAGTCGGTTGGCGCGGCGTGCGTGGTCGTCGCGACGGAATCGCTGGAAGCGCTGAGCGCGGGGCGGATGACACGTCTGCGCGAGATGGTAAAGCCGCGCGGCGACGGCGCGGACCCTGAGAAGATTGTCGCGTTGCTTGATCGCGTGCTGGGATCAACGCTGCTGGTCGAGCACGCGGACGCGGCGATGTTGCTGGGCGCGTCGCTGGGAACGCCGGCGCGGTTCGTGACGCGGGACGGCCTGGTGCTGGAGCCCGATGGTCGCGTGATCGCCGGGCCGCTCGGCGCGGGCGACGAGGGCGGGCTGCTGCAGCGAAGAGGCGAGCTCGAGCATTTGGATACGGTGCTCAACGAGTTGGCCGTTCGATTGGATGCCGCGCGGGCCGAGCTTGCGTCGGTGGACGGCGAGGCGGCGGCCCTGAACAAGCAGGCAAGCGAGCTGCGGTCACGCCTGGCGGGCGAGCAGCGCCAGTTCGCGGCGGATCAGGCGCGGCTGGAGCGGCTTGAGGCTGACGCGGCACGCTCGAAGCGCGAGCATCGCCAGAGCGCCGAGGAACTCGCGCAGCTGCGCCAGCGCATCGCCAAGATCGAGAGCGATCGCACGGGCCTGCGCGAACGCGCGGAGAGCCTGGCCCGACTGCACGACGAGCAGGTGCGTGAGGTCGAGCAGCTGGAGTCGGGGCTGGGCGAGTTGACGCGGGCCAGCGAGGCGGCCGCGGAGCGGATGACGAGTGCGAAGGTCGAGGTCGGCAGGCTGGCGGAGCAGGTGCAGAACGCGCGGCGCGAGGCGAGCCGCCTTGAGATGACGCGCGACGACCTTCTGCGCCAGCAGCGAGACCTTGCGGCCCACGTCGAGCAGGCGAAGGCATCGATCGAGCATCACCGGGAGGTGGCCGCGGAGTCGCTGGCGCGGATCGAGGCGGCGACGCAGAACGAGGCGGCGTGGAAGCAGCGCGTTGATGACATGCGCGGGCAGGTCGAGGGCGTGCAGCGCGAAGTGCAGGAGGTCGGCGAGCGCGTTGCGATCGTGCGCACGCAGGCGCAAGGCGTCGAGCGGGACTGGCACAGTCTCGAGGTCGCGCGGCGCGAACTTGAGATCAAGCGAGAGAATCTCGAGGAACGCACGCAGGAGGACGCCGGGATCGACCTGGCGTTTGAATACTCGGACTATCGCGAGATGATGCGCGAGGGCGTGGCGCGGATCGCGGTCGACGAGGCGCAGCGCCAGGTGGACACGCTGCGCGAGCAGGTCCGCTCGCTGGGGAGCGTCAACCTCGATGCGATCGGCGAGGAATCGCAGCTGGCGGCGCAGAACGACGACCTGGTGCGTCAGGTCGCGGACCTCGACGCGGCGAAGGTCCAGCTCGAGGACCTCATCGCGAGGCTGAACGAGGTGAGCCGCACGCTGTTCGCGGAGGTGTTCGAGCGAATCCGCGAGAATTTCGGCGGGCAGGACGGGATGTTCCGTCGCCTGTTTGGCGGCGGCCGCGCGGAAGTGCGCCTGATGGGCCTCGTGAAGGAAGTCGAAGGACCGACGGGAATCGAACGGGTGCAGACGGACGAGATCGACGTGCTGGAGTCGGGCGTGGAGGTCATCGCCAAGCCGCCGGGCAAGGAGCCTCGCTCGATCAGCCAGCTCTCGGGCGGCGAGAAGACGCTGACGGCGGTCGCGCTGCTGATGGCGATCTTCCGCTCGAAGCCCTCGTGCTTCTGCGTCCTGGACGAGGTGGACGCGGCGCTGGACGAAGGAAACGTGACGCGGTTTGCGAGCGTGATCCGCCAGTTCACCGACCACTCGCGGTTCATCGTGATCACGCACAACAAGCGGACGATGCAGGCGACGGACCAGCTCTTCGGCGTGACGATGCAGGAGCGCGGCGTGTCGAAGCGCGTGAGTGTGCGCTTCGAGCAGGTTGGCAAGGACGGACAGATTCACGGCACGGCTGATGCCAGGAACGAGGCGGGCGCAGAAGCTCGCGGGGATGCCGGCGTCGTGGCAAAGCGAGAAGCCGTCGCTGTGGCGGTGGCCGAGGAAGCATCGCCGACGGTTGTGCCGACCAATGCGCCGGTGGTCGAGTCGCCGCGGCCAAGAAAGAAGATCGGCTCGCTGAGGGATGCGCTCGCGAATATGCGGGAAGAGGCGAGCGAGCAGACGAAGTTGAATTGAGAAAGAGAAGTCACGGAGTCACCGAGTGGCGGAGTGGCGGAGTGGCGGAGTGGCGGAGTGGCGGAGCGTATCCAATCGTGAGTTGTGGGTTGTCGATCGAGCGTGGTGAAAAGCGAGGCAGGAAGAACGCGATCGGAACGCTTCGCGAACCTCGATTCGTTGCGAAGCACGGGCGATCCCGCCGCATTCAAGGCTTGAGCAGTTCGCCGATGATCGCGCCAGCGGCCTGATCGGTCGCGCCGGCGGCGTCCAAGCCCGCGTTGCACGCGACCAGCACCGCGAAGTCCTTCTTGGGCGCGATCCACACCACGCAGAACCACATCGTGTTCGAACCCGAGTGCGTGAGCACGCGCCCATCGGCCCACGGGCGGGCCGCGACTCCCCAACCCATCGCGTAGCCCGAGGTGTCCGTGGTCTTCGCGTTTGCGCCCTCGCCGTCGATCGCCTGGTGGAGCTTGGCCAGCGACGCTTTGCTCACGAACGCGAAGGCGGGGTCGTCGGCGGGCTTGTCATCGAGGAGCGCGTGGTCGCCCCGCGTGTGCAGCGCGATGAAACGAGCCCAATCGGGCAGGCTCATGTGAACCGTGCCGGCCGGTCCGATCGCGGGCGGGTTGTCGGCGGCGATGCCGGGCGTCACAGGCAAGTAGCTGGGAGAGGTGCCGCGATGCCCGCGCGGCTGGTCGACCTCGTCGGCGGCGCCCGGAGCGCCGAACCCCGCGCTGGTGATCCCCAGTGGCACGAACAACTCGTCGCGCATCAGGTCTTCCCACGCTTTGCCGGTGATTTTCTCGGCCATTGCACCGGCGACGGCGAAGCCCTGGTTTGAGTAGACGAACTTGGTTCCCGGCTCATACTCGGGCGAGACGGCGCACATGCCGTCGAGTAGTTGCAGGCGTTGCTCGGTCGGGGTGCCGAGCCGGAGAAAGAGCTTCGACCAGAGCGCGTCGGGTGCTTCGCGCGGCAGGCCGCCGCGGTTGGTGAGGAGTTGATCGAGGCGCACGGCGCGGAACTTCTCGTGAATGCCGGGGCGACCAGCAAAGACCTCGCCCAGCGTCATGTCCCATCGCATCAGGCCGCGATCGACGAGACGGGCGATCATGGTCGCGGTCATTGCCTTGGTGCATGAGCCGAGATGGAACTTGTCGTTGATCGTGGCTTCGTCCGAAGCATTGGTCGCACGAACGCCAACGCAGCCCTGCGCGATGATCTGGCCGTCCTTGATCGCGACCGCGGCGAGCGCGGGGACAGCGGCCTTGTCACGGATGGGCGCGAGCAGATTGTGGAGGTCTTTCGGTGCGGGCTGGTCCTGCTTCGTCGTCGATGGTTGGGGAGCGGCCTGCGTCGGTTGTACGGCGGCCGGCGAAATCGCGGCGCCAAGTGCGACGCCGAACGCGACAAGCAATCGACGAAGGCGATAGCTGAAAGCGGGTTTCTCGATCGAGGAAAACAACGTGAGTCCTTTCGGCGAATCTCTGAGCGGCCCGTGCGCCCGCACGACATCGGGTCATTCGAGCTTCACGCCCCCCACCAAATCCGAAATCCTCGCCGCACCCTGAGCCCGCGCCCATTTCTCAAGGCCGGCGATCACTTTTAGCGGCGAACGTGGATCGACGAAGAGCGACGTACCCATCTCGACGGCGGATGCGCCGGCAAGGATGAACTCCGCGGCATCCTCCCACGAGAGAACGCCGCCGATGCCGATGATGGGCGTGGAGGTATCCTTGGCGATCGCCCGATAGCAGTCATGCACGAGCTTGACTGCGATCGGATGGATCGCGGGCCCGGACAGGCCGCCGGTGATGTTGGCGAGGCGCGGGCGGCGCGAATGGACATCGATGGCCATCGCGGGCATGGTGTTGGCGAGGCAGATGGCGTCCGCGCCGGGGCGCGAGTTTGGGCCGGCGGGTTGGGCACCGGCCTCGATGGCGGACCGCGCGACATCCTTGATCGGGAGCGGGCCGTTGGCGATGGGGCTGAGCTTCACGAAGAGCCTCGCGCGGCTGAGCACGGGGCGCAGGGCGCGGACGAGTTCAGATAGGGAGCGGGGGTCAGCGCCGAACTCGGTCCCGCCGTGCACATTCGGGCACGAAACGTTGATCTCGACGGCCTGGATCGCATCGCAATCGTCCATCGCGGCGGCGACGGCGACATAGTCATCGATCGAGAATCCCGCAATCGACCCGATCACGGTCGTCGGCACGCTGGCGACACGCGGCGCGATCTCGCGCGAAAAGGCCTCGACGCCGACGTTGGCGAGGCCGATCGCATTCATCATGCCGGAGCGGGTTTCGATGATGCGCCAGGTGGCGTTGCCGTCGCGCGGGAGGCGGGTGATTGACTTGGTGACGACGGCGCCGACGCGGGCGAGGTCGATCGCGTCGTTCATCTCGTCGAGATAGCCGCAGGTTCCGGCCGCGAGGATGACGGGGTTGCGGAGCGCGACGCCGGCGAGGTTGACGCCGAGGATGTCAGCGGGTCGATTCACGACGGACAGGGTAGCGAAACAGCGGCGCGATCGCGCGACGGAGGATCGGGGCGATCGAGATCGAAAAGCCGACGAGGGAAGGACGTTTGGCCGCGACGCGGGGGCGGCTTCCTATCATCGGGCATGGACATTGCGCAGCGCATCGCACAGTTTGAGAACATGGTTCAGGCCGACCCCGAGAACGACATGGCCCATTTTTCGCTCGGGCGCGTGTACGCCGAGGCGGGGCGGGCGCGGGAGGCGGCGGAGTCGTACCTCCGTTGCTGCCAGATCAACCCCGCGATGTCGAAGGCGTATCAGCTCGCGGGCGAGCAGCTTATCGCGGCGGGCGACAACGCAATCGCGGGCGAGGTGCTGACCAAGGGCTTCACGACGGCGGCGACACGCGGCGACCGCCTGCCCCAAAAGGCGATGGGAGAGTTGCTCACCAAACTCGGCTTGCCCGTGCCGCAGGTCGGTGGGGCGGCGGGCGCGGCGAGCGAGATCACGGGCGCGTTTGTGTGCAAAAGGACCGGGCGCCCGGGGAGCAAGCTGACGCGGCAGCCTTTCCGCGGGCCGGTCGGCGCTTGGATCTTTGAGAACATCTCGGCGCAGACGTGGGACGAGTGGATCCGCCAGGGCACAAAGGTCATCAACGAGCTTCGACTGGACCTCTCTCGCGATCAGGATGCCGCGACCTATGACCAGCACATGCGCGAGTACCTTGGCATCGACGAGGCGCTGCTCGCGGAGCTTGAAAAGGGCAAGGCGTGAACTACTACGAGATCTGGTGCGATCTGCGCGAATCGCGGCGTGATCTTGAGTTCGTCAAGGCCGTGCAGCACTATCTCGACCACCTGAAATCGCAGGGGAAGCTCGATCACTGGCGGTTGACCCGGCGAAAATTCGGATTCGGTCCCGAGGGGCTCGGCGAGTTCCACATCACGCTCGCGTTCAAGGACCTGGCGCAGCTGGACCACGCGTTCGACGTGGTTGCGACGCGCACGGGCGAGGTGGAGAGATTGCATCACCCGGTGTATTCGATGGTGACGAACTTCAGGTCGGCGCTGTATCGGGACTTCCCGGACCCGGTGCGTGCCGCGGCGGACGGTTGAGGCGGCGCGTGAGTACGCGTTGGGGTCCGCGTTGATCCTAGAACGATTCTTCACCGCGGAGAACGCGGAGAGCGGTGAGGATTTTCCGGGCAGGAAGAAGGCAACGCCGCGGCTGAATTGAAATGAAGGACTCGCGCAATCGTGCGTCGTGCTGAATGAGAACACCGTCCGCTCCAACTGATTGCTTCATCGCGCTGGGGTCAAACCTGGGAGATCGGCACGCCAACATCCGGGCGGCGGTCGACGCGCTCGCGAAACTACCGGGAACTGAGTTGCTCCGCGTCTCGACGATCATCGAGACCGAGCCGGTCGGGCCGCCTGGGCAGGATCGCTATCTCAATGGCGTGGCGCACGTCCGCACGACGCTCTCGCCGCGGGAGTTGCTGCAGCATCTGCTCCGCATTGAGCTGGAGCGCGGACGCGATCGGGCCAACTCGCCACGATGGGGAAGCCGGACGCTCGATCTCGATCTCCTCTTGTTCGGTGATCACATCATCGATGAGCCGGGCCTGACGGTCCCCCACCCCCGCTTGCGGGAGCGGCTGTTCGTGCTCGAGCCGCTCGCGGAGATCGCCCGGGAACAGCGGCTGCCAACTGATGGCCGACCGACCGGGGGGGTGCTCGAATCGCCCCGGCGTGGAACCTTGGTTGCTTCGGTGCGGCCCACGATCGGGTAACGTCCTGACGCGAGCCGCCATGAGAACAGCGCATGTCAAATTCCGAGCCCTCTTCGATGCATGCGTGCTCGTCCGCCGCGCGATCATGGTGACGTGCGCTTTCGCGATGGTCTTTGTGTCGGCGGTCGTGACGCCGGCAGCGCTGGCCGCGCCGCAGAACGGCGGCAACCACGCCAGGACGCTCGATCCATCGGAGGTTCTGGCCCGGATTTCGGGCGCGTATCGCGACGGCGCGGTCGCGGATCGAGTTTCGCTGGTCGCCACGCCGCATCCCATGATTGAAGGGCCGCTTCCCTCGCGAGCGATCCGCCGCGCGGTGGCGATTGTGCGCACGGCTCGCTCCCCGAATCTTGCACCGTCGGCAAGGTTGGAGCTTGGAGAGCTTCGCATCATGGCGCAGGCGGGGGGCATCAAGGTTGTACGCCAGGGCGATCGAGAGCACGCCGTGAGATTCACGATCGAGGGTGATCCGACGCCATCCAAACTCGGCCGGCATCTTCCGATGCTGTCGTTTCCGCAGTTGTGGCTTGCGTTGGGACAGGGCACCAGCGAGCCGCTGACAGCGCTCACGGGTGTGGTGGCGTGGGAGAGCGCGGAGTCGGTGGCGATGGGCTCGCGGCGGTTGCTGGTGGTGCGGGGGAAGAGCTCGTCGCACGCCGTGGTTTTGTCCGCGCTGGCGAGCACGGGGCGGCTCGATTCGTTCGAGATCACTCCGATCGATGTCGCTGGCGCGAAGATCGTCGGGCGCTGCGCATCGATCGCGCCGGGCGACCCGGCGTCATGGGGGATCGATCTTGAGTCCCGTACGATGGTGCAGACACTGAGCGACCTGCGCGCGACTCCGGGCATGATCGAGCCCGGCGCGACGATCCTCGATCCGCCCCTGCAGACGATGGACCTCCGCGCGTGGTCGCTGCTCGGGGAGTTGAGATCGCGATCGGGCCAGCGACCCGCGGCGGCGGCGATGATCCTCTTCGCGAGGGACGCTTCCGCGCCGATGATCGACGCCGCGATGGCGGGTGTGCTGCGGGCGGAGGTGGCGCTCGACCTTGAGGCGGCCGCTCCCACGCCGCTCGAAGCGGGCGCGGGGCTGACGGCGCCGCCCACGCTGCTGTCGATGGGTGTGGCGTGCCTGGCGCGCGACGGCTTTGACGCGGCGGCGTTGGCACGGATCGGTGAGGCGTGGCGCGAGGGGGCGCGGAGCGTGCTCGCTCGCGTCGTGCCGCAGGCGAACCCCGAGCCAGTGCTTCTGACGTGGACCGGCGCGAGCGACGAACTGCTGGGGCGGCTTGCGCCCGGTGCGGCGTGTGCCGTGGGGGTCATCGGAGACGATCTGCGGCTGCTCGGCGTCATCGAGCTTGACGGAAAGCCCGGCGAAGACGCGATCATCGCGGACCAGATCCGGGCGATCGCGGGAGAACTTCGCTGGCCGATTTCGGTGGAATGACGACGAGACGGCCTGGTTGAGCGCGGCCCGGGGCGGCGAGCTGGGCTTCAACGAGGCGTGTCGATCGCGAATCTCGGTGTTCGCACCTCCTAAGAAAATAGCGATGGCCGGAGCCATCGCTTTCGATTTCAGAATTCGGATTTCGCAACCAAGATCGCCATTCGCGGATCATTGATTGCGCACCCGGAGTCTCAGCTCGCCTGCGCCCTGGGATGGGCCTTGTTGTACGCGTCCTGCATGCGCTGTGTCGTGAGGTGCGTGTAGACCTGGGTGGTTGAGAGGGACTGATGTCCGAGGAGTTCCTGCACGCTGCGCAGGTCCGCGCCGTTGTCGAGCAGGTGGGTCGCGAAGCTGTGGCGCAGCGTGTGGGGCGAAATCGTCGGATCAAGGCCGACTTGCTGCAGGTACTTGTCGAGCTTGCGGCGGACCGAACGCGAGCTGAGGCGCCCGCCGTGCTTGTTGAGAAAGAGCGGGCGGGCCTTGCCGGTGTCGGCCCAGAGGGGCGCGAAGCGAGGATCGGCGCGGAGCATGTCCGCGTAGCTGCGGATGGCGGCCAGCGCGTGCGCGCCGAGAGGAACGATGCGTTCCTTCTTGCCCTTGCCTCGGACGCGGAGGGCCTCGCCGGCATCGTCGAGGTCCTCGAGGTTGAGGCCGATCAACTCGCTCACGCGGATGCCCGTGGAATACAGCGTTTCGAGCATGGCGCGATCGCGCCGGCCCAGCACGTCGGCGTCGCCGGGTGCGGCGAGCAGCTTCTCGATCTGTTCGATCGTGATCGCTTTCGGCAGTCGCTTTCCCTGGCGCGGCGTGCGGATCATGGTCATGGGGTTGCTGTCGGCGAGGCCGCGACGATCCGCCCACTTGTAGAAGCTGCGGAGGGTCGCGATCTTGCGCGCCATCGTGGCGGCGGAGTACTGCTGCTCGCCGAGGAACGCGAGGAAGGCACGGATGGAATCCGCGGAGGCGTGCGAGATCGCCTGGGTCACGGTGGCGTAAGGGAGCGACGCAACGACTGCAGGGCGGCCCTGCGACGCACGCTCCTGACGCTCGTTGAACGCCGCACGCTCCTTGGCTTCGTCCAGTTCCAGGTTGTGCTCCTGGGCGAGGAACTCGATGTACTGACGCAGGTCGGCTCCGTAGCAGCGCGCGGTGTACGGGCTGAAATGGCGCTCGTCGGAGAGGAAGCTCGCGAAAGCGTCGGTAATCGGAAGCGTTGACATGGGCGTATCTCCCGGCATGATGATCGGTCCTGTGCAATCCGTTGCTCGGGCTCCGCCCACCTGACTCCAAACCTCGCGGCGTCCCTGCCGCCTAGTTCCGTGCCTCTTCCCCTCGCGCTTCGTGCCCCGCCAGGCGGATCCACTCGCTCTGGATCATGCGCCCAACGACGTACGACGCCGCGAACTCGCTGAACAGGTCCATGCTCGCCAGATACCGGCGCCAACCCAGGGCCGAGAGGGCCTCTGTGCGTCCCTCGGCGTAATTCTTCACGTCCATCTGAACCTGGTGGTTCTTGCCGTCGAGGTTTTCAGAGACGAGGGCCAGCGGACGATCGCCGTTGTCCGAAGGCAATGCGTTGTCGACGGGGCTGGACGAGAGGGTGCGGGCGTCGAGGGCCTTGGTCCCCGCCTGCCCGAGCGTGCCGGGCTTGGCATAGAGCGCCAGGTTCAGCCCCAGCGTCGGCGTGTACGGGTCGTAGGCGGTGATCGCGCCGATGAGCAGCGCGTCCACACCGAGTTCGGCCCGGAGCGTCTGCAAGTCCTGCGGCGTGCGGGCCTCGTTCATCGTGAGGGCGCGCATCGCGTCGATCGTGCGATTGAGGGGCATGCAGCGGACGCCGCGGATTTCCTCCGCCGCGGCTACGACCTTGTCGCTGATCGCGTAGCGATCGAGCACGGTGGCGCCGGACTCGTTGCGCAGGGGCACGACTCCCCAGAGCACTTCGCCGCGGGTGGCGTCGTAGGCAGCGATCGTGACCTCCGGCGGGCGGAGTTCCGGCCCGTTCGAGCAGCCGGGCAGAAGCAGCAACGCTCCCAGCACCGTCGCCCAGAGGACCAGCGCCGTCGCCAGCGCCCATCGTTCCCCACGCTTGGTGAGCATGGTCTGTCCACTTGTCATGGCGTCCTGCCCTTCTGAGCGCGCGCTCCATCGCGCCGATGTGCCGTCCTTGGCCTGTCGCCGGGCACGCCGCCTTCCTTGACGGTGATGCCCGGCCTCTGCTTCTGCCCTTGCGGGCAATCGGTCGGGGCGAGCTTTCGCACGACCCGCCGCTGTTCCATTCACCGGCATCAGTTGCCGGACTCTTCCTCTCCCGTGGACTCCTCGGACGGGGCGGAGGTGACGATCGTTTCCATTTCCGAGGCCTGCCCTCCCTGGGCGAGCACCGCGGGCTTCATGTCGATCGACCAGATGTTCTCCGTGCCGTCGAAGTTCGCGACAAAGACAACGCGCCCGCTCCGACCCCAGAAGGGAAGGATCGAGGAGCCGCCCGAGCCGGTCAGATCAACCTCGCCCGTGCCGTCCACGTTGACCAGCTTGAGGGTCGCGACGTTGGGGCGCGAGAGGTTGAGGGCGGCCTTGACATCATGGTCGCCGAGGCTGGCGTCGAGGGGAATCTGGGAATAGACGACCTTCTGAGCGTCGGGGCTCCAGGTCGGGTTGATGCAGGCGGTGGTCGGGCTGGCGGCAATTTCCGTCAGGTTCGAGGTCTGGCCGTCCTTGTAGTCGAGGGTCCAGACGCCGAAGGAGCGCTGTCCGCGCTGGCGCGCGAGCTGGAAGAGGATCTTGTCGGTTCCGCTTGCGCCGGTGGCGGCGACGGGGCTCCACGAGGGGAACAGGCCATAGCCGATGAAGTGAGACACCGCGTTGTTGCCGGGCTCGGTGACCCACATCTCCCAACGGCCGCTGGCGGCGCCGAGTCGAGAGAACACAAGCTTGGCGCCGTCGGGCGACCATGATGGATGGAGTTCGTCACCGGAATCGGTCGTGACCTGCACGGCAGGCCCGCCCGTGACGGGCATGACATAGATATCCCAGTTGCCGGAGCGGTTGCTGGCGAAAGCAAGGCGAGTGCCGTCGGGGCTGATCGAAGGCATGGCGTCGTCGCCCGGGGCGCTCGTGAGCTGCGTGACGACGCGGCCATCGACGGGCTTGGAGTAAAGGTCGGAGGTCGGGCGATGCTGCGTGCCCGCGAAGACCAGCGTCTTGCCGTCGGGCGTAAGCGTCGGGTCGAACGCGGAGCCCTCGCCAACGAACGTGACCTGCGCGACATTGAATGGCGAAACCCGGGTCGAATCCTGATCGCCTCCGGTGACGGGGATCACACCAAGGCCCATGGCCCGGGCGTCGATCACCGCGGGGCTGGGGATCGAGTTCATCGGGTTGAGCACCGCGAGCGGGCCGGGTGCGGGGGGCTGGTTCTCATTCGGAAACGCGGCGGCATCCGGGGTGGTCGGCTCCGGGGCCGAATCGCGACCGGACTGCGATGACATCGAGCACGAGGCGATGAACAGCGCGGCGCCGCTCAGGCCGGTCATCCCGATTCGATTCACAAGAGTTCGGCGAGCATCCATCGGGCGGGTCTCCGAGCTGATCCCCCTGGGGACCAGACGCGCGGCCGGGGTCGCCGGTAGCGTCTTATCGGACCGCCCGAGGCGGCGGCTTGAACCGGCCCGCGGCCCGACTTGTCCTCCATCGGAGGTTTCCGGGCCTGGGTTGAGTCCGCATAAGAAATCGCTCGATAATCCCCGCGCGCGCCACCGGGCCGGGGACCCCACCACCGCCCCCGGACCCGGCCGCCCGATCTCTGCCTTTCTCTTAGTCGATCGATTCGCGCGCCATGATCGCGGGCGTTTCGCCCGTGCGCACCCAGCGCGAGTCTCGTCCACGCGGCTGGGTCGCCATCGCCAGCCGGTCGAGGTAATGACGCAGCGACTCCTCAGCGAATCGAGCAAGGAACCCGGCCGTCGCGGTCGGGTTGAGCTCGATGATCTGCTGCATCAGACTGACCTGCGGCACGCGCCCCTCCTGGGCCTCGCTCGAACCCGAAGCTCCGTCGGGCCACAATGCGAGTTCAACCACCATGCACGACTCCGTTCGTTTGAGCCCGTTCACTTCGGTTCGTCGGGCCCGCGAACTGGATCGTGTAACCAACCACGGACGTGCGCACCGCTTCGATAAAGGCTTGGTTCTACCCTGACCCCGCATGGATTATCTTGGCACTCAACCCACTTTCTCGCTCCCGGCCGCAACGACCGGTCATTCGTTCGCGATCACCCACGAAGGGAGCGCGTGGGGCACGATCGTGGACTCGGACATCGCGACGGACCTGAACTCTCCCCCGTTGCGCGACGAACTGGCGAGGCTCGGCGCGACTCGCATCGTCGTCGCGCACGCCCGGCCCGCCCAGGAAGACGATCGACCGGCCCTGGCGTGGACCCGCGCGTCGGTTGAGGCGCTCCATGGCGCGTGCCGCAAGTGGCTCAGCGCGATCGATTCCGGAGCGACCCTCCTGCTCTGGCCCCGCGCCGATCAGATCGTCTCGGACATCCCGTCGGCATGGTCCCTGCTCCGCACGCTCGAGACCGAACGGCTCGGGCTGGTGCTCGATCCTGACGCGATGATCACCACGTCCATGCGCGAGCATCGTGCGGACCATCTCCAGCGATTCGCGGATGCCCTGACTTCGGAACCTCGCACGGCCCTGCTCATCGACCGCGGCGGGCTGCCCGGGGATTACGCTCCCCACCTGCCCAGGCTCCGCCAGTCCGAGTTTTCCCACGCTTCCTCTGGAACCTGACCGGCCCCGACCGACGGCCGCTTCTCCGCCCTACACTGGCGGCACACGTCTCGACGGAGTTCAGGATGACGACCCCAACGCTCGATCACCCGACGTTCAAGCTGGTCAAGGAAGCCTTTCCGGGCAAGAAATTCCGCGCGACCGAGTTCCGCGGACAATCGACGCTCATCGTCGAGCCCGCCGACCTGCACGAGGTCATGGCGTTCCTGAAGGGCGATCCGCGAGCGGACTACTGCTTCCTCTCCGACGTCTCGGGCGTGGACTATCTGGATTACCCGGCCGAGATGCCGGGACGCTTCGCTGTTCACTACAACCTGATCTGCTTCAGCCGTGATGATCGCTTCTTTGTCAAGACGTTCGTGAGTCCATCGCTGCCCACCGACGGCATCGTGCCCGACCCGGCGCTCGTCGTTGATTCGGTGTGCGACCTGTGGCCCGGCGCCGAATGGATGGAGCGAGAAGTCTTCGACATGTTCGGCGTGCGATTCCGCAATCACCCGGACCTTCGGCGCATCCTCATGTGGGAGGAGTTCCCCGCCCATCCGCTGCGCAAGGACTATCCGCTCCGCGGGCGTGGCGAACGCGACCAGTACAGGGTCGTGGATCGCACGTCGGGCTGACGCGGAACGCCCAGTGCGCCATTTGTTATTGGCTCGGCGGCTTCGCAAGTTCCGCGCCACGAGCGGTGCCCGCGACGATCGCGTCGGCGATGGCACGGAGTGCCTCGCGCTGGTCCAACACCCCCACCGCGGCGGCGGTGGTCCCGCCCTTGCTCGTCACCGCGGCACGCAGTGACTCGGGCGCCTGATCCGAACGCGACAGGAGCATCGCGGCGCCCAGGAGCGCCTGGCTTGTTGCGCTGTTCGATTCCTCATGCGAAAGCCCGGCACGCACGCCTCCCTCGATCATGCCCTGCGCGAGATAGAAGAGATACGCGGGCCCCGAACCAGCCAACGCGGTGAAGGCGTCGAACTTCGATTCATCGAGGCGCATCACCATGGGCCCAACGGCGTGGAAGATCGCGTGAGCCACGGCGTCGTCGGCGTCGCTCGCGCCGTCACCGAGGCAGATGGCCGTCACTCCCTGCGAGATCGACGCGGCGAGGTTCGGCATGGCTCGAACAACCCGCGCGTGCTCGCCCAACGATCGCCGGACGATGGAACTGGGCGTGCCCGCGAGGATCGAGATGACCACGCGCGGCGAGTCGAAGGCGGCGCGAATGTCCGCCGCGGCTTGCGGGAGCATCTGGGGCTTCACGCACAGAACAACCTGCCCACCACTCGCGGCGCGACGCTGACCCGGATCTCCAGCGACTTCATCCACCGAGTCAATCCACGCCACACCATCGCTGGCGCTGGCTGAGACTCGCACGCTCAATTCGTTCAGGGCCGCGTGCTTGGCTGTGTCGGGCTCGACGACGAAGACCCGCGATGCGTCGATGGCGCCGGCCGCGAGCCCGCCGCGGAGAATGGCGCCGGCCATGTTTCCGCCGCCCACGAAGAGGAGAGGCTGTTGGACAAGTGCCGCTCGCGGGCGTTCGCGATCCTGATCCTGAAGTTGATCGGCGCGTCCGGCTCCCTGGAAGTTCGCACGGTCGGGTGGTTCGGCGTGGGGTTGGGTCGTCATGGCTTTCTCCGGGCGTGTCGACGCCGGAAGCCTACCCTTTCTCCAACATGTCCAGCTTTTATCGACTCGAGTTTGAGAAGCCGGTCCTGGAGCTTGAGAAGCGGATCGAGGCGAGCGAAGCTCGCCTGAACGAGGCCGCCGCGACCAATCCGCCCGGCGAGGGCACGGGTTCGCCCGAGGTTGAGTCTCTCCGCGTGGAAGTCGATCGCCTTCGCCAGGATCGCCACAAGCTCCTGAGCGATCTGTACAGCGATCTTTCGCCTTGGAACACGGTTCGTGTGGCGCGCCATCCTCTGCGCCCGCAGACACGCGACTACATCGACATGATCTGCCGCGACTTTGCCGAGCTGCACGGCGATCGTCGCTTCGGCGATGATCCGGCGCTGGTGACCGGCTTTGCGCGCATCGGCCCGATCAAATGTATGGTGATCGGGCACCAGAAGGGGCGCGACACGCAGGAGAAGCTCGCGTGCCATTTCGGCTGTGCGCACCCCGAGGGGTACCGCAAGGCGCTGCTGAAGATGGAGCTGGCCGAGAAGTTTAACGTGCCGATCGTGACGCTCGTCGATACGCCGGGCGCGTATCCGGGGCTTGGTGCCGAACAACGCGGCCAGGCGGAAGCGATCGCGGTGAACATGCGTGAGATGAGCCGGCTGCGCGTGCCGATCGTGAGTGTCGTCATCGGCGAGGGTGGGTCGGGCGGCGCACTTGGAATCGCGGTCGCGGATCGCGTCGCGATGCTCCAGTGCTCGTGGTACTCGGTCATCAGCCCCGAGGGCTGCGCCGCGATCCTGTGGAAGGAAGCCAACGAGCAGACCAATTCCGCGGCGGCCAAGGCGCTCAAACTGACCGCCCGCGACAACCTCGAGCTTGGCATCGTCGACGATGTCATCCCCGAGCCGGTGGGTGGCGCCCACCGCGACCCGAAAACCACCGCGGAGAACCTGCGCCAGTGGATCGTCTCTCGCGTGCAACAGCTCCGACAGATCGACCCGGACGTTCTGGTTCAGAATCGCTACGAGCGATTCCGCAAGCTCGGGCAATACGCCGAGCAGTCCGAGGCGACCGGAAACCCGGCCTAGACCTTGGGAAAGACGCGGCAAATCGGGCAATTGTTGGCTCGTGTGTTGGTTCCAACACCAATTGGACCGCGCTTTGACATTTTGGGAGCGATCCCTTATCGTTCGCACCCTTTCCGGGTTCGGGAGGGGATCGGCCCTGTACGGGCCCAAGGCCCAATCGGCCCCGGGGGAGTTGCAGTTGCCCAAGAGCAAGCCCCAATCCAAGAAGCCTGCGGCCAAGCCCGAGAAGCCAGCCCCCAAGGCGGCCAAGCCGGCTCAGAAGGCCGCCCATAAGGCCGCCAAGCCCAAGCACTCGGCCAAGCCAGTGGCCAAGCCGACCGCGAAGTCACCCGCCAAGGCCGCTGCGGCCCCGAAACACAAGACTTCGGTGCCTGCCAAGGCGGCCTCGAAGGCTGAGGTGAAGGGCAAGGCACCGCCCGCGAAGGCCGCCGCTCCGGCCAAGGGCGCCGCCGCGACGAAGGGCGCCGCCCAGGCCAAGTCACCGGCCAAGCAGGTGGCACCCGCGACCACGCCGGACGGAAAGCCGGCGCGCAAGGGCATCACCATCGTGACACCCCGTCCGATGAAGAAGCCCAAGCCCAAGATCATCTCCGCGGTCCCCGCCTCGGTCGGGCAGCTGGCGGGGACGCTCCGCAAACCGCTCATTCCGAGCGGCCCGCACGCTTCGCCCTCGCGCCCGCTGGGCGTCCAAGGCGAGGCACCGGAGACCCAGATCGAAGCGGGAAAGAGCCCCTTCAACAAGAAGGAACTGGATCAGTTCCGCGCGATCCTGCTGCGGAAGCGGGCCGAGGTCGCGGGCGACATCCACACGATGGAGTCCGAGGCGCTCAAGGGTGAGAGCGGTTCGCTCTCAAACCTCCCGCAGCACATGGCCGAGCAGGGTTCGGAGACCTATGAGCAGACGCTCGCACTTGACCTCGTCGCCGCCGACCGTCGCCTGGTGAAAGAGATTGACGATGCACTCAAGCGTATCAACGAGGGCACGTACGGCCTGTGCGAACTGACGGGCAAGCCGATCAAGGCCGAGCGCCTGCAGGAACTGCCCTGGGCTCGCTACTCGATCGAGGCGGCCCGTGAGCTCGAGCGTCGCTCGATCCGCCAGTGAACCCGGGCGGAAGCCAAGGCGTGAACGGGGAACTCGACACCAACCCAAAGGACCGGGCGAGACGATCGGAAGAACCGCGTCGCGCCGAGCACCATTTGCCCGCGTCGAAATCGCGTGCGGCGTGGATCGTGCTGGCCTTGACCACGCTTCTTGGACTCGTCACCGACCTTGCGAGCAAGGAGATCGCGTTCCGAACCATTGCGGGGACGCCGGTTTCGATCGATCGCGAGGCTGTGATCACAACCCGGAACCTTGGAAACCTGATCCCGTTTCACAAACCGGTCGCGGTCGTGCCGAATGTACTCGATTTCACGCTGGTGCTGAACCCCGGCGCGGTGTTCGGCATCGGCGCGGGCAAGCGCTGGTTCTTTGTGCTCTTCACGGCGATCGCGGTCGTGTTTGCGACGGGGCTGTTCGCGCGATGGACCAGGGCCCGCGATCGCTGGGCCCACGTCGCGATCGGGCTCGTCATCTCGGGCGGGCTCGGCAATCTTTACGACCGATTGCTCTACGCGTGCGTGCGCGACTTTATCCACCCGCTCCCGGGCGTGAAGCTGCCGTTCGGATGGTCGTATCCCTGGGGGACCGGCCAAGCGGCCCGCGAAGTCTGGCCCTATGTCTCCAACCTCGCGGACCTGTGGCTCATTATCGGGATCGTGATCCTGGTGGTCTACACCTGGAAATCCGGGGCGAGGGCCGATGCGGAAAGAGCGGCGGCGGGCTAGATCACCGCTGCCAGGCCGCGGCCTTGGTGCGGATGCCGTCGATCAGCGATCGCACCTCCGCCGCCATTCGGCTATTGGGAAACTGGCTGATGATCTTGTCGCCCAAGTCGGCGGCCTCGACCCATCGCTTGTTGTGCACCGCGAGCTTGAACGCGGCGCCGAGGTTGTCGCGGGCCTTGCCGATCACGCCGCGTGCCACTTCCTTGTACGGGGCGGCCTCGCTCTCGGTCAGATAGGCGTCGAGCTCGGCCAGCAGCTTCATCGCGGTGTCCACGTCGCCGTCGCGTGTCGCCTCCAGGAAGCGGCGCTCCACGTCTGCCTTGTAGTGAAGGCGGGCATCCTCCACGCGCGGACGTAATGCCGCCACACGAGAGACTTCAGGAAAGAGCCGCGCGATCTTGTCGGCCTCAGCGATGGCGGCGTCCCATCGCCGCTGCATGATCAGGCCGTCCAACGCCGAGACCGCATCGCGATAGCGTCGATCGAGCGTTTCGGCCCGAGCGGTCGTGATGCGCTGGCGGAACTCCTCCGCGTCGGCCCGGTAGCCAAAGCGATCGGCGAGTTCTTTCACGAGCACCATCGCCGCGTCCCAATCCTCGCGCCCCATGTCCTCCTCGATGGCGCGGCGGAGCAGTTCTCGCTCGCGAGTCCGGTTAATCACACGCCGGGCGTCATCCGACAGCGAGTTCTGTTGCGCCAGGTGCTCGACCATCGAAGTGAGCTTCTCGATGCGTTCCTCGACGGCCGCCACGCCCGTTCGGCGAAGCAGCAACGATAAGAGGAAGAGGATCCACACGATGACGAGGCCCAGGATGCCCAGCCCGGTAATCACGCTGAACGGCTTGCCCGACGTTCCGTTGATGACCAGTAGTACGCTGAGCGCCGCCGGAACGCACACGCCCAGCCACCAGACCAGCGTCTTGCTGGGATCGACGGCCGCTGCGGGCTGTGCGAAATCGCCGCGGTTGTTGGAGTTAGGCATGAAGGTCCCTCTCGGTTGGCGTGGCCGCGTCCGGGCGGCCCTGAAAACAGTGTACCTACCATCGGCCGATGGTCGAGCCAAACTCGAACGGAGTCCAAATCGCGATCCAGCCCTTTGTGCTTGGGCCGTATGAGACCAACTGCTACGTCGTAACGCCCGAGGGCGGCCGCGATTGCTGGATCATTGACGCCAGTTTTGACCCGGAAGAGATGATTTCCCATATCCGGCGGTTGGGCCTGACCCCCCGAGCGATCCTGCTCACCCACGCCCACTTGGACCACATCGCCGGCCTTGGCCGGGTGCGAGAGGCGTTTCCCGGGATTCCCGTGCTCTTGCACCGAGCGGAGCACGAATGGCTCGCAAACCCGGTGCTGAATCTCTCCGCGATGACCGGGGAACCGATCCGCGAGGGCGACCCGGACGGCGAACTGGCGGACGGCCAGGAACTGACGCTCGGCCCATTACACTGGATCGTTCGGCATACGCCGGGACACTCGCCGGGCGGCGTGATGTTTTACTGCGAGGAGGCGGGAGTCGCGCTGGTGGGCGATTCGCTGTTCAACGGTTCCGTGGGGCGAACGGACTTTCCGGGGAGCAGCCCGCAAACGCTGGCCGACTCGATTCGGCGCGTGCTGTATCAACTCCCGGCAACGACTCGCGTGTTCCCTGGACACGGCCCGCCGACCACGATCGGGCGCGAGATGAAGAGCAATCCGTTCGTCAGAGCGTAGACGCCCCTTCTCACGCGTTGCCCAGCCCCATGCACCGACGCCACGCGCTGACTTGTCCCATGTGGACCGCGATGTGATTGTTCATCATGAACATCGCCATGCCGCCCACGAGCGGAAGAAACTCTCGATACCGCTCGATGGGGGTCGGCTTTGAGAGGTCGGCGTCGGAGATCGTGAGCACAACAGACGCGATCGCTTCGTAGCCCTTGGTGTACGCGTCGACGACCGCGCTCATCGCGGGATAGGTCTTGGCGTCCGCGTCATCAAGGCAGGGAGTGCCGTCCTTGAACAACGCTTCCCAACCCGCGGAAAGTTCGGGCACGTCGGATGCACGCCCCAGCGCCGTGGCGATGCGCTGCGGGTACAGGCACAGGTGGCCATACACCCACGCGGCGTGATTGGTCTCGATCGCCTTTCCGTTCACGACGGCCTTGCGCGCGAACATCGCGGGCGAAACGTCTTTCAACAGACGCTGGGCGTAGCTCTGTGTGCGGCGGTGCCCGGCGACGATCATTTCGGCGAACGCTCCCATCGTCTGACTCCCTCGGATTCGCGGCGTGTCGCGCCGCGTTGTGCTCAACGGTTGTGCGGAGCTTCTCAAGTCAACGCGAACTGGTTTCGACGCAGGACGACGTTGGTCCCGGCGGCCCACTGCTCTGCCCGAACTATCGATCATAGACGATGGTCGATATGTCGTTCCGATCCGCGCACGAATGCCCCCCGCACATCGCCGGGAACTGATCGCGTGCCGATCATGCACCCACGTATTTCGCGTACACACCTCGGGCACGAGCGGGGTCGGCGGTACCGGCGACGATCGCCCGGCCGTCGGCGAACAGGGAGAGCTCCAGTGATCCAGAGCTCTCGGCGCGTTCGCCCGCCAGAGAAACACGGAGAAGCGACGGCGACACTCGCTTCGGGGTGAACTCGCGAAGGCGTTCCGCCGCTCGGTCCAGGTCGCACTCGCGGCCGGTCGAACCGATCTGCACGGCGAGCTGGCCGCAGAGCTTGATGGCGTCGTCGTCGTGCTTTCCATCGAGGAATTCGAAGGAATGCTTGCCGCAGCACGGGCAGTTTCGGCGAGCGGTGGCGTTGCACATCGAGGAGAGATCGATGCGGCGACGTTCGCTGGACCAGAGGTCGAACTCGAGCAGTGTGGGCTTGATGAGATCGCGCCGACCGATCAGCACCTTGATCGCGTCCGCGGCCTGGCAACCCGCGACGATCGCGACCGCGGCGCCAAGAACGCCCGTGGTGTCGCAGGTCGGCATCGTGCCCGGCGCGGGCGGTTCTTCGAAGACGCAGCGGAGGCACGGCGAGGCATCGGGAAGGATCGTCATCTGCATGCCGCGAGTGCCGATCACGCCGCCGTAGACAAAGGGGATAGTGTCGCGCACGGCGGCGTCGTTGAGCAGGTATCGCGTGCCGGCGTTGTCCGTGCCGTCGATAAGTACGTCGGGCTTAGCTTCGCGGAGCAGACGTGGGAGCGTGCGCGAGGTGACGTCGAGCACGTGAGGCTCGATCCGAATGCTCGAGTTCACGCGAGAGAGGCGCGAGGCCGCGGCCTCGGCCTTCGGTCGGCGTTCGATCGCATCGCTTTCGTCGAAGAGGCACTGACGCTGGAGGTTCGTAAGTTCGACTACGTCGCGATCGACGAGCGTGAGGGTGCCGACGCCGGCACGCGCGAGGAGATCGGCGGATGCGCAGCCGAGCGCACCAACGCCAACGATGACGGCACGCGACGCCGCGAGCTTCTGCTGTGACTCCACGCCGAACTCGCGCAGAATCGTCTGCCGCCGGTAGCGATCGAATTGGGCTGGGCCCTCAGTCACGCGGGATTGTTGGGCGCGGATGGCGCCCGCGTGAGGGTGATCTCAACGATCTCCGGCGGCACTCCGAACCGCAGCGGGAGGATCGACATTCCCACGCCGCGCGAGATGAGCACGCGACAGGCGGGGCCCCGGACGAGCCCGGCGGCGTACTTGCTCCCGTAGCGGCTGGGAACCATCGGCGTACCGATGATGGGCAGGCGCACCTGCCCGCCGTGCGTGTGCCCACAGAGCATGAGGTCGATGCGCGGCGGGCGCGACGAGTGCAACTCGGGCAACTCCGCGGTATCGGGGCGATGCGCAAGCATCAGGCGTGGCATGAACTCGGGCACTCCCGCGAGGGCCGCGTCGAAGTCGACACGGTCTTCCTTCAGGTCGCCCACGCCACACAGGCAGAGTTGGTCCTGGCGTGAGGAGTTAAGATCGGAGGTGAGCGTGCGCGACGCGCGATCGAAGAAGCAGCGCGAGTTGTCGATCATGCGGACGCCGATGGTCGCGAGAGCCTCGCTCATGCGCTCGCCGCCGGCCCACCAGTCGTGGTTGCCGAGCACCCCCACCACGACGCGCCCTGGCGCCACGAGCGGCTCAAACAGCGTGGCGGCGGGCGCGATCCATTGAGGGCCGTTGTGCACGTAATCACCGGTGAGGAGCACGATATCGGGCGAAAGTGCGATCGCTTTCGCGACCGCTTCACGAATGAACGAGGCGGGGATGCGCGGGCCCATGTGCGTGTCGCTGAGTTGCACGAGCTTCAGGCCAACGAGCGAGTCGGGCAGATCCGCGATCGGGATGTCGTAGCGTGTGACGCGCAGATCCCACGGCTCGACAAGCGTGGCGTCGGCGCCAGCACCGAGGGTGGAGATGCAGCCCAGGCCCAGCGTGCCGTCAAAGAGAAAGCGACGGCGCGAGGGTGAGACGGGCTCGCTTTCCTGCACATGCGTGTGACTCGAGGGTCCTCGCGATGCTCGGTTTGCTGTTCCGAGCGAAAGTACGGGCGATTGAGTTCCTTTCGCACGGGCGGCATCCGGCCCGCACGCGAATCGGCGAATCGCCACGAGCACACCGCAGCCTGCAAACCAGCCTGTCCACGAGACGCTCGCGGCCAGCGTCGCGACCCTGACCGAATCCATGTACCAGTTGCCGGTCAGCTTGTTAATGATCGCCCACCCGGGCGCGCAGAGCATGTTGAAGACATTGGCGATGCACTTGGTCACAAACCCAGGCCCGGCCTCATCCCCGTTCAGCGTGCATGACGGCGCGATCCACACGGTCCAATGACTGGTGACCGAGATCGCGACCAGGCCAAGCCAAGCGATAGCAGCGATCGGCCAGCGGAGCGCACTGCCGCGCGGACGCCGAACATTGGCCGTTGACGCTGCCGCCGAGCCGCACTCCTCGTTTGCGGCCGTGGTCTGGCAGTCGCTGGACAATTCGGGTGCTTGCTCGCTCATTGCTCGGTCGAAGTCCTGTAAGTTGCGCTCGATGCTCCCGCGGCTGGCGGGCATACGTCGCTTGCCGCGGACGGGTTCACGGCGACGAAGGAAGCGGGAGCAGATCGGCCTGTGCGAGCTTGTCCGGGAGCTGATCGAGGCGAACGGCCTGCTCGATCGAGAACTGGCCGCTCGCGGTGCGACGCAGCGATGAGAGCATCCCGCCCACGCCGAGCGCGGCCCCGAGATCCCGTGCGAGACTGCGGATGTACACACCCTTGCCGCACTCAACCACGATCGACAGCTTCGGCCAGTCGAACGCATCGACGCGGATGTCGTGAATCTCGACCTTACGAGGCGCGAGTTCGATCGGTGTGCCCTCGCGCGCCAATTCGTAGGAACGCCGGCCGCCGACGTTGATCGCTGAATACGCGGGCGGGCGCTGGTCGATCGTGCCGATGAAGCGTGGGAGAATGCGCTCGATGTCCCCGCGTGTCGCGCGAAGCGTGGGGTCGATGGGCGTGCACACGCCGGCCTCGTCGTCGGTCGTCGAAAGGCGGGACAGGTCGATGGTGGTGACGTAGGTCTTTCGCGTCGCCATGATCTGATCGCACAGACGCGTCGCCTTGCCTATGAGCAGGACGAGCACGCCGGTCGCGAGCGGATCGAGCGTCCCGCCATGCCCGACCTTGACGCCCTTTGGCGCACCGGCGCGGCGGAGGCGGGCGCGAATGATCGCGCACACGTCCATCGACGTGAAGCCGGGCTGCTTGTCGATGATGAGCAGACCGGTGGGAGAAGCGGGTGCGGCGGACGGCGTGCGCGATGTCAACTCGGGATGCGTTGAAGATCCTGCCTGCGCGTCCTGAACTTGCGGCATCGGCGGCGGATTCGGCGTGCTGCTCGCGGGATGAGAGCCATCGCGTGGTTCGTTCACTTCGCACCTCGAGTCCACACTCCGACGACGACCAGCGATCCGCGGCCGAGGTTTACGCCGCGCGTCTGGAAGTCCTCATGCCAACCCGCGCCACGAAGCGACTCGGCGGCTCGCGATAATTCGATCGGCGCGATGACAAGTCCCTCCGGGTGCGCCGCGGCCCATTCAGCGATGGACTCCTCCGGCACGCGTTGGACCCGTCCGCGGGTGGCGAAAACGAGGCTGTCTTCCTGATAGCCGCTGCACGCTAAAGGCCGCGAGGACTCTGGATCGATCGATCGGACGTGCTCGATCAGACGCGGACTCAGCGCTGTCACGCGCGGCATGAGCACGAGGAAGAACGGCACCAGCGCGAACACGCCGGCGACAACGCCCAGGCCCTGGGCACGCAACGCGAGCGATCGCGCCGCGGCGCGGCAGGCCAGAGCGATGGCGACGAACGCCGCAAGCCCGAGCGCACCGGCCGTCGCGATCAGGAATCCCTGAGAGCTGGTCAGCGACAGCAGCAGCGGCGCCGCGACGCTCATCACCGCACCAATGATCGCCCACGGGAGCCACGCGATGGGCTTTGAGAGGTGGTTCGCGTGCGACCCCGCAGTTGTGTGCGTTGCAGGCTCGCTCGCTCGCGACTCATCGGTCTGATCGCCGCGTCGGCTCACTCCAGGTTGCTTGGTTTGGCTTGCTCGTATTCCAGTCGCCGCGATCGCCAGGAGACCGCGCCCCGAGAGCAGTGCGATGGCTGGGTACAAGGGCATGGTGTAATGCGGGAGCTTGGTCCCCACGAGCTCGAACACGATCCATGCGGGGAGAATCCAGCCCAGGCAAAACAACTCACCCGCACGACCCGCCCTTCGCTTCCATCGCTGGTTGGGGAAGGCAAGCGGCAGCCCGCGCCGGACCGCTCGCACGATCGACGCCAGCGTCGCGAACGAGCCGGGCCAGAAGAGCCCCGCGAGAAGTAGCGTGTGGTAGCCCGGCGGGCCCCAGTGCCCCTCCTTGGCTTCCACGCTCCGACCAAGCGTTTCATCGAGGATCAATGACCAATAGGAGGCCCAGCCCACGCGCTCGCCGACCGCCCACACCCACGGCCCGACGCACGTCGCGATAATGAGCACGCCCAATACGGGGCGGAACTCGTGCAGTCTTCCCCATGTTCGCGCGAACACGCATTGCATGAGCACGGTCAGAGTCGCGATCAAGGGCGCGATCGGCCCCTTGGCCATGATTCCCATCGCGATCGCGAGCCAGAACAGCGCGGCATGCGGCCACGACGCGCGCTTCTCATTCCACACCCGCCACAGCGCGGCCTGCGACAGCACCACGCTGAACAGCAGCAGTTGATCCGCACGCGCTTGATGCGCGTCAAAGGCAACCAGCGGGCACACCGCCAGCAGCGCGGCCCCCAGCCACGCGGCCCTTGGATCGAACATGCGACACCCGAGCCGCCATGTCGCCATCACCGCGCCGATCGCGCACAACAGGCTCGGGATCCGGTACATCCAGATCGCGTCGCGCGCGGGGTCGCCGAGTGAAGAAAGCCACGCCGACGCAGCTTGCAGCCAGTAGATCAGCGGCGGCTTGTTCAGGCGGGGCTTGTCCTGACCCATGGGGATGACCAACCCGCCCGAATGCAGTTTTGCCGCCCGCCCCCTCTCGGGAAGAGCGACCGCCTCGAACATCTGGCGGCTCGCCTGAGCGAAGCGAGATTCGTCGCGGTCAATGGGCGGGGTTTGGAGCAGCCCGGGGACATACACTGTGATGCAGATCATCGCGAGCAATACTCCAGCGCGCCAGCCACGCGCGTGCCGCCACCGGGCGGCGACCAGCGACCACACGCTCGCGAGCACACCCGCGGGGGCAGAACCGAGCTTGAGCGGCCCATCACCATTCCGCATCGCCCGCGACTATAACCGCACGCTCGCCGCGCCGGTGCGGGCGGTCCATCTCGCCCTTGGGTTCATGGGCAACATTCTCCGAACGCCGCCGGGAAGGTGGGCGCTCGATCCGGCGCGACGCTGGTGGACCGTGCCGCTCGTGGCCGGGGTCGTGCTGGCCCTCGCGCTGAACCCATTCGACGGAGCGATCTCGGCTTGGGCACGCTCGGTCAAGCTCGGCGGCGACATCAAACGCGAATTCGAGGCCCAACAGCAATTCGGGCAGCTCGTGTCGATCGTGCTTGTCGGAGCGGCGCTCTGGCTCCTGGACAAGAGCCGCCGGGAGAGATTGTGGGATCTGGCACTGTCGGCCGGCGTCGCGAATCTCCTGGCGAATGTGGTCAAGGTGCTCGTGGGGCGGCCGAGGCCGAATCTCAACGATCCCGCCGTTTTCCTCGGGCCATTCGGGCAGTACCCGGTTCCGACCGACTCAGGGCCGATGCTTCGATATGCGTGGGAGTTGGCGCCCGGCGTGAGCTATGCGCTGGGCTCGATGCCGTCGCGACACGCGGTGTCGGCGGCGGCGACCGCGACTTTTCTGGCGTTGGTTTATCCGAGGATCAGCCCCCTCTGCTGGACGCTCGTGATCTTCGTGTGCATCGCTCGCGTGGCCCTGGGCGCTCATTTCCCGACGGACGTTGTCGCCGGGGCGCTGCTCGGGCACCTCTCGGCCCGCTGGGTAACGGATCGCTCGCTCGGGGTACAACTCGTGAATGCGATCGCCCGAAAGAGCGCGGGGTCGACCAGAGGGGCGTCGGCGGGCTAAACTGTCGGTCCTTCCCCGGAGAGGTGTCCGAGAGGCTGAAGGAGCAGCACTGGAAATGCTGTATACGGGTAACCGTATCGGGGGTTCGAATCCCCCCCTCTCCGCTTTGAGAATCTTGTCGCCAGCGCTGGCCTGCGCTGCCTGTCGTTTACTGTCTTGGGCTCGAATCGGCCCGCACGCGGAGAGGCCAGGATTCTCCGCGATTGGTGACCCCCTTCGCGCAGCTGCTGGTTTTCCAGTGGTTTGCGATGCAGCCTCAGCGGCCGAAGAGGCCTGAGACCCAAATGAGACCCAAGAACGGGCTGTTTGCGCGCATCCGGTTTTGCGGACGTTGCCGGCTTTGAGCTGTTGTTGACTGGCTGTGCATGCCCCGCTGAGAGTCATCGCCAGCGCCTGCATGGCCTGCTGCGAGTTGTCGTCGTGCAGGTGGTAGTAGAGATCGAGGATGTCGGAGGATGAGTGGCCGAAGCACGCCAACGCCTTCTCGTGGCAAAGTGCTCGTTGGCGCAGAACCCATTGGCGGATGGCGGCGGAGACACATCGGGTGCCCCCCAACGCACAGCCACTCACTTCGATTATCGCGCCTATCGACGGCGAGGTCTGTGAAGCTTGACGTTTCCGCGAGCTGGATCACACCATCATCGCGGAACGGAGCGCCAAGAGCTGCCCTCGCTTCGACATACAGGCTGCCCGACAGACGCCCGCTCGGTTCATGCGGCGGAGCCGCGCCGACGGCGAGGTGCTGTGCTCCAAGTGGGCACCCGGCGATCGCGCGATTGAAGAAATCGTCGATTGTCCCTTAGTCGGCCTCAGCACCCCGCCTCAAACGCCTCGGCGAACAGGTCGTAATCGTCGCCGTTCACGAA
>OEIV010000269.1_pt1 | contig 31648 bp, 30 predicted proteins | sample 1539231 | NCBI WGS metagenome assembly OEIV01 (sample SAMN03794762, study PRJEB22550) | activated sludge metagenome | feature: wastewater treatment plant; material: activated sludge; isolation source: Wastewater treatment plant of a petroleum refinery complex | place: Argentina: Buenos Aires ... | reverse complement strand
TGACTGCGATCATTCGTTTTGCATTGTGGCCACTTACAGCCAAACAACTTCATAGTCAAAAGAAAATGCAAGCCTTGCAGCCTGAGATTGCCAAGCTCAAGCAACGTGCTGGCGGGGATAAACAAAAAGAATCCCAACTACTAATGGAGCTATACAAAGAAAAAGAAATTAGCCCATTTTCTGCATGTCTACCGTTGCTTTTACAATTTCCGTTTCTTATAGCACTATATTTTGTATTCCAAAAAAGCACACACGATGCTGCAGCTATCGGTGAGTTGCTCTATACACCGATCAAAAACTTGCCATACATTCAATCAGTCTTACAAGATCCTAGTAGTTTTAGCCCTACATTATTTGGACTTATCAATATGGCTAAGCCTAGTATATTACTAGCAGTACTAGCCGGTATCACACAGTTTGTACAGGTCAAGATGCTAGCTCCAAAGTCAAAAGACATTACTGTAAAAGATCCTCAAGCTCAAGCTACTCAGATGATGAATTATCTATTCCCTGCATTTACAGTGTTTATTGCCTGGAACTTGCCAGCAGCATTACCTCTATACTGGACCGTTACCAATGTCATCACTATATCTCAACAATACCTGATCATGCGTGGTGAAGTTGAAGAGATGGAAGAAGTGAAAATAATCAAAAAAGTCAGCGCAGATAAGCCCAAACAAATTGCTAAGAAATCTAAAAAAGGTAAAAAATGAGCACCATCGGCGATTCAAAGACTATTCTTGAAGAGCTACTAAACAGTATGGGTGTAGACTTTAGCTTACAATACAATGAAGTATCAAATACCTTGGAAATCGACACCGAAAGTCATGCTCTACTAATAGGCAAAAAAGGCGAGAATCTAAGAGCCCTTCAGTATATTTTCAATCTCATAAGATCCCACAAGTATCCAGATAGTGAATTTGTAGCGCTTGATGTTGCAGGCTACAAAAAAGAGCGAATTCAAAAAGTACAGCGGATCGCAGAAGAAGCTGCCGCAGAAGTATTACATAATGGTCATGAAAAAACTCTACCTCCGATGAACTCATACGAACGTAGACAAGTACATATGGTCATGGCAGACATACCAGAGCTTGTTACAAGAAGTGTCGGAGACGACCCCAATAGATCAATCGTAATTAGTAAACGTGACTAATCAAGCAAAAGCTCCGATATCTACAATAGTAGCTTGTGCAACTGCCTCCGGTCAGTCGGCTATTAGTATAGTCAGGATGACGGGACCTCACTCTAGGCAGATAGTTGCTAAACTATGGAAACCACTATCTAAGACAACTCCAAAGCCAAGAGAGCTTACTCTAGGCTGGCTCATCGAAGATGATAAATATCTAGATCAAGCAATGGTAGTATATATGCCAGCTCCCAACTCCTATACTGGAGAAGATATCGTAGAGATACATCTACATGGTTCGATGTCGATCGTACAAAAAACCATCGAACTATGCCTAGCTCAAGGTGCACAACTCGCCGAAAACGGAGAATTTAGTAAACGAGCCTATCTCAATGGCAAACTAGATCTAGCCCAAGCCGAAGCCGTAGGAGAGCTCATCAGTAGTAGTAATACCCGAATGATGCGACTAGCTAGCAAACAACTTGCTGGAGAATTGTCAAAAAACATCTCAGAGATAAAAGCCAAACTATTAAATGTATCAGCACATCTCTCGGCCACGTTGGATTTTTCAGAAGAAGATATCGAAGCCCAAGATACCTCAAAAATATCTCAAACCATCCATAATATTAACTCTAGTGTTAAAGAATTATTGGAGGGGAGCGAAAATCTAAACGTAGTAAGAGAAGGCTTTCATGTCGTGCTGATTGGTTTGCCCAATGCCGGCAAGAGTACACTACTCAATAAGCTATTAGGTTATGATCGCTCAATTGTGACCGAGATAGCCGGCACTACTAGAGATACTATCACTGAGTCTATCATACTCAATGATTCGATTATTCAGATCACCGATACCGCTGGCTTACATAGTAGTGGAGACAAGGTAGAGAAGTTAGGTATACAAAAAACACTAGAAGAGACTAAGTCTAGTGATTATGTATTACTACTTGTCGAACCAGATCAACAAGTTCAGACAGAGAAGTACTTGGTAGACAATGCAATCGATAAAAATATCAATAACTCAAATTGCCTAGTAGTATACACCAAATCAGACGTTGCTAAAGAATCATATAGCGTTTCAGACTTCCTAGCTCAGTTTGAATCAATCAGTGTTTCTTCTAAGACCGGAAAGGGTATAGAGGAGCTTAAAAAAACTCTGAGTAATCAATCATCTAGTTCCAGCACACAAGGTAATCTCAAACTACTTACCAACAGACAGATTGTATTATTACAAGATCTGCACTCCAAATTAGATAGTGTAGTTAGACAACTCCTAGACCAGACTCCAGCCGATATTTTAGCAGTCGAATTACAATCAGCAATTACTGTCTGTAATCAGATAACCGGCGAAGAGGTAACTCAAGAGATTATAGATGAAGTATTTTCAAATTTCTGTATCGGTAAATAACTAGTACTAATTGACGACCAACGGGAAGTCCAATGATGATTTATACGAAGTAGTTGTGGTGTCGGTCTTTATAACATTGCCATTTAGATCCAATACATCTCTATAAAACACAGTCTGGGATGGTTTAGTATGATCATTACTTCCTGACAAGAAGTATGGACCTCTTATCACGCCCGATTTGGTCTTGGTACCATAGAATCTAAACTTGAGAGTAGTACCGATGAGTTCGGTTTGAATCAATATGTGATTGCCGGTATCGTTACGGAATTGCATATCTGGATATGGTAGATAAATAGTAGCATCAACTCCTGGAACTCCATATGGTTCCGTGTAATAACTCACAGCAAAAGCGTGGTTGGTGCGAGAGAGTATAGGCAATCCCGCAAGTAGTGCAGCTCGATAGGCTGTACTAGAAACTTGGCACAGACCGCCACCATATTGTTTATCTTCTTTGTTATCCAATATAACGATACCTTCTGCATAACCAGTAGCAGCACTCACTTCACCTAGATATTTATTGAATGAAAATACTTCACCTGGTTTTATCAACAAGTTACTAAACTTGCTTGTCCCTACTCGAATGTTTTGGATGCGATTAGCTGGTGATCCTGGAAAATACGACACTCCTTCAGATATCAATTCTTTTATACCAAGCTTATCGATATTTTCATCGTTGACATCGGCTTTTGTAAGATTTACAGCTAATGTAGTAGGGCTATTTTCGCCTTTATTGAGTTTTGCCATCACTTCTTCAGTAGATTTGGCTACATCAAGTGTTCTACCATCCTGACTAGTCCGAAATACAGTTGCTCGACCACCCGAGACTGTCAGTTGAGCATCTATAGGTGTGACATTGATCTGACTGGACAAGGTAGCTATAAATGCACTCACCGAAGATTTGTCGTAGTACAAAGTATCGACTGGCTTTTTCAGTGAATACTGTGCAGTTAGTATGTTCTTCAAAGTCGGCTGATTGGATGAAGAAGAGGTGAGCCAACTAATAATAGTACTAGTATCTATTGGCCAGGATTTAGCTCCATAGGATACCACTAGAGGCTGTTTCTCAAATGGGGCAATTATATTCTTTTGGGTGTTTAGTATTGATGTGTTCAGCGGTGGGTCTACTGTTACTGTTGGCACAACAAAAACATCATCTTGTTGCATACCGTAATGATTTGCCAGTGCACTAGGTAACTTGAGATAGTCTAGTCTACTACCGCGTTGGCTATCTTGTACTATTAGATTGCCATCTTGGACTACGAACTGGGCATTGATGGCTGGCTTGGCTCCTTTGGAATTTATATCTAAGGCAACACTACCTAGCTTCTCGGTATCAAATTCTACGCTCGTAATCGGCTGACCTTGCCCTACAAGATACATCAGCTGATCAAATATTCTCTGGTGCGGCCATCCTTCTCGAGCAGTATCTATCGCTTGTTTTGCAGCATCTGTATTGTTGTATTCTATACCAAACTGCTCAGCCGATAGATTTTGCTTTTGCCCCAAACTCATCACCTCAACAGGCTGGGTCTTGTATTTGGCAGTCTGGGTATTGAGTTCTTTTATGGCATCAGCTTGACTAAGACCACCCAGATATACACCATTGGCCACTACCCCTGGCATCACTCTGCCGAAATAGGCTAGTCGTATGGCAAATAATGTCACCAAAACTACTCCGATTGTGCCAATCAGAATAGCTAAGAGTTTTTTGCCTCTCGATAGGTTTGTCAGTCTGTGCATCTAGATAAAGTTTAAAAGTTAGTGGGAGTAATAGTGTCAGCGTCGTATCAGTAAATTAGCTTAATTATATACTTTTGCAGCTATTTAACCAAGCATAAGAGATAGAACTTAGATATTTGAAATCTAGTATTGAATATATGACTATGACTTCTACCCCTTGGCTTTGTTATAATAGATTTATGAAAAAACTATTAGTTACTGGTGGAGCAGGATTTATAGGTGCAAATTTTGTCCATCTTACATTACGTGAACACCCGGAGTACCAGGTAAGTGTTGTAGATTTTTTGAGTTATGCAGGCAATCTAGATAATCTCGACTCAGTAAAAGATCAGATCGAATTTATTAAAGGTGATATCGCAGATCATGACCTTGTAGATAGACTAGTGCGAGATCATGACATCGTAGTGCATTTTGCAGCCGAGAGTCACAACGACAATTCTCTCAATGATCCAAGGCCATTTCTGGATAGTAATATTATAGGTACCTATACTCTATTAGAGGCTGTACGCAAGCACTCCAAGAGGCTACATCATATAAGTACTGACGAAGTATATGGTGATCTAGAATTGGACCAAAAAACAAAATTCACAGAAGCAACGCCATACAATCCATCTAGTCCGTATTCTTCTACCAAAGCCGGTTCCGACCTATTAGTAAGAGCTTGGGTGCGTAGCTTCGGAGTCCAGGCCACCATCAGCAACTGCAGCAACAACTACGGACCATACCAACATATTGAAAAATTCATACCCCGACAGATCACCAATATTTTGAGCAATATCAAGCCCAAGCTATACGGTAAAGGTGAACAAGTACGTGACTGGATACATGTCGATGATCACAACAGTGCAGTCCATACTATCCTAGACAAAGGCGAGATAGGCGAGACCTACCTGATTGGCGCTGATGGCGAGAAGAACAATCTCGAAGTCATGCAATCAATCCTAAAAGAACTCGGCAAACCAAATGATTGGTTTGAGCACGTCAAAGACCGTGCTGGACATGACATGCGCTACGCCATTGACTCTAGTAAGATTCGCCGCGAGCTTGGTTGGAAACCCCAATATACTGATTTTAATGCAGGCCTAAAAGCTACGATTGATTGGTACAAAGACAATGAGTCTTGGTGGAAACCCCAAAAAGACGCTGTAGAAGCCAAATACAGACAAGCCGGACAGTAAAAATGATTGACAATTACACGATTTCAGCTAATATACTAGCCAGTACCTTTCAACACCAAGGAGAGACAAGATGAGTGATATCAAAGTCACACCTTCTGCAGTGATTGCTGGAGTATTGCATTTTGATCTAGTAGTGAATGGTGACTCTAGAGGATGGTTCAAGGAAAATTACCAAGCTGCCAAGCTTGTAGCCTTGGGCTTGCCAGCTGATTTTGTACCAGTCCAAAACAACATCAGCTTCAATGCTGAGGCTGGAGTTACCCGCGGTATTCATGCTGAGCCATGGGATAAGTACATCTCGATAGGACTAGGCGAGGTATTTGCTGCTCTGGTCGATCTACGTGCCGGTAGCCCGAGCTATGGAATGGTCCAGACATACCTACTGGGTGTCGAGGATGCCATCTATGTACCGCGCGGAGTCGCCAACTCATTCCAGGCTTTGCAGCCCAACACACTGTACACCTACATGGTCAATGCGCATTGGTCCCCAGAAGCTCGCTACACCATGGTGAATCTCGGTGACCCGTCGCTAGCTATTCGCTGGCCGATACCACTTAGCGAAGCCACAGTGAGTGATAAAGACCTTGCACATCCGATGCTCGACGACGTGACACCGATGGAGGTGGAGAAATGAGTATTGTAGTATTTGGATCAGATGGTCAGCTCGGTAGAGCACTGCAAGAGGTGATGCCTCAGGCCATGTTCTACGATCACCGACAGGTAGATATCACTGATGCCACAAGAGTGGCTGGGGTGATATCGGCACACAACCCCGACGTAGTGATCAATGCTGCTGCCTACACCAAAGTAGATGCAGCAGAGGCTCATCACATAGAGGCTTATCGGGTCAATGCCGAGGGATCACTGCATATCGCTACAGCCTGTGCCAAGATAGGTGCTGTCTATATCTACATCAGCACCGACTATGTATTTGACGGCACATCAGACTTGTCGTATTTTCCTCACAGCGCCCCTCATCCACTCAATCAATATGGTGAGACCAAGTTGGCTGGCGAGGAGTTTGCGACTGTAGCCGATAGCCACTATATCGTGCGCACATCTTGGGTGTTTGGAGATGGCGACAACTTTGTCAGGGCGATGCTAAGTCTAGGCAAGGAGCACGCAGAGGTATCTGTAGTCAATGACCAGATAGGGTTGCCTACATACGCCTTGGATCTTGCAAGATTCTGCAAGTTCTTGGCAGACAAGCGACCCCGCAGTGGTATCTATCACTTCTGTGCTAGTGGATCGCCTATCTCCAAGGCGGAATTCGCCCGCACCATTTTCAGGCTCTCGGGTATCGACTGCCATGTCAAAGAAGTCAGTACCGTAGAGTTCTATAGTGGAAGAGACATGAGTACTATCGCGGACCGACCCATGCATGTAGCACTCAATTGCTCTGATACCGACACACTTACCAATGGCCGTAGAGGCTGGTACGCTTGTCTCAAAGAGTATCTCGAGCAAAACTAATTAAAATAGCCAAGTCTTATCTCAAGACTTGGCTAAATTTGTTATAATAAGCTATTGAAAGGAGCAGGGTAGCAGCATGAAAGGAATTATTTTAGCGGGCGGGTCAGGTACTCGCCTGTATCCCATCACCAAGGGTATTAGTAAGCAACTAATGCCTATTTATGATAAGCCCATGATATATTATCCGCTCAGCACACTTATGATGGCTGGTATACGTGACATACTTATTATCACTACTCCGCACGAGCAAGATGGGTTCAAACGATTGCTAGGTGATGGAAGTGACTTAGGTATCAATCTGGAGTATGCCGTACAGCCTAATCCAGATGGTCTGGCCCAAGCTTTTATTATTGGTGAAGAGTTCATCGGAGAAGACAATGTAGCTCTTATACTTGGAGACAATATCTTTCATGGCCAAGGCTTTAGCGATAGCCTAGCTGAGTGCGTGAATCCAGACGGCGGTGTAATTTTTGCTTACCAAGTATCTGACCCCGAGCGTTATGGTGTGGTGGAGTTTGACAAGTCAAACAAAGCCCTAAGTATTGAAGAAAAACCCGCAAAGCCCAAAAGTAACTTTGCAGTGGTTGGGCTATACTTTTACGACAATGATGTAGTGGAGATTGCCAAGAATATCAAACCAAGCGATAGGGGAGAACTCGAGATAACCTCCGTCAATGATGAGTATCTTAAGCGCGGTAAGCTGAAAGTTCAGATCATGGACAGAGGCTCGGCCTGGCTCGATACCGGTACATTTACCTCTATGATGGACGCCGCCGAGTATATACATGTGATAGAAAAGCGCACCGGTCTCAAGATAGGCTGTATTGAAGAAGTTGCATATAGACAAGGATTTATCAATAAAGTTCAGTTACAAAAGATTGCCGATCCACTTAAGAAAAGTGGATATGGCGAATACCTACTAAAATTGAATAATGAATAATAAACTATCAAATATATATAAAAATATATCAAAAGATAATCTTATAAAAATTGGATTAGTTACAATTGCTGCAATTGTATATATAATTCGAGGGTACAGGTATATTATTAATCCTCAGTTGTTCGCAGAAGATGGTCAAGAATGGCTTGCAGGGGGATATAACGAAGGATTCTCAAGTCTAACCCGACCACTAAACGGTTTCTTGCATACTATTGAAAGGATTTTCGGTCTTATAGTTGCGCAGTTACCACTACAATTTGCACCGTTTATATTTAATTTTACTGCATTTATTATATTCTGTACTACCGTTTACTATATAATTTCTACTAGAACCAAAATACTCAGCAGTACATATGAGAGAGTATTCATGGTGCTTACAATATGCTTAATAGCAAACGTAGATGAATTCTTTTTTAACTTTTCAAACTCAGTTTTTCTACTAGGCATCGTTGGTATTCTAATATTAATATCCAATGTATCAAAGAATCGAGTTGTTGAATATCTTGAAAAAGTACTTTACGCTTTAATTTGTTTTACTCTTCCATTTTCAATATTGTATACACCAATCGTAATTATAGAAAAGTTCAAAAATACTAGAAAATCATCATTTTATCTCTACATTACAATACTCGGAGCTGCAGCACAGCTAATTACTTATTTATTGTCTAGTACAGTTAGGTCAAACGTTACAGTGCCTTCACTTTTTTCTAAATATACTCTGCTAGAGATATACAATCAAATAATAATACCATCTACAAGGTTTGCACGTATTGAATATAACTTTGTAACTAGCAGTAATAGATACATGGGCATAGCTATAGTATTTGCAATTTGTATTTTTATAGCTATGGCAGTCTATGTGATAATAACAAGCAATAAACAAGTTCGATACTTTCTGCTTTTTCTAATATTAATGTCAGCAATATCACTCACAAGTCCTTTAGTAGGATTAAATTATACAGCCGAAGAAACTATCAAGATTATGTCTACCACATTCAATGGAGATCGTTACTTTATATTTGGTATTTTAGCATCCACGCTTATAATAGTTAAATTCAGCTATTACTTAATAAGCGCAAAATTTAGGTATGTATTTATTTTGGTATTTATTAGCTTTGGATTAATTACTAGTCTTCAATACCAATCATTCAATGTAAATAGAAACCTTAAGAATCTAAGTGAAGAATATTATACTGGAGTAAAAAATATTGAATCAAAAAAAAGCGAGACAGTTAAAATACCAATTAACCCACAATATGAAAATGCAGGCTGGTATATATTATTAAATAAGAAATAAGATAGTATTAAGTAATATGAAAATCGGAATATCAATCCCCACATATAACGAAGTATCAAATATATCAAAGTTACTGACCGCAATTAAAGAGGAGCTTTCAAACATTCATAATTTAAATACAATAGTTGTTGTAGTAGATGATAATTCACCCGACGGAACTGGTGAAGCTGTACTAAAAGCCTCAAAAAAACTTGACAGTAATAAATTTAAAGTTTTATTGCTTAGTAGATCATCAAAGGATGGCTTTGGAAGAGCGTGTGTTGCAGGATTTAAGAAGCTTTTAAAGCAAGATGTACAATTTGTAATTCAGATGGATGCCGATATGTCACATGATCCAGCCTACCTACCCGTCTTTGTAAAAGCCAGTAAAAATCATGACTTTGTGGTAGCCTCAAGATATATTAAGGGAGGTGACACGCCTGATTGGTCGCTTACCAGAAGGATCTTGAGTAGATATGGAAATTTATATGCGCGCACTATATTAAGTAGATCAATTAGTGATTATACAGGTGGTTTTAATATGTATTCATCAACTCTACTAAATAATATTAACTTAGATACTCTGCACGCTACGGGCTATGGATTTCTAATCGAGCTTAAGTTTCGAGCAATACAGCTGTCGGATTCACTCTACCAGATACCAATTATCTTTAAAGATAGACAACATGGAAAATCAAAGATTCCAAAAAGTACTTTAATAAAGAACTTAGTCTTGGTTCCAAGAATAAAGATTGTATCAATTAAATCAAACAGAAAATATAGATATTAATTAGCTATTAATATTTTTTGTTCTCTTTGATGAACGAAAAATAACATATCGTGTCCATGTATAGTTCCAGAACATTGCTGTAGCTACTCCCGCTGTTAGGCCAATCAAATAGTTGAAATGCAATACATTAACAATGAATACTAGAATAGTAGTTGTAATTAGTATTCCTGTCCAAGAACTACCATGGAATATTAATAATCCTTTTAGCCATCTTCTATTTCTAAACATACTCTTATATGTCCATAAATTGTGGAGAGTATAGTTAAATAATAGTGCAATCTCTGCAGCTATTAGCTGAGATATAACAAGAGGCAAATGCAAAAACCTATAGAATACTGTCAGAAAAACTGTATTAATAATAAATCCACATCCTCCTACGATTCCAAATCGTACAAAATCAATTGAAATAAATTTTGAAGACACCTTTTTTGTCCAATCTTGGTAATCTACAATTGACTCTATTTTGAATAACATAATATTAAGATTAACAGTATTTGATAATTTGAGGAACCCATATTAGTACTTGATACAAAGTTACGTGTTAAAATAGCATTTTGAAACCATTAAGGAGAATTTCGTGAATAGGTTAAAAAATAAGTTAAACAAGTTAAAAAAATATTCCCCAAATATTAGTTCCCAATACATTAAAAGTAAAGAATTGAGCGACCTAAGTCTTAATCAAGAAAAACAGCCTAATGAGAAGCTATGGATAGAGCCTGGTCACTTTTACTCACCAATAACAAACAGCACTAACTTTAAAAAGTTTAAATCAAGAAATACAATTCCCGGCATAAGTTTAAATTCAGCAAAACAACTAAGTTACTTGAGTAAGATAGCAAAATATTATGATGAACAACCTTTTTCAGATGACGATAATAATAAAACTAGATATTATTTTGTGAATGACCAGTTTAGCTACTCAGATGCATTAAGTCTGTATGGTATGTTAAGGTACAAAAAACCAAAAAGAGTTGTAGAGGTCGGGTCGGGCTATTCATCGGCTTTGATGCTAGATGTGAATAATTTATTCCTAAAAAACTCAATGAAACTAACATTTATTGAGCCCTTCCCGACCCGCCTAAAAAGCTTAATTAGACCGGATGATAAAAAAACTGTAAATATTATTGAGAAACCAGTACAAAAAGTAGATTTAAGGCAATTTAAGCTGCTTGATGCTGGTGATATATTATTTATAGATTCATCACATGTGTCTAAGTCAGGAAGTGATGTTAATTGGCTGTATTTTGAAGTACTACCAGCTCTAAAAAAAGGAGTAATAATACATATTCACGATATAATGTATCCATTTGAGTATCTTGATGACTGGATAAAACAAGGACGCTCCTGGAATGAAGCTTATATGTTAAAATCGTTCATGATGTTTAATAATGACTATAAAATAATTTTTTGGCCTAATTACCTTCACGCTTTCTATAAAGATAGAATCCAAAAAACTATGCCTTTATCGAAGAAGAATATAGGTGGTAGTATATGGATAGAAAAGATAAAATAAGTAATTGCAACTTATGTTTAAAAATCCTGTAAATAGATCCTCTTACTTTACAAAAATGCTATAATGTTAAAGTATGAAAAAACAAAATAAATACAAAATTCATTTGCTTTTTGGACTTGCTGTAGTTGTATTAATTTTAACACTAGGATATTTATATATATACAGTAAAAACCTTTCACTAAATGAATCTCAAAAAAGTACAGCACGTGCCGATGAAAAATTTACTCAAGAGCAACCCAAAGACACAAAACCTAGCTCAGAAGGTAGCGCAAAACCAATAGAGGACTCTACTAAAAAAGTATTTCTCAGTAATATCACAGCTGACAGCCAAAGAGTCTACTTTGGTAATTCACTTTCTGGCATTACTACAGGTGAATGTAAACTATCAGTTTCGCAAAACGGGATCAATAAAAAAGAGGTTAAAGGTAGAGTAGAGTTAATTACATCGTACTACAGCTGTAATAGCATGGTGATAGCCAAGAGCGACCTACCGATGGGTATACTCCAAGCGGTCATTACGGTTACAACCAATGATCAAAGCATAGCTTCTAATGAGGTTAGATATGAGAATAAATAATAGTACAGCAAATAGAATATTCTATCTTGGTATTTTATTTGCGAGCATCATAAGTTTATTAATTATCTTGATACTACCTCAAACAAGTTCCGCAGCCACTAATGGTGCTAATTTCAACCCGGGCCGTATTATAGATGACTCAATCTTCAATAATACTAGATCAATGACACCTGTAGAAATTCAAAATTTCTTAAACTCAAAGGTGCCAGTTTGTGACACTTGGCATCCTGCAGGTTCAGGATCTCAGGGTGCTCAGCCACCGTGGATATGTCTAAAAGACTATACCGAAGGCGGGCGTAGTGCTGCACAAATAATTTGGGATGCAAGTCAGTTCTATGGTATTAATCCACAGGTAATAATTGTGACGCTTCAAAAAGAAACAGGTCTAGTGACAGACACGTGGCCATATCCTTGGCAATACAGAACCGCAATGGGTATGGGTTGTCCAGATGGGGCACCCTGCGATGCTCAGTACTATGGGTTTACCAACCAAGTGTATCAAGGTTCTCGACATCTAATAAATTTCCAACAACAAAACCCCAATTGGACTGTGCCACACAGAATAGGTATTAATAGTATAAAATGGAATCCAGATACTGCTTGTGGTACCTCACAGGTAAATATAGAGAATGGAGCAACCTCTGCTCTTTACTCATATACACCATATCGTCCAAACCAAGCTGCTTTAAATAATCTGTATGGTACAGGAGATGGATGTAGCTCATATGGTAATAGAAATTTCTGGCGTGATTTTACTGACTGGTTTGGGGGTACCACCGCAGCTGCACTTGATTATCAGCTATATTCAGCAACTCAGTCTATACTCTGGACTGTCCCAGGACAAACAGTTACTTACAATAGTATCGTATTAAAAAATACCGGCTACACTACATGGTACCCTGACGGTAGTGTTCCAACAGGCCAGCACCCTACTAGGCTGGTTCAAGCAGGCTACAGGAACTCTCCTTTTGCAGATATCACAGACCCTGCATGGCTCGGCACACAGAATCAACTAAAGATTACTGAGCCTAGTTTACCTATTCCCCCAGGTGAGTATGCCCGTTTTACCTTTAGATTAAAAGGGCCGTACCAGTATATTAGTGGATATACTCATAAATTTATTCCTGTACTAGATTCGGTGGCAGCTTACCCAGATAAAGGTATGCAGTTCATAAACCACAACGTACCTCCACCTTATGCTCACGTCTCACATACATCTCCACCTTTAAGTGTACTACCAAACCAAAAAGTAGATCTAAATGTAGTATTGAAGAACACAGGTACAGTGCCCTGGTACGCAGACGGTAGTTTTCCAGCAGGAACGAGGCCAATGAGGCTTGTTGGGGTAGGTTATCAAAACACACAGCTCGCAAATATAGCAGATCCTGCATGGCTCGGTACTAAAAACCAAATTAAAATGACCCCATCTACCGTTAACCCGGGCGAGAATGCAACGTTTAGTTTTTCATATCTAGGCCCATTTTCAGCACAATCTAGTCAGTTTAGATTTTACCCATTTTTAGATGGTGTAGGGCCTCTTAACGATTTAGGTATGGCTTTTGCAGCCAATACACCGGCCCCAATTTATAGATATCAGTTTGTTTCAGCTACTAACCCCCCAGCCAACATGTCTGCTGGTTCTACAGCCGATGTTAGCCTTACTTTAAAGAATACTAGCAATTTTATATGGAGAAACGAAGCTAATAGAATAGGCCCAGTTGGCGCTTTAAGATTAGGTATGGTGAGTCCATACTACAAAACGTCTAGCTTTTATGAGTCACTAGACCCCAACTGGCTATCAAGTTCTCAGATTCGAATGAATTCACCTATAGTAAACCCGGGCGAGAATGCAACATTCACTTTTAAGTGGAAAGCACCAAACACACCGGGTACCTACACGGATTGGTTCGCACCTGTTGTTGATGGGGTAAGCTGGATGCCTGATTTAGGTATGGGATTTAGAGTTACAGTTCAATAGTTATCTGATCTTATAATAGGGTACCGGTCTTTGTTGAAATACCGCTTGTAAGCCAGGCTAGGTTTTTCAATTATATGCCATGATATAAAAGATAACATAAAAGTAATTGGTAGAGCATAAGCAAATATGCCTCTTATTCCAATACCTGGAAAATATGATGCTACAGCTTGCTGAATAGGGAAGGCATACACGTACATACCATAAGAAAAGTCACCATACTTGCCAAAGTTTCGCAACTTTCCAAGATTCATATTTGCAACAAACAAAACTAGATATGGAAGAGATATGTATTTAACAAAAGGATAGACAGGCTGGCGAAACGACAGCAGGTAAACAAGCAATGCGTCTGGTTTCTAACAACTACAGCCCGGTAGAATATGCTGATTTAACCGACAATGATTGGTTAGGCACTAATAGTCAAATAAAAATGACACAGGCCACAGTTAGTCCAGGAGAAAATGCTACATTTACATTTGACTTAATCGGTCCATTTGGATACCGCAACAGTTTGTTTAGGTTTACACCAGTTTTAGACGGTGTGGTTGGTTTACAAGATGTTGGTATGCAATTTAGACTAATATCACCTCAGCCAATATATTCGTACTCTGTAGCAGCAGCTACTGGACCACCTTCTACTATGTCGAAAGGGACAGTAGCATCAACTAGCCTTACTTTGAAAAATACTAGCAATTTTGTTTGGACCAATGAGTCAAATAAGATCGGCGGAGCGCACTCGGTCAGATTAATTATGGCTAACCCATTCTATCGCAGTTCACCATTTTATGACTTGTCCGATACAAGGTGGCTAAGTTCTGCACAAATTGCCATGGAAACACCTGTTGTAAATCCTGGCGAAAACGCTGTCTTTAATTTTAGGTGGAAAGCACCAAACCAATCAGGGATCTACTTTGAACGTTTCGTCCCTACTGTTGACGGTGTCGCTGGTATGCCTGATCTTGGTATGGGTTTTTTTGTAAACGTTCAATAACAAGTCTGCTTGAGATAGCATAATAATTCTGCTAGAATATCTTGGTATGAAAAGTAAATTAATTAACTCTTATATTGAAGTAAAATACTAGAATGCAAGATAGAATGCAGGTAGGCTCATATACATATGGACAAGACAATATAACGATTAGACATTGGGGGGAAGACGCATATCTTTATATTGGTAAGTTCTGTTCGATTGCCGATAACATCACGGTTTTTTTAGGCGGCAATCATCGCACGGATTGGATTACAACCTACCCGTTTACTGAGTTTAGTGCAGAATGGCCAGACTCCCTAGAAATATATGGACACCCTTCTACAAAAGGAGATGTAGTGATAGGTAATGATGTATGGATTGGATCACATGCAACAATAATGTCGGGTGTAAACATAGGAGATGGTGCAGTAGTGGCTGCATTTAGTGTAGTAACTAAAGATGTTCAGCCTTACGAAATTGTAGCGGGAAATCCAGCTGTTCATAGAAAACTAAGGTTTACAAAGGACGAAATAAATAGATTATTAATTATAAAGTGGTGGGACTGGTCAGATAAAATGATAAATAAGAACATCAGCCATCTTTGTAGCTCCGATATTACTGAGTTTATTGAATCTTCGGAAAAATATAATAAATGAATATATCAAGTAAAATGAATCAAAGCTTCTGGAGTTTAGTACGTGAACTAGCTGTGACAGATTTTAAGATTAAATACCAAGGCTCTATTATTGGATACGCTTGGTCACTAGTTAAGCCACTTGCAATGTTTGGTGTGCTTTATCTTGTATTTACTGTGTTTGTGCGTATTGGTAGTGGTATTCAACATTATGCTCTCTATTTATTGCTCGGTATTGTTTTATGGACGTATTTTGCAGACGCTACAACTACCTCTATGAGAGCCGTTGCGGATAAAGGAGATATGATGCGCAAAGTGTACTTTCCTCGAATTGCAATAATCATTGCGGCAAGTATTAGTTCTTCCATTACCTTGCTTTTAAACCTAATAGTGGTATTTGTATTTATAGTTGTAGCGAGAATCGTGCCTAGCTGGAATGTACTGTGGTTTATTCCGTTATTAATTGAATTGTTTGTATTGTGTTTAGGCTTAGCATTTATACTGTCTGCTTTGTTCGTAAAATACCGAGACATAGGCCATATATGGGAAGTTGCACTTCAACTATTATTTTATGCAAGTGCTATTATCTATCCTCTTAATATTGTGCCAATAAGGTTCCAAAAGTTTATACTTCTAAACCCTATCACTCAAATAGTACAGGACGCACGCTATGTATTGGTCACCAAAGAGTCAATTACTGCCAATCAAATACTTCAGACACCTCTAGTGTTAATACCATATATTATTCCTTTTGCATTAGTAGTGGTTGGTTATTTCTACTTTGAGAAATCTGCTAAAAATTTTGCAGAGGAGGCTTGAGTATGAGAGAGGATATAGCAATATCTGTTAAAAATATTAGCAAGTCCTTTAGGTTACCTCACGAAAAACATAGTAGCCTCAAAGACAAAGCGGTTCATATATTTGGACCACGAGGTTACACATCATTTAGTGCTTTAAAAAATATTGACTTTGAAGTCAAAAAAGGTGAGTTCTTCGGTATTGTTGGTAAAAATGGTAGTGGAAAGAGTACTTTGCTTAAGATTTTAGCTAACATCTATCAGCCTACAACTGGTGAAGTGCGAATTAACGGTAGCTTAGCACCATTTATTGAGCTAGGTGTTGGTTTTAACCCTGAACTTACAGGTAGAGAAAATGTATTTTTGAGCGGCGCAATATTAGGACTTAGCAGAAAGAAAATCGAAAGATTATACAGCGCAATAGTTTCTTTTGCTGGCCTAGAAGAGTTTATGGACCAAAAACTCAAGAACTACTCTAGTGGTATGCAAGTTCGTCTAGCATTTTCAATAGCTATCAGAGGTGAATCAGAGATTTTGTTAATTGACGAAGTTCTTGCGGTCGGAGACAGTGCATTTCAATCTAAATGTTTCGATGAGTTTGATAAACTAAAGAGTCAAGGTAAAACTATCGTATTAGTTACACACGATATGGATGCAGTTAGTAGATTTTGTAACAGGGCAATACTTATTAACGATGGCGAAATCCAAGAAGAAGGTGAACCAGGGATTGTTGCTCGTTTATACAACAAAATAAATAATGCAATTATTACTATGAATCTAGCTGAGGATACAAATACAAAGCAAGAATACCGATATCTTAAAGACATTAAAATAACATCTATCCAAGGAAAGCCACTATCTAAAATTAGCGTACATGACTCGTTTTTACTTACAATGAACATCTTAAATAATAACCGCGTAAAGAATATTGGAGTATCAATTTATAGGCTAGATGGCCTTTGTTGTTTCGGTACCAATATGAATTTAGACAACCAAGTATATGCAGGTCAAGAATCTATCAGTATTAAGTTTAATACAGTACAGTTATTGCCAGGCACATACTATTTTAAAATTGGACTTTTTGGTAGAAATGATTTAGATACAGTTGAGTTTATTGAGCGGAGTGCGATCTTTAAGGTTATGGATGATAAGATGAAAAAATACCATGGTATAAGCATGGTTAATCATGAGTGGATTGTTTAATGTCACAATACAGTAATTTTAGGGTTGACTTAAAAAATAACAATAGCACATGGACCAAAGTATTTAACATGATAAAATCAGATACTGTAATACTTGATATTGGGTGTTCAAGCGGTTACTTTGACAATGAGCTTGTTACCAAAAAGAATTGCACCGTAGATGGCTTTGAGCTCGATAAGAGTGACGCAGAAAAAGCCAGCAAAGTTTGTAGAAAAGTAACGAATGAGAATATTGAAGAATATATTTTTAATAATGATGATCACGGTAAATATGACTATATTCTTTTTTTAGATGTACTAGAACACTTAATAGACCCAGTTAAGACCCTTCAGAAATGTAAAAAAATTCTGAAAAAGAATGGTGAAATAATCTTTTCTATACCAAACATGGCTCATGCATCCATAAGACTAGAGTTATTAAATGGCAGTTTTAAGTATGAAGATGAAGGATTGCTAGATAGAACTCACCTGCATTTTTATGAAAAGAGAACTATACAAGAACTTGTCTACAGTGCAGGCTATAAATTTACTTCTTCTGAAAGTGTCATAAGAGATATTAGCCCTAAGGTAATCGATGATCTGCTAAAGTCTGTTGGTCTCATGCCAACAAATAAGTTTTATGATTATTTATCTAACGAAGAAGCAATGACATACCAGTATGTCTGCAAAATATCACCTAGTACATCAAAAAGAAAGGCACCCAAAGTAGACAATAAATTTAAGCCAGTTAATCTGTATGAAGAACAGGTAGTTGAATTAAAGAAAGAAATTGAAAAAATTCACAAATACTACCTAGAGAGTGAAAAACAAAGACAGATATTACTAGATGAGAATACCAAAATAAAGAATATGATAAAAAAAATTGATATTTTACGGCTACACAAAGTTATTAAAAAGCTAAAGTCAAAAAATGGATGATAATTATCTAGTCTCGATTGTAGTTCTTTCTTGGAACACCAAAGAAGAGACCGAAGCATGCCTAAATTCGCTTCGCAAGCTTTCTTACAAAAATAAAGAAGTTATTGTAGTAGATAATGGCTCTACTGACGGATCAAAAGAATATCTCGCCAAACAAAAGGATATAGTGTATATTGATCTCCCGCAAAATACCGGGTTTACTGGGGGGCAGATAGAGGCATACAAGCACTCCAAGGGTGACTATATTGCACTGGTAAATAGTGATGCTGTAGTAGCACCTAACTGGATAGAAGAAGCACTGAGTGTTTTTGAAAAAGACAAAAAAGTGGCAGCAGTGGGTGGTAGAGCATATCTATGGAATAAAGAACACAAAGCTTATAATACTCAAAACCCATTTTATTCATATCAGATTGTAGACCCAAACAAAGGCTATGCCGAGACAATAATGGCTGGTGATGAAGCAGTAGAGGTAAACTCAATATCTGGTGCTGGTGTGATGATTAGAAGAAAAGCTATCGAAAAAGTTGGTTATTTTGATGATAGATTTTTTGCATACTATGAAGAAACAGATCTATTCGCAAGAATGAAGCGTGCTGGTTATAAGATAGTATATAACCCAAACATCCATACATGGCACAAGATAGGTGCAAGCACAAAAGACAAGCCATATTTTTATTTATACCAAATGCACAGAAACAGGTATATGTATTGTTACAAGAACTTTGACGAGCCCTATCTCTCGAATTTTGTAGCAGTCTACAACAGTGAAGGAAGATCGGCACTAAAAAGGGTATTGTTAGGCTCAAAAGAGCTTGACGACAAAGCCAAAGCAAATGCATACATATGGAATAAGAGACATATAAAAAGAACAAAAGAATTAAGGGAAGAAACTCTAAAAGTTGGTAAAAAGTACTCAGATTTGTTATTAAATGATGCCTCTCAAAACGTTTCGATTGTTATACCTTGCTACAATTATGCTAACTTCGTAGGTATTGCTATAGAGTCTGCCATTGATCAAACCCAAAAGCCCGCCGAAATAATTGTAATTAACGATGGCTCTACAGACAACAGTAAAAGTGTAATAGAAAAGTATGCCAACCAAATACATTTTATTGACAAAAAGAACGAGGGAGTTATAAAGACTAAGAATCTTGGTCTAAAAATCGCAAAAGGAAGCTGGATCATATTTCTCGATGCAGACGATATCTTAGATAAAAGATATATTGAAAAGTGTCTTAAAAAAGCTAGGCATACTAGTTCAGATATCGTATATACCAACATGAGGTTATTTGGTAGCCGTAATGAAAAATTTATAGCTAAAAAGCACAAAATGGACGAAATTCGCAAAGGCAATTACATACATAATAGTGCCTTACTGAGAACTGAATTGGTTAGAGCCGCCGGTGGTTATAAGCAAGAAATGTCTGGTGGGTATGAGGATTGGGAGCTTTACTTGTCGTTATTTGAGCTAGGTGCAAAAGCGGAGTGGATAAATGAAGAATTGTTACATTATAGGCAACATACTACAAACAGCCGTAACTTACTAGCAAAAGAAAAAGGCATTGAGCACTTACAGAGAGCTGTAGATTTGCATCCTAAAATTTTTGGTAAAAAATTTAATGTAGAACACGGCCTTACTGCAAGTGAAATTAGAAAAATAAAAATTAAAAAATACAAACGATATATAAAGGTTTTATGGCCGCCAACATGGTATAGACATAGTGCAAAACACATAAAGAGGTTTCATTTTTTAAGTAAGAACAAATCTCACAGTAATAAGCTAAAAAAACAACTAAGATATAGTACTAAGCCATTAAAAAAAGTTAAAATAAGAACAACACTTTTACATCTAAAAAAAGTAAGAAAACAGTATAGTAATATTGATAAAGAAATGAGAAAGAAATAAATGGCAAAAATACTAATCAACTGCCTAGATCACATTAATGAATCAATGGCTGGTCCAGCAATTAGGAGCTGGGAGTTTGCAGGTCAACTATCTGAAAATCACGAAGTAGTTGTTATATCGCCGAACAAGAGTGATTTAAAATCAGATAGATTTGCCCTAAAACAAGATTCAAAAGCTGTTTTTGAAGAAGAGATTAAGAAAGCTGACTTCTTAATTTCCCAAACAGTAAGACCAAAAGTAGCTAAGCTAGCAAGAAAATACAACACTAGAATAATATTAGACGCATATGACCCGATAACAATTGAAGCCCTAGAGTCAAATAGCTCAGAAGAATATGGCTTAAGAATGGCTTTAAATAAAATACTGTTATTGGAGCAAAGCTCTTCTTTTTGTTTCGCTGATAGCGTAATCTGTGCAAGCGAAAAACAAAGAGATTTATGGTTTGGTGTGTTGTCGGCAATGAACAGAATAACACCAGCGGTATACGACCAAGATAACTCGCTTCGTAATTTAATTGACGTTGTGCCATTTGGTCTCTCAAGTACCCCACCTAGTAATTTAAAATCTAATATACTAAATAAAAAATTTGGTATAAAAGATAATGACTTTGTACTTTTATGGGGTGGAGGTATCTGGAATTGGTTTGACCCAATAACGCTTATAGATGCTGTTTCTGAGGTTAGCAGCAAGCTTCCCGTAAAGCTGGTGTTTATGGGAATAGATCATCCCAACAAGAATATTCCACGTATGCCTATGGTAAAAAAAGCAGTAGCAAGAGCAAAAGAACTCGGAGTTTTAGATAAGTCAGTGTTTTTCAATGAGGGATGGGTTCCATACAAACAACGCCAGGAATTTTTGAAGAGTGCAGATGCAGGCGTATCAATGCATTTTGACCACCTAGAAACACGTTTTTCATTTAGGACTAGAATATTAGATTATATATGGTCAGAGCTGCCAATAATTGCCACACAGGGTGACTCATTTGCAGAAATTATTGAAGAACATCAGTTGGGTGTAGTAGTAAAATATACCGATAAAAATTCTATAGTTGATGCAATTTCGAAACTTGCATCTGATAAGAAATATTATACTGAAACAAAAGACAATCTACACTCTTTACAGAAAAAATTCTATTGGGAAGAATGTGTTAAGCCGATAGAGAATATGATTGATTATTGGTCTAAAAACACACCAGAAAAGAGAGTTGGGGTAAATACGGTTTCTTTAAACCTTACGAATCTATATAGAGCTCAGAAAATAATTTCCAAAAAACTCGTAAGAAGACTAATAAAAATCAAAAAATAATTTCTTAGACCCCTGGCTTTATACAGGTTATAATACAGGTATGAAAAATACTGTAAGTGTTGTAATACTCAATTGGAATGGGGCCGGTGTGACCTATGATTGTTTGCGTTCTTTGCAGGCTCAGACACATAAACCCAAAGAGATCATCGTGGTAGACAATGGTAGTACCGATGGATCAGACAAGTACATACAGAAACACTTCAAATACGCCAAGCTACTCAAGCAACCTACCAACCTGGGCTTCGCCGGCGGAGTAAATGTAGGTATCAAAGCCTCATCAGGTGATTATGTGATGTTGCTCAATAACGATGCTACGTGCGAGCCCACATGCATAGAAGAGTTATTAAAAACTGCTAAAAGCAATGATGCCGATATCACTCAGGCAGTAATAGTCACTGGTAGCGGCAAACTAATAGACTCAGCTGGTGATGTATATACCATCTGGGGATTGCCATTTCCTGGTTTGCGCAATCAATCTGTCGACATGCTACCAAAGACCGACAAAGCAATATTCTCAGCGAGTGGAGGTGCTAGCATGTACAAGAAAAGTATCTTTAGCTCCGTAGGATACTTCGATGAACACTTTTTTGCATATTATGAAGATGTAGACATATCGATGCGAGCACAATTGCAAAAGAAGCGAATATGGCTTAGCCACAAGGCGATCGTGCATCACAAGATGAACTACAGCGCTGATAAGGTACCAGGGTTGGGTAGGGAAATGACTATTCGCAATAGTATCTATATATTCTGGAAGGACTTGCCATATCCGCTCAATCTCAAGATATTCCCAAGATTCTTGTATGCCAATTGGCGTATGACAGGTGCGGCTATGGTCAAGGGCCATGCCAAGCGAGCTATCCGGGCGCATCTAGTAGCTATCTCCAAAACTCCATATCTATTGCGATCTCGCAAGGCTATCAAGAGCAAGAGCAAGCTTACTGCCAAAGAGTTTGAAGCCCTCTTGAGCCAGGAAAATCCTTTTAAAGCTGTCAAGAAAATCAAATGAATAAGTCTAGTAAGCCGATCATCTCCATTATATATGTCAACTACAATACTCTCGATCTACTCATAGATAGCCTTAAATCAGTAATCAAAAACATTGGTTCTATCGACTACGAAGTAATAGTGATAGACAATAATTCTAAGCAGTTTGAAGAGTCTAGTATCAAAGAGTTGTCGAAGGATGTGACAATCATCAGGTCTCATTCCAATCTAGGTTTTGGAGGGGGCAATAATGCCGCAGCCTTGAAGGCCAAAGGTAAGTACCTATGGCTACTCAATACCGATACACTAGTGCCCAAAGACAATCATATCGATCTAGTCATCAAATACTTGGAAGAAAACGATGGCTATGCCGCTGCTTCACCACTACTAGTCAACGAAAAAGGAGTATATCAGAGCTCTCAGATAGCTTATTTTCCAAGTGTAGTAAGAATGGTGCTTGAGAAGCCGACCAACTTTATCACCAAGCTATTGCCCAGTACCAAGCGTATGTTTCGGAGTATCAACGCCGACAATCTAGGTGTAGCTGAGCGCGATATCGAAAGTGCAGCTGCCGCTTCTTTTGTAGTAAGACGAGATGTATTTGAAGAAGTCGGGGGGTTTAGTAAGCAGTATTTCATGTATTATGAAGATACTGATCTATGCAAGAAAATAGCTGTGGCAGGCTACAAGATCAGGTTTTTGCCTCAGTCCAAGATCATCCATCTTCTCGGTCAGAGTATCAGTAGTAGCTTTGAGCGCAAGAAGCTCTACTTCGAGTCACAAGACATATATTTCTTGCAGTGGAAGTCCAGACCGGCAAGATTATCAGTACATATTCTCAGGATTCCTCTCGTTGCTATCTATTGGCTAAAAGATAAATTTGCTTGAAATCATGAATATCAATAGTTCCAAATTCAATATCGATAAGCTAAGGGTGGGTCTGCTAGTAGCGATACTAGTTTTTTTGCCGTTTGAGATGTTTCCCAAGTTCTCAGTGTACGGTATAAACATACGCATTAGTCAGTTACTTGGCTTGATCCTAATCATCAGTTGCTATCCATTGTTGATACGAAAAGTAGCAGATATCAAGAAGCAACCTTGGCTGTGGCTAGCTGGATTTGTTGTGGTCTCGGCTATCTCTAGTATCTTTGCACTCAGTCAGCAAAAAGCCATTAGCACCACTTTATTTTATGCCTTTGACATCTTGCTAGCTTACTGTGTGTATTTGGTATTTAGTACTCAGAAGAGTGATTTGTACAAAAAGATAATTTTTGCGGTTTCTGTGTTTGTCGCGGTGTTTTGTATGTATCAGTTTGTAGGCGATACGCTTGGGTTGAACTCTGGCTTATTGCTGCTAGAGACTCGCTATACGAAGCTAATCTTTGGCTTTCCACGCATCCAAGGATTTTCGATAGAACCCTTATATCTCGCCAACTATCTTTTGATACCGATCGGTCTTAGTCTAGGTGCATTGATAGTAAAACCACAGAGGTATTTGTACGGGCTACTCACATTATTTACTTATCTGGTGTGGCTCACGGTAGCGCGTGGTGCTTACTTTGCTGTCTTGAGTATGCTAATACTAAGCCTAGTGATAATAGTCTATAAGAAGCAGTACAGACTGGCTGTAAATATTGTATTATTGATATCATTTTCAGCATTCTTGGCATTTGCTAGCATTTGGGCTAGTGGCAAATTTGCCACCCAGCTACCTGAGAGTACAAAGTCACAAACTCAGTACCAGACTTCAATCCCTCAAGAAGGTATTAGCTCTGAAGGAAATACTGAGCGACTAGTAGAGCATACGGTTGATTTTACAGACGAGACATCTTTTACGGATCGTATCAAGACTTCCAAGACTGCTGGTCAACTGTTCGTACAAAATCCTCTGACCGGAGTGGGACCAGGCAATTTTGGGCGCTATGTAGTACAAAAGTACCCTGGTACTTATACGGATGTTGATCAGATAGTCAACAATGAACCGTTGGAGATACTGGCCGAAGTAGGTCTGTTAGGATTCCTGATGCTTGTCGGTTTTGCAGTGTGGTGTATAGGGCGTATAGCAAATTATAGTGTGAGTAGAAACAATGCAAATAGCAATATCTGGTATTATTCAACAATGTTTATGATGCTAGGGTTCTTGGTGCAATGGCAAACCTTCTCGACACTATATGTCACTCATATCTGGGTAATGATAGGTATCATGTTGTCGATATTGTTAAATTCTCGGCTCAGAAAATCAAATTGATTGATATTGCGAAGGCCCGCATGCTCTCACATACGGGCCTTCGGTAATTCTTTCGACTGGTTACCGAGACCAGTGTCGGTGATAGGCGGCTATCGGTCGCTGTAGATGTATTGCGTGCCACCAGGGACGGTGACCCAGTGGTCAGTCACGCGAGCACCGACCCAGTTCCAGTTGTAGTCCTGGATCCGGATCCGATTTCCACTGATAGCCACCACCCAAGCCACGTGGCCCACCGATGAGCCAAACGACCCTTCCGGAAAGACCACCACCGAGTTGACCGCGGGGGTACTGCCAACAGTCCAGCCCCCAGACCGTGCCTGAGCAGCCCATTGGTAGGCGTTTCCATAGACCGGCATGTATCTACCGGTATGGTTGGCCATGCGCTGCTCGGCGTAGTAGGTGCACTGGTTCGGGTACCTAGCCGCAAACGGGTTGTATCCGATGTTGCGAGCTGATGCCGGAAGGCCAGGGGGTTGAGAAGTGCACCCTGGTGCAGTGCCGGCGTCGGGGTAGGTCGCTGTCATCTGTGCCCACTCAGCATCGGAGATCCGTCGTACTCGTGCCCAACCTCCGTAACAATTCAGAACGGTTGGGTTGGGGATGTTGAGCCGGTTGGTGTGACTGATGACCACCACGCCAGGACCAGAAGCTTGTAGCAAGGTCCCGTTGGCGTAGCTCACAGGGCAACGGTAGATGCCACCATTGGGGTAGAAATCACCAGTCCAAGCCATCTCAGCATCGCTAATGCGCCGAACTGCGCCCCAGCCGCCCAGACAGGCGATCAGAGTCTCGGGGTTGGGCACCCCGTACTTTCTTCCTCCAGAGATGACGTACACAGTGCCGCTCGAAGGAGCTTGCAGCGTGGTGAGATTCGGGTAGTCCACCCGACAGGCCGCTGATCCGTAGGCAGGGTAGGCGGACAGCACTTCGCTGACCTGAGCATCGGTGAGGTGTCGCACATTGCCCCAGCCACCCAGGCATCTCGTCAGAGTCTCTGGGTTGGGAACCGAGTACACCCCTCCGTTGGCACGAAGCCACACACCAGGACCAGATCCCTGAAACGTCGTCCACTCGGGTAGAGTGGTAGCCGCGTTTGCTGCGGGGGTATTGCTGACGAAGCTAAGCCCCAAGAGCATCATCAGCATCAAGACAAAAGCGACCAACTTGGTCGTTTTAAGTGCCTCCATTGTCACCCTCCTTGTTTGTTGTGTGTGAAAAACAACAATGGATAAACTCAAATTATCAACCAGTCAAAATCATTGCAAGCATGGAGCATTATTGTTTTTTAATATTCCATATTTTGTTGTTAATTTTAAAAATCCCTCATGCTTCGGCAACCGACTCATTTGAGTTATAATTAGTCTATGAAGATACTTATAGACGGTCGTTGGATATTACAAACTGGTATAGGTCGTTACATACACCAGACGATAGAGCAGATATTGCTGCTTGATAAAACCAATCAATATATATTGCTAGTACGCTCAGTCGACAAAGACAAAATCAAGCTCAAGGCCCCCAATCTATCATTATTGCCGGTAGATATACAATGGTATGGTTTCAAGGAGCAGACCGCCTTACTTGCTATGATCAACGAGCAAAAACCAGACTTAGTACACTTTACCAACTTCAATTTTCCACTACGCTACAAAGGTAAATTTGTCATAACAGTACATGATCTCACGCTCTTGCACTTTAAGAATATTCGCAAAAACATCGCTAGCAAACCTATCTATATGGTCAAGGACAATGTGATGCGATTGGTATTGCGTCAGGGTATCAATAGGGCAAAGGCTATCTTTGCACCTTCTGAATATGTCAAAGAAGACATCGCCACAACTTATAAGATACGTCGCAATAAGATTCATGTCATACACGAAGCCGCTACCACACCTTATCAACGAGCTAGGGTAGACTTGAAGTATATGGGTATTGATAAACCCTTTTTGCTCTATGTAGGCAATGCATATCCGCACAAGAACTTAGAAAGATTGATACTGGCTTTTGGAAAATTGGTCACCAAGTATGTACTTGATTATCAGCTAGTAATAGCCGGTCGCAAAGATGATTTTCATGCCGCCTTAGAAGATGAGGTCAAGAAATCTGGCTTAGAAGGCAGGGTAATATTTACTGGATTTGTAAACGACTCGGAACTAGCCGGGCTATACAAGGCATCAAGTGCCTATGTTTTTCCGTCTCTCTCAGAAGGATTTGGCTTGCCTGCCCTTGAGGCTATGAGCTACGGTACCCCAGTAATTTCCAGTAACTCTACTTGTTTGCCAGAGATACTTGGTGATAGTGCTGTGTATTTTGACCCCAAGAACATCAACAACATTGCAAAAGTAATATCTCAAGTACTAGCCGACAAAAAGCTTCAAGAAAAGATGACCAAGAAGGGCTATACTAGAGTCAAAAAGTACAATTGGAAGAATACAGCCAAAGTCACTCTGGGTGTATACGAAAAAATACTTAATCAGCGATAGATGCGTAGTATCAAGCTAAAACCAGCCCATTACATATTGTTGTTTGTGATTAGTTTTGGACTATTGTACTTGGTGCTTGGTAGATTCGCTACCAATGTATTTATGCAGACAGTCAAACCCGCTGAATATAGCGCATTGAATATACCTAGTTGGTTGAGTTTTGGATTTGCCTGGGATAGTGGCTGGTATAGCTCAATCGCACTCAATGGATATCCTAAGACCATTGCACCGGTTTATGCATTCTTTCCACTATTTCCGTTACTAGTGGGGTTTATCGCTAAATTTGGTGTTCATTTTATGACTGCGGGGTTTTTGATAAATATTGTCGCCAGTTTTTTGGCTAGTCTAGCGCTTTATAAGCTCGCTCGAGAATTTATCTCAGAAAACCTATCGCTATATACTGTATTGCTATTTTTGGTATTTCCGATGAGCTTCTTCTTATTCGCGTTTTATACCGAGGCAGTATTTTGTGCACTTAGCTTCTGGGCAATATACTTTGCCAGAAGACAGAGCTGGGCTTATGCATCGATTCTGGCTATGCTGTGCACAGCCACCAGACTAGTAGGACTTATCGTAATAATTCCAATAATTTTAGAATATCTAAGAGCCAAACAATATAGTGTCAAGAAATTTGATTACAATATATTTTGGCTTGCCTTGATGCCTCTGGGGATTGTATCGTATATGATCTACACCCATAGTATCGTGGGTAGTTACTTTGCTATGTTTGAGGCATATAAGTTGGGTGAATGGTCATATCAGAGTTTCCAGCCGAACTTTATACTTACGCTTATTCGTTCAGCCATACAGGTCGGTAAGACAGGAGAGTTTTTAGTACTATTGCCTCTATTGTGTTGGTTTGGTTTTGCAACAGTGATATTTGTACTGCGCAAAAAGCTACCTCTGAGTTATATCGTATATTCGGTAGTGAGCTTGATATTTATAGTACTCAACGGCAATGTGACCTCGGTCAATCGCTATGTGTTGCCGTTATTCCCGGTCTTTATAGGTATAGTGATGTTACTCAAAAACAAACAGTTATTACTAACATTTTTAATCGCAATATTTATGTTGTGCCAAGGTGTGTTCTTCGTGATGTTTGCCAACGGGCATTGGATAGGCTAGTTTACTATTATGGAATATTCAATAGAATTTCAAAAACTCATAAACGACCCGCAAAAATTTGCTGATATTATGCAGTATAACCAATCTAGTAAATTATACGAGGACTGGGGGCTGAGACGTAAGTTTGTTGCCCAATCAATAGATAAAAATGGCACTATTCTTGATATTGGATGTGCTGGAGGAATGTTGCTTCGGTGTCTGCAAGAATGGAGTGGATATAAACTAGAGCCATACGGCATAGACATTATTCCAGAATATATTAAAGCAGCACAAGAACTTCTAACTGACTTCAGAGATCATTTTGCTATTCTTGATGTCAGAGAATTACATAAAATTAATAAAACTGGTCTACCAGGTAAATATGATTTTGTATTTTGGAATTATCTAGGACCAAAGTATTTCAAAGATCCAAATATCAATACCACCATAAAAAATGTCATAGATCTAGCATCTCATAGAGCCATAATAGGATTTTATACACCTAGCGACCCCAATCAAACAAGCGAAGAAAAGCAAGCAGAGGAGAATCATCTAAGAAAGCGAGTAGAGGAATTTAAGTCAATACAAAAAGTGGATGGAGAGTTGTACAATCCTACCAAGTACAATGCAGCAATTGTTTGGATCGATAAGTAATCAGTCTTTGTTTGGCAGACTTTTGACGGTTTCCCACATCTCAGGGTGCCCTTGAATGCGCATAGCATACCACCACTCAGATCCCCATAGGTCTATACGTTTTATTTGAGTTTGGCGGGCATATTCTAGATTGTCCAATAATTGTTTTGGATTCATGGTCTGTCTTGATCTTTCATATTCTAAGTTTTCATTTCCTACCTTGTCCCATGGCTCGGCTTGTAGCTCGTGTACCTTAGTTTTCTGATTGGCGTACCAACTGATGATCGATGCCTTCCACCAGTTAAATAATCCACTTTGAGGATAACGATAATATCCTATCGGACTCCATACATACCGATACATCGAAAATCCATAGATATTTCCAAACGGTCCACTTACCGGCCAGCCTATTTGGTCGCTTTGGGTGAGTATTATAGGCCTTGAAGTATCTACAGATTTCAAAGTAGATATTTCGGTGTCCAATGATTCTCGAGTTAGATTTTGCTGCGGGCAGTCACCAAAGCTACGTAGTAAGAATTCGTTTTCTAACTGCCAAGCTTCTATTGCGGGCTCATTTTTGTATCTTTCTGCTGTGGCTTTTATCAACTTATTGACCTGCAAGCCTACTTCATTTGAATCATTCTTGTCGAGCCAAGTAGGATAGTAGCATTCTGGTACTCGAATAGTTTTTTGGCCCAATACCAAAGTGATCTTGGCATTACGTTTCTTGGCTTCTTCTATCATGAAATCAATCTCCGAGAAATCGTATTCGCCTGGAATCTTTTCTATCCTGTCCCAGTAAGTTGCAAGTCGTAAATGTCGAAATCCAAGCTCATCTATCACGGAGATATAATTGTCTTTCCAGTCACTACCGAAACGTTCAGCTTGTACCTGAGAAAAACTTACCCCTATTACTTCTTGCTCACTTCTTTGCATCCACCAAAATCGTGTCATTGCAATAATAGATACTGCGACTAAAACAGCTATAACGATAAGTATTATTTTTACAAATTTATTCATGGGTAGGTTTTCTATTATAACAAAATAACACCCTACCGGTAGATAGAGTGCAGTGTGTCATCAGTCTCGTGCATCGGCCACAACATGTGCATGTCACGATGACGGATGAGATTCTTGATATTTTTGATAGATCTGCGTATCTGAGATTGATCTTTGCCACCCAGAGCCTCTATGAGCGCATTGATTTGCACTCTGATATTGTCCTGAAGCTCTTTGTACTCTGGCAACTGAGTCTCTATCGACACTAGATACAACAGTTCTTCGACTAGATCGATGTGATCCGCAAAGAACAAATGATCATCTCGTATCTCAGAGATAGCTGCATCCAGCTCGGCCAGAGAGCGTTCGGCTACAAACGCACCAGCAACCATCTGCCTTGAAGATTCGTCAGTCCGAAATGCTATTTTACGATTGTCGGATATCGACCTGATGGCGTAGGTATAGGGCTTCACTAGGATGCGACTGATCCAGCGATGCAAATAACCCACGAGCTCTTCATCAGTCCCAAATCTCGTAAGTGCAACAATTGTTGAGACTACCTCATCGCAGGCTTGCTCAACGAATCTTGCAAGCTCACGCCGATATGCCGCAGAGCCAAGAGAGAGGGCATCAAACTCGAGCTGGTGGTTGAGCCTTCTGTTGGCAGCAGTGATCTGGGCTGATTTGGCACCAGGATTGTACCTGCCAAGACTATCCACCAAACTGCTCGAGCTAGCTACTAGATCGCCAGCATCAAGTCTGTGAGCGGTCCTGGCGTTGAGGAGTTTGCAGGCGTGCAGGACTAGTATGTTTTTGAGATAGCTCATTAGCACTGAGTTGTGCTTGGCCTCTTGCCAGTATCGAGTAATCACCTCGATGACTAGACTGTGTTCTGACTTCATATCCTCAAGCGCATTGGCTCTATCGAGAATGTTGCGATGTGCTAGTTTAGCAGACCTACCCATACTATAGGCAGTCCAGGTATGGAACTGTGTCTGCTTGGGGTCTTCGGTACGAACCACAGCGATGATCTCGCCGAGTCTGTCTAGGTCGCGCGGTGTGAATACACCCGAGATCACGAAGAACTTACCACTTCTATCTACTAGTAGTGGCCTTGCCAGACACTTACCTGCATACAATGTATCTGACCAGCTGGCGATTCGATATTCTTGAGCATCACCTAGTTGCAAGATGGTAGTTGAGTTTGTCACTGTTGTCTCCTTTGCAAATCTAGCAAGGTTCTCTTCTTTGAAGCGATGTTATGATACCATATAGTTTCTTGACTTGCCACCATTCCAACAGATATAATCATGTGGTATTATCTACAAATTATCCAAGTTAGTCCGTTGTCTAATAGACAGCTGAACAGATATGAATTTGTAAGTTAATAATCCGGGGTAGCTCAGCGGTAGAGCAGTTGACTGTTAATATATAGCAATGTTTTGGGTTTATACTATTTACAATCAATT
>OEIV010000268.1_pt1 | contig 31663 bp, 31 predicted proteins | sample 1539231 | NCBI WGS metagenome assembly OEIV01 (sample SAMN03794762, study PRJEB22550) | activated sludge metagenome | feature: wastewater treatment plant; material: activated sludge; isolation source: Wastewater treatment plant of a petroleum refinery complex | place: Argentina: Buenos Aires ... | reverse complement strand
TCCACGGGGCGGCGGGTCGGGCGCGTGCTGACGCGCTGAGTCCCGGCTGTCCCGCGCCGGCCCCGCCACAACCCCGCCAGCGGCCCGCGTCAGCTTGAACGTCTTGATTTTTTCCGGCGTCCGGCCGATATGCGGGACGACAAAAACTTCAACCGATTTCGCGCCCGGTCACCGGCCGGCCTGGAACTTTTCACCAGCGCCGGCATCCCACCTCGTTGCAACGTCGATCGAGGCAAAGAACGGTGGCGGCGCCGAGCTGCCATAACGGCAACGGAGCGATCATGTCGAACGATCACAAGGCGGAAGACGTGGCGAACGGCGCACCCGGTCAGACGGCGGCGGGCCAGAATGGCAAGCCCGAGCGCCCCGCCACCCAGGAGGGCGCAAAGCCGGCGTCGCCAGGAACCGGAGCCGGCAGCGGCGAGCAGACCGCGCAAGGCGCGGACGCTCGCGTCGATGCCATGCTGATCGAGGTCGAGACGCTCAAAGGTCAAATCGCCGATCTCACCGGCCGGTTGCTGCGTGCCCATGCGGATATGGACAACCTGAGAAAGCGGGGAGAGCGCGAGAAGCAGGAGACGGCGCGTTACGCGATTTCCAAGTTCGCGCGCGATACCGTCGAGGTCGCCGACAATTTCGCTCGCGCGTTGGCCGCTGTTCCGGCCGCGGCGATCGAGGAGAACGAGCAGCTCAAAGCGCTGCTCGAGGGCGTCAGTATGACCGAGCGCGCATTCATCGGCGTTCTTGAGCGCCATGGCGTGAAGCAGGTCGCTCCCAACCGCGAGCCGTTCAACCCGCACCTGCATCAGGCGGTGATGGAGCGCCCCGATTCGAGCGTGCCGACGGGCACCGTGCTCGAGTGCTTCCAGCCCGGCTACATCATCGAGGACAGGTGTCTGCGGCCGGCGGTGGTCGTCGTTTCGACCGGCGGCCCAAAGGCGGCGAAAGCGCCTGCTGACAAGCCGGCACAAGGTGCCGAAGCGAAGGCCGAGTCGGCGGGAGAAGGGGAAACCGCCGCGGAACCGGGCGATGGCAAGGGCGCCGGCCCCGGTAGCGGAGGGCCGCAGTCACCCGAGGGCGCGGCCGGCAACGGTGCCTGAGGTGCGATTGCTCGAGTTGCAAGCGCACCGCGTCATCATCTCGTGCGCGATGCGCGCCTGACGAACTCGTTCGTTCGCGGGGCCGACTTCACCGAAGTCGGACGCGCTCTGGCAAAGAGCGCGAATGGGGGGCCTTGTCGGGCCCATCCCCACGCCCCCTCCGCGCTGTGTCAGGCCGCGCGGCGGTGCGGCTGATCGCAGAGCGCCATGGCAATACGCTCCACCGTCTTGTCCCAGCTCGGCTTGCCGCCGACTGCTGCAAGTCCGAACGCCTTGAGTGCGTCCGCGGGGGCGCCACCGTCACGAAACACGCGGGCGCACGCCTGTCGCGCGTAGCCCATCGCCTGATGCCAATGCAGCGGGTTGATGTGCTCGGGGGTCATTGTTCTCTCCATTACCTGCCGGTTGCCCGGCCTAGACGCGATGCCGCGCGCGACTTCGCGCCCGCGGACCTCAACTCCACTGAACTCGACGCATGTGAACTGGGGAACGCACACGAACCGTGGAAGGCAGGGGGGCGGCAAGTACACCCAGCACCCATGGCGCCACTACGCGAGACCATGCAATGCGACGCCTCTTTGGAATACAATTCCAGCGCTAGGCGCACTTGCCATTCCGTGGCAGGCGGCCGGATGCGGCCTTCCTGCAAATTCTCATTTCACACCCCGGTCACACCCCGGCCTCGATACTCCCGCCGGGCGCCGGAGCCCTCCACACGGGCCCTGCCGGCACGCGCCCTGAAGCGGAACACTCTCGGAACTTCTGGTGAGGGGCCCTAGTTTACTCGGCCCCCGCCTCCGCCTCGGATGTTCCCGCCGCCGCGCCTGGCTTCACCCAGTCCAGCAGCGCCGCAACCACATCTCCGAGCGGAGACCATTCCGTTACGTCACTCTCCACGCAACACCTCACATAGCACAAGAGGATAAACGCATAACTGACGCAAACTCAAAGCATAACGCAACTGACAAACGCTACGAGACTACCGACACGGAACGCGACGCACACATGCTCTCGACGAGCCCTGGAACGAGCGCCGGAAACCGGCGAGCCGCCCAGCATCACGATACGCAGATAACGAAGAGCGGCTCGCCCCTGGCTCGTAAGCACCCCAGAGGAGCGCTTATTGACGGCCGTCCGGTATCGACGGCCCAACGCAGACGCAACCAACGCAACCCGGACGCTACAGACGCTACAGACGCAACGCTTACTCGAACCAACTGACGAGCCGAGCGAACCGTGAAAAGGCTCGATCGTGGGCCGCAGGCACTCTTACTCGACTGAGATACGCGACTCTGGCCTGCGGGACCCGCACGAGCACTTGGGGCGCTCATCGCGGCTGCGGCGCGTCTTCTTCAACTCGCCGCCGCCGTCCGCTCGTCGTGTCCTGCGAACGAGGAGTAATAAGCCGTGATATTTGGGCGACGGTAAGACGGAAAACAGCCCCCGGTCTGACATTATGATTGACAGGAGATGAACATATCTTCCCGCCATCCATGAGCCGAGTGTTATCAGTCACTTAGCGGTTCCAAAGCTGGTTGTGGATAAATCTCCCCGGCATTCCTGCCGCAGGTCATCGGCCGCTTCGGCAGCAATTTGCCTCCGCGGCTTCCCCCTCGTCCTCGGGCTTGGCAGTATGCCGCCGATCCGAGCTCGCTCACGCCGCTGCGACAGCCCCGAGCCCCCCGAACAATCCCGAGGCCCCCGGACGATGAAAGCCGCACCACGCCTGCCCGATCCGGACACGGTGGACCTGACGCGCCTCTACGACGCCATCGTCGTCGGTTCCGGCGCGGCGGGCGGCATGGCGGCGAACGTTCTAACGGCCAAAGGCCTCGACGTTCTTCTCCTGGAGGCCGGGCGGCAGATCGACACGAGCGAAACACTGAAGAGCATGGAGTGGCCCTACGAGCACCCGCGCCACGGCAAACTCGGGCCCGAGACGTACGTTCTCGACGAGGGCGACTACCGGAAATACAAGCCGCCCTACGGCCGGCATTTCGGGCGCTACACCAACGTCGTCAATTGGCAGCAGCTCGGCGAAGGGCCGGACTACACCAAGGACATGTTCGTCAACGAGAAGGAGCATCCCTACACGGGTACCGAGTTCTCGTGGGTGCGCTCGCGCGTGCTGGGCGGCAAGACCAACGTGTGGGGTCGCCTCGCGCTGCGGCTTTCCGACTACGACTTCAAGGCCGCGAGCCGCGACGGCTACGGCGATGACTGGCCGATCTCCTACGCTGATATCCAGCCCTATTACGACAGGGTGGACCGCTATCTCGGCATCTCCGGCGTGGTCGAGAATCTGCCGTGGCTGCCCGACTCCAATTACCAGAGGCCGATGCGGCTCAACGAGCCCGAGGTCGCCCTGCGCGACAAGCTCGCGCCGTCGGGCCGCGTACTGACGCCGTTCCGCCTCGGCGTCACGACCGAAGGCCTGGCGCACAACCCTTATCGCCATCGTTGCATGGGCCGGGGCTCGTGCCAGCGGCGCGTCGGCGGCTGCGACATCCATGCGGCGTTCGACAGCCCTTCCGGGCTCATCTATCCGGCGACCGATACCGGCAAGCTCACCATCCGCACGAATTCGACCGTCCACCGGATCGAGGTCGATACGAAGACGGGCAAGGCAAGCGGTGTCGCCTTCTTCGACAGCGTGTCGAAACGCAGCCTCGGCGCCCGCGCCAAGGTCGTGGTGCTCGGCGCCTCGACGCTCGAATCGACGCGCATCATGCTCAACTCGCGCTCGCGGCAATATCCGAACGGCATCGCGAACTCGTCGGGACATCTCGGCCACAATCTCGCCGAGCACGTCATGGGACCGCGCGTCGAAGGCATTTACAAACCGCGCGTCGGCGGCGAGCGGCGCAACGAGGACGGGCGACCCGGCGGCTTTTACATTCCGCGCTTCCAGAACCTCGACGCCGCCTCGAAATCGAAGAGCTTCATCCGCGGCTATGGCCTCGAGGGCGCTGGCGGGCAGGAGATGTTCCCCGAGCAAGCTATCCTGCTGCCCGGCTTCGGCGCCGACTACAAGAAGAAGGTGCGCGATCACGCCGGAGCCTTCGTCTACATGTACGGCCTCGGCGAAGTGCTGCCGCGCTTCGAGAACAACGTTTCACTCGATCCGAAAGTGAAGGATGCCTACGGCATTCCGGCGCTGCGCTTCTCCTATCGCCACGGCGACAATGAAAAGAAGATGTGCGCCGACATGACGGCGCGCATGCAGGAAATCTTCAGCGACTGCGGGCTCGAGATCACCAAGGTGAAGGGCGAGCGACTGACCGAGGGGTCATCGGTCCACGAGGTCGGCACAGCACGCATGGGCACCAATCCGAAGACCAGTGTCCTCAATCAATTCTGCCAATCGCACGACGTCTCCAACCTGTTCGTCGTCGATGGCTCGTCGTTCGTCTCCGCCGGAAACCAGAACCCGACGTGGACGATCCTGGCGCTGGCTTGGCGCGCCTGCGATTACCTCGCCGAAGCCCTCTCCAAGGGAGAGCTGTGATGGCTGGCGCAGGACCTCGCGACGCTCGCCCCTCGCGCCGTCACGTCATCACGAGCATGGCCGCCGCAGCAGCACTGCTCGGCACGGCGGGGCGCGTCTTCGCCGTCACGCCCGCCTCCAACATCTCCGGCAACATCCCCGCCAAGTTGAAGTTCTTTTCCGCGGCGGAGTTCGCCCTGGTCGACACCTTCGCTGAAACGCTCATTCCCGAGGATGCACATTCGGGTGGAGCGCGAGCGGCCGGCGTCGCGGCAATCCTCGACGAGCGCCTCGCCGAGAGCCGCGATCCCGATTGGCGGCAGAGCTGGCACGACGACCTCGCCGAAATCGACCGTTTGACCCGCGAGCGGTTCTCCAAAGGCTTCGTCGCCGCATCGGACGCGCAGCGCGCCGAGATCATGCGTGTGATCTCGCGCAACGAAGCGAACCCCAAGGAAGCGGGAGAATACGCCTTCGGCACCATCAAATGGTCCGTCGCCGACATCTACTACCGCACACGCATCGGCATCCACGACGAGCTCCGGTACCAGGGCAACACCTACCAGGACGAGTTCTCGGGCACCGACGTGTCGAAGCGGGGTTAGCGCGATGCGGTGCGCGCTACGGGCCGCCGGTTTGTCCCTTGCGACGCTCATCGTCGCGACCATCGTGCAGTTGGTGCTTCACAGCGCTCCCGTCTCGGCCGGCGATCAGATCGGCAATGCCCGCGACCAGCTCAAAGAAGCGCGCAGTTGGGGCTATCAACTTCAGAACGTCACGGCCTCGGCACTGGCGGGCACGGATTTCGATCTCCTGGTCGTCGACGCCGGCAGCGGCGACGGCGCTTGGGGCCTTTCACCCGCGGAGATCAAACGGCTCAAGGCGAAACCAGATGGCGCTCGCCGCCTCGTCGTCGCCTACATGAACATCGGCGAGGCCGAGGACTACCGCTATTACTGGAAGAAGGCGTGGGCGAAGAAGCCGCCGCAGTGGATGGGCTCGGAGAACTGCCGCTGGAAGGGCGACCATCGCGTGCGGCACTGGGAACGCGAATGGCATGACATCCTATTTGGAAGCCCGAAGTCCTATCTCGGCCGACTGATCGACGCGGGTTACGACGGCGTCTACCTCGACCGCGTCGACATCTACTACCACTGGCGCGCGACGCGATGGCGGGCGGCGACCGACATGGTCGATCTTGTCGCTGCGCTCGCGGGCTACGCGCGGCAGCGACGGCCGGACTTTCTCGTCATTCCGCAGAATGGCGAGGAGCTCGTCTCCGATCCACGCTACCTCGCGGCCATCGACGGCATCGGCAAGGAGGATATGCTGTTCGGCGATCGCGGCAACGACACGCCGAATGCCACCGAGCGTGTTGCCCGCGCAGAACGCAATTTCGCACCGCTGCGCACCGCCGGCCTGCCGGTCTTCGCGGTCGAGTACATGCGCCGGCCGGAAAATGTCGAGGCCGCGCGCATGCGGCTCGATCAGCTCGGCTTCATTTCCTATTTCGGTCCGCGCTCACTCGCCTACATCGGCCGCGACGGCCCCCTGCATCCGGAAGACGGCGATACCGAGTCCGTAAACCCTGCCCCCGGCGGCGGCGTCTGCGAGTAGCTTGCCCGCGGCCGCGCGATACTGATAGGCATGGCGCATGGCCTGGAACGACGACATTCAAAAGACGACACGGAGAGCTGCGATCGCGGACCGGCTGCGCGAGCCCCTGCTGTGGTTGCGCGATTGGCTCGCGACGCGCATCTATCCATGGCTCCCGCAAGGAAAGCAGGAAACGGCGGGCACCGACGGTGCGCCATCTCCTTCCCCGGTACTCGCCCCGGAAGTCCGATCGCAGGAGCCGCCGCAGGCCATCGCCGCACCATCTATGGCGACGACGCCGGTCACTCCCGACGCATTGTCGGGCGTCAGCACGCCCCTTCCGGTGATCGTTGCCGTCGGAGAGACGCCGCCAGCCCCGACGATGCAATCACAGCAGGCGATGCCCGACGCCTTCGGCCGGCGCCGGCGCGCGCGCAATGGTTTTCAACTTGCGTTGCATCTCGCGCAGCGGCCCGGCTTCTGTTGCTGCTGCTGGTGCCTCGGCCCGAGAGACGCGCGCCGCGCCAGGCGCATCTTTGCTCTGGTCCGCGCGATCAAGCGCGCTGAGCGCGAAGCGTGACGCGTCTGTAGTTCGCCTGCCCGATGCGGAGTTGGCCCTGATCGATCGACAGGGAAGCGCTCCGCGCTTTCAAGGCAAGCGCGAAGCGCCCCCGCAGCTCGTGGCCCAGATCATCATCTGGGCGCACGACGCCAGGGTGATCGTTCGCGCTTGGCCTCTCCTTTAGCCGAATGCTCCGAAGTGATGCGTGATGCCCGTGCCGATCTCTCGGATCAGCTCGTAGGCGCGTTCCATCGGCACCAGGATCTCCGTCTCGAGACGGCCGTAGTCGTCGATGCCACGCGGGCGATAGCTCGCGGTTTCGTCGAAGCCCGTCGCATCCGCCGACTTCGTTACGCGGAAGGGGAAGGCCTCACGCATGAAGGCGACCACGTCGGGAATATCGAGCGTCAATGCCAGATTGAGAATCTGCTTATGGCTGGTGTCGTTCTGCTGGGCGAACCGCGGCAACTGCGCCGCGAGCACGAACACGCGCATGATGATGGCGAGACGGATCGCCTGGAGCAGGTCGAGCTCGAGACGGTGATCGTCCGGCACCTTGCCGCCCTCGATGCCGAGCGCTTCGAGAATCTGGTGCAAGTCGATGGCATCGAGCCGCAGGTGGTGCGCGAAGCCGTGAATCTCCGCGGAACGCCTGTCATCCAATAGGAACGTCGCGAGATTGCGGAATGCGGATTCGAGTTCCGGCTCACGGCCCCAAGCGGCGCGCTGCGTCCAGAAGCCCGCATCGAACACCGCCGCATTGGCAGAGAGCGCGTTGAGACTCGACAGGCGCTTGCCGTGCGCAATCATGTCGAGCAGCGTGCGCAGGCGTGGAGAGCGTTTCGCCAGCGCGAGGAAGCGCTCGCGATCGGTTCCCACCGCCATACCGAGGCCGGCGACGACGTTGGCAATGTAACCGAACTGCTGGAGGATCGCGTTGTTCGGAATGGCACGCATGCGCGCCGGATCTCCGCGATCCGCGACCGTCGCCTGATCGCTCTGGCGCTTGACCGCACGGCTGCCGGTCTTGAACAGGAGGTTGGCGCCGAACGCACCGAGCACGGCGCGGTAGCCGCGATGCGCGAACAGGCTCTGCTGGTAGGCCTTGAGGCGCAGCATGAAGTCGAGCGTCAGGCTCGACACGTCGTAGAGATCGTCCTCTTCCTCCGAGGGTTGCGCGCCATCCATGATGATGGTCGCGAGCGCACGGCTGGTCATGCCGCGGTTGGCGAAGAACATGTAACCGTCGCCGCCCTGGAAGCTCGTCTCGTGCTTCAAGGTCAGGTTGTTGCGAGCAAAGCGCCGGCGTGCCTCGTCCGAGAAGACGTAGCGAAGCCGCGTCTTGAGATCGTCGGGATGCGCACCGCGGCCCATCGACTCGCCATGGGTCGAGAAGATCAGCGTCTCGACATCGGTCACGCCCGCCCGCACCAACATGTCGGCGAGCGCGAAGTGGAGCCGCTCGATAGCGAGCGTCGCCGAGATCTGGCCGATGAAACGCCCGGCATCGGAGAAGCCGGTCTGGATCGAGATGCGGCCGCGCTTCCTCACGTAGTCGCGATAGGACTTCTCCTCGAGCAGGCGCTCGAGCAGACGCGCGCCATTGTCCAGTCCCTCGGGAGTTTCGAACAGCGGAGAGATATCGACGATGTCGGAGACGCCGAAAAGCTTGGCGAAGAACACGGCGATGAGAACCGTCGCGGGGCTCTCGCTCTCGGCGATGAGGAAGCGGATCGGCGTATCCGCATCGACGTGCTTCCTGATCTGCGCGATCAGCGCAAACTGGCGGATGGCGGTGGCCGTCTCGAGCTCCAGCGTCTCGAAGTTCACCGTTTCCGTTTTGACGCTGTCGATCATTTCGACGATACGCTGCAACGCCTGGCGCTCGGTGAGATCGCGCGTCCAGGGCTCGTGCACGAAGGCGCGGAACGCGTTGTTGAGCTGTGTCGCGTTGATGCGGACGTGGATGTGCGCCGTGCCGAGCCCAGTCGCCTCGATGAGGCCGTTGAGCGCGGCGAGCTGACGCTTCATCTGCGGCGTCGAGACGGTCGCGATCATCTCGTCGATCAGCGACGTGATGGCCTTGGTCGAGGTCAGGTTGTAGCTGTCGCTGCGGGAGATGATGTTCGCAGCCCGTGCGAGCGCACCACCGCCCTGTAGCGTGTTCGCGAGTCCCTTCACCTGCTCGTCCACCGCCGCGATGGCGAGATCGAGCTTGCCGGTGATCTGGCGAGCAATGCGCTGGATACCCTCTTCATCGCTGATGCGATGGCGAATGGACAAAAACCGCTCGCGGAAGTCGATCAGCGCCGCGCGCTTCTCCTCGATGCGCAGCAGGAACGATCGGCTCCAGGTGATGTCGGTGCGTCCGTCGAGATCGTAGCCGACCCAGCTCGCGATGGTCGCCAGATTCGGCCGGAAGGAATAGACGCGATCTCCGTAGCGCGCGGCGGCGACGCTGAAGAAGCTGTTCAGCAGCTCGTAATAGCCGGTGCGGAGATTGCGGATGGCATCCTGCGCTCGAGCGTGCTCGTAGGCGAGGTCGATCTTGTCGTCGGGCCGGTGCGGAAGGCCGATACGCTCTTCCTCGTCCTCGGGATACTCCCCCGAGCTCGAGATCTCGACCATGCGCCGGGTCAGCGCTTCCGAGAGGCCGAACGTCGGGTGCGCCGTGAGCACGATGCCATTGCGGGCACGCGAGAAGCGTTCGGTGAATGCCGCGTAGGATTCATCCGCCGGCAGGTCTTGCGGCATGCGGCTCTCGACGAAAGCGGCGAACTCCTTGAGCGTGGTCGCCTGATCGACGTAGCCGACGCGCTCGCGCAGCCGACGCGCGCGGTGCGAACAGGCGCGATCCATCAGCCGTCCGGAAAGGGCGCGCATGTCCTCGAGCGTTATCTCACCCGCCTCGAGACGGCGCGACAGGCCGAACGCGACGTTGATGATAGGGTTGAGCAGCGGATCGTCGGGGATCATCTGCCGCATGCGACGCAGATCGTCGCGAAGCGCGAACTCGTCGATGCCGCCGGACTGGCTGATACGTGCGTGCTCCATCGCCGTGTTCCTTTCGCGTGCGCCATCCGCCGGGCATCGTGCGATCGGCGGCATCGGTGTGACCGTGCTTCACAGTCGTTTCGCCGGGCCCCGCTCGACGGTTTCGTCGAAACGGGCGGGCCCGAGGACAAACTCGCAGCAACAGGGGAAATGCTCCGGGGCCGAAACCCCGGAGCTAGGTTCGGGACAGCCGTTAAGCCACCCCTCGTCCGCCGCGTGAGCGGCGGAGCGGGTCGCTTAAGCGACCTTCTTCAACGTCGCGAGTACCTGAGCCACGGTGTTGCCCATGTCCGCCGGGGTCGGACAGATGGTGACACCCGCTGCCTTCAGGATCTCGACTTTCTCAGCCGCCGACTCGCCGAACGACGAGACGATGGCGCCTGCGTGGCCCATGCGGCGGCCCTTCGGCGCGGAGAGACCCGCGATGTAGGCTGCGACGGGCTTCTTCATGTGCTGGGCGGCGTACTGACCCGCCTCGGCCTCTTGCGGGCCGCCGATCTCGCCGATCATGAGCACCATGTCGGTCTCGGGATCCTTCTCGAACTCTTCGAGAATGTCGCGGAACGACGAGCCGTTGATCGGGTCACCGCCGATGCCGACGCTGGTCGAGACGCCGATGCCGAGCGACTTCATCTGCGACGCCGCCTCGTAACCGAGCGTGCCCGAGCGGCCGATGATGCCGACGCGGCCGGGCTTGTAGATGTGACCGGGCATGATGCCGAGCATGGCGCGGCCGGGAGAGATGGTGCCGGCGCAATTCGGCCCCGTCAGCTTCATGCGCGCTTCTTTCTTGTAGCGGCGCATATAGCGCTTCACGCGGATCATGTCCTGAGCGGGAATGCCGTCGGTGATGCAGACGCAGTACTTGATGCCCGCATCCGCCGCTTCCATGATCGCGTCGGCGGCGAAAGGCGGCGGCACGAAGACGATGGACGCTTCTGCACCGGTCTCGTCGACAGCGCCCTTCACCGTGTTGAACACGGGGCGGCCGAGGTGAGTGGTGCCACCCTTGCCGGGCGTGACACCGCCGACAACGTTGGTGCCGTAGTCGATCATTTCCTGCGAGTGGAACGTACCGATCCGACCGGTGAATCCCTGGATGAGGATCGGTGTATTCTCGTTGATGAAGATAGCCATATTCGAGATCCTCCCTTAGGCGGCGGTTTTCGCGCTCTTGGCGGCGACGACGGCTTTCTCGGCCGCTTCGCGCAGGTCTTCGGCAGTGATGATCGGCAGGTTGGACTGGTCGAGGATCTTGCGACCCTCCTCATGGTTCGTGCCCGCGAGGCGGACGACGACCGGCATCTTGATGTCGATCTCGCGAATTGCCTCGACGACGCCCTTCGCCACCCAGTCGCAGCGGTTGATACCGGCGAACACGTTGACCAGGAGCGCCTTGACGTTCTTGTCCTTGAGAACGGCGCGGAACGACTTCTGCACACGCTCGGGCGAGGCACCGCCGCCGATGTCGAGGAAGTTCGCCGGCTCGCCACCCGCGAGCTTGATCATGTCGAGCGTGGCCATCGCCAGGCCGGCGCCGTTCACGACGCAGCCGATGTCTCCGTCGAGGCCGACATAGGAAAGGCCACGATCGGAAGCGTAGGTTTCGCGCGGGTCTTCCTGGCTCTTGTCGCGCAGCTCGGAGATCTGCGGCCGGCGGAACAGCGCGTTCTCGTCGAAGCTCATCTTCGCGTCGAGAGCGAGAACGTTGCGATCCTTGGTGATGACGAGCGGGTTGATCTCGACCATCGTCGCGTCGAGATCGCGGAAGGCGCGATAAGCACCGAGGATCAGACGCTCGACACGCTGCACGAGGTCGGGCTCTATGCCGAGGCCGAATACGATCTCGCGGGCCTGGAACGCCTGCATGCCGACCGCCGGGTCGACGGCGACGCGCAGGATGGAGTCTGGCTCCTTCTTCGAGATCTCCTCGATCTCCATGCCGCCCGCCGCCGAGGCGACAACGACGATGCGCTCGGCCGCACGGTCCATCACGTAGGAGAGATAGAACTCACGGTCGATGTCGGTCGCCTCCTCGATATAGAGGCGGGAAACGAGCTTGCCCTGCGGGCCGGTCTGGATCGTGGCAAGGCGCTTGCCGAGCAGCTCGTCGGCGGCGCTCCAAAGATCGTGATCGTTGCGGCAAAGCTTGATGCCGCCGGCCTTGCCGCGGGCACCCGAATGGATCTGCGCCTTCACCACCCACTTCGAGCCACCGATCTCATTGGCACGATAGGTAGCCTGCTCGGGGCTGTAGGCGAGGCCGCCGCGCGGGATCGGAACCCCGAATTTTGCGAGCAGCTCCTTGGCCTGATACTCGTGAATGTCCATCACGGTCCTCCTTGCGAGTTTTTCTCGGCGTTATCTTTTCGTGTTCTTTTTTGCTTCCGAGAGCTGGAAGCTCGCCGTACTGGCGGTCGGCGCTTCGACCGTCCGCCGCCATCGGGCACGCCCGCGCGGCGAACGATCGCAAGCTCGTTCAGGTCAACCGCCCTTTGCGGCGCTTGCCTTGATGGCATCGGCGACGATGAGGATGTTGCGCGCCATCTTCTCCGACGCCGCGTCGATCATCTTGCCGTCGAGTGAGGCCGCACCCTTGCCTTGCGCTTCCGCTTCCTTCAGCGCGGCGATGATGCGATGCGCCTTGTCGACCTCGGCGGGCAGCGGCGAGAACACCGCATTGGCGAGTTCGATCTGCGAAGGATGGATCGCCCACTTGCCCTCGATGCCGAGAGCCGCGGCGCGCCTGGCGGCGGCGGTGTAGCCATCGGGGTCGGAGAAATCGCCGAACGGGCCATCGATGGGGCGCAGGCCGTAAGCGCGGCAAGAGACGGTCATGCGCGACAGCGCGAAGTGCCACTGGTCTCCGGGATAGTCGGGATTGAGACCACCGATCACGACCGTGCGGGCCTTGTTGAAGGCGGCGTAATCTGCGACGCCGAAGTGCATCGACTCGAGACGGCTCGGTGCTGCGGCGATCGCCTCGACATTGGCCATGCCGAGCGGCGTTTCGATGAGCGCTTCCGTACCGACGCGGTTCGGCAGGGATTTGGCGACCTCGATCTGGCTCATGAGGCACTCGACCATGTAGACGTCGGCCGGCACGCCCACTTTCGGGATCAGGATCGTATCGAGCCGCGATCCCGCCTGCTCCATGATGTCGACGACGTCGCGATACATGTAGTGCGTATCGAGGCCGTTGATGCGGACCGAGACGCTCTTGCCTGCGCCCTTCCAGTCGAGATCGTTCAATGCCTGGATGATGTTCTTGCGTGCCTGCTCCTTGTCCGGCGGAGCCACCGCGTCCTCGCAATCGAGGAACACGTAGTCGGCGGCGCTCTTGATGGCGCGGTCGATCATCGTCGGGTTGGAGCCCGGCACAGCGAGGTAAGAGCGCTGCAGGCGCTGCTTGCGAACGGGATAGAGGGTATAGCTCATTGCGGATTCCTATCGAGGTCCGGTGTTGGCCTTGGCGCGCGATCGCGCGCAGCCGACACTGCATCATCAGCGATGTTTTGTCGCGGGGTGACGGGCGGGCGGCGGCCTATACGGGCGCCGCCCTTCCGGTCCTCAGGCCGCCTTCTTCGCGGCGCCTGTGACGCCGGTCGCGGACTTCGTGGACGTCTTGCGGAAGTGCTCCGCAGCCGCGCCCGTGCCGGACCCGGCCTTGATGTTCACGCCGCAGTCGAGCAGCGCCATTTCGACGTTGAACAGCACGCCGCCGATCATGCCCTCGTCGAGCGCGCCGAGATGGCCGATGCGGAACACCTTGCCGGCAACCTTGTTGAGGCCGGTTCCGAGCGAGGTGTTGTAGCGGTAATAGGCGGTCTTCAGCACGTTGTTGGCGTCGATGCCCTCAGGAACCATGATCGCCGACACGGTGTCGGAGTGCCACTTCGGCTCCTTCGCGCAGAGCTTGAGGCCCCACGCATCGACGGCGGCGCGAACACCCTGCGCCATGCGCGTGTGACGGGCGAAGATGTTGTCGAGGCCTTCGGCGAAGATCAGGTCGAGCGATGCGCGCAGGCCGCGGATGAGCTGCGTGGCCGGCGTGTACGGGAAGTAGCCGAGATCGTTCGTCTTGATCATGTCTTCCCACGAGAAGAAGCAACGGTTCATGCGACCGTTGAGGCTCTTGTTGGCGTCAAGTGCCTTCTGGCTGACGGCGAGGATGCCGAGGCCGGTCGGAAGCATGAAGCCCTTCTGCGAGCCGGACACGCAGGCATCGACGCCCCACTCGCCCATGCGCATGTCGAGCGAGCCGACCGACGACACGCCGTCGACGAAGAGGAGAGCCGGATGCTTGGCGGCGTCGAGCGCCTTGCGGACGCCGGCGATGTCGGACGAAACGCCGGTTGCGGTTTCGTTGTGCGTGGCGAACACCGCCTTGATCTCATGCGCCGTGTCCTTGGCGAGGATGTCGGCATACTTTTCGAGTGGCACGCCCGTGCCCCACTCCTCGTCGCAGAGCACGACGTTGAGGCCGAGACGCTCAGCCATGTCGACCCAGAGCAGCGAGAACTGTCCGAAGCGGCTCATCAGCACCTTGTCGCCGACGGCGAGCGTGTTGGTGATCGCGGACTCCCAGGCGCCAGTGCCCGACGAGGGGAAGAGGAAAACTCGGCCGTCCTTCATTTTGAAGACCTTCTTCAGGTCCTCGAAAATCGGTAGCGTGAACTTGGGGAACTCCGGCGACCGCATGTCTTCCATCGGAAGGTTCATCGCCATGCGCACGGCTTCGGGGATGTTCGTCGGGCCGGGAATGAAAAGGTGCGGCTGGACCAGCATGGTTGTCTCCTCCAAGTGCTCGCTCGTTGTTTCACTGGGCTGCACAGCGATAGGCGATGCGTCGCTTGGGGCGAGCTGCTGCCGCGAAAGGACTGCTGTCCAGGCGGCGTCGGCTACGTTCGTCCTGCGGGCAATTGGCTTGTGCAACCGCGGCGACAATCGTTCGGATCGCGGGCCGTCACAACACCCGGATGACCAGCCGGCAAGACGGGGCGGGTAGCGCGAATTCACCCGCTCGGGCGGGCTTCACCCGCTCGGGTAGGACATGAGCAACTTGTTTGGGTGGGAAACCACTCTTTTCGCAGAGTGCGCGTGGCGTGGCGGCGTCCAGGTGCGTCAGGATGGCGCGGACGTGACCGCAGAAGGCCACTCTGTGGAGCAGCGTGCGCCCACCTGCGCAGAAGGAGGAGGGCGCGAGAGGCGGACACATGCAGATCGGACGATAATGCGCTGCACAATTGCAGCTTCGCACTTGCGGAACGAAAATGCAATCTTGCTTTCGTCGGAGCCGGCGGCAGTGGAGAGGGCGCGCGCGAAGGCGACCGCGCGCGGTGGCGGTGCCCGAAGCGCCCAAGAGGTTGAGGATGGCTCAGAGGCGCTCGTCGTCCTCGTCGATCGGCAACGCTATCGGATGGGGATGGCTCGCGGCACCGGGCGATGACATGTAGAGCGCGACAGCCATGGCGCGGTTCTTCACGCCAAGCTTATCGTAGAGGTTCTTGAGGTGATACTTGACCGTGTTGCCCGAGATGCCGAACCGCGCGCCGATCTGCAGGTTGGTCCAGCCTTGGGCAAGCGCCCCGAGCAATTCACGCTCACGCTTCGTCAGCAGGTCGATCGGGTCGGTGGCGATGCGCTCGATATCGATGTAGGGCAGGCACATGCGCCCGCGCGACACGCTCGCCAGCGTGTCGAGCAGCATCGCCGGATCATCGTTGCGCGAAACAAAGCCCCACGCCCCCGCGCGAACGGCCTGGCGCAGAATATCCGGGCTGTCCTCGCTCGCGTAGATCACCGTCCGCAGCGAGAGCTGGCGGCGCTTCGCCGTCGCCATCAGATCGCAGGCCGTCATGTCGGGCAGCGTCCAGCCGGTGACGGCGATGATCGAGCGGTGCTGCTGGCAACTGTCGAGCAGCTCCGTGCCGCGCTCGACTGCGGCCGCAACCGCATAGCGACCATCCCGCGACAGGAAATCGAATAGGCCCGCGCGGACGACCGCATTGCGGTCGGCGATCACGAGGGTCGGCCGAGGGTATGCCTCGAGCGCTTCAGGAGCCATGGCGGCCTGTCCCGACATGTCAGCGACGCCGGGGACGGGGGGATGTTTCGAGATATGTCCGGGGCGTAGAGATTTCGGTCGCGCGTGCTGAATGGGTCATCATTATTGTTCTTTTCCCCAAAACTTCAGGTCTTTTGGCAGGTTGGCCGCACGTTGGCGGCGGGGGCGAGTCTCCTCGTCTGCGACTTTAGCCCAGGGCCTGGGTCGAATGCCAGATCGATGGCAGCGGCGCGTGCGCGCGGCTGTTGGTTTCCATCGTCCGTCGAGTGGCCCCGTCGCCGGGCGCGCAGCCTTCCTGAATACAGCAGTCGGGATCGCGGGACGGCCTCCCGCCAAAGATCTTCGACTGCGGGTCGAAATTCGATCGATGGCGGGAGCGGCCTGAGCCGATCAAGCCGCCAAAGGCTCTGCCAGACGGGCCGGCGCGGGGCGGCGAGCGACCGCACGCGTCGGCTGCGGCAGCCGTGCGAGTTGGCTGATTGCCGGGCGAGGCGCGAAGACGGCCGCAAGCTCGGATTTCAACTGCTCGAGAGCATAATCCGCGGCGTCGAGCTGGCGGGCTGCGCCGAGGTGCATCGTCTGGCTGTCACGGGTTGCCGTGAGGGCTCGGTTGACGCGGATTTCGAGCAGCTCGATCTGGCGCTCGACGGTCAGCCGGGCCGGCAGCGGGGCGACCGTGGCAACGACCTTTGCGGGGCGGCGGAGGGCGAGCAACCGGCCGGCACCAGCACGACTGCGGTCCAGAACGGCCGAAGGCGCCGCGAGTTTGGCGACGGAGGGGGCGCGAGCGGGCGCAGTGACGGGAACGGCGGCGGCGCTATCTCTCACCCAAGTCGCGGGCTCGACCACCACGGCCGGACGGCGCGCGCGCGACTTGCGGCGACGCTCCTTCCACGCACGAATATGCGCGACGATTTCGGGAAACGGCAGCGCCGAGCCGAGCTCTGCCGTGCCCCCACCAACTGCAATCGGCCGCCCGATCCACATCGTGATGAGACCGGCGGCGATCAGCAGCACCGATACCGGGCTCAGATCGAAAGCTGAAATGCTGGCCAGAAAGCTCATCCGGCGAATACCCCGAAGCGTTTCCCGCGAATTGTTTCACCAGACTTTGGCGTTATTCGCCGAAAATGACAATTCTGTATTTGCGCCACATTCAATCATAGTCCCGCATTGCCGATCTGTCGATTCGACCGGCGCGGAAACACCAAATTGCCGCCCATTTCGATAACTTTTGGTTAACGATGTCACGCCGCATCGGAGCGGTTGAACGGCAGCGCCGATTCTACCCTTTGGAGTTGCATGTCGACGCTGGCGTCAGCTACCCGCGTCGCCTTGCGCTGGCGGAGCAAAACGGAAATGACCGGTGATCTGCGCCGCGAACAGCCAATCCTCCTCCGCGACGCCCCAACCGCGATTGTGCAGCACCAGCGGCACGCCGGACGATGACTTGCGGTCCGATACGATGGCGATGTGTGTTTTCGAGAAATGCCCATCCGGCACATAATATGTGACGATGTCCCCCGGCGCGTAGACCGCCGCATCCTTGCCGATACCCAGCGACCGGCCCTTTCGCGCAAAGAATGTGCGCAGCACCGGCACGCGGCGATGATCGATATTCCTGTCGCCTGTTCCCGCGCCGGCCTTTTGCACCAGAACCTGGAGATCTATTCCGAGCGAGCGATAGGCACGCACGACGACATCGGTGCAAACGCCGAAATACCAGGGCACGTCCCCCATCGGATAATCGATCTTCCGATAGGCCGGGTTGTAGATCACTGGAATCCAGGTTTGCTTGCGTGCCGCCGCCACCAGCCGCTCGCCGAAATCCACCTTCGGATCAGCCGAGGCGGGATTCCCACCCCCGATAAGAAATGATACGAGCAAAAGATACGCGAGCAATCCTTTTGCGATGCGAAATGCGTGAGTCATAAAAGAGGTGGTTCCCTTGTGCGGCGGAGGAGCACAAGGGAACCACGGGCATTGGCCGCCAGTGCGGCGGCAACCGGGTGCTTTCGAGTCTCAGGGCTGAAGTGTCTTGCGCTGCGCCGGGGCAATCGTCGCCACGCTCGCACCTGCAAGGGACTGCTGCATCGCCGTGGCATGGGCGCCGCCCGTCGCCGCGGGCCGGACCGACGTGTGCCGCGCGGACGCACCGCGGAACTCGCGCCGTGCCTTGGCCGGCGCCAGCAGTGGGCTCGACGTGCGGGCAGCTTCGGTAGAGCCCCCGTGACGCGGCGTCGGAACGGCCGCGGCATCCGTTCCAGCCTGCCGCACGGACGAGCGGCCATCGTAGCGGTAATGGCCGGTGATGCGGTCGACGAACAGGCCGTCCTCGAGCTGAGGTCCCCAGCCCCTGTTGTGCACGATCATGGGCGCGCCCGATGGACCGATGCGGTCCGAAACCACGGCGATGTGCGAGCGCGAGCCGGAGTTCTGCGGGCGATCGTAGGTGACGATGTCGCCCGGCTCGTAATCCTCGCCGAACGAGGTCGTCGGCAAGGTCTGGCCGGCGCGAACGAAGAAGCGGCGCAGTGTCTCCGTTCGCCGGTGATCGATGTTGGTATCGCCCGAGCCGACACGCGCGCGCTGTACGGCCACCTGGAGATCGACCCCGAGCGCGCGGTAGGCGCGGATCACTACGTCGGTGCAGACGCCATAGAGGCCCGACACGTCGCCACCAGGATAGGAAATCCGGCGGTAGGCATCGTTGTAGATCGTGAACTGATCGAGTTGGCTCATGGCCGCCGCTGCCAGACGCCGGCCGAATTCCGCCCCGGCGAGATCTGCCGAGACGCTGGCGGGCGCGGCAACGCCGGCGCCCACCGGGGGCGCCACGAGGCAGCGCGGATCGCCAACGGCTGCGTTGACGGAACCTGCGGGTCCGCCGACGTTACCGGCCGCGGGGTCGGCCGAGGTCGCTGTCGGTGGAATTGCTGGCGCCGGTATCGCCGAGGGATCGCCGCGCTCGGGGTTCGCTCCCTCCGGCAGGATCGCCGCGTCGATCGCCGCCACCCGCTCATCAGGCAGCGCGGCCGAAGGTGTCTCGATCGGCAAAGCCGGTACCCCCAGGGCCGCTGGCGGGGCCGCATTCGCGACCACTGGTACATCCCCTGCCACGGGAGACAGGGCGGCCCGAGGCCCACCCAAGGCGACATCCCGCGCCTCGATCGGCAAAGCGGCGGCAACCTCGGCCCCATTCGTCACCGGCTCGACGGCTGGCGCCGGCTCGGGCCGGGCCGCGGTGATTTCGGCACCTTGCGGTCGGGCTGCCACCACGACCGGCGGTTCATTGACGGGCAGAAGGGAACGCTCGGCGGCGCGTTGCGGCAAAGCGGCCGGGGGGCGCTCTGCGAGGATCGAGCGAAGGCTTCTCTCGAAATGCACACCCGAGCTCAGCGCGATGGCGGCCGCGAGCAGAAAGAACGGCATCAGCAGCAGCGCGAGTGCTTCGCGGTCGTCGCGGGAATAGCCGGCCGCAACCGCCGCGACGCTCGGCATTCCACGCGCGGCGCGGCGGCCGATGTTGCCGAACAGATCGCCCGCCGCCCTGGTCCAGGCGGTCATGTCGCCAGCGACCGCGGAGAGCCGCCCGGCGGCATGGCTCAACGTTGCATGCGCCCGCCGCGCACTGCCGGAGGCCGGCGTTGGCCCACCGCGCGACGGCACCGCGACCGGCCGCGACGGCTTACGCCGCGGCTTCGCCTGGGGCTTGCGATGTGCCTGCTTCTTCATCTGTCCACTGCCACCGGCCGACGTGGACCGGGCGAAGCCGATTTTCTCACGACAAGGATGCCAGAATTCATCAGTAAAACAATGATCTTCTTCGCCATCTGAAGATTTGAGTAGTTGTTCGTGGCAATTCAGCGGCGCGCTGCAGCGGTGCCTTGCCGCTCGATCGCGATCTCCTGGCAGACCTCTGCCGCCGTCATTCCCGCTTGCCGGAGGGACCGCAGCGACACCGATCCAGCACTCTTGGAAAGCTTGCGCCCGTCCGCCCCGAGCAGCAGGCGATGATGGTGGTAGCGTGGCTCGTCGAGACCAAGGAGAACTTGCAGGAGCCGGTGCAGATCGGTCGCCGCATAGAGGTCGCGGCCTCGCGTCACGACTGTCACGCCCTGGCGCGCATCGTCGATGACGACGGCAAGGTGATAACTCGCCGGGATGTCCTTGCGCACGATCACCGCATCGCCCCAGCGCTCGGGGAATGCCGGCACGACCGCCTCGCGGCCATCGGCATCGATCTCTACGAACGTCAGCGGCTCGCCGCCGAGACGGCGCCCACATTCCACGAGCGCCTTTTCCATGTCGATACGCCAGGCGTGCGGCTCCCCGAGACGGATGCGCTCCGCCGCCTCCTCAGGCTCCATCGCTCGAGAAAGCCCTGGATAGAGCGGCGCCCCATCCGGATCGCTCGTCCACCCGCGACCGCGCGCCACCTCTGCCGCGACTGCCTGGATGATCTCGCCGCGTGTGGCGAAGCACGGATAGAGCAGCCCCATGTCGCGCAAGCGCCGCGCCGCCTCTGCGTAATCGCGAAAGTGATGCGACTGGCGCAGGACCGGCTGCTCCCACGTGAGGCCGATCCACGCGAGGTCGTCGAGGATGGAAGCGACGTGCGCCTCGCGTGTGCGTGCGAGATCGATGTCCTCGATGCGCACGAGAAAGCGCCCGCCGAGACGCCGCGCCATCTCATGACCGGTGATGGCCGAGAGCACATGACCGAGATGGAGATCGCCATTCGGGCTCGGAGCGAACCGCGTGACGAATCCTTCCGCCACTGAGCGCCGTGCGATCAGTGCCGCCGTCATCGTCTATCCGCCGGCTGTCCGAACATCGCGAGCGTCACCATCAGCAACCGGCGGCGCTGCCCTCGCTTGGCCTGAACGTCGGCGCAATACGCTCGACGATGCGGTCGTAGTATCCGCGCTCCGCCACCGGATAGACCATCGCCCAACTCGTAATGCGGCGGCCCTCGCACGTCAGGTGCACGCGCTCGTAGAACATCCAGCCGTTGCGCTCGCCCGACAGGATGAACCAGCTCTTGCGCACAGGCGCGTAGTCGAACGTCGCGTCCTTGTAGCTCTTGTCGAGGATGAGCTTGCGATACTCGTCGAGCGACGTCGCCTCGTCATTGTCGAACGCGCCGATCAACAGCCGGGCCCGCCCGTCCGCGCTGAGCAACGCGAGCCCGTTGTCGAGATTGGCGCTCGGATCGGGAAGGAACACGTCGGACGGATAGGTGAAACCGAACCTCAGGTTCGGATGCGTATAGTCCTGCCATTCGCCAGCGCGCGGCGCAGAATTGGCCGTTGGCACGGCCTGGGCGCCGACGGCGACACTGCCGAGCAAGACGAGCATTGCGATGAAGCGGCGCATGACGACCTCCACGCAACATGCGGTATCTCGTGCGCACTTCACGTGACCGAACGACCGCAGCACATTTATGATGCCGCAAGGCTACGCCCACCATCCGAAGAGTGAAAGTAAAAACAGGTCAACAGGCGCGTGAGTTCCTCGGCGATCATTGTCGATATGAAGGATATCCGCCGCGGCATTCGCTTCCTGCGCAAAGCGTGCCCGATGATGCGACACATCCACGATAGAACGGGTGAGCCACCGTTGCGTCGTTATCGCGCCGATTTCGCCGGCCTCGCGCGTATCGTGACAGGGCAACAGCTTTCGATCGCGAGCGCCGCTGCGATCTGGTCGCGCGTCGAGACGGGCCTCACGGCGGTGACGCCCGAACGCATACTTGCTTCGAGCCCGGAGCAGCTCGCCGCCTTCGGTCTCAGCCGCGCGAAGATCAAGACACTGAACGCAGCGGCGCTGGCCATCGCTACAGGCGCGATGTCACTCGATGCTCTGAACGAGAGTAGCGACGAGACGATCCGTGGTGCCTTGACCAGCGTAAGCGGCATTGGCCCCTGGACTGCCGACATCTACGTCATGTTCTGCCTCGGACGTCGCGACGCCTGGGCTGCGGGCGACCTTGCCCTTCAGGTCGGCGTCGCGGAAGCCCTCGATCTCGGCAAGCGCCCGAACGCATCGGAACTCGAGCAGATCGCGGAGCGCTGGCGCCCCTGGCGCGGCGTGGCGGCGCGTCTGATCTGGGCCAATTATGCTCTCCGACGCGGTGCCGCGCCGCAACAGAAGACGTGACGAGCAGATCAAGGTCAGACGTAACGACCTGTTTTTATTGCCGTTAGCTTCGACGGACGGGTGGCTTCACAGACGTGTCACGCGCAGCTAGTATCCCGCTCGCCGTATCGCAGCGACGCTGCGATTCGATTGCGGGAACCGGACAGGAAGCAGAATCGTGGTCGCACACGCTGCTATGCCGGATACGTTTCCGGCCTTGGTTCTAAATGCCGACTTCCGGCCTCTGAGCTACTATCCGTTGTCGCTCTGGAGTTGGCAGGATGCGGTCAAGGCCGTATTCCTCGATCGCGTCAACATCGTCTCCGAATACGACCACTGCGTTCACAGCCCGACATTCGAGATGCGCCTGCCGAGCGTCGTCTCGCTGAAGACGTTCGTGAAGCCAGCGCTCTATCCCGCCTTTACGCGGTTCAACGTGTTCCTGCGCGACCGCTTCACCTGCCAATATTGCGGATGCCGCGAGGATTTGACGTTCGATCACGTCATCCCGCGCTCGCGCGGCGGCATGACGCGATGGGACAACGTCGTAACGGCCTGCGCGCCGTGCAATCTCGCCAAGGGCAATATGCTGCCGAGCGTCGCGGGTATGATGCCGATGCAGGCGCCCGATCGGCCCACGGTCTTCGAGCTGCACCGCAATGGCCGCCAATTCCCGCCGAACTATCTGCATGATAGCTGGCTCGACTATCTCTACTGGGATACCGAGCTCGAGCCCTGACGGCGATACTCACGTCGGCGCCCCTTGGGGCTGACCGATAGAGAGGGGATCGCCGTGAGCTGTCGTCGGCTCGCAGCGGGAGCGTGAGCACTTGCGCGACGCCGACAAGGCGATGCCTCTGTCGCGCGGCAACTCCGGCGTTGCCGGACGCCGGCAACGCGCTCCCACTTGGCTCGATTGAAAATCCGGCTCAGCGGATGGTCGGATCGGCGTAGCAGCGGCGCATATACTCGCAGCGATGCGAACCCGATAGGTGCATCGTGTCGCCCTTGGCCGGCGCGATGAAGTTGCAGACTTCCTCGAGGCCCTCGGCCGTCAGCCAGCCCTGGCGGCGGCCGCGCTGAACGGCGAAGCAGTCCGCCGTCTCCTCGTCGGGACCGCGGAACTGGTGGCCACACTCGTGCGCATAGATCCACTGCTTGACGGGCGTGGACACCTTCGAAAGCAGGCGAGGGTTGAGAATGAGGAAACCCGGATAGGCGGCGGCGTAATCATCGAGCTTATTGTCGAGCACCGTCGGGCGATGGCCACACACCTGGCGTCGGCCGTCGAGCTTCAGCGCGCCCGCGTCGACGAGCGATGTATCGCCTCCGACGTGCTCCATGTACTCCGTCGGCGTCGGCGGCTGGTCCGCCAGCGCCGGCGCGGCCCATGCCACCGCGAATGCGAGCGCCGGCACAACGCGCCACCGCACCCAGTTCTCACCGGCCCCCATCGCCATCGTGATATCCCGCTTTCGTCACGAATAATTCGGCAGCAGCATGCCCGATTCGGCCACGCTCCCGCGCATCATGTCGTCGGATCAGTTTTGCCCGTTTCGAGCCTGATCGCAAGTGTGTCCCCACGCCAACTCGGCAGCGTCGCGGCAATGCCACACGAGGTGTCGCTATCCTCGCTCGGAAGCCGCGAATGCTCGCTTGCGAGCATTACCGTCGGCCTCGGAACAGCCAAGCTTTTCGACACGGACAATGGCCACCGAGAGCAGCGCCCATTCAGGCATTCCCAAGACCGAATGGAACACTTGCAGATGCACGATCCGAGCTACGAGATCGCCTCGGCTTCGATGCGCTCCATATCCTCGTCCGAGAGGCCGAAATGATGGCCGATCTCGTGAACGAGAACATGAGTCACGATGTCGCCCAGCGCCTCGTCGCCGGCCTCGGCCCAGTAGTCCAATATGGCCCGACGGTAAAGAAACACCATATCGGGTTCGCGCGGCATATCTCCGGTGCTCTTGCGATCGAGGCTGACACCTTGATAGAGGCCCATCAGCTCGAACGGGTCCTCGACTTCGACACTGTCGAGCGCTTCGTCCGAGGCGAAGTCCTCGATCCTGATGACGACGTCACCGCAAACCTGGCGAAACTCACTCGGCAGCCGCTGCCAAGCTTCGGCCGCCAGCCGCTCGAGGATCTCGAGGCTTGGAGCCACCGCGCCGTCCCAATCGTTGACCGTCTGCATTGTGTCCTTGTCTGATGGTATCGAGGGCGGACACAATCAGAATTCGACGAGGTCGGGTCAAGGGGCAAAGCTGACGGCAAGCGAGGCGGCCGGTCCCGCCGTGCCCGCTCCGCCGAGAAGAGAGCGGTTCGCTCGGGAGTGATATGTCGGCGTCATCGGATCATGCCCCGTCGAATTCGAGCACGCGCGGCGCGGTCGTCATAACGGGTGCGTCAGAGGGAATCGGCCGCGCCATCGCCGAGCGTTTCATCGCGAACGGGCATAGCGCCCTGCTCGTCGCCCGCAGCGCCACCCGGCTCGAAGACGCGCTCGCCGCGATGCCGCGCAGCGAGGATGCACGCGCACTCGCGCTCGACGTCACGACGCCCGGCGCCGCCATCGAGATCGAGCGCTATCTCGCCGCGCATGGGCTCCACGCGGAGATCTTCATCAACAATGCCGGATGCGGTGCCGGCGGACCGCTGATCGAGCAGGACGCGGAAACCGTCGAGCGGATCGTCGCGCTCAATGTCGCCGCGCTGACGCGGCTGACGCACCATCAAGCGCGCGCGATGGCGGAACGCGGTCACGGCACGATCATCAACATCGGCTCGGTCGGCGGCTACGTCCCAGGTCCGAACCAGGCCGTGTATTACGCCAGCAAAGCCTATGTGCAGTCACTATCCGAGGCGCTCGCATCCGAGATGGCGGGCCGTGGGGTGCACATCGCCGTCGTTTCGCCCGGCCCCGTTCGCACCGGCATCCACGCGACGATGTTTGCGACGAACGCCTTCTATCGACTGCTGATGCCATCGATGTCGCCGGAGCGCGTGGCGTTCTCGGTCTACTGGGCTTACCGGCTGCGGCGGCGCGCAGTCGTGCCAGGCATCCACTACTGGCTGGCGTCATGGGTCCTGCGAGTTTTGCCGCGCGCACTGAGCGTGCCGCTCATGGGGCTGCTGCTGAAGCCGCGCTGAAACGCACGAGATTCGCACCGACCGCGCCGTTCCAAACCAATTATCAATCAATCGTCAGCCATAGTCGTCGTGTGGCAGCGGATCGGGTTGAGCGTACCCTGCCTCCAGGCGCGGCAGACCCGCCGAGCGCACGCGCGCTTCCGGCTCTGCCGCGCTTCATTGTTTCTGCGGGGCATGCTTCCGCGATGCGATCGCTCGCGTCGGAAGCGCACGGCCTCATGGAATTTCGTGCGCTTCTTTCGCACGCTCGTCGCTTCCGGCAATACCGTTCGGTCAGACTATGCCGTGGGCCTCGCTCCTGCCCATCGTCATGAGACGCGAGCCGCGCGGGCGGTAGACAGCGCCCGCTTCAGCACATCTGCGAAATCGCGGCGCTCGTCGTCGGTCAGGAAGCGGGCGAACGGAAACACCTCGCCATGCGAGCCCAGCGCCAGGGCATTGTGACCGTCCAATCGCTCCGAGAGCAGGACGCGAACCCAGTAAGGATTGAACTCGAACCGCTTCGACCGGCCTGACGGCGCGACATGTGTCAGCGTCAGAAGACTCGGCGCCAGCTCGACCGTCTCGTACTCGCGGCCGGAGCGGTAGTTGAGCTTGAATGCGATGTAGATTAGCAGCACATCAAGCCCGAAGAAGCCGAACACCGGCCACGCTCCGATGATGAGAAACACGGTGCCGGCGACGAAGCTCACCAGGGCGAGCAGCGACATCAGGATCACGAAACCACGCGGCCCGAGCGAGCGGTGGGTCGTCAGGACCCAGCGGGTGGTATCTTCCGGCAGCGGTTCACGAACGGGGGCGCTCATCCTGGGCCAAGTCTCGCAGGCTTTGATAGAGATCAAACATGGTAACGAAAAAGCGGGCCGCGGGACAAGCACCCGACGCCGCACCCGCCACGAGAGCGCGCAAGCGCGCGGTCGCCACCCCTTCATCCGCACCGCGCGCGCCCAAAGTCGCCGGCAGCGGCGCGGCCATAGCGAAGGCGAAGGCGCCTAAAGCAACACAACGCGCCAAGCCGCTGTCGCAGGCGGATTGCGCCGAGATCTTCCGCCGATTCCACGAGATCGAGCCGAACCCCAAGGGCGAGCTGGAGCACACGAGCCCGTTCACGCTGCTGGTCGCCGTCGTTCTCTCCGCGCAGGCAACCGACGCCGGGGTCAACAAGGCGACGCGCGGCCTGTTTCGCGTCGCCGACACGCCCCAGGCGATCCTCGATCTCGGCGAGGACGCCCTGCGCGAACATATCAAAACGATCGGCCTCTACCGCAACAAGGCCAAGCACGTCATGGCGCTCTGCCGCCGGCTGGTGGACGAATTCGGCGGCGGGGTGCCGGAGGATCGCGACGTGCTCGAAACGCTGCCCGGCGTCGGGCGCAAGACCGCGAACGTGGTCATGAACGTCGCCTTCGGCCAGCCGACGATGGCGGTCGATACGCACGTCTTCCGGGTCGCGCACCGCATCGGCCTGTCCGGCGGCAAGACGCCGGCCGCGGTCGAGAAGGATCTCGAGCGTGTCATTCCGCCCGAGCACGGTGTTCCCGCCCACCACTGGCTGATCCTACACGGGCGCTACCTCTGCAAGGCGCGAAAGCCCGAATGCTACCGCTGCCCGATCGCGGACATCTGCCGCTTCGAGCCAAAGACACCAGCCGTGAAATGACGCGCAGCGGCCTCCGCGGCGCTCCCACCGAAAACGCAAACGGCGTGACGGAGACCGTCACGCCGTTCGGAAACGTTCTCGGGCTGCGCGCGAGGCGCAGGGCCGATCAGTACAGCAGGCGGGCGAGCAGCTTGCCGTTCTTCGAATAGAGCTCGCTGCACTCGATGCTGCGGTCCTTGTCGGGATTGGCGGCCTTGAAGCGCAGCTTGACCTCGTGCAGGTACTCGCCGAGCCAAAGCTTGCCGCGCTTGTCGAGATCGGCCTTGGCGAACGCCTTCGGCGACATGCGGCCACCGAGCTCGGCGAGCTCGAGAGTGATGTCGCGGTCCTTGTTGAGCTTGCGGAAGGTCTTCTTGCCAGCACGCAGCGCCTCGAGCAGCGTCATCTTGCCGTCAGCGTCGGGATCGATCACGGTCAGCGCCGGGCAGGCATCGGCCTTCTTCACGGCGGCCTTGGCGCGATGGCCAGCGTCGGCGTCGGCAACGGCGATCGAAAGACCGGCGACGAGCGCGCCGGCGACAGCAGCAAATTTCATAACTCGCATCAGAATCATCCTTGTATCTCACTCGGCCCAGATTTCAGTTGATCTGGCCAGAGCGTCTATAGCGCCGGCGGCGCGAAAAGGACAGCCTCCCCCGGCGGACTTTGCCAGCCCGGGCGTTGGGTCGCATGCAACGTGCGGTAGCGCATGCATACGCCATCACTTCGCCTTACCCGGATCACATTGCCGACGGGTTTTTCCGTCACCGAGGGGTGATCCGAGATCCACCGCGCCGTCGCGAGGGCGGCCGGGGGTGTCGCTCGCAACCGTGGAGCGATCAGTGCGCGTTCCCCCACTCCTGCTCAGCGCCAGCTTTGCCGCGCTCGCCGCCGCCGGCTGCGCTTCTCCAGGCTACGATCACCGCGACGAGATGTACCGCGCCGAGCAGGGCTACCGCCCGCACAGGGCGGCGGAAAAGCCGCGACGGGTCGCCTCGACGAAGACCCGCTCTCGGCAGGCGAAGGCCGATACCGCGTCCAAACGCGAGCATCGCGTACGTTCAGAGGCGAGCGAGATGGCGGCCGCCCCCGCCCGCCATCTGCGGACCGAGCCGCCGCGTCCACCCGCTCCACGCGAGGCCGTTACGGAGAAAGCCCCCCCGGCCACGACCGTCGCGAAAGCTCCGGTGCCGGCCGATCCGCCAGCTATTCTGCCAGCAGCGACGCCGCCAACCGCCGCGCCGCCCGCGAATGCCGCGACACCGCCTCCCGCCGCGCCAGTCACCACATCCGCGCTCGCCCCCCCCGCGAACGCAGCGCCTGTTCCGGTGGCCAAGCCGGCAGTCGCGCCCCAGCCTGTCGCACCCCAGCCAGTCCCGGCCGCGGCGGCCGATGAGGCCCAGCGCGGCCAGACGACGCCCGATCCCGCGGCACGCAAGGAAATCGCAGACGGCTATCGCCTGCTTCGCGCCGGCTTCGTAAAGAAGGCTCGAGAGCGCTTCGAACTGGCGCGGTCCTCCGCCCCGGGGGAGGCGACACTGGCGGATGCCCGCTCGATGGACCCCACTTACCTCTCCAGCGTGGCATTCCCTGACGTCCAGCCGGACGCCGAGCAGGCACGACGGCTCTCCCGGCGTGCAATCATACTCGGCTGGGCGGAAGCCAAGGCCGACCTCGACCGCCTCGAGGGCTCCGCCGCGATCGCCGCGCCCTCACCCCAGGCCGATGCCGCTCAACCGCAATAGGCGCCCACATTGACGTTCGGCGCTGGCCTCCCATACTCCTAGGGTGCGATCGGTCGGGTAGGAAGCACTGCGGGCCTTCATCGCGAGCGTGAAGCGCGCCCTAAGCTTATGTTTGAGAGTGCTTTTCTCGACTTTGTCGGGTCGTGAGCGCGCTTCCATCAATCAGACCTCGCAACACCACGGCGCGTATCCAGCTACGCGATCCGCTGTTCGCGGCCGTCGCGAAAGCGCCGTGATGCGGGTGGAGAGGTAGTGGCGGAGAGGATTCCCATGCCCCGACACTTGCGCCCCTACCGCCAGCGTCCGCGCCCGATGCGCACCCTTGCGGGCGTCGCGCTCTCGCTCGTTGCGTTGCTGGCCGCACCGATGCCCGGCCGCGCCGACACCATGTCGAGCGATCCGGCTACCGACTGCTTCAGCGAGGACAACGCGCGGCGCATCTCCGGCTGTACCGCCCTGCTCGACAGCGGCAAGGGACTCTCGGTCGGCGAGCGTGCGCTGGCACACGCGCTGCGCGCCCTCGCCTTCTCGCTGCAGGCCCGTTTCCCCGAAGCGCTGCGCGACTACGACGTGGCCATCAAGCTGCGCCCCGAGTTCGACGTCGCTCTCAACAACCGCGCCTGGGCCCTGTTCAGGACCGGGCGCTACGACGAAGGCATGGCGGATGTCGAGCGGGCGCTGAAAATCGCACCGTGGAGCGCCCACGCCTTCGATACCCGCGCGCACCTGCATCAGGTGCAGGGACGGATTCAGCAGGCGTTGTCCGACTACCTGCTCGCCATGCGCTTCGGTGGCGAAAGGCTCGTGAAGCTCTACCAGTGCGGGCTCGAGGCACAGGGGCTGTTCCACGGCGCGATGGACGGTGTCGAATCGCACGAGCTGCGTAAATCGCTGTCACAGTGTGTGCGCGATCCCGCATGCGACCCGCTTCCGCCCGACGAGGAATGCCGGCGACCGACTTCGTGATGTTTGAAGCGGCCGGACGGCCGCTTTCTACGGCGCATGCGCCGGACCGCAGGCGCGGCCTGAGACCGCCAGCGGCGGTCTGAATGGCAGAGATTTCAGAGGCAGATCCAGGCGGACGAGGCCGCTTCGTAAAGCCGGACCATCCCGCCACGCGACGGGAGCTGGCAGACGACGGCGCGCCTTAAGCCTTCACCAGCCGCACGACCACGTCGATGTGGCTGATGCGCATGCCTTCCGGCGGCTCGGGTAGGCCATCGACGCGGATGCTGCCGCTTTCGATGTCCATCAACTCGCCCGCATCCTCGATGAAAAAGTGGTTGTGGTTCGAAACGTTGGTGTCGAAGTAGGCGCGCGAGCCGTCGATCGCCAGTTCGCGCACGAGGCCGGCCCGCTTGAACTGGTGGAGCGTGTTGTAGACGGTCGCGAGCGAAACGCTCTCCCCGGCGGCCTCGACCTCTGCGTGAAGCGCCTCCGCCGAAACATGGCGATCGCCGGAGCCGAACAGAAGCTGGCCGAGCGCCAAGCGCGGGGGGGGGGGACGCAGCCCGGCGGGGCGCAAACCCCCGGGCGGTGGGGTCCCGCTCAGCGGCCCGGGGGCCGCGTGTGGCCCGTTCATCGGCTCGTTCGAATCGTTTTTCACCGCCCCTCGCGCGCCCGCCGGGTGTTGCCGAGAGCGCCAGACGCGCCAATGCGCCGCAATCCCGCACCCCTTCTTTCCACAAGGGGTGCGACGCGGCGAGGGCGCACCGTCATGGAATTACTATAGGGCTTCAATGCCTCTCCTGCAACGGCGCCACCGAACCGTCAACCGCTTGACGATCCTTCTTGACGCTGGCCGCCTTTACCTCTTGAACGTTAGCCCGATGCCCCGGCGGCGCTTTTCCTGCTGTCACGGCCGGGAAATCCGCTGGGGGCCTGCCGGGCAGGGGCAGGGGCGGGTATCAATTGCGAGGGAACCCGGCCACCAGGACCGGGCGCAAGGGGAACTGGAACGGCCTATGACTGAGAGGCGCTCGAGCTTCGAATTCGCGGATCTGCTGGAATGCGGCCACGGCCGCCTGTTCGGCCCTGGCAACGCGCAGCTTCCGCTCCCGCCGATGCTGATGTTCGACCGGATTTCGCACATTTCCGAAACGGGCGGCGCACACGGCAAGGGGCAGATCGTGGCGGAGCTCAATGTCGCCGGCAATCCGCGCCTGGATTGGTTCTTCGATTGCCACTTCGAGGGAGACCCGGTCATGCCGGGCTGCCTCGGCCTCGACGCCCTCTGGCAGCTCACCGGATTCTATCTCGGATGGCTCGGTGCCCCGGGGCGGGGCCGCGCGCTCGGCGTCGGCGAGGTGAAGTTCACCAACATGGTCCTGAAGTCGACGAAGAAGGTGGAATACGTCGTCGACATGAAGCGGGTGATCCTGCGCAAGCTGAAGCTCGCCATTGCGGACGGCGCGCTGAAGGCGGACGGCGAAGTGATTTACACCACCACCGATATGCGCGTCGGCCTGTTCGAAGCAGGCCAGCCAACGGGAGCCTAAGATCGGGGCCTAAGACCGGGAGGGGCCGGGACCTGCGCGCGAAACTCGCGTGTCCGTCCCTGCCGGAGCCTCTCCGGCGCAACAGATTGTAACCCGCGGTAATGGCGCGCCCGCGCCGCAGTCTCTATAAGACAGGGACTGAACTTCACCAAGACATCACGCCTCCGCAGGCGAGGCCCACACGTCCCGGCGCCCTCGCCCGGGACGCGGTTGAAAGGGGTAACAGGGAATGAGGCGCGTCGTCGTCACCGGCATGGGGATCGTCTCCTCGATCGGCAACACCTCGCAGGAAGTCGTCGCCTCGTTGCGCGAGGCGCGCTCCGGCATCACGCGCGCCGACAAATATGCCGAGCTCGGCTTCAAGTGCCAGGTGCACGGCGAACCGAAACTCGACTGGGCGGCCATGGTGCCGCGAAAGCCCAAGCGGTTCATGGATACCGGCGTCGGCTGGAACTGGATCGCGATGGATCAGGCGATCCGCGACGCCGGCCTCGACCCGAAGGATGTCGTCAACGAGCGCACGGGCATCGTCATGGGGGCCGGCGGCCCCTCCACCCGCGCCATCGTCGACGCCGCCGAAGTCACACTGAAATCGGGCGGACCGAAGAAGGTCGGGCC
>OEIV010000267.1_pt1 | contig 31665 bp, 25 predicted proteins | sample 1539231 | NCBI WGS metagenome assembly OEIV01 (sample SAMN03794762, study PRJEB22550) | activated sludge metagenome | feature: wastewater treatment plant; material: activated sludge; isolation source: Wastewater treatment plant of a petroleum refinery complex | place: Argentina: Buenos Aires ... | reverse complement strand
AATCTGATCGACTATTGGCTTTGATTCAGGTTTAATATCAGATTTTCCTGTTTCAAAATTTATATAAAGGGCAATAAATCCATCTTTATTAATTGCTTCAAACATTTCAGAAGCTTCAATTTCTTGTTTCATTTTTTCCATTTCGAGTATGTTAAGCTCAAATGCTTCAGCTACAATTCCGTTGCCAGCCATACGACCAACCTTAATCCAATACTCTTTATTTTCAGAATTAAAATGATAAACAGCTTCGATATCCCCAGCGGAACCATCAGTGTTCTTATAAACCATTTTGCCGCCGTTTTTAACAACAGCATTTTCATAATTCTTTATGATTTGTAAAGGACTTTTTTCTTTTTGTCCACTATCAAAATTAAAACGATAGTAAATCTGTGTTAAATTTCCTTCTTTCATTTCGGTTTTGTTTAACCCAGTTCTTATTTCGATTTCGTTATAATTTTCTGAACAAGAACCAATGTAAAAGTTTTCTAACCTTGTAAATAGCTGGTGATCTTTACATCCGTCTGCATCATCTTGAGCAAAAGAAAAAAATGTTGTAGATAAAACTATGTAAAATGACAAGAATAATTTTTTCATAATGTTCCTTTTTCTTTTATAAATATTTTGGGTATTTGATATAAGTATTTTTACAAATTATTATTTACTTGAATTATTTCTTAATGGACTCCAACGGAGCTTGCTCCGGATTATATGGATCAAGAGGCGCCAACTCTAAATCTCCATCATCATCAACAGTTACAGGCTCCAGCGGCCCTAACTCCGGATTATAAGGTTCAAGTGGTGCTAATTCAAATTCTCCATCATTCTCAACAATTACCGGCTCCAATGGCGCTAATTCAAAATAAGGTTGGTTAAAAATGATTTTTATTTCAATATTTCTAAAAAATTCGCCCCCATAGTTTTCGTCTTTACTATAGTAACTGCCTTTAGATTCAACGATGTATTTTTTATTTGAATTCTTCAACATAAACTTATCAAACAATTTATAATTAGTGATCAATAAAGGCGTACATCTTTCCGATTCAGCCAAATCCTTATCAGGCATAAAGGTGACAGCAGAAAAATCAATAAAATTTGGAGTGTTATAAGGTTTTAGTCTGCATTCGTAATCATCCCAAGAATAGGCATTTCCTTCGCCTTCAACATGACGAAGTCCTCCGGTAGGCGCTATCCATATTACATAGGATGGATTGAGCGGTTGTAACATACCAAATGGCGCCATAAAAGATTTAACTTCAATAACCAGTCTATCTAAATCATTATTGCCCGAAGCAGAAGATATATAAGTGCACGTAAATATTTCATTTCCTTTTTTGTCGATCCTATAACCCATTGCTTTCCTCTGTTTTAGAACCACTACAGGATATTTTTTTTCTAAAGAAGGTTTTGAAAAATCGGCGTTTTCATATTTTACAAGATGTGAGTTTCCTCCCATAACCGCACAATGCTCCGTTGGTCCACACTCCCTTCTTGTTTTGGGGTCTTTAATATATCTCTCGAGGCGATGTTTCATAACTTCCACTGTCATAAAACCAGAGATCTTTGTAATACCTAATTCATATTCAGGATCTTTTTTATCAGCATAAGGATGTGTTGTTGAATCATTTACAGTAATACTATAATATGCTTCTATAAAATCGGATTGAGCATATATCTGATTGACAAACAAAAAGAATAATACTAATCCTATTTGTGCAAAAATTTTCATCATAATCCTTTCAGAATTAAATTTCTCTTTAAGCCCCGATTCAAAAAAAGATAATCGTTGAACATCAAAGTTTTAAAAACTCTACTCTTCGGTTCTTTGCTTTGTTAACAGCAGAATCATTTTTAGCAATTGGTTCTGATTCGCCCTTGCCGTCAGTTTCAATTCTTGTTTCATCAATTGAAAAATCTGTTACTAAAGAATTCTTAACTGAAGCAGAGCGACGTTTTGAAAGATCAAGATTTGATTTATCATCGCCGTCGGAATCCGTATGACCCACAACTTTAATTTTTACTGTTGGATTATCTTTTAATACCTGTGCAATTTCTTTAATCGTTGCAAAAGATTCCGATTTAATTTTATCTGAGTTAACATCGAACGTAATGCCGTAAGAAATTAACTTTCCTTCAGTTAATAATTTGTTTCTCATATCTGGCAAGCCGGCAGCAATTCTAAAATTACTTATGAGTGGACTTATTTCGTCAGTTGTTTGTATTCTGAAAATATTGTAACTGTAATCAGCTCTTATTCCACGTGGCAAATCCAGCACCTTAGTCTCATTGGCGTACATTCTTACACGTTGTTTCTGCACCCAAAAAGCCACGTGATATTTCTCTCCTGTTTTAAATGCAAACGAACTCTTACCCTCATCTTTATAACCCTCATCCTTTTCAGAATAGTTGACCCATAATATCTCCTCATATGAAGTGGTTATTTTAATTCCTGCTTTACCAGGGATAGCACCACCTTCATCAGGATTGCTTAATGTACCGGATACCAAAAAAAAGTCTAGGCTCACCATATATTCTGAATCATAATTGGTTAAGGGTAAGAAGTCAAATTCAATTGTAAAATTGTCTGTAAACTTTTCATGGGCTTCGGGTATAAAAAAGCCGCCCTTAGTTAATTGAAACCAGTTACCCGGAAAATCACTTGTTGTTACAATTTCACCGCTTGCACTAGTATTCCACTGAACAGGAAAATCACCAACACTTTCTGTTGTAAAGTCATCAAAGAAAATAACTTTTTCACCTGGAATAAAATCGTACTTAGAATTTATTTTGTTGCCTTCTTGTGCAAAGATATTTGCTGGTGTTATTATTAATACCGCACACACTAACAGAAATTGAAATATGATTTTCATTTTTACATTCCTATGATTTGTTATAATTATACTTTTTAGATTCTTTTCGATATTTCATTGGTTTATTGTTTTGAGATACTGAAACAAACCCCAGTTGATTTTTTGCGCAACTTCAATAACTTCTTACTCATTGCTTTCATACTTTATATATGTTACAGGAATCTCAAACAATGATAATGCCGGTTTGTCCATATTAAATTCTGTAGCTGCCATAATCTGAATTAACTTGCCATTTTGCCAGAGTTCTGTCTTCATAATAACACCCAGATCGTGAGAAACATAAGCAATGTTTTTCCAATTGTCCTCTTTCACTTTTTGAATATTTTCATAAATATCACAAGAGTAATTTAACAGAGTAGTTTCTCCGGTTTTTTTAAAATCATGAAAATCGCTGATAAAAATATTTGTGAGTATGTGTTCCCACGATTCTTGTCTCAGAGGAACTTCTCTATAATCTTTAAATGAGGGGTCTAAAGACCAAACAAGTTTTTTATCATTTCTTAAAATTTCAATTGTGTGCGGTTCGGGAATGGAGATAGGGTTAGCACTTAATTGTGCGGTGCTGTTAATATTGTTGATGGAATCATTACTTAAATCAGTAGAAGATTCTGTGTTGGCGGTTATATCATATTCAATTGTTGAAATATACTCTGTCCGGAATTTATTACCATCACGCATAAAGTATTTTATCATATTAGTAACCGATTCGTCTGCATTTTTAAAAACATAAACAATCGCGTAATCTTGCGGCAGCACATTTAATGATAAGGCTGAAGATATTATTAACCCAATCATCAGAATTAAAATCAAACTTGCTTTCGGCATTTTTAAACTCCTATAAATTTTTAAAGACATAAAGCGAACAAACAACTTATTTAAATGCTATGTAATTGATATATAGATGTAGCCTACTCTCTTGTTAAATTAAACTCATAAGTAATTGTTGTTTCTTCCTTGGTAATTGGATCGGTTCTTTTAATAGTGTCTTTGTGTGAAAGTGTTTTATCCTGTGCATTGCCTTTAAATGGACCCCAAATTTCATTTAGTCCAATATCTACTTTGTTTGTTGTTTTTTCAGGGGGCTCTTTTTTATTATCACAAACACCTTGGGCAGAAACATCTTTTATTGTTTTTTTCTCACCCTGTGTTGATGCTGCAGTAACTCTTAAAGTATAGGTGCCATCATCAAGAAAAGCTAGATAACAACGAGCGTCATCAACTTTAATTCCTTCGCTTTCGCTTTCCATAGACAAACCCTGAATGTTTGTATAAGTTGTAATTTTTTCGTGAAATGTTCTTTGTCCTTGTTTGTTTGGTGTGCACTCATAACACCAGTTTTCTTCATCCGTTGTTGATTCTTCAGATAAGCTGATTTTTACATTTCCGGTTGAACCGTTTAGTCTAACTTTTTGAATTGTCCAATCATTTTCAGAATAATTATCTATCTTCATGGTTTTAAGATAAGTTCCATCACTGCCGTTACAATAAACAGAATACTCTTCTTTTTGATTATCCTTTGTAATGCTTACGACTTTAGCTTTTATTTCTCCTTTGAAAGGACAGATTTCAATTTTCTTTAATCCATCGACTAATTTTTTTGTTACCTCTTTTATGTTTGCTTCATTTTGCGAAAATGAATTATTGTTGTAATCACTAAACGCAGAAGCCCGAGTTATTGGAATTTTGGGTTTTGTTCGATATGGAATTATTGAAGCAGTAACTGAAAATTTATCTCCAACTAGAATTCCAATTTCAAGGTTGACAAGATAATCACAATCCAGTGCATCTTTAATGCTTTCATCAAAATTTTGTGAGCCAGATCCCAATAATTGCCTTTCCCTTTCGTGTCCAATCAAAGCGCCCAAATCAGCTTGAGTAGTTACAATAACACATGGATAAATTTGTTTTATATAGTCAGCGAATTCAGAAGCAAAAAGACCTATGGCACCCTCTACCTCTATTCCTCTTGTTCCAACTAGCGTAGGTTTAATAAAAAATTTAGATTTTTGAGCAAACGCAGAGCTAATCATTATTGTTAGTAATATCAAAGTAAATAAATATTTGTTGTTCATTTTATTTTAACCTCACATTTTGGCAACAATGCTTGAATCTTTTTTATCTCTGCATCTGAAACAGATGTTTTTGCAATTCCCAAAGTTTTTAAGTTCTTCATTGAGTTTATAGTTGGGAACAAAGTACTGATTGGATTAATATCTATAAAAAGAGAATCGAGCCCTTTTAAGGAATTGATATTCTGGGGTAATCGAGAGATTTTGTTGTTAAATACTCCAAGAGTTGAGAGCTTGGTAAATTGAGTAACTTGTTCTGGTATCTTCGTTACAAAATGATTAAAGTTTATTATATATAGATTTTCCAGTGGATAATTTGACGCCTTATTTAATATCTCCTGTAAGTTAACAGCGATAGGATATTTACCACTTGTAATTATTAGTGTTTTAACAGATTTATAGTTTTCCATTATATCTATGGTGCGTTGAACAGTTGGAATTGACATATCAATTACTAAAACACTCATCTCTTTAAAAAACTCCGGAGTAATATTTTTAGGAGACTCATCTTCCTTAAACTCTTCAATAATTTCTTCTCTTATTGGTTTGCCTAGCAAAATATCAGCGTTCTCACCAAGCTTAGCAGATTCTTGAATCTGGTTCCAAAGCTTCATTTTATATTCAATGCCTTCTTTTTCTAGTTCAAGCTTTAATGAATCGCTTTCGTTGGTTGGATTTTGATTTTTACCGGACATCATTAATTGCTTAGAGAGAATCTTGATTTCGTCATTTGCTTTTTTTGCAGCAACAGGATCGTCCCAGTCAGTTGTCTTTCTTATTTCAGACATTCTCTTTTTTATTTGGGTCGCATCCATATCCTGCGAAAACACAGATACGGCAAATAATAAAGACCATATCAATAAAAAATATTTCATACAATATCCTTTTAGATTTATTCCCCTAACACCTTTAATGCTATATCCCGTGGAATCGTATAACTATACGCACCAGCCATAATACTGATCAATGATTTAACAGCACCAAGCTGCATCAGACCAGGCGAATTCAATCCGTCTTTAGCTCCCAACATAATTTTGTTAATCTCAGTATTTAGTACCTCCAATCTATCATATTCGGGCAGCAGTGGCCCCATAGATTCCTTTGCATCTGCAATCATATTAATATTCATTGGCGACAGCTTATTGCAATAAGTTAAATAATACCCAAACATTAATTTATAAATAGATTTTTGTTGCTCCTTTGTTGGATATTCTAGCAACTGTTTTCTTAATGGCTCTAGTTGTGCTTCCAAAATAATTGTTTGAATAGAATCTTCTTTTCTAAGCTCTTCCATTTGATTGGCATACTTTTTATCAACAGCATAAATTCTATCAATTATTAGTTTTTGTTCTTTAACAAGTTCATTAAGCGTAGAATTTTTTTCTAATTCTTTTTCCATTTTAATCTGTTCTTCTGTTTTAACGGAATCACCGCTTTGCATATTTGCCATTACTTCTGTACTGTATGCTTCTGCCCAGGCTTCTTTTCCCTCCTTGCTCATTTTTTTTAGCCGTTCAATTTCTTCCATAGAAATATTTGCTTTATTCTGCATCATTTTGTCTGCAATCTTCTTTTTCTCTTCCTTGCTAAGTTTTTTGTTTTTAAGTTTTTGAATGTCTGCTTCAGATAATCCTGAATCTCTTGCTATTTTCTTTTCCATTTCAGGTCTCAAGTCATCTGCCTCTTTCTGAACTTCTTTCTTTTTCTTAGAATACACCACATCAAGCTGCACACTTATAGAGCTCAATTGACTTGTAAACAGACCTCTTTCTGCCGTATCTACTAAACAAATGGCGCCGGGTAAATTTGGTAATCTTGCATAAAAGTATGCTCCTGTCTGTGAATAAATTCGCACAGAAAGAAAACACATTGCCGCAATTAAAATCATTTTCATTTTATTTACTCTATTAGTGAATAGATATTTTTAAAGTTTTAAAAACTCAACTCTTCTGTTTAGTGCTTTGTTAACAACGGAATCATTTTTTGCTATTGGTTCGCTTTCGCCCTTGCCATCAGTCTCGATTCGAGCAGCATCAATTCCAAATTCTTTAACTAAAACATTTTTTACTGAAGCGGCTCTGCGTTTTGATAAATCTAGGTTTGATTTATCATCGCCATCTGAATCTGTGTGACCAACAATTTTAATTTTAACGTTCGGATTATCAGTAAGAACTTTTGCAATTTCTTTTATAGTTCCATAAGATTCTGATTTAACAACATCTTTGTTTACATCAAAATAAATTCCATAACTAACAAGCTTACCCTCGGTGATAAGTTTGCTTCTCATATCTGGCGCGGCATCTGTAATTCTTAGATTAGAAATGTAAGAACCGCTAGACGCTCCGCGGCTTAATCTGAAACAAAGTCTACTAAGTTTAACATCAGCATAAATATTTGTTGGCATATCAAGCACCTTAGCCTCTTGATGATAAATTCTTAATCTTCTTCCCTGCACCCAAACAATTACGTGATTTACTTTTTCAGCAATAACAGGTTTAACATCAGATTTACCAGTAATTTTTTCGTTTTCGCCAACTTTATATCCCCATGTATTCCAATTGCCCTTTTCGATTGAAATCATTATTCCGCCGTTACCGGGCTGAGGATTGTTGTCCATTTCTTTTCTTTTGGATTCGCCATAAAGCAGAAGTCCTGCTGCAATACGACCGCCTTTTGTTTTTGGTATGATATCAAACTCAATGATAAAGTTTTTTGGGAAGTTTATATCATTTAAATAAAAATAGTTGCCATCGGTGCTGTTTAAATTAAACCAGTTTCCCGGAGCAATGTTTACAGTATTTATTTCGCCCGCTGAATTTGTTGTCCACAAAGCAGGAAAATCACCAACAGCATCCTGGCTGAAGTCATCAAAGAAAATTACTTTTTCACCAGGCACGAAATCATATTGAGTTGAACTTGAAAATTTTACATCATCACCAGATTTTTCAGATGTAACCACATCTTTATTATCAGTGGAACTTTGATTCTGCTTTGTTGAATCTTCCGTTCCATCACCGGATTCTTCACCGGCATTTTCAATCCCTTTTTCAACCTCATCGTAACCCTTTTCTACGCCTTCATCTATTTTGTCATTAGCTCTTTTCTCGCCCTCACTTTTTACTTTTTGCTCGGTTTTCTTCTTAAGTTTTTCAAAGAATTGTCCTTGAGCTGTTTGGATAAATCCAATAGCAAACATTAGCACGAAAACAAATAATAGTCTTTTCATAATTCCACCTTTAGTTTTTAAATAGATGATTAAGCAATAAAATTATTTTTCTAAAGTTTAATCTGAAAACTAGCTTTATTTAAAGAAATCTAATTGCTGTTTTGATTCATTGTTTTGTTGTATTGATTCAAAAGCGAGTAAAATTGTTTGTGTGCCGTTAATTGTTTACAAGGCGGAACCAATTGTTGTAGATATTCGATGATCAAAAATTCATCAATTGCTTGGAAGATTACTTTAGCCTGAGTTGGTTTGTTGTTTGTTGATTTTCGAAATAAGATAGCGCGATGTTGTTAAGTAAATCAGTTAAGAGTCATTTTTAATAAAAACTTACATCATGATTAACATACTTTCCATTTTTATAATTAAACTTTGCACTAAAAAACCCATCTTTAAATAACCACGGAATAAAAATTTTATCACCATCCCACAGATTTAATTCTGTCAGCTTATCATTTTTAATCCACGCAAGATTTCCTTCCGGGGAATCAATTAATTCTCCAGTAAAATCATCGGAAGTAAAAAGAAAAACATACCAATCATCTTTATCATCAAATAAAGGAAAGGTTATAAAACCCTTCATCTTAACAGATTTAACTTTTAATCCGCATTCTTCTTCTATTTCTCTAATTGCACATTCTTCGGGAGATTCTCCCAATTCAAACTTTCCGCCAAGTCCGTTCCATTTGCCTTCGTGATAATCATTTTCTTTCTTTACACGATGCAACATTAATGTTGAGTTTGCTTTTTTATCGGTTACATAACAAAGTGTTGCTAGTTTCATTTAGTGTCCTAATTTTTCCTCTAAAAATTTCTACTATTGCAAATTATGCTAAAGCAATATAAGTTCTGCTCGATAATAAACCATAAAAAAATATTTAAAAGATTTTTGTTTTTCTATTTGGAGATTTACTGTACACATATAAATTAACAAGTGAAATTAATAAGATTAATCGGAGTAATTTTATAATGGAACTGAACGAATTAAACTTGCAAGCCGTTGATGATAACGAAAATCCGTTTGCTATTAATGATCTAAATATTTTTGGAATCGATTCTCTTTTTGCTGCAAAAAGAAAAAACAAAGACGAAGATGATGATTATGACGATGATGAAGAAGATAAAGACGATTATTATGATGACGATGATGAAGACGAAGATGATTTGTTTGAAGATGAACCCAAAAAGAAAGAAGACCTGGAAGATGAGTTTGACATCGACGAATTAGATGAAGAAGATCTTTTTGATGATGAAGACGAAGCTGCTTTTTAGATATTAAGATAAGGAGTGAGCATAAGATTTAAATTCTTTTCTCACTCATACTTTTCTCAATAACCCAAATAAGTATTTTTTAACAAATAATTCTTAACGTAATCTGTTACACCATCTTCCAAAGAGATTGTTGCTTGATTATATCCAGCGGATTTTATTTTGTTAAGATTAGCTTCTGTAAAGTACTGATACTTTTCAGCAAGATGCTGAGGTAAATCGATATACTCAATATTAATAGGCTTACCAACAGCATTAAATAAAGATTTTACAAGATCATTCCAGGTACGTGCTTTACCCGCCCCAACATTATAGATTCCATTTTTATCTGGATTATCTAAAAAATATAAAGTCATATCAACGGCATCTTTTATATAAACAAAATCACGCATCTGTTCGCCATCTTTATATGTTGGATTTAGAGATTTGAACAAACGCACTTTTCCTGTATCACGGACTTGCTCAAATGCTTTGTGCACAACCGAGCGCATATCAGCTTTATGATTTTCATTTGGTCCGTATACATTAAAATATTTTATTCCAACAACTCTATCTAAAATACTATTACGTTTTGCCCAAAGATCAAAAAGCTGTTTAGAGTATCCATACATATTTAAAGGACGTAAGGTTTCAAGTTTAGATTCATCATCAGCAAAACCTAATAATCCATCTCCATATGTGGCCGCGGAAGAAGCATAAATAAATCTTATGTTTTTTTCCACACAATACTTTGCAAGTTCTTTTGTGTAATGATAATTATTATCCATTAAGTGATCGGCGTCTTTTTCTGTTGTAGATGAATTTGCACCCATATGGATTATAGCGTCTACGCGATATGGAATAACATCATCAAGAACCTGTTCAATAAACTCTAGCTTGTTTACAAAATCTTCAAATTTAAGTCCAATAAGATTTTTCCACTTTTCGTCTTTACCAAGCTCATCAACAATTATAATGTTGGTTTTACCCAGTTGATTTAGTTTCCACACAATTGCGCTGCCTATAAATCCGGCTCCGCCTGTTACAACTATCATAAAAAAATCCTTTGCATTTTAGATAAGGTAATTTAGCCATATTTAACCGAGTTTTAAAGATTTACAAACATATGTCATTAGACCAATGAACATCACATTGACAAAGAGGTTATAATTTATATATTTACACCAGATTTTATTAGTTCTTTTATAAATATAATTCTTATCAAGAACGGCAGAGGGAACAGGCCCGCTGATGCCGTAGCAGCCGGTTTCGATTTATCGAAATGTCGGGTGCTAAATCCTGCCTTCGCGATTTTTATCGGGAGGGAAAGATGAGATGAAGATTGAGTTACTATACCTCTTCATTTCATTGATAGAGGTTTTTTAATTTTAAAGAAGGAAATATGAAAACAACACTTGAAAATTTCAAAAAGTTATTAACTAAAAGAATCCTCGTAATTGATGGCGCGATGGGAACGATGATTCAACGCCACAAATTAACTGAAAAAGATTTTCGTGGTGAAAGATTTAAAGATTACCCGCACGATCTTAAAGGAAACAATGATCTTCTATCTATAACACAACCTGAAGTTATAAAAGGGATACACAGGGAATATTTTGCTGCCGGTGCCGATATTGTTGAAACGAACACATTCAATGCAAATATAATTTCTCAAGCCGATTATCATTTGCAGGATCTTGCTTATGAAATAAATTTTGAATCGGCTAAAATCGCCAAAGAAGTTGCAGATGAGTTCAATAAAAAATTTCCGGATAAACCAAGATTTGTCGCTGGTGCTTTAGGACCAACCAATAAAACACTTTCACTTTCCCCCAATGTAAATGATCCCGGGTTTCGCGCTGTAACTTTTGATGAAGTTGCCGATGCATACTATGATGCCGCTCGAGGTTTGATTGATGGCGGTGCTGATATAGTTTTAATCGAAACAATATTTGATACGCTTAACGCAAAAGCCGCAATCTTTGGAGTTGAAAAACTACTTACAGAAAGATCACTTGATATTCCGGTGATGATTTCCGGAACCATTGTGGATCAAAGTGGAAGAACATTATCCGGCCAAACTACAGAAGCATTTTTAACTTCGGTTTCTCACGCAAAAAATCTTGTTAGTGTGGGATTGAATTGTGCACTTGGCGCAAAACAAATGAGGCCATTTGTTGAAGATCTTTCAACTGTATCTGATAAATTTTTATCTGTTTATCCAAATGCCGGTTTACCAAACGAGATGGGCGGGTATGATGAAACTCCTCAAACAATGGCAACGGTGCTAGAAGATTTTCTTGCAAGTGGTTTTGTAAATGTAGTTGGCGGTTGCTGCGGAACTACGCCAATACATATTAAAGAAATCGCAGAGATTGTAAAGAAACACAAACCAAGAATTCCAAAAGTTCAAGAATCCTATTTGCGATTAAGCGGACTTGAACCTGTTGTATATCGTCCCGATTCTAATTTTATGAATATTGGTGAACGAACGAACGTTACGGGCTCAAAAAAGTTTGCACGCCTTATCAAAGAAAATAAATATGATGAAGCACTTACTGTTGCACGTGATCAGGTTGAAGGCGGTGCACAAGTTTTAGATATTAATATGGACGAGGGAATGCTTGATTCCGAAGTTGTGATGACTAAGTTTATAAATCTTCTTGAAGCAGAACCCGACATAGCTAAGCTTCCGATTATGATTGATTCTTCCAAATGGAGTGTAATTGAAGCTGGATTAAAATGTTTGCAGGGAAAAGGAATTGTAAATTCAATTTCGCTAAAAGAAGGTGAGGAACTATTTAAAGAGCACGCCAGAAAAGTTTTAAGGTACGGTGCCGCTGTTATTGTTATGGCATTTGATGAAAAAGGACAAGCGGATACATTTAAAAGAAGAATAGAGATTTGTTCTCGTGCTTATAAAATATTGACCGAAGAAATAGGGTTTCAACCTCAGGATATAATCTTTGATCCAAACATACTTGCGATAGCTACCGGGATTGAAGAACACAATAATTACGCTGTTGATTATCTTGAAGCAACCAGATGGATAAAACAAAACCTGCCGCTAGCAAAAATTAGTGGTGGTGTTAGCAATCTTTCATTTTCATTTCGTGGCAATGATACTGTGCGAGAGGCGATGCATTCTGCCTTTCTGTTTCACGCAATAAAAGCCGGAATGGATATGGGGATTGTTAATGCTGGACAGCTTGAAGTTTATGAAGAGATTCCAAAAGAACTTTTAGAAAAAGTTGAGGATGTAGTTTTAAATCGTAGACCAGATGCAACCGAAAGATTAATAGAGTTTGCAGAAACAATCAAAAAGAAAGATAAAGCAGAAGAAAAAATTGAGGATTGGCGAAACAATCCCGTTGAAGAGAGATTAAAACACGCTCTTGTTAGAGGCATTGTTGATTTTATAGATATTGACATTGAAGAGGCAAGACAAAAATATTCACAGCCAATTGAAGTTATTGAAGGTCCGTTAATGGCTGGAATGAATGTGGTTGGTGATTTGTTTGGTGCAGGAAAAATGTTTCTTCCTCAGGTTGTAAAGAGCGCGAGAGTGATGAAGAAAGCAGTGGCGATACTAATTCCATACATCGAAGCAGAAAAAGAAAGAAACAAAAGTACACGCGAACAAGGAAAAGTTTTAATGGCCACAGTTAAGGGCGATGTTCATGATATTGGAAAAAACATTGTTGGAGTAGTACTTGGATGTAATAACTATAATGTTATTGATCTGGGGGTAATGGTTCACACGGATAAAATTCTTCAAGCAGCAATTGATGAGAAAGTCGATGTTATTGGTTTAAGCGGACTCATCACTCCATCGCTCGATGAAATGGTTCATGTTGCAAAAGAAATGGAACGACGTGGTATGAAATTGCCATTACTTATTGGCGGGGCAACAACCTCAAGAATTCACACTGCTGTTAAAGTAGATCCAAACTATAGCGGAGCAGTAATTCATGTTCTTGATGCCTCCCGCAGTGTCCCTGTTGTATCAAATCTACTGAATGAAAATAAAGCAGAGAAAGAAAAGTACGTTCAATCGATAAAAGACGAGTATGCAAAACTTCGTCAAGATTATTCAAAAAGAAAATCGGACAAGAATTTAATTTCTATAGAAAAAGCCAGAGAGAATAAACTTAAAATTGATTGGAAAAAAACAGAAATAATAAGACCCAACAAGCTTGGTGTTACCGTTTTAAAGGATTTTAATCTTCAATCTTTAAGAAATTATGTTGATTGGACTCCGTTTTTTATGACTTGGGAACTGAAAGGAAAATATCCATCAATCTTTGACGATAAGAATGTTGGACCTGAAGCTAAAAAACTTTTTGATGATGCAAATAAACTTCTTGATAAAATCATTTCTGAAAAATTACTTGTTGCTAACGGTGTGATTGGATTGTTCCCCGCAAACTCTGTTGGATATGATGATATCGAGGTTTACACCGATGAGACACGACAAGGTGTAAAAAGAGTTTTACATACCTTAAGACAACAGTTACAAAAATCAGAAGGTGAACCGAATATTGCGTTAGCAGATTTTATAGCGCCAAAAGAAAGCGAGGTTGAAGATTATATAGGTATGTTTGCTGTAACTGCCGGAGTTGGAATAGAAAAAATTGTTGCGCAATTTGAAAAAGACCACGATGACTATAACAGCATAATGATTAAAGCAATAGCTGATAGATTAGCAGAAGCTTTTGCAGAGCATCTTCACAAACTTGTTAGAATAGAATATTGGGGGTATGCGCCAGATGAAAATTTTACGAACGAAGACCTTGTTAAGGAAAAATATGTTGGAATTCGTCCTGCTCCGGGTTATCCAGCCCAACCAGATCATACAGAAAAACCAATCATCTTTTCTTTGCTTGATGTTGAGAAGAATGCTGGAATTAAGCTAACCGAAAGTATGGCAATGTATCCAGCTGCAAGCGTAAGTGGATTGTATTTTTCTCATCCGGAATCAAAATATTTTTCTGTGGGAAAAATAGAAAAAGACCAGGTGCTTGACTATCATAAACGCAAAGGAATGAGCGTTGAAGAAATTGAGAAGTGGTTAAGCCCTATTTTAAATTATTAATTCTGTTTTTATCTATATTTCAGTTAATCTGAATCAGGGACCACGCATGTGATCTCAGATTCAACAGAATAAAGCCTTTATAGTTGTGTTGTTTCACTAAATTAATTAACCTATCTTGTATCTGCCTGATTAAAATTTTGAAGTCATACCACAAAAGTCGTTCTATTTTTAATCCACAGGAAAAGAGCCGCATAAGCAATATGCCCTCTCGTTATTAACATTTTTTTATAATTATCAGGAGTTACTATGAATATCTTCGTTGGCAATTTGTCAAACGATGTTCAGGAAGAAGATTTAATGAATCTTTTTTCAGAGTTCGGACAGGTTAAAGAAGTTAAAATTATTCGCGATATGTTTTCGCAGCAAACTAAAGGATTTGGATTTGTGGAAATGCCAGGACTTGCAGATGCGCAAAAAGCGATTAACGGTTTAAATACTAAAGAAGTTAAGGGAAAGAAACTTGTAGTAAACGAAGCTCGCCCAAAAACAGACAGCAGAAAACGCTTTAATGGCGGTGGCGGAAGATCATCTGGCGGTAGCGGTGGTGGTCAGAACAGCAGACGCAGATATTAATTTCATTACAGGGCCGGTTTAAGTTTTGCTTTTAAACCGGCAACTGTAGATTGTTTTCTTAGTGTTGATGACCACGACAAACATTTTCATCTGAGATAACCAGATCTCCTTTAATATACTTTAGTACGGCATTTTCTGCAATTTCTTCGTTTGTAAGAATTGGCATGATATTGTGTGCCTTCAAATCTTCGATCAATCTCCATCCGCCATGATTGAAAATTATTGATCCACAATCTTTTAATCCCTCAACTAAGTTTTGATGACCGTGTCCTTGACCCTCACCATGTTTACGATGATGTTCTTCTGTATGATCTTGATTTTGGCTGTGATGGGTATATGAGTTTTCTCTAATTTCTTTACTTATAATTTTAGATCCATCTGTTTCATATATAAGAAAAGCCTTACATCTGCCAACATGACCAGCAACTAATATATTATCATTTGTTGCAACAGCAATTCTTCCTGAAAAACGGGAATTTACTTCATTTAACATTTTTTTACTCCTTTGTAGATGATAAACAGTTTTTACATTTATTTTTTCGAAAACCAAATTCAGATCTGCTTCCGCAATTACTGCAGATATGTTTTGATTTTTCTTTAATCGATTGTGGTAAGTTATCAGAAATGCGGATTGCTTTTCCATTAATAATTGCATCAGCAATTTTTTGATGCGCCCGGACAATTATTCTTCCAAAGGTTGCGCGTGAAACAAGCATTTTTGCAGCAGCATCCTCCTGAAACAGATCATTCAAATCGGCAAGTCTTATTGCCTCTAGTTCATCGTGTGCTAATTCTATTTCATCAAGATCAGATAACGAAATACCGCGGGGTTTAAAGTAGTAAGAGGAGGGATTACAACCTATCTTTCTTTTTTTTAGGGGTCTAGCCATTTTCTTTGTAAATTAATTATGAGCATATGCTCATAACAAACATAAGCTCTTAATAATAAACTAGCAAGCCTTAAATCTAAAAACCTAGTCTTTTTTATTTGGCGAGGATTCTATATCACTTAAATGCATATCCAGAGCATCTACAGATATAGCAATTTCTCTAAGCGAAAGAATTAAAGAAATCAAAAGCACAATTAAGCTTAAGCCAAAAGTATATTTGCCCAACTCAGTCTGTCCGGAAAACAGCAGAAACATACATAAAACACAAAGAAACAAACTAGCAATACCCACCCCTTGCATATGTTTTATAAGATGAACACGCTTGCGCATATTTTCTATCTGTCCCAATAGAACATGGTTTGGATTTTCTTTGTAATTCTGATGCAACGACCGGATAAGTGTGGCAAGTGTTAGAAACCTGTTTGTATAGGCCAGCAACAATAGCGAAATTGCAGGAAATAAAAGAGCAGGAGTAGTTACATCTATATTCATAAAATCAACCTGAATAAAAATTATTATACAAAGTTATACATTATTTTGTATACATATAATTGATATCATATAATAATTGTTAAGAATATTGAGTAAATAAACCTTTTAAAAAATTGAAAACACACATAAATTGATTCCAAACCACAATTGATGAATTAATTTGGTTATCGGTACCATAAATCGTAATTTTGGCCCTCCGGTAATAGGCCGGAATTTTTTTACTATTATTTTTAGAGGTTCTAGTGAGTACTAAGTTATTTGTGGGTTCTCTCCCATGGTCGGTTGACGACGAAGCATTAAGAGAAGCATTTGAAGGACACGGAAGTGTTGTTTCAGCAAAAGTAGTTAAAGACCGCGATACCGGCAGATCCAGAGGATTCGGTTTCGTTGAGATGGAGAACTCCTCCGAAGCAAATACTGCTATGAAAGCATTAAATGATTCGGAATTAAAAGGAAGAAATATCGTAGTTAATGAAGCAAAATCACGCAGCTAATAACACGTTCTGATTTGACTTACTTGAGGCGTCCGATGGACGCCTTTTTTATTATATAAAACTCTAAATCGTTTTTCCTTTTTTTAATTTTGAACCAGCAAAAACACCAAGCGCCCCAATTATAGGATTTAATATTAACATATATGCTGGTTGTTTTGCATTCAGCATGGCCTCCATATTGGAAACATCATTTTTTCTCATCTCATAAACATAGTCAGCGGATTCTCCTAAAACGGGGATTGCCATTGCAATTCCAAAGATTAAAACTAATGCAGCCAGTACTAAAACGGCTTTATTGTTCTTTGAAATTAAAACACAAAGATATCCCCCAAGTACAGCAGCCGCTAATCCGAAAATAAAACTGATAATAATCCAAACAATTGAAACCTCATAAGTGCCGGGTTCAAAAGAACCATCAGCTCCAAGAATAAGATAAAGAACAGTAAAAGAAATGAATACAAAAGCAAACATTGCCACATACCCCAGAACTACACCAAGTATGTTACGAACCATTATTGCCTCCTAATGTTAATTTTTAGATTGGGTCTTTTTTTTCAAGTTTATTGACGAAACTAATTTTTTATTTAACAAGAGGCAACAGTTTAGTTGGCTAAATTATATGGCGTATCAAATGATGAATTTTATGAAATTTTAGAAGGGGGTAGAAATAAGAGACGCAAAGTTTCTTGCGTCTCTCTAGTAAATTAGTATTTATTTAAAGACATTATTTTTAACTAATTCTATAGAATTATATGGCGCTGGATTACCACCAAGATATTTATGGAACCACTCTAGATGTGAATTATAGTATAGCGGCATCGACTTTACATTATTTGGCCAATGTCCATCGTTTTTAAATATTATTAATCGACTGTCGATTCCCAGAGATTGCAGAGTGGTAAAGTACTGCAGACTTTGTGTGTAAGGAACGCGGTAATCCTTTTCACCAACAATTATTAATGTTGGAGTTGAAAAATTCTTAGCATAGTTGGATGGTGAATATTTGGTATATAATTCGGAATTCCATGGCTGTCCGCCAAAATCCCAACTTGCAAACCACAATTCTTCTGTTGCACCCCACATAGATTCAAGATCATATACACCCATCATAGAAGCTAAACATTTAAACTTTTTAGTTTGTCCCTGTAACCAATTCATCATATATCCGCCGTAAGACCAGCCCATCGCACCCATTCTGTTTTCATCAACATAAGGCAGTTTTTCCAAGGCTTCTGTTACTTTCATTACATCTTCATAAACTTTTCCACCCCAATCTTTTGAGATTGCCTCTGTGTATTTACTTCCATATCCAGTTGAGCCATGAGGATTGAAAAATGCAACAACATAACCGGAACCAGGATAAACCTGCCAATCACCGCGGAAAGAATCCATCCACTGCATTTGTGGTCCTCCGTGAACATTAATAACTAGCGGATATTTTTTATACTCTTCAAACCCATGCGGTTTAACTACAAAAACATGTACAGGAACACCATCAGCACCATCAACCCACATCTGCTCTGCCGGACGAATATCAACCTCATCCATCAGCTTTTTGTTAAAAAAAGTAATCTGAGAATAAATACTTGCATTTACATCGTATGAATATAATTCCGGAAGCTTATCAACGGATGTAAACGTTAAATATAAATTCTTTTCATCTTTATTTATTTGGTAACCGCGTACCGATTTATCATCAGTAACCTTAGTTATGTTTTTAGATTGAACATCAATTTTATAAACAGGACTATAGCCTCGATTATCAGCAAGAAAATAAATTGATTTAGAATCTGATGACCAAGAAAGATTATCTGTTGTGTAATCAAAACTTTCAGATAAAACCTCGGCTTGCAAAGTTTGTGTATTGTAAACAGCTATTCTAAATCTATCCGCTTCAAATCCTGGAATAGAATGAGTTTTGTATGCAATATAATTTCCATCGGGTGAAAAGACGGGTGAGCCATCCCACGCATCATTTGCAAGTGTAATATTAACCGCCTCTTTACCACCAATTGGCATCAAGTAAATATCTGTGTTCGTGGAATTTGCAATATTTTTTTCGGGGGAAGAAACATAAGCCAATACTCTACTATCCGGTGAGAATGCAAATTTTGGTCCGCCGCCAAGCATATAGGCTCCTGCCAAAACATCGCTGCTGGTAATGGTTTGATATTTTTTTTCTTTGGTATCAAACAAAACCAGATAAGATTCTTTCTCACCTTTATAATCAGTCCAATGTCTGAATAGAAGCTCATCTGCAATGTAAGCCTGTACAGGACCATTTGATGATGATTCATCTAATCTTTTGTTGCAATCATTATCGGTGCCGCATTCTGGAAAAAGTTCGGCTGTAAAAGCAATATATCTACCATCGTTGGACAATATGGGATCAGAAACACCAGCATAAAAATCGGTTACTTGTACAGGTTCATTCGTTTCAAAAGAATATTTATAAACCTGTCCCTTGTTTATTAAATAAAGATCGTCACTTGAAGACCAGAAAGGGGAATAAGCTCCCGGTACTTTATCTGAAACATTAATTAACGATGAACCATTTTTGTTCATCACATAAACGGTGGTTATAGATTTTCCTTTTGGCAAATCAGACTCCGAAACTGTAAATGCAATTTTTTCTCCGGAGTTGGAAAGCACTGGTACGCTGACATTATTAACTTTATATAAATCTTCAATTGTAAAAGCACGCTTCTGTGCAATAACGCTGACAGAAATTACAATTAATAAAAAAACGGAAAAGTATTTTTTCACAAACATATTTTCTCCTTTATGACTGTTGGATAACTTCAATAAAATTTTTACACATAAAAATTACAACATCATTATTTTAAAACAACCATCTTTCTTGTTTCAGAATAATTTTCGGCATTTAGTTTATACAAATAAACCCCACTGGATAAAAACGAAGCATCAAAATTGATTTCATGTTTGCCGGCGGATTTGTATTCATCAACCAGCGTTACTATTTCTTTTCCGGTTATATCATATACTTTTATAGTTTGATGACCGCCAATAGGAGCCTGCCAACTTATTTTTGTAGTTGGGTTAAATGGATTGGGATAATTCTGTGTTAGCGAAAACTCATTAACACTCCGCGCCAGATCATTATCAACATCTGTTAAAAGATTAAGATCAATTTTATACATTGATCTTCCATAAGTTCCAGCAACAAGAAAATTTTCAACCGGATGAATTTTTATATCTCCAATTGGAAGAATCGGCAATTCCTCTCCAAGCACTTCCCAGCTTTGACCGGTATCAAAACTAACATACATTCCAACATCACTTCCAAGGTAAAGTCTGTTTGAAAAATTATTATCAACTGCAAAAGCATTAACTGGTGCATCTGGAAGGTTGCCGCTAATATCAACCCAATTTGCACCCTTGTTTGTGCTTCTGTAAACGTGCGGTTGCGGATCGCGCCACTTTAAACCGCTGAATGTAACGTAAACAATATTCTCATCACTCGGATCAACTACAACACGCGTAACCCATCTTTCCGGTAAACCAGCCGAAACATCATTCCAGTTTGCGCCATTGTTTGATGAAACCCAAACGTGTGCGTCATCTGTTCCAACATAAATTACATTTGAATTTGTTGGTGCGGCAGCAATTGTTGTAATTGTTCCAAGTCTTCTTCCGGTAACCCAATCAGTTAATTGCGGACTAATCTTGGCCCAGCTTACAGCATTGTTAGTTGTTCTGTATAGCGAGTGTGTTCCGTAATACAAAATGTTTGAACTGTTTGGATCCATTACAACAGGAGTTGACCAATTAGTTGGTTCACTTCCGTTTATTCCATTTGTTCCATCGCTCCATCCAAAACCACCGTCTGTTGATTTTACAAGACCACCATTTTGTGATTCTGCATAAATTATATTTGAGTTGTTATAATCAACAACAACATAAAAACCATCACCACCCCAAATATTTTCCCAGTTATCAACACTTCCATCAGGAGTTCTATTTGTTCCATTGTCTTGTGTTCCGCCATAAAGTTTTTCCGGATTGTTATAATCCAATCCGATTTCGTAAAACTGAGTTGCCGGGATATTCTTTGGTTGGGAAAAAGTTTGTCCGCCGTTTGTAGAAATATTTATTCCTCCATCGTTTCCATTTATAATATAATTAGGATCAAGAGGATTAAAAGCCATTGCATGATGATCAACATGAAGCTCTGGTGGTCCGCCATAACCATAAATGATTGGCCACGTATTACCGCCGTCTGTTGATCGCATAAATGCAACGTCCATTACATAAACAAGATTTGGGTTTGTTGGATGAACCCTAACTTGTCCAAAGTACCAACTGAAACCTGCCGTCCCGCTGCTTAATTCATTATCAGTATCAACATCGGACCAGCTAACTCCAAAATCATTAGATCGATACAGACTAATAATATTTGCACCATCTGTAAAAAGTGCATAAACAATATTCGGATCGTTTTGATAATTTGCCAAACCAATTCTTCCAACATTTGTGGTGTTTGAATTAGGTAAGGGAGCCGCAGTTATTTTATTCCAGTTGTTACCGCCATCCGTAGTTTTATAAATTCCGCTGGAAGGCCCGAATAAGTGAGATGCATTTGGTCTTCTAACTCTTTCCCAAGTTGCAGCCATTAATCTATCAGGGTTGTTTGGATCGAGGATGATATCTACAGCGCCTGTTGTATCAGAAACAAACAAAGAATGATTCCATGTTAATCCTGCGTCTGTGGATTTATAAATTCCTCTTTCAGGATTGGGTACAAAGTAAGATCCTACAGAAGCAAGATAAAGGATATTTGAGTTTTGCGGATTTATTACAATTCTTCCAATTGATGTTGTTCCTTCAAGCCCGAGATAAATCCAGGTTGTTCCAGCGTCTGTAGATTTGAAAACTCCTCCGCCAGGAAAGTTATTATGTCCGCCATTTGCTTCTCCTGTTCCAACATAGAGAATGTTTGTATTGTTAGGATCGATTGCAATATCACCAATTGTTAAAACTGCCTGATCATCAAAGATTGGCTGCCATGAATTTCCGCCGTCAAATGATTTAAATATTCCACCGGTAGAAAATCCCGCATAAATTATACTTGGATTATTCGGATCGAATTCAAGATCAACAACTCTTCCACCAATATTTGTTGGACCGGCAAATTCCCACTGTACAGCACCGACACCTTTGATTAATCGTTTAGCAATGCTTTCATTTTTAAGTTGTTGTGCTTGTTCAAGGGCACGAACGTAGACATCAGAATCAGCGTTATAGTATGGATAAGTTTTTTTAATGTAAGCCCATTCGTTAGGCCGGAGGTCCGGACCAGGTTCATTACCAATTGATAGAACAAATTCCATATTGTTGGTGATTGGTTCGTTATACAGATAAGTGAAAATCGTAAAGCCCACTGCCTTACTTATAAGTAAAACAAGTAATACCTTTTTCATATTCCATCCGAATAAAATAATTGATAAAAGATTATGACGTTATTTTACAAATGTTTTACTTTATGATAAAGCTATTTAACTAGAATTGAATGTCTTAACAGTTTTATTCTTTATTTTGATTCCTGATTTATTGTTGCAGTAATAAGAAGTCACTTCAATTCTAATAATGAGCCGCAATAAGCAAAATAGAAGCATCCATAAAAAGGTTACTCATAAAAATCACTAATCTTCCCTGGCAGCTTACTTTATATGTCAAAATAAAAAGACCCAATGTCACTATTTTCAGAAAACAGAGACTAATGATTAAATTAAACTAGAAATAAAAACAGGGAAGACCCAATGCAAATCTTAAACCGTATATTTTTTCTATTATTCATTTTGTTCGGAACAAATAATTTGCTTCCGCAAGATTCAACCACGTATTCTTGGCGTTACTACAATACTGGCAACACCGGCATTCAAGGTGATTATGTAGAAGCAATCTGGATTGATGATGATGGTGACCCTTACATCGCAGGCTACACTCCTGGCTGGGAAGAAGGCGGATTTGCAAAATATATTCAATCAGAAAACAGATGGGTAAATTATTCAAATATTGATTACCCAGTAATAGGAGATATAAATGATGTTGGTTCATCACGAATTAGTGATATTGAAGAAGATGCTGATGGAATTTTATGGATGGCAACCTGGCGCGGAATTTTAAAGTTTAATCCTGCTGTTGGAGGAAGCTCTCTCGAATTTTTTGGTGCAAACAATTCACTACATCCAGGCGGAAGAACATCAGACATTGCAATTGCTCCTGATGGATCTATCTGGGCATCTGTTATCTCGGTAGTGTGGGGCAGCGGCGGACTTGTTAATTATAATCCAACAACTAATCAATGGCGTTATTGGTATTATGGATCTAATGCAAACAATTGGCCAAGTTTAATTGGATACTGTGAACACGTAAGCGTACAAGAAAAATCTTCCGGGGGCTATATTGTTTGGGTTGATGGCGAAGGTTGGAACACAATGATTACTTTTGATAGTGACACACAGTTGTTTACGCTTCTTCCACAGAACGGAAACCCAGGAGAAGTTGCTTCATTAACTGGTAAATGCAGTATAGATGATAATAACAACTTATGGGCAATAAGACTTGGATCAACTCCCGGTACATATTCGCTTGACTATATTACTTCGACAGGCAACTGGATAACACCAACACAACCACCAATTGCATCTTCTATAGATATCCCACAGTTTAAAGCTTATGGTAACTTAAACGCACTTCTTATAGACGGCAATAGTAATATCTTAAAATATAATGGTTCTTCGTGGCAAAATCTTGGGCCAATAGTCGTTAGTGGTTTATCAAATTCTCTGGATATCGATGTTAGTGGAAACATCTGGATTTCTGGTACGGGTGGTGCTGCTAAGAGAAGTGTACAAACAGGACAATGGCAAAGATATAGAGTAACAAATTCTTCTCAGATTGATTACTGGGTTAACGATATGAGTATTGATGATCAAGGAAATGTTTGGATGACAGGTAATGCTGGTCCTGGTTATGGAGGATTCCAAAAATTTGATGGAATTAGATGGACTGGCTACAACGAATATACTTATGGATTGGGTTACCCCTTTCCTTTTCCAACTGATAATGCAGAAGTAGTTTACCATAGACCATCAAATGGAGAGATGATTGTAAATCCGATGTTTAACTTTTTGCATTCGTGGAATGGAAGTAATTATAACTCGCTTAATTATCCCTTAGATAGATCTAAAGATGTTGTGGAAGATTCACAAAACAGATTATGGAGTTTAGGTGAGTATTATAATTTATCTTACTATAATGATAGTAACAATAATTGGACTACCGTACCCTTTATTGCCTGGGGCAATAACTTAAGTATTGATCCAACAAGACCGGGAACAATTTGGGCTTGTTCAAGTCATGAAGTTTTAAGAACAGATGGCTCATATAATTTTTCAAAAGTAGTTGATGATTTTGCTGAACTTGATCCACAAAGTGATGTTTTAAATACTGTTGTTAGTTTACCAGATGGATTTGCATGGGTTGGTACTAATCAGGGACTTGCAAAAGTAAACGCTAGCAACGGTACATATCAATTTTATTCTCCTTCAAACTCGCAGATTCCAGGTGAAAGTATTTCTCCGCTTGCAGTAACTCCGGATGGAAGATTATGGTTTGCAAATTTTGGCAGTACAACAACTTCAACATATGGTTTGTGCTGGTTTGATGGTACAAACTTTGGAATTATTCCTCAGCAGCAAATTGGTGGATTGCCGCATGCACAAATATATGATCTTGAAGTAAAACATATTCAGAATGGATATGAGTTATGGATAAGTTGCGCAAGCAGAGGTATTGCTGTTCTTACTGTTACAGGAACGGTTGTTCCAGTTGAATTAACATCATTTTTTACTAGTACAAATGATAATGATGTAAACCTAAGTTGGGCAACTTCTACTGAAACTAATAATTCCGGGTTCCAAATCGAAAGACTAGAAATGAAAAACGAAAGAAGTGAAGATTGGGAAAGCATAGGATTTGTAAATGGAAATGGAACCACTACAGAAACACAATCTTATTCTTTTACAGATAATAATCTAAACTCAGGAAAATATTTATACAGATTAAAACAAATTGATTTTAATGGAACCTTCGAATACTCAAATGAGGTTGAAGCGATAATTAATGTTCCTGATAAATTTGAACTATCACAAAACTATCCCAATCCATTTAATCCAAGGACAAAGATTAAATATCAGATTGCGGAAAGTAATCCCGTTAGCTTAAGAATATATGATGTTTTAGGCAATGAAGTTGCTTCACTCATAAACGATGTACAACCAGCAGGAAACTATGAACTAACATTTGATGCATCATTGTTATCAAGTGGTGTATACTTATACAAATTACAAGCTGGATCATTTGCCGAAACAAAAAAGATGGTAGTGCTTAAATAATCTTTTAACGCAGATTCAACTATAAGTTACCCAATCCTATTCATAGATACGAGGTAAGCCTCGTATCTATGCTTAATTCTTTCGCTTAAAAAAACGATTTATATATAAAATCGCTCTCTTATTTTGGCAACTGCAAATAAAACAAATTTGCCTGTTCAGATACACTGGGTGAAAGCTTGGAGGAGTTCCTCTCCTTTTGCAATCATTCGATTCCAGCGTTTTAATTTCTTTTAAAATAAGAGCCCCCAATGAATCCAGACTACATTGGGGGCGTAGATTATTATTTATAATTCTAAAATCAGCCTATAAAAACAGACCAGATGATATAGACAACGATTCCCAAAATGCTAAGACCAAGAGCACCAATTAAACCATAAAAGGGCAGATCACTTAAAAATTTATTTTTATTTTCATTTTGCATATAGCAATACCTTTCAAAATTAAAATTGTGTTTAAGAAAACATAATAAATGTAGAAAGAAAAGATTGAGGAGCGGGAAAAAAAGCCATGGTAAAAAAAGGTACTTCCCTAAAATTAAAAAAAAACCCCGCCGTTATAAATTTTTTTCGCATCTGTTAAGTCGGGAATGGAGGTAATATCAGTTTTGTCATAAATACTATTGACAGGCGAATGATTTAATTCCGGGTTTTGCCTTTCTAAATTTTGCTGATATGGATTACTTATTACATTTAAAACAAAAAGACTTCTGCAAAAGCTTACTTCAGGAAATTTCTGATTTGATAGATCTTCGTTTTGCTGATTTGGTATTATTTGGAGTAATAAAACCAGAATAGCAACAAATGGACTTATAACTTTTAATCGTATTAAATTATTCAGTGTAATCTTTATTGTCTGTTTCTCTAGTTTAAATATAGTGATTTTCCTTCACCCCGAAAGTCAGTCTAAAACACTCGGAAACCACACATAAGCGTTACTTCGGCATTATCATCCATTTTAAAGTTTCAATTTCCTTTAAAATAATAATCCCCGATGCGGGGTAAAACATCGGGGTAGCACTGGTTAAAGGCTTGGGGGAAAACCTTACCCCAGCGCAATTAAATATCTAATACAAAGCTAATAATAACCAAAAGAAAAAAACAACTATCGAACCCCTTTTCTATTTGAGAAAAAATGAGCCGGGAAAAATAAAAAAACTATTATTGAACCTGGTAAACCTGCTTCATCAGATTTGTTAAATTAATTCTTGCATCATCACTAAGTGTATTATTAATTATTCCGGTTTCATAGATCACGCCATCAAAATTAACCGTGTTGTTTTTAATTATTCCCCGGCCTATCACCAATCCATCAATCTCGCCAGTTCCAATCACACCGCTGTATGCTAATTCTCCGTTTGTAAAAACCCGAGAGTTTTTGGCATTAAACTCTATGTAAAGAATATTTAAACCGGACTTAATGCCTTTTATATAAACTTCTCCAGCCGTTCTTATTACTAACTCATTTATTCCATCTTTGTTCTTTTCAATACTAACCGTATGTTTTTTATTGCCTTTGCTGTCTATTAACACCTTATTATTCTTGGTTTCATTCTCTTTAAATACAACCAATAAACTCATCGGGTGCTGTGCAGTAATATCCGCATTATTGCTGTAATCGTTGGATCCATCATACTTGACCCCAAAGATATTATCCTCTGTAACTTTCTTTGGTCGTTTGTCAAAACCCTCTGTAGTAAAATCATCTCCATTTAATTCATACTGCTTAGCAACGTATCCTTCGGATTCTTTAATACCCCATTGAGCAGATGTCCAGAACTTAATTTCTCCATACCACTTATCTTTTAATGCTAGCTGGATAAAGCTATTTAATAAATTTTTGTTTAAAACCTTACCCTCATCAACATTTACGCGCTTTACATACTGATTAGTTTCGCTTAATATTTTACCATCACCATTATGCGATGTTAAGTTTTGACCGTTCAAGCTGTTATTTAATGTTAATGATAGTAGCAGAAAGAAGAATATATTTATACTTAATAATTTCATTTTGAAGTCCGTTTAATTTTTTAATAATAATTTGCTCACAAATATATTTTATGTGTTTTTAATATCGCTTACCATTCATCACAAATTTTGTTTAAGTTTTAAGCCTCGGAATATTTTTTATACATCTTGGTGCTATTGAAATTTCTTTTCTGTGGTAATAATATTTTTTCAGAATAGTTAAAATGTAAACCCAGCTCTTCACACTCTGAAATTCATTCCTTATCTTTCGCAGAGCATTTATCAAGCATATAAATCCGAATAAATAACATATTCATCTTTTTCTAATCATTACACCCGATGAACTATATAATAAAAAAAATATTATCTGCCTGGAATCTTTTTCGTCTTAGCATTGCCGGTGCCGATGCAAATATCTTATCGGGCAACATCGATCGCGCAATAATCCTTCTTGCCATCCCGATGACGCTTGAAATGGTAATGGAATCATTGTTTGCGATAGTGGATATTTTTTTTGTAAGCAAGATTGGTGTAAACGCAATTGCAGTAGTTGGATTAACAGAATCGGTTTTAACAATTACATACTCACTTGGCTGGGGATTAGCAATGGGCACCACAGCAATGATTGCCAGAAGAGTTGGCGAAGAGGATAATGATGGCGCATCGGTTTCTGCAGTTCAGTCAATTTATCTTGCATTACTTGTATCGCTGCCTATTATGTTTATTGGAATTTTCTTTTCTGAAGATCTGCTTAAATTGATGGGTGCAACGAGCGAAGTAATATCAGAAGGATCAGGCTACACAAAACTTACACTCGGATTTAATCTTATAGTGATTCTTCTTTTTCTGATTAACGGAATTTTTCGTGGTGCCGGTGACGCCGCACTTGCAATGAGATCTTTATGGATTGCAAATTCAATTAATATTATTCTTGATCCGATGCTCATTTTTGGTGTAGGACCTTTCCCAAAACTTGGAATAGAGGGTGCCGCAATTGCAACAATTATCGGCAGATCATTGGGGATTATTTATCAACTCTATCATCTAAGCAAAGGAAAGGGATTAATAAAAATCCATAAAGACAACTGGCACCTAAAACCCACAATTATCTGGAGACTTGTAAAGCTTTCAGCGGGAGTTACAGCACAATTTATAATTTCATCTGCAAGCTGGATATTTTTAATGCGTATCATCTCAACATTTGGAAGTACAGCACTCGCCGGATATACAATTGCAATCAGAATAGTAATCTTTACTCTTATGCCAGCCTGGGGATTTTCAAACGCTGCCGCAACTATGGTTGGGCAAAATCTTGGTGCCAATCAACCTGAACGTGCAGAAAAAGCTGTTTGGCGAACCGGAATGTTTAATATGATTTTTATGGGAATAGTGATGATTGTTTTCTTTTTGTTCGGTGATGGCATAGCCGGGTTTTTTACAAAGGAAAAAGAAGTAGTTGATAATGCATCAAAATGTTTAAGTATTTTTGCAATGGGCTATTTGTTCTACGCATTTGGAATGGTTCTCGTTCAATCGTTTAACGGTGCGGGTGACACAAAAACGCCAACGATAATGAACTTGTTTATTTTTTGGATGTTGCAGATTCCACTTGCATACACCTTAGCTATACAGCTTGGCTTTGGTGCAGAAGGTGCATATTACTCAATTGTAATTTCAGAATCTACTTTTTCTGTTGTTGGGTATTTTCTTTTCAAAAAGGGGAAATGGAAAACAATAAAAGTTTAATCTGTTGTTGTATGAAAAACAGGAACAGAAAATCATAGTAGTAAAAAAATTATTTTAAAATTTGGAATCAAATGAATAAAAAACAAAGATTAGCATTGCTGGGAATTATTATAACAATTGCTGTCGGGGCAATAACAGCATACACAATGATTGGTAGTGTAGCAAAGCTACCCAATCTAATAACTTTGTATGCAAGCGGATTTGCAAGCGGGGTTTCACTTTTGGTGTGGATAAAAAATCGCAACAAAGCGTAGAGAAGAAAATATTTTTTCGAGAAAAACCTTTAGGAGTCTTTTATACAACTTCACATCTTTACAAAGCAATCCGCACTATCTATTTTTATGTGTCATTAAAATATTTTTAATAATGCTTTTGCAATTGAAAGATTAAAATGAAAACAATCGGGCTTATAGGTGGAACAGGATGGGTTTCTACACTTGAATACTACCGTCTTATTAATAAAGAAACAAATAAACAACTCGGCGGACACAACGCTGCGCGGTGTGTTCTTTATTCTTTTAATTATGCGGATATAAACGAATGTAATCTTCGTGATGATCATGAAGGTGTTTATAAATTTGTTCTTGATGCGGCAAGAAAACTTAAAAATGCTTCTGCAGATTTTATTGTTCTTTGCGCAAATACACTGCATCAATATGCAGAAAGAATAGTTGAGGAAGTTAAACTGCCGATAATACATATTGCCGATGCAACCGCTGTTGAAATAAAGAAGCAGGAGCTTTCTACAATTGGATTGCTGGGAACAAAGTTTACGATGGAGATGGATTTTTACACAAAGCGTTTAAGTGAGGCAGGAATTAATTCTATTGTGCCGGAAAAACCCGAAAGATTATTTATTCACAACACAATTATGGACGAATTGCTTAAAGAAATATTTAAGCCGGAATCAAAAAAAAGATTTTTGGATATAATAAATGATCTGGAACAAAAAGGTGCCCAAGGAATTGTTCTCGGCTGTACAGAGATTCCTTTGCTTATAAAACAATCAGATACACATTTACCGGTTTTTAATACTCTTAAGATTCATGCTAAAGCGGCAGTTGATTTTGCAATTAAAGATTGACTATTTTTTTAAAGAGCAGAAAGAAAATTTTAATATTATAAAATTAATAATCGGATCAATAACATTATTTATGAACCCAAATATTATTTATTGCAAAACTATTGACAACCCCCAACTATTAAATTAACTTTTCTATACAAAATTTTAATTCGCAGAATATCTCTCGTTTTTATAATTAGATATCTTACATATTAATCATAGGAGGCAACTATGAAAATATTATTTACTTCCATACTACTTATTCTACTCATTTTACTGTACGCCAAATGTACATCACTCCCGACAGGGCAGGCGCCATTATTTACTAATATTGGCACACATAATTTTTCCATAACCACTGATTCAGATCTTGCACAAAAATATTTTAATCAGGGAGTTATTTTTGCTTATGGATTCAATCATGAAGAAGCCTTCAGATCATTTAAAGAAGCCGCAAGACTCGATACAAATTGTGCAATGGCTTATTGGGGAATGGCATATGTCTTAGGCCCCAATATTAATTTGCCAATGGATGCCGGAGTAGTTCACACAGCGTATGAAGCAGTGCAAAAAGCAATTACTTTACTTGATGATGAAACACAAAAAGAAAAAGATTTTGTGATGGCACTATCAAAAAGATATATGAAGGAACCACCCAAAGATAGAACTCCACTCGATTCAGCATATTTCTTAGCGATGCGTGAGCTTCATCAAAAATATCCGGATGATCCAGATGCGGCAACAATGTTTGCAGAATCGATAATGGATTTACACCCATGGGATTATTGGTTAAAAGATGGAACACCGCAGCCATGGACAGATGAATTACTGACAACACTTGAGAAAGTTATGCAAGAAAACCCGGACCATCATGGGGCAAATCATTTATACATCCACGCTGTTGAAGCATCAAAAAATCCTGAACGCGGACTTCCAAGTGCGGATAAGCTTAGATTTTTAGCACCCGGCGCCGGACATCTGGTACATATGCCATCTCACATTTATATCCGTGTTGGGAATTATCATGAAGGATCATTGGCGAACCAACGCGCGGTTAAATCTGATGAAGAATATATTAATCAATGTAATCAGCAGGGATTTTACCCCATATCTTATTACCCGCATAATTATCATTTCCTTTTTGCAACATCAACATTAGAAGGCAACAGTAAAACAGCAATAGATGCGGCATTAAAAGCATCACAAACACCACCAGATTCTTTGCTTGAAGTATGCGGATATAAAACTCTACAGCACTTTGTTGTTACTCCGCTTTACGCTTATGTAACTTTTGGTAAGTGGGATGAGATTTTAAATTATCCACAACCAGCAGATTCACGTCCATATTCAAATGCTGTGTGGCACTACGCAAGAGGAATGGCTTTTGTTGCAAAGAATAATTTACCGGATGCAGAAAAAGAACTTAGTGAAATAAATAGACTACGAACTGATAAAGAGATTGAGGACCTTATCATCTGGGAGATTAACTCTGCAGGAATATTAATAAAAATTGCTTATGAG
>OEIV010000266.1_pt1 | contig 31723 bp, 55 predicted proteins | sample 1539231 | NCBI WGS metagenome assembly OEIV01 (sample SAMN03794762, study PRJEB22550) | activated sludge metagenome | feature: wastewater treatment plant; material: activated sludge; isolation source: Wastewater treatment plant of a petroleum refinery complex | place: Argentina: Buenos Aires ... | reverse complement strand
CCGGTTTTAACGGTGAAATACTTTAGTTAACTATACCAACTGCAACAATTGCTGTAGAGATTAGAAATAATCTCTGCTCATGTGAAAGACAACACAATAAGTAATCATGGTGTATCTTCGGGCAGGAGAGATAGTGATTATTGTTGGGATTAACCATCTCAACTTGAGCAGTAATGCTGACAATCTTGTGTTGCTTCAACTCCAAATGGCTGCTAACCAAATAGAGTTGTTGATGAAAGCTTATTGTTGTCCTATAATCTGTACCAACAGAGAGCTTAGAGTGGTATCTAAGTTAGAAATAGTAGGATGATAGAGTGATTAAAGTGAGTAGATGTAGCTATCGAAAACAGCTGTGTGTTTATATCTAAACCATTCAAAAGATGGCATGATGTAGAACCTGATCACACACGGTAAATGGTTATTGGTGCAATTAATAGCGTTTAGGTATGCTATCCAATTAAAAGAATAATGCAAATAGTATCAGGTACACGGTATGAAAATACGGTTATCCAGGTGTAATATCCTGGCTCTTATATCCTCGCAAGGGATTTAGAGATGAGAAACGAGTAATCAACTAATAGATGCAGGGATGTATCGAACTCTTCCAAGGGGTTAGGGATGAAAGGAGTATTATATATAGTATCGTGTAGTAGTTGCAAGACTTATAACTTGTCCGTATGTATCCTACCAGCAGAGATGTTGGTGTGAATAAGTTTCGAAAGAAATGAAAATGGATATTAATAAAGCTCAATTCTCAGGCTTTTTTGTTAACCTACCATAACTCACTTCCAAAGGGTGAGCAGTTGTTATAGAAGATAGGATATAAGCTGAAATCATAGAGATAACAGCAGCTATTACAACTGAGTAGGGATGGGCAAATATTTGTTTTTTCTTCACACACAAAATATATAAAGCATGAGAATTGAACACGCTATTATATCTGAAGTGGAACATAGTAATATGTCACTGAATGATATAAAGGAATTAAGAGTAGCATTGTACGGTGTACACCTCAAGAAGGGAACACAGTATAGAATACTAAACCTGATCATCGAGAAAATAGATGCTACTATTGTACATCTTGAATCTAAAAATGAACACGATTTGAATTCATTTGAAAATCAGACTCAAGAATGATACGGATACACATTAATAGTAGACAAGGTATGTTTACTGTTGACAAGTATAACTCAGAAAAATTGTGGTTATCCACAAAACAATATGAGTTTACTACGGATACAAAAGACTTCAAGTGTATTGCTGGTGGTATTAATACCTGTCGCAATACACAGGAATTACATGATTTCCAAATGATTGTGGATAAAGATTATCAGGAATTGGAACTGAGAACTCAAGCGTTACTAAGATTAATTGGTAAACATGAGACAGTACGTACTGAATACCCTGAGCATTATCCAACTGAAGAAGATTTTGAAGAACCAAGGTACGAAGAAGAACCGGATTATGATCCATTCTTAGATGATGAAGAATATTATGATGCTTACGAACAGGAAGAACCATCTTATGATCAATATAAGAAGTGGTATGAACAGGAGCAAAAAGAAAACACTAAGCTCCGAAGTAAGTTGATGGATATTGCAAAAGCATTATACAGTAATTTGGATAAGCTTGATTTATCTGAGTATGAAAATACTAAGGGGATTAAGTTTATTATCCAATCACGATACAATGACAGAACTGATACAAGGTTTTGTTTTGATCCATATGCTATATTGGATAACTATCATAGCAATATTTCTGAAGCATACAGCGATCAGGGATATGGTACTGACAACGGTGGATGGGTTAAGGTCACTAAAACAATGGTGATTCTTTATTCAAAATCCGGAGACTATGGAAAATATTCTGATAATGTTGCTATAAAAGCAGCAAGTAAGATATTTCCAAATAGACCAATATTAAGTTATAGTGGTAAGGATTGGGATATTCATATGGATAATTTAATTTATCCGAATAATACCGATGATTTACCGTTCTGAAGATAGAGACCTGAATTAACAGGTGAAAGGGCAAGCTGGATAGTGTCCAAGTTTTTATTTATTAATTTTTAAACACACGTAAAATGAAAAAAGTATTTAAAGTATTAGGCACAGAATTTTTATCATTCTCTGTATTTATGAACTTAATAGTAGTTATCTGCGGTAATGTAGGTGCTATAATGTTGGTATTAATATCAAATCACTTCTGGTTTAATTTTATTCTTATCATTGGAGTAGTCCATACAAATATCATTGTAGCATATAGTGCTTACATTGATTATGTAGTTTATAAAAAGAAAAATCATTAATTAAATAAGTAAATAAATTTTAAAATGTCGAAGTTTGTAAAAACATTAAGCGCATCTGATGCGTCAATTAAAACTGCTAGAGCACAGATGCTCGCAGATACAACCGTGTTAGAAGTTGAATCACTTATCTCTGGTTTGAAGAGAGAAGTGAATCAATTGAAGAACAGAATAGTTCAACTCACTGATTTGGCACCCGATAATACCTACTCATTGAGACCAGGTGGTAAGGATTATGATCCAGTAAAATGGGTGAATCAGCTGCACCAAACAAAGCTCGATCTTAAACTTAAAGAGATTGAACTAACTGAAGCAGAATCTATCAAATCTGAATGGTTCGATGATGAACCTAATATGGTATGAGCAAGATAAAAGTATATTTAGCAAAATCTAATCTTTGTGATCCTGATGATATCACAATGGTTAGAAATTTGCTAAAAGATGATAACATCGAGTTGCTTGAATATCGTGGTGGTGAATACACTGACGATGATTTACTGAAAGCTGATTACATGGTGGTATTACCGTACCACAACAGCTGGCATATTAAGGGTGGTAATTGGAAGTGTTTCGTTGGTGCTGGGGTATATAAACAGATGGTTACTTTTGGAAAATATGAAAAAATATTTTTTATTAATGACGTTGAAGATTTTACCTATGCTCGTATTCAATCGGTTGAAATATACAACCAACGAGATTATAAGACCGAACATGGTTTGGTAACTGTTATGGGTCCACATATGGATTTAAGAGATACAGATATCTTTAAATCTAAACCTATTGAACCTAAGACAAATACCAATACCAATAGAAGACTGTTAATTTGTAAACCTACGATTGTATAAGCTATAACAATCGATCTGGAATGTTAATGAACTTAGTACCAGGGTAAATAGCATACCTGGTTTTTTATTTCACACTAAATTAAAAAATACAATGAAATTTGATAATTTTTTAACCGGAGCAATGTTTGCATTGCTTTTAGGTTCTTTCCTTTATATCTGGATATTTCCACTTGAAAGGGTTGAAAATGAAATGACACCACTGAGTGACAACTTATATATCCGGGCAAAAGAAATCAATCTGGATATTATGTGTCAATCTCTAATGTATAGGGATACAGTGACTTATGAGATGGAGAATGATCTGCTTACATTTATCCCCATAGGAGATAATGAATACAAAGTGGTATCAGAACGTGCTTTGTACCCAATAGGTATTTTTACTGAAGATGATTCGGTGAATCTCTTAACATGGGTTAATGCATATCCATTACCATCTGATCAAATAAATTATGCAAATCTGTATTATCATGAAATAATCTCAGAAAAAATCTGGGAATAAAGAAGAAGGTAGCGGATGTGATTTATAGTACAATGGTTAGTACCCTCTGATGGCGGCACCTTTCTATCTGCAAGCTATGGAGCAATCTTGGTTCGAATCCAAGTAAATCACCTATAACCTTATCCCATAATAAGGTTTTGGAAACAATTTGTGGTAGTATGGGATACCACTTGAAATTTATTTAAATATTAAGTTATGTTTAACGGACTGATCGTAGGAACTGTAAGACCTTATGTTAATGGAACAGCAGACAAAAACGGGTTGGAACCCAAAATTATTAATGTTCTTGCGGGCAAATGCCCAAATAGAAACGTAATCTCCGGAACTATTGCCGACAACCTTGGGTTAGGAGATAACAAAACCTTTTTGTTCCAGGTTAGGGAAACCGAACCAAGTGCTCAATATGGTCGTCAATTTTCTTATGTAATCACTAAGGAACTGGATGCGATGGAAATCGTTAAAGTTAGCAAAGAACTTGGTGCTGCTGTTATTTTCAGTGTGGACGGTGATGCAGGTAAACCAGCTGTTGTAACCAGAAATACGGAAATCGTAGAAGAAGTTTAAGCTTCAACCAGCTACATTAAGAATAATTAGATCAGATAGATTGGTAATCTCCTGATCAAAAAGAAAGTGATTAATAGTGTAATGGTAGTACAACTGGAGCGTTATCCGGTGAGTTCAGGTTCGATTCCTGATTAATCACCAATTTATTTACGTGTGAAGATGGGGAATGAAGTAGAGATACTTCGTTCCCTTTTTTTCTTTTGAAGAATTATTACTGCAATACTCAGTGAAGATGTTATAAAGGGATGAAATATTCCGGATGATAAGTTCATCACCAAGTCAGAGAGTGTTGTGGTAATTTAAATCGTAGAAATCTAATCTTGGCTAAGATTATATGCTTGAAACGATACACAGCATATATTCGCAGATGTGGGTAATAAAGCAATAACAAAATATCCATAGATTTTTAAAATAATTTTTACTAATAAATAATTAAATGAAAATTTCAGAGAAATTAGCACTTATAGCTGGTTATGCAATAGCTTATCCTTACACTGATCTTGAACAATTTAAAGAAATTCAAAATCTTGTTGTTTAGGACAAATGTAGCATTGATTAGGTTACAATACAAAGTAAGAAAGCTCGTAGTGACTCTTAACTGAGAGCTATCAGTATATTAGAAGGCAGGTGAAGCTCCTGAAGTATTGTAACCTTTTTTATAAGATATTTAAAATTTAGTGATAGTAAATTGAGGAATAAATATACTCTTACATTATAAATATGTAATTTGTCTATCACTATATTTTTTTTTTTATTTAATTGGTTTGTAATAGACTCATCTGAATAGATGATGTAATGTAAATAAGCATGGACTGTCCTAAAGTAAATAATACTTGATATTATAGAAATAGGTGAAGAGCGTAGGTAATATCCTGTAACAAAGTGCTATTACAAACCTTTTAAATATTTATTAATAGTCAGGTGGTGGAATTGGTAGACACCCCAGTCCAACTCCGAAAAAGAGTAGTAGTTCTATGATGGAGGAAAACTGGGTCAGCTTGTAGAGCTACACATACATGGTTACAGGTTCGAATCCTGTTCTGATCACAACACGATATGTTGAATGGGAGAGTTTGCATCTTGCTGCTCACGTTGATGTATTATCTTTTAGGAGATAAATACCGACACCAACCTCTGCACGTTGGAACAAACTAAATGATACATTTAAAGATAGGTTGCATAACAGTTTAATCTGTGAAGATGCTGTGCTACATTGATAGATGTTTTGTTTAATGACCGAAGTTTACCTAGGGGAATGTTTGTAGGTCATATTTTATGGGAGTGTGGTGAAATGGGAACACGTTAGGTTGAATGTATTCTATGCATTGCGGTTCTTTAATCGTATAAAAAACATTACCTTGAATATGAGTAGGTTCGATTCCTACCACTTCCACGCATATTTTACAGAATTTGATTAATAAGGTAAAATCTGAGAAGGTACAGAGAGTAACCTTATTTTTAATTAGGATAAGTTATTTTTTATTAATATTAAAACCAAAGTGATGAACAAATTAATTAAAGAAAGCCGATTGATATCGGCTACAAAAGAAGAATGGGATCAAATTAAAAAGATCCTTGGTAACAGAATTCCTGAAAATCAATTTGATGCAAATCTCTACGTGAATAGTAGGGATGCATTAGCTCGGTTAAAAGCGAGCAGTTTTAAAAAACAGTTGTATGATTCTTCAATACAGTTCTTTTTAAGATTATCCCATGAAATGGGATTAGATTTTATGATAAAAAATGATGAACCGGATATAATAGATATTAAATTTAACGAAACTCTCAATGAAGGGAATAACTATGATGTATTTATCCATCATATAAGGATGAATACTATTAAAAAAGTTTTTGTTAAAAATAATATTGATGTGGTAGAAGAAGTGTAAGAACAAGTATAACCAATACTTATGGGAATGTGAAGATATATATCTTTGCGTTCCCTTTTTATTTAATTTTAACAAACATAGATGAGAATATATGTGATGATTAAAGGTGATACTACTGAGAAAGGTACCTATTGTTTTTTTACAAGTACTCATATATTACCAACTGATTTGTTTTCAGTGCATACAGTACCTGAGCTTCTGTTTTGTATTACTACTAAATTAATCAGAATACCAAATCTTAAGAATACATTAGAAAATTTAAATTCTAAAGAGATTGTATTTGCTATTAAAAACGAGAATATAATAGCAATGATTCAAAATACAGAATTTAAACAGGCAGGATTAGATTTATTAAAGAATGAAATAATTAAATTATTCAGAATAAGATAATATATTTGCAAATTAAAATTATTTTCACAATTTTTAAAATTAAAAAATCAAAAAACATGAATGACATTTTAAGCACTTTATCAGGAATAATGTTAATCCTGATATGTTTGGTTGGAGTAATAGCTCTTTTATTGTTTATTGCAGGTGTTACAAAAAAAGATTTACAAGAATCGAATAATCCTGTTATAATTGATAAGGTTGATAAGGTTGAAGAAGAACCTGTTCCACTTGCACCATCTGAATATCCTATTCCTAAAACAAGAGCTAAGAAAATATTAGTTGGAACACCAGTCGATAAATCAGCAGAAGTAGTAGTGAAACCAAAAAGGGTTTATAAAAAGAAACCCAAAGAATAATTAAATTTAAAGTTATGCTTGATATTAATATTATAATGAACAAAAGAGAGCAGGTGCAATTGGAAGCACTAAAAGCTCTTCAAAATACTTCAGGGAACTGTACCTTGGATATAACTATGCGTGTAGGTAAAACTAAAATTGCTTTAGATTATATCGATTGGTATTCACGTTTGTGTCCAAATAAGAGAGTGCTCTGGATAGCTGATAATACACTTGAAAGAGATAAAGATTTACCTGAAGAAGCAGCAAGATGGAACAAATCACTTGATAAAGTAGATATTGTTCATTGGAGAAGTATGCACACTGTTTTACCTGATTCATATGGATTAGTTATATTCAACGAATGTCAAAATATAACTCCCAATCTATGTGGTTACTTACATGGATTTAAGAAAACAAAGATCATAGGGTTAACCGGAACATATCCTGCATATGAAAAAGCAAAGCTTTTAAAAGAACTTAGATTGAACCGTATTGCATATAAATATGATATGGATGAAGCATCTGATGATGAAGTAATTAGTAATTACAATCTTTCAGTGGTTCAGGTACCAATGGATTCAGAAAAAAACATTGAAGTAAAATACGATGGTGGTACATTTATGACAAGTGAATTTCTATCTTATCAAAGTTTAACTAAAAAGATTGATGAAGCAAGATCTCCTGCTCAGGAAAAATTTATGAGATTGAATAGGATGAGAGCTGTGAGTAAATTTCAATCTAAGATCAATTATACAAAGAGAGTAATAGTGGAGAATAATCGCAAAGGATTAAAAACACTTGTGTTTGCAATAGATAATGATCACGCTAAGAAAATAGGAAAGTATCTTTATTCATCTCATACAGATGATAAGAATTTAAATATGTTTAATAGCGGTGAGATCAACTATCTTATTCTTGTAAATAAGGGTGGTACCGGGTTTACTTATGAAACACCCATTGATTGTATAATAATGTTAGCTCCTAATAGTAGCAATACAGTACTTCAGAAAGTAGGTAGGGGTACTATTAAGAATAAAACTAATGATCTCCAGGTAATTATTCCAATAAGTAAAGATACTGTTCAAATGGATTGGGTAAGAAAAGGATTCAGAGATGTGGATCCTTCTAAGATATCTATTACATCAATTATGTGATAATAAGATAGTTTTTAATATTTAAAATGTGGCTTTAAGGGGTATGATCAGCATTTGTTGATTGTATCCCTTTTTTATTAATTGTTAATTGATATAAATGACAAATGAACAGATAATACAATTACTTCCAAGAGTTGAAGTACAGGTTTGTGGTATTCTTATAGAAAGGGGAATCTGTGAGTATATAGAAAAACCAAGACCTAGTAGTAGAAAGGAACAGCATAATAGGTTTGCTAATTTAAAGTTTACCGAGAAAGAATTGAGTAATAAAATACTCGTAACCGAAGAACAGATAAAATCTCTACGAGAATTATATCCAAAAGGAACGGACAGGAAAGGTGATGTAAAAGTGATTTATCAAAAATGTATCAAATGGTTAACTGAAAACCATAAATATACATTTCAAGATATATATGATGTTGTAGAATGTTATGTAAATGAGCAGATGTATGCTGGTGCTGGTGATATGTTATACAGTCTAAATAATATTTTTTATAAAACAGATGCTCATAAGCATACCAAATCACCAATGTCGGGTTTATTTGATAAATATAAAAAGGAAGAAGATGATGGAGAAGAATTTAGTGTCTAAAGAAGCAGCACAAGCAAAGATCACTTTGATGATATTATCAGGCAGAAACTCAACTAACCTGATTTACTCTCACACAGATATCACAATAAATCTTCCGAAAGTCACTGGTTTTACACCATATCAGAGTGTTCTTGAAGCTCAGAAAAAAGCAGATGAAATTATTGAGAAATATCATAATGATAAATTAATAGAGATTAAATGATGAAAACAATAATGGAAATAGCAGTATATGTATCCAAAGAATATGATATTCCTGTAGAAAATTTTACAACAGTTGGTGAGCAGCATTCTGATGCTAAACATGTTTTCAGAACTATACTCAGACAATATTTTTTCAATGCTGAAATTTATAAACAACTTGGTATAAGTAGAGCACTTATTGATTATTCTTATAATATTTGTAAAACTGCAAAATTCAGAAAATCTGAGAGATATCAGAAGATGCACAGAGTAGCATTTTCCAGTATGAACAAAAGCATTACAGTGCATTATAACGCAGATGAAAGCAAAGCATATATGTCTGAACCAGAAGGGATTATAACTCAAAAAATTGAGTTAGTTTTTAACAATTTTAACAAAAAAATGTAGGGTGAAAAAATTATTCTTAATTTTAGTTTTAGTATATTTGTGTATTCAAGTTGGTATCTCACAAATATATATCAACACAAATACAAGAATGCTGGAAGTGTACAATGATCGAACAAATAATTTTAATACTGTTCGTGAAAAATACAATGATAATGGTTTCTTTGAAATAAATGAAACTCTTACCTTGATGACACATATTACAGATAGCAAAGCTTCATTTTACAAAATGAAGAACTGGAAGTATAATGATGAACGGAATACCTATGAATTTGATGCATTGAGCGATGTAGGGAATGATTATCTTATGAGTATAGATTTAATAGGAAAAACAGTTGTAGCTGTATTTGTTAAAGATAAAAAAACATATATCGCATCTTTTGATATAAAAAGCGTATTTACTAAAGATTAAATTAATCATATGACAAAAATCATCAGTTTACATGATGCAGCTCAGATGGAGTATGCATATCAATCAGATATTAAATCAGGTAAGATCATACCGAGTACCAGTGGATATAGATTCATTGATACGAGATTATTAGGTGGAGCAAATGATACAGATATTATCATGATATCAGCTTTATCTGGTGTTGGTAAATCTACTTTAGGTTTAAGAATAGGGTATAATCTTGCTACTCTGAATAAAAATAATAGAGTGCTCTATTTTTCCTTTGAGATGCCAGGTAGAAAATTAACAGCAAAGCTTATAGCTCAGGATATTCAACAATCTCTGAAGCACATGTATAGCAGTGATACTGATTTAATTGATAGGCAATTTTTTGATGGTTTTAAAGATATCCCTTTTGATATCATAGAAACACCCATCGATGTAAATGTAATTGGTGCAAAGTGTAATGAGTATTGTGCTTTATATCCTAATGATCGATGTCATTTTATATTTGATCATAGTATGATTGTAAAGAATATCAAAGGAGATAATTCAATGGAAACTCTTGAAGCCCTTAGTGTCATGTGTAATGAAACTAAGAAAATAGGTTCCAGAGTATATTGGATTATCTCTCAATTAAATGACAAGATACAAGATCATGCAAGATTATCAAAACCATCTGGTCAAATACCAAGAATGGAAGATATTTATGGTAGTAAAACAGTAGCACATGTATGTAATAATATTATTGCATTGGTTAAACCAAGTGAGATGAATTTACCAAATCACAATAAATTTGGTCCTAATAAACTACCTTGGGTACTGAGATATACTAAAAGACCTGAACTTGGTTCACCTAATATTATATATGCAGTTACAATGAAAGCAAGAGATGGTAGTTTAGGAATTGACCCTCTTTTGGATAATCTTAAAAATTCCGAGCTTGTGGAATTAGATATCAACGCTCTTGATAAATTCAAACAAGCATATAACTTAACTTAAAAAAAATTAATTTGAAAATTAAACAAAAATCTTTATTGATAAAGATACAGAAACCAAAATCAAACTCAGTAATCATCAGAGAATCTAAACTTCTCAACATCAAAATCAAAATCAATCTTAACTAATATGGTACATATTGATAAAACTTATTTAAGAACAATATTAGCAGATGCTTTTAAAATACCTGAAGATCAAGTAATAAATCCCACTCTATGTATACCCATTGGAAAATCAATAAAAATGTATTCTGATGCAATAGAGAGAGGAGCATCAAAAGGTATGCATCTTTTATTTTGCAAAAACTATGAAAAGGTGAATAATCAATGGGTATATGAATTAGAAAATGCTCTTGCTATTTTAATCGAACCCCAGTTTTTTAGAAATATTATTTCAGAATATACAGTTACTAATCAGAAATTATTTGTGGGTATGATTTCAATTGATTTGCAATCAATACTTGAATTACCTAATTTTATACATATAGATACATCTATTGGAATTAAATCTGCTGAAACAAGTGTGGCAACACCAGTTCCTGTTATACCCGAAGAAATAGATTTTCATATTGAGTACGATCCTGATATGGATCGCAGTGCTGATAAATTTATGAGAAGAGAATATGCAGCAATATTATTAAAAGTACCATCGAGTGGTACCAAATGGTTAGATGAAATGATTAATTTTTCTAATAAAATAAACAACAGATAACAATATGACTAAAGTAAAAAGAATCAAAGGTATTCAGGATCCAACGCAGAGCAATGCAAAAGTTTTAGCTGTTTATTCATTTCCTAAGACAGGTAATTAATATATGTTCTCATCTTTCTATAAAAATTTGAAAGATATAAATATATTTTATCAGATTGCCGTTCAGGAAAGAAATTTCTTGAATTACAAGGAATCAAAAACGGTGAAAGCTGAGATATAAATTTTAATATATGATCATGAAAATTTGTAGTAAATGTGGAAAAGAAAAAGAATTAAATTGTTTTGAAAAAAGATTTGATTCTAAAGATGGATATAGACAATATTGTAGAGAATGTAAAAATTCTCTACATAATATACGTTTAATAGAACGTAGAAAAGATATAGACTTCTTTTGGCTAGAAAGAGCAAAGTATTTAAATAATCCTACAGGAAGACGTAGAGGAAAGGCTAGTAATATAATTGCAAATTCAGAAAATATAAGTTTCTGTGATTTAAAAAAATTATATAATAGTAATCCAAAATGTTTTTATTGTAATGTAGAATTATTAAAAGAAGATGTAACTTTTGACCATAAAATACCTTTAAGTAAAGAAGGAACACATACTATAGATAATTTAACTATTTGTTGTAGAGATTGTAACCAATTAAAGGGGATAAAGACAGATAGTGAGTTTAAAGATTTTCTAAAAAATTATATAAAAAGATTTTGCTAATACCGTGCTAAACAATTAAATTTAAAAGGTTAATTGTCAGTGTAACGCATAGGAGATGACGAATAGAAAAATTCTCCCACGAGTGATTCCCACCTGACCATTAAGTTGAAGGTGAAAATATATGCTGAGCTATACCGAAAAACAAGGTATAGAACATATGGATAAAAAGCCATATGGATAACAAAACTGAAAACAGAAGCTTTAACACAATTGGATGATCATTTTATCTTGGATTTTGATGGAAGTAGTTCATTCTACAGATGTAATGCAGAGAAGATACCTGATTACAACACTTATATGGAAGTAATGCTGGAGCTGAAAGAAATGAAAATTGAAAATGGTGGCAAATATCCGTTCAAGTTTATCATTCTGGATACCATTACTACAGCAATAGAAACTGTTATCAGAGCGATGGCGGTTCAAATGTATAATAAAAATGAAGGTGAAAATCAATCTTTGACCTGGGATATTACAAGTTTAAATTATGGTAAGGGTCACGGTTATATCAGAGAAGCTACAAAGCTAATGATAGAACAAGCAAAAAGGTATGGTGAATATGTAATTGTAGTTGGTCACGTAGCAGATAAAAGTGTAAATAAAAATGGTACAGATCTTACCATTAAAGAACTGGATCTACCAGGTAAATTAAAGAATATTCTTGCTGCCAATGTTGACGGTTTAGCATTAATGTATAGAAAAGATAAGAACACGAATGTATTATCCTTTATCCATGATGAAAGTGATGTACTTGGTGGTACCAGGGCACAACATCTGAACGGACAGGAAATAGTAATTTCAGAGAAAACCGATATTGGTTTAAAAACCTATTGGGATAAAATTTACATTTAATTTTTTAATATTTTAAAACAAACTTATTATGAGTGAAAACATTTATGGTGGTGATCTGTGGGCAGGTACCGAAGCAGGAGAAACAACAGGGTTTCCTATTGGAACCATTCAAGATGATGTAGTATTGGATAAAATTGAGTATTTCAAAGGTGATTCCAAAAAAGGGACTCAATACGAAGCAATCAAGTTTACATTTAAGAAATCAGTTGGCAGTACAACTATGTTTCTTACTGATCAGGTATTACCTTTGAATCCTGCTGCTATAGCAAAATGGAACCATGAGATCAGTGAAGCAGAAACTCTGAAAAAAGAGAAGATTAGATACTTCTCAAGACTCAAGCATATTCTTACCAAATTAGGATGTAGTGAAGAAGAAGTTCAGAACAGAATTAACAATGTGACTAGTTTTGCAGATCTTGCATACAAAGTGAAAGCTTTAGCTGATGAGCACAATAAGGGTCAAAAAATGTACATGAAGATTAGTGTAAGTGATAGCGGATACGCACAATTGAGTAAGTACCCAGGGTTTCTTCAAGCAATGAGTACAGGGGATTGTATCCTTAAATTCAGCAAAGAAGAATTGAAATCTATTGAGAAATATAAAGCAAATCCATCTAACGGAGAAAAAATAGTGGAAGAAGTCCACGATTTCGAAGTATAATTTCATCTACTTTTCATCATTTTGCTATTTTTGAGACCTCATTGAGAAATTGGTGAGGTCTTTTTTAATTTTGATTTATGAAATATGAAATATTATTAAAATTACACGAAGATGATGTTACAGGAGAATGGGGATTGGTACCCATGGTAAACTTAAAGTTACAATAACAGTAATAGATGATTACAAAAGAAAAGAACATAATATTAACTCATTAGTATATTAGAATATGATACAACCTGTGTTTTACCCGGATACTTATGATGAACTCTTGAAGTTCGTATCTGAAGAAGAAATATTATTTCATTACTTTGGGTATTTTGATAGTGATCACTGGTATATGTCACCATTTAGGTTTGAGAATAAACCGAGCTTTATCATCAGTTACTATAAGGGTAGATGGGTTTGGAGAGATTTTGGTATAGATAACAGACCTCAGAATGCAGTAGCTTTTGTAATGAATTTGTTTGAGTTGAGCTTTGGTGATGCTATGAACAAAATATATGAAGAAATGGTACTGGGTTATGAGAGTAAAGCTCCTGTATTCAAACTGGTACCAGTTGAAGTAAAGAAAAAGGTATTTTGTAAAATATGGGAAATGAATAGAAAAGAATTAAATTATTGGAATCAAAGGGGTATTGATCAAGATGCATGTAAATACTATAACATCTATGGTGGTACCTGTTTCAATGATGATAAGCTAGTTCTATCTGGATATGTGTATATGTTTGATAAGGAAAAAAGAATATGGAAGGGATATGATCCAAATGAAAAAAAGTTAAAGTTTTTCTCTCATAATATCTCAAATCATATTCAGAATTATAATGAGTTGGATAAAACTCATAATTTCTGGGGAAAAGAGTATAATAAGAAAGTGTTATTTGTTAAAAAAGCAAATAAGGATGCAATAGAAATCAATAAACTTGGTTTTCATGCTATTGCTCCACACACTGAAACAATGTTTTTAGCACCCTGGGATATTGATTTTTTAAAGGAAAGATTTCCATATATCTACGTATTTTATGACAATGATAAAACCGGTATTAATCGGTGTACAGATTTTACTAATCAAAATAAGTTACTTTATATGAATGTGCCAAATAAATTTAAACCACTGAAAGATCCGGATGATATTGTTGTTCATCATGGATATAATCTCCTGGAAGATATTATCATGGAGAAATTTGAAAGAGATCAAATTATCTTGAAGTGAAAGCTAATTATTTTAGTATGAAAACTAATATTACTATAGATAAATTTGGTCAACATCACACGTTTTACATTAAATGTTTCAGATCTGATAATAAGTTCAATATTGATAACAAAAAAACAATACTTTTTGATTTTTCAAATAAATTTATCGAGTGTCTTAGAAATCAAATTTATGATTTAGATAAAATCAGGTTGGTATTCTTGTTCCGACATCCTTTGAGAACTACTCAATCTCAACATGTACCTAGAGTTTTTAACAGAGTATTTGATGAATATTCTATGCATGTTTACAAGACTTATGGTATTTATTTAAAGGTAGATGATATTTATGATTATGAGTATAAAAATAATACTATATTTCAACGTAGTATGAATTTTGGTAGTTTTTATAGCTCCGGTTCGTCTAATTGTATCCTTATTCATCCAGATTTGATAACAACTATTATACCACATGAAATAACAGAATATTTCTTTACTACACAAATGTATGATGTAGCCATAGATCTGTTGAAGAAAAGATTATGCCAGGAAATTATGATTGATATTGATAAAATTAAAAGACCAGCATATAATTATGATGAAATTTAGAAGAATCAAAGGTGATATTGAAAATTACAAAAAATGTTTTAGAACTGAATCTCATAGAAGTATGGGATATTACTCAATGGAGCTTATAAAGCTGGAAGATATTGCAAAGAATCCTATTGATAATTTTCATAAAACTCATTTTGTTTTGATGCAACATTTAAAGATAAAAAGAGGAAGTATGAATATGAATGAACAGGCTTTATATGAAATAACAGTAAGGAAATTAGATATTCATAAACAAGTTGATAATATTAAAAATTACAACATGAATTTCTTGAATCAGAGACAAATTATACTGATTAATCCTCTGGTAATAAAGGATATTCCAAAAGTTATTCAACCTTATTTACTATCAAAGGATTTATTTGACGTAGGATGGAGTTTAGCTGAACATCATTTTTATGATCAATTTGTCAAACATATCCAACAAAATTTACCAACTCTACAAAGAAAATATGGACAAATCAGTTGATTTTAATACGCATCTTGAGACATGGGAAGAACTATTTATTAATAATAAAGTATTAAGAGAAGAAACAGAAAAAACTATTTCTAATCTCCGTAAAAGAAGTAATGAAACAGATGGTAGAATATTTCCATCAGCAAATAATGTTTTCAGAGCATTCAGAGAAACTCCGATAGATAAGATACAATATGTATTACTAGGTCAAGATCCTTATAACAATTTATATAAGGGTGTACCATCAGCGTGTGGATTATCATTCGTAACTGAAAATGGATATATAAATCACAGTCTACAAATATTAAGTGAAAATCTTAATATAAATCCACGTGAGTTTAAAGACTTTATGACTGATAAAGGAGTATTGTTATTAAATTCTTATCTTACAGTAGAACAAGGAGCACCTAGATCACATAAGAAGATATGGGATGAATTCAGTAAAATATTGGTCACTATTATAAGTAGATATAAACCAAATTTAACTTGGGTTCTATTAGGTGAAGATGCGAAAGCATACAGAAATTACATTGTTGAAGGAAAAATTGTAACTGCAATACATCCGGCAGCACTAGCAAGAAGAAATGTAAAGGGAGTTTATCCCGATTATCAAAGATTGTTTAAAGAATTAAAATGGATTTAGAAATTTCAGAAAAAGAATTGTATCAAAGTATTCCGGTTTGTTTTCAAAAAGGATTTCTGAACAGTGATTTACCCAATCTAATGTTTTATATGTATTTCCTACAGTTGACACATATAGATTTTGATGGTAAAAAAGATGGTGTTCCCACAGCAGGAGCAGGTTTGATTGGTAATCACTATAGGATTACTATAAATCCTGATTTTTGGTTGGATAAAATCAATCTATCTGTTGTAGAACAAAGGGTGATTCTGTTAATCCATGAGTGTATTCACATCATTGAACAGGATTGTTATCTTGGTGAAGAATATGATAATCATGCTTTGTACAACATAGCTATCGATCTAAAAGCAAATAGTATTATCATTGATGCTAAATGTGAAAGATATTTGCCTGGAGCAGGAAATACGCAAGTATGGAATAATTACAAACATATCTCCAAACAGCTTACCCAGGATTTATTCGATGGAAAAATATCAATGGATGAATTTAGAGAGAAATATTCGAAAATACCTGTGCGTGGAATACATCCTGATGATTTTGATGATCCGGAGATTAATGTAAAAAATTGTATTGAAAAAGGTACGAGATGGATCTATGAGAAATTGAAGCAGGATCAGCAAAAGAAAAATAAAGTATTCAAAATTAAAGTAAATATAGTTAAAAATGAACAATCCAGAAACAACAATGAAGATGAAGATGAAGGTAATATTCAGGGTGAGCATTCTCCTGATGCTTTTGATAGTGAGTTTAATTCTACCAAATCACAGGGTAGTGGAGAAAATAAATTTGGAGATAATGATGATATCAATAATGATGAGGAAACTGATATGCACGATGAATCGAGAGATAGTGGAAAAGACACGGAAGACGTAGAAGAAGAATACGATGTAGAAATAAATCTTGGTAGTAACGATTGGGTTAATGCAAAACAAATACTTGGAGAAGATCCTACAAACAACTCTTTTACTGATTTTGAAGATATGACAGAAGCTAAAAAAGATTTCTGTGATAATCAATTGGAGCATGTTGTTTCCCAGGTACTTGATTCTATGGAGAGTACTGGAAAAAATATAGGAAATATTCCTGCTGGTTTAAAAAGATTAATTGATAAGATCAAGAATCCACCGCAGCCTATATATAACTGGAGATCAATAGCACGGAAAAGTATTAGTATGTTTGGTAGGAGAACTAAAGTAGGTAGAACCTATAATAAACCAAACCTTTTTGTTGATGATACTCCAAGATTAAAATTTATGCCAGAGATGTATCTATTGATTGCTTTGGATACTTCCGGATCTATGAATCAAAAAGATATTATTGAAGTACTTACTGAGTTACACAATATCAGATCGGTGTTGAATGCTTCTATGGATTTATGTACAATGGATGTGTCTATATACAACATAGAAGAAATTAAAGATAAGAATGATATCAATAAATTTGTGGAAAAAAACGGATTACGTGGTGGTGGTGGCACCTATATGGAGCCATTCATTGAAGAACTAAATAAGAATCCAAAGTATACCTATGGTATCTATCTTACCGATGGATATGTATCTGAATCATATATCAAACCTATAAAACCGTATATGGTATTACTTACTTCCAGTGGAGCTGATATAAAATGGGGTAAAGTTCCTGTAGTAAAAATACCTAAAGATTATTTTAATAAACCTAAATAAACATTATATCATGGATGCAAATAGATTACAACAGGAAATTGAAGTTTTATTGTTGCTGTCAGAAGGAGAAATAATTCCTGAAATAGATGAGTTGATGAAACTTCAGTTAAAAGCTGAAAATCTCGAACAAAATATAGCTTGGTTATTGATCAAGTATGAAGTAAACGAAGCATTGCTTAAAGCAAGATCAGATAGATTAGAATCTCTCAAAAGGAAGATTGAAACAACAAAAGGATCATCTGAATACTGGAAGGGTAAGATAACAGAAGAACTACAAAGAAGTGGTTTACCAAGCTTAAAGTTAAGAGATTATGATCTTTCTTTTCTAAGATCAGAATCAGTGGATGTGTATGATGAGACAGAGCTTCCCGATGAGTATATAAAAACTACCACAAAAGTTACAAAAGCTCCGGATAAGATCACAATCAAAGCAGCGTTAAAGTCTGGGAAAAATGTTCCCGGAGCAAAGTTGGAAGTGAAAAACAATTTACAAATCAAATCTTAAAAAGTTATGTATGAGCATAGACAAAGAATTTTCTATTGGAGAAGCTAAGATAATTATATCTGAAACAATTAAATCAAACAAATATAACAGAAGCAAGGGTTTATCAAAGAAAAATGTAGCATTACGTTTTGTTGGTGAATCAGGTATAGGAAAATCAGAACTGTTGTTTGATTTTGCAGAAGAAAACGGGTACGCATACAAATATCTGAACTTATCGGAGTTAACTGAAGAATCATCTATGTATGGTTATCCAAGAGAAACCTACAAGATAAGCAATATTAAAACAATTACCAACGCTGATGGTAGTACTACCCGGAAGAAAACCATCAAGAATGTGAGAGTCCTCCAATTGGAAAAGTATCTTAATGATAAAGAGACTAAATGGGAACTTGAATCAACAGATTCTGAGATGACTTATAGTATTCCACAGTGGGTGAAAGAACTTGAGAAAACAGAAACCAGCTTACTCATTCTTGATGAATTTAGTCGTGCGCAACCATATATAATGCAAGCAGTGATGAACTTGGTATTATTTGGTAAATTTGGTAACTGGGAGCTACCTAAAGGTGCTCAGATCATATTACTGGACAATCCTGATTCAGGAGAGTACAATGTAACATCTTTAGATCAAGCTCAGTTAACTAGGTTCCTGAACTACAAAGTTAAAGGTAACATCGATTCATGGGTTAAATGGGCATCCGCAAAAGGAATACACGAAGAGTGTATCAACTTCCTGTATAAAACACCGGAAGCAAGGGAAAAAGCAAATGATACCATCACAGATATTCCAAGTTTCAGGGTATGGACCATGTTCTTTAACAGAATATCTCACATCAGGAATCTGAATGATCCTTCTTACTTTGACGAGATTCAAAGAGCAGCTGTTGGTAGTATTGGAAGTAGGATGATGAATATCTTTAAGTTATTTGTAGATAATAATCTTGGATCTATTCCATCGTTGTACGAAGTGTTCTCTACAAATGTAAGTACCGGTGCAGCATCAAAAATGCTCAAGGATGCAATCTTTGTAGATGGTCAAGTTAGAAACGATATCAAAGGATTGTTGGGATTAAGATTGATTGGTTATTGTTATAATCAAAAGAATCTTGATAATAACTTCATGAATAAATTCGATGCATTTGCAAAGGAAGGAATCATTACTGTAGATGTTATCCTGAGAATTTTCAAAGATTTAAGAACATCGAATCCAACCATCAGTTCTAAATTGATAGGATCATGTCCATCCATATCGAAAATCCTTACTGATAATCTAAAAGTTTAATTATGATAGGAAGTTTTCAATATCTCAGATTTGACATCGATACTGGGTACTACAGAGAGCATCAGACATCTTTGTTTAATAAAAAGGAAATAGAGCTTATTAAAAAAGTAGATATTGTGAGTAATATAAAATCAGGTGATGTAGTTCACAAATCTGTTGATTTCTATAGTAAGATTATGATGTATCAAAGAGATTTAAAAGATTACTATACTAATCTTTTATCAAATAGTGGTACAGTATTATCCAATGCTTTATCTCCTGAAAAGTGTACTCTTTTTATAGAAGATACAGGTAAAATACAAGTTTTTGAAGAATTAAAAAAAGATGTTGCTGATATTGATGATACCAAGTATTCTTATTTTAGAAAAATACCTTACGAAAGCTTTAGAAAAAGAGTAGTTGAAGAAACGAATTTCAGTTTTGTTGTGAATAACTTTGATTATGGTAAATCATTTCCAAGTACTTTTGAACCAGTATATGTCACAAATGATTACTTCTATATTTTAATGGAAGATGAAATAAAAGATACTGTTTTTGAAAATGAAACAGTATTGAAAGGTTTTTCAGTAAATCTCGATAATTCGTATCTACCATTGATGCTTCACACTTTAATGAAATCTGCATATTCTCCAAAGATTATCAGTACAAATGATTTTGTTAAAAGTGTAAGAAATCTAAAGACATCTATTAGTTATGAAGAGTTTATTCAAATGCAATCCTATATAGGGACAGATTATGAAGGTACCCTTACTAGATTGTTGCAAAAGTATGATGAAACTTATATAATAAACAACCTTGTTTCTCAACCTGAGTCATACATTTATTGGAGGATACTTAAAAAGAATGTTACTCATCATGATATTGAAGTGAGACAAGCATTAACTGAAGCTTATTCTACAGGAAAAGAACATCTCATACAAACCTATTTGTCTTATATCAATAGTACTATGGCTTATAACTTAGATGATATAGTTGTTGCACCTGGTACAATCGAATTCAAACCAGTGTGTTATTATACTTGGAGTGGACCATCTGTTTATTCTAATTTAGATTTTACAAAAGATGTAGAAAACCTGGATGAAGTTGAATAAATACTTGAAAGTTATGTTGGAACAGGTTAATATCAGTAGTCTGATATTCCTAAAACTATTTGATAAAAATATTTGTCAAAATGTTATATGTAAAAAATCAAAGGTTCCTTATCCTATTCATTTTTTGTTGCATCACTATGGATTGAAGATGTGTTACACATCTAAAGATTTACAAAGATTGATTCTTGTGTTTGATAAAACAAAATGTTTGCAGGATTTCGATCTTACGAATAAGCAACATTACAACATTATTGATCTCCTGATTGATTCAGATCGATTTTTTTCTATTACTCAGAGAGAATATTTTACAATAGTTGAATTAAAGTTTGAAAAGAAATATATAGATGATATTAAACTGATCCATGATACATCAAAATATTCCGATGTATCCAATGCATTTAGAGAAGCGATGGAACCTGTTAATCGATCCGTTCCCGTAGTGTCAGAATCCCTTATGAAGTATATCATTATAAAAAACATACCGTTAGGTATAGTAAGTAAGAGTAGTAAACTCAAGGCATATCTCGAAAATTTTATCTCTGTTTCCAGTAAGGAAACAATCGACGATGAATCAGAATTGTATATAAGTTTTAATCCGGAAAAAGAATTTATTTCTCAGAAAAATTTGGATATGATTTGTAAAATCAGTATTTTTGACATTAAATTATAGAGTATGATACTTTTCAAAACGAAAGGTGCGACGCTTAGGGATAAAGGAACACTGGTTGATAATTCCAAAAAAATTGAGCTGTTTTTATCAGAATTAAATGATGAGCAAGTTGTTGCTCTAAACAAACTTGTGAAGCAAAAAGAAGTGGATGTAATTCTGATCGATGTGGGTGATCTGGAAATTATCGAAGCTGTATTAAAACAAGCAAAAGAAATATCAGCAATTCATCCTATAGTGGATGATATTGTTGAAGAGATTTAAAATTCCCATAGTTTGTCGTCACTTTCTTAAACACCCCTGGAACGCCTGTTTTGGGGGTGTTGTTTTTTAACCTTAATTTCAATTATGCATGAAAGTAAAAACTTAAAAGATTTAACAGATAGGAGAGTATCGAAGTTAAGATTGATGTTCAATGATTATGATATAGATGTAACCGGTAATGCTCAGTACCCAAGTTTGATATTTGATACAGACAAATTACTTTTTACTTATATCAATAACTTTGATCTTCATCTCTTAAATGATTTTCCCAAGACAGGGTATATCCCTAAAACAGTTCTATCATATAAAATAAAAGAACAAACGAAGATTGGAAATGAATTCCTGAATTATTTGAAGCTTAATAATTACTGGAGAAAAGTATATGTTATACGACATCAGGAAACAAAGCTATATCTTGTGGGTCATACAGTTGATAAAGATACTTGGATAACCGGTAGAATTCTTTCTCCTGTATTTGGATTAATAAAGAGAAAATACTATTATGATAGAAAGGATGCAGAAATGATTACATCGTTGTATCCCTATTTACCATTGGAAATAATTTAATTAGATAATTTTTAAACTTTAAAAAACATGTCAGACAATTCAAATGAAGGAGCTGGTTCTGTAGAACAAGCACCAGAAAAAAGAACTATCTCCACAGCAAGGTTGGAGAGAATAAGAGAAGCAAATAATATGTCGGTAGAAGAGTTTATTCAATCTCTACTTGCTTATGAAGTAGAAACTCCAAGTGAATCCTTCCAAGATTGTATCACTAAGTTTGGTGAGAAGATGAGTTCATTAACTAAAACTCCAAAAGTAGTAACTCAGAAAGAACCTGATTGGAACAAATTAACTATTCAGCATTTGATTGATTTTAATATGTATCCTATCAGCGGAGTACTTAATAGAGTGCAATCTTCACGTAAGTATGAAGGAGATCATGTATATTCAGTAAATATTGAACAAGGACCTGGTACCAAAGCACAAACTATTTGTGATCTTACAGATCTTACATCTGTAAGAATTGAAATAAATGGGGTAATGCTCAAGGTGATCAATGTACTTGAAGATACATCTATTCCAAACAGAGAGTACAAACAAGGATATTTTCCTGAAGTAGCAGATGAAGCATCCAAAACAATGATCATAGAAGATGTGAATCCTGCACCGCATCAAATGGAAGATGAAACTCTTATTGATGATGAAGTAGAAGTGGAAGACCGATATTAAGAGAGGCTTATAATTGAGAATTAAGAGAGCTGTGTAATGCAGCTCTCTTTTCTAAAACAAAGAAATATGATATTTATACCAGAAAATGTCCCATCAATAAAGAATTCAAAAATTCCAATGAAACATGCAAGTATTTTGAGTACTACAGCTCAGAAATATTTGAGATTGATAGGCATTCAGAGCTATTCTGCTAAAAGAAGAGAAGTGAAAGAATATAAAACAAGAGAAAATATATTCAGATTACACACGGAAAATCAGTTTAAATCACTCTTTGATTTTTCTAAAGGAGAAACCCTGGAGCTTGGAATCCATTTTGTTCGTGGTACCAGACATAAAACAGATTTCCATAATTTGTGTCAGATTATATTTGATTTGCTTGTAGCACATAATATCTTACCAGATGATGATATGGACACTGTGATGCCAATACCCTTGAAAATAAAGGGTCAATGGTACTCATACGATAAAACTAAACCAGGAGTGTATCTGGAGATCCTTAATCCTAATAAAACTCCATTCTGATGAAAACTTATTACATAACGCTTCATTGGGATAAAGGGGCAGCTGTATCAGGTTTTTTGGCTCCACAAGCTAAAGATCCAAAGGATGCTATAAGATTAGTAAAAAAATCACTTTTAGCTAACAAAGCATTACTGAATAGTAAATATGGGAAGGAAGGTGATTCTGGTGGTGATTATAGAAGAACAGTACATTTTCTTAAATCTTTAAAAAGACCTTGGAGAGATTGTAATAGATATAAAAAAAATAAAACAGTAGTAGTAACAGAATTGATAGGTGTAGTAGATGCAGGATATTGGTTAACTGATACCATTACAAGAAGGCATATATGCAATCAGGTGAATAGAACCAGCAATCAGTTCTGAGCTTGGTTGTGTATGCAGGGGAAATTTTTACTGAGAGAATGTGCAAGCCACTGGTAATTAAAGTACCTTGCTTTTTAAGTTGAAACATGCACTAACCAATTATTGCTAAAAGTAGTATTTACTTTGGTTAACCTCGGAGAGGATTACTAATTCCGTTTAGTCGGGATATCTGAGGGTTCAAAATTGGGAACCTGTTGTAGCACAAAGCAACAGGTTCTTTTTCACATACATCGAGATAAAATAATTTCGTTGATACATTTAATGAAATATCGCTAGACCCCGGATCGTTGCCGGGCACCTCCACTTGCTTAACATTTGTGTTATTTTAGAACTGAGATTGATTAATGATCGCTCAGTTCATCTTACGGGGGTGAAATGGAATCGATAGGATAGTAGTAGGTAAATGAGTAGAAATTATTTCAACAATAAACGACAACGTTTATTCAATTTTTGGTAACCAAGCTAGAGCAGCAGCGTAACCAAACGGCTTAGATGGGGATGTGTGGTCGTAAGATCCCCCTTTTTTTAATTATAAAATTATTCATATGGCAACACTTATAGTATCCCTCAATCATTTAAAACGAATATCAAAAGAACCTGTGGATGTTTACATCACATTAAATGGTGGTGGCAGATCATCTAAAACAATTACTTATAAAGAAAAAGAAAATGAATTTAATATACATAATGATATAGATGATTCATTTCAAACAGTACCTGAAGATAAATTAGAAGAAGAAACAAACATAGTAGAAGCAATCGAGAAGAATGCTTTATATTTATATTAAATTACTATATGATAACCTAATGGTTATAGAACGGGCGGTGAGATCCACTATAGTAACAGGTCAACATTGATAAAAACCATTGATTTCTGGACCGGTATAAGAGAGTTGCAGGAATGGCATGAGTATTAAATACAAAAGCAACCGACTACGCAACGAAAATCATTCAATGTTGACCATTTTTTTATATAATATGCAGATATTTACAAAATGAAGAAAAGGTACAGGTAATAGAAAAACAAATTAAAATGGTAAAAGAATTTTTTATTCAATGCATGCTTTTTAGGAACAAAGAAAAATCCCACGTATTTTTAGGAATATTCTGTTGGGTAAACTTATTACAGATGATATTGTCAATTTGTAGTTTGGTGTCAAAGTTCACTTAAACAAGAATTTAAAAATCTTTGATTATCTTTGGTTTTTGGGTAATCATTGATGTTATAACTTATTTTCTAATCATGAACATCTAAAAACAAAATGATGAACTTAATTAAAAAATTATTCCAGCAAAGAAAAACATTTTTATTTAATGGGGAAGAAGTAAAAGAAGGAGATGAAGTGTCGTTTGTAAATTCAGATGGGGAAGAATGTATTGATAAAATAAGAAGGCGTGATGACGGCACATTGTTTTTTTGGAATAATCAATTTGAAATAAAAGATTATCAAAATGCACGAAAGATTGATTTTTAAAAATAAAATAATGAAACAAACACGATTTGATGAAGCAATCGATATTATATCTGGTATGCTGGATGATAATTATGGTCCTGCTTTTCCAGATAATAAGGAAACAAGATTCCTGATAAATCAGGGTATCTGGTGTTTACAAAATGGATACTTACTTGTAGAGTTTCCTGATGCTCAAGAATTTATGGATAAAGATTGGTTTGAAGAAGAAGCAATATTTTGCGGTGGATCTGAAGAAAAAACAGGATCTTCTGCTTATTTTATACCTATTAAATACTTAATCTAATGAACTTTATTAAATTAATAGATGAATTCGACAAAACTGTAGTGATAAATCTTGATTTGGTAACATATATTTATAGTCAAGATGAAACAACCACAGCTCTTGCTTTTGACCATCCAGAAAATTACATTGTTGTAAAAACTCCTACAGATGATTTATTAGAAGAGATTATTAGAAGAAATTATTAGAAGAAATTATTAAAGCTGGCAATCAATGAACCTTATAGAACAAGATTTAATCATGCTCCGTACAAGAAATGGAGAACCAGGAGTAGTTATGTATAATAAAGTGCTTAATATACTTGTAGATGATTTTCACAGTACAAGAATGACATCAAATCATATACCATATGATTTGCATGTTGTATCTAAAGATCCAATACAAAATAATGATCCCTACTATGATATGTTTACTCAGAGTGTAGAGTTTGCTCATGAAGATACGGATAAATCAAAATTTGGTAGGTGGAAGGTTATTGCTACAACAGATCCTTTACTGACCGGAATACCCAAGATAAAAAAAGAAGTAGTAAACATGTATATCCAATGGTATAATTCTTCGGATATTTTAAATAAAGTAATGTTGGAGTATGATCATGTAGGAAACCAATCTTATGAGATTGAAGAAGGAAAAACAGATGATTATCCGATTTACGATTTGAAAATAAATGAAGATAGTACTGTTAATATCTATTTTGGTGGATCTGAAAAACAAGAAGAATAAATGATGAACATATATGAATGTACATTGGATAGTTATGATCCGGATTGGATATGTGCTGAATCAGAAGAACAAGCATTAGAAATATATCAAAATGTATCTGGTAATACTGATATACCAATCATAGAAAAATTATCAGAAGATCGTCTTAAAAGTTTTTATATGCTAGATTTCAATGAATCAGATCCTGGAGAATTAGATGAAGATGATGAAGATTATGATCCAAATTATGATCCCGATCAGTGGATAGCTGGTGGAAAAATAATTGAAACATTTTTTGAATATCTTCAGAGACAAACTAAACCACATTTTCTCGAAAATTTTCAAAACCAATAAGTAGTAACCAATAATTTTTAATTCGAAAATAAAATTAAAATGTCAAAACCTTATGAACAAGATCCAGATATGCATAAATATCTCAATGCACCATGTCTCAGTATTGAAGATTTTCGAAGTCAATGTACACTAACTCCTACATTAGAGCAGCTGTATATTGATTTAGTAAAAAATAAAATAGAAACAGAGTCAGATACACCTGAGATTGAAGAGAAAATTGAAGACCCGACAAGTCTTTTTCACAAACTCACTAATGCTGATATTTCGGAAAATTACAGAAATTGTAAATTTAATTTGATGTTAAATGATTTCAGAGGAGCTTTTGCTTATGGGGTTGTAAAACAATTTCCAACAGATGATTACAAATTAATAGCAAAAGCAATAGATGAATATACAAAATTTTTACAAAAAAGGTATTTTAAGAATAAAGATGTTGTTATGAAAATGGATTGGGATATGATCAAGAAGCTCACAGATGAAGATATTTTCATTGCTATCCCAAAAATATATGCGCTGAACCAAATAGAACCCGACTTTATCGATTTAGGTGCTTTGTCAAGAAATGTATTTTATCACATTTTGAGAGAGCAGATTACTCAACCTTTGTAATCAATAATTTTTATAATATGGATCCACGTGATTTAACATTCGGAGAAAAAGCTGTAGGACTTAATTTTAATCCTTCAGGAGATGAAACAGTAACAAAAGCTAAACAATTAAGCGCAGAGCTGATAGATTTAGTAGAACAAAAAATGGAGTTTCATGAAGCTACTAAAGCTGAGGGAGCGAGATTATCTTGGATAACTAATGTGTTAAGAACAGCAGCTTTCAATGCTATAATAGCTGCACAAATGTCTGTTGTTAAATTCCTTACCTGGAAAGAGTTGTAGTCAATGGTCCTTTTTAATGTGGAGTAGTGGTAGCTATATCGCTGCTCCTTTTTTTATTAATTAATCACCACAATGGAAATACCATATAAAAGATATGAAGAGTTAAAACCTGTTGCTTTGGATATACTCTATAGTTTCGAAAAGAAATTGCTTCCTTATTATGATGAGACAAACAAGGTTACAGAAATTATTAAAATATTAAATACCCATTTATGAAAATAATAAATTTAATTGCAACGCAGTATTATAAGATTAACAGGATACTAAGTTATCCAATTCTCAAAGATGATTCTGAAGAACTTATAGTAAAAAAAAGCTAAAGAAGAATTTTCTGAAATAATTCTACTTTTAGAACCAAATATAGATAAAAGAGCTATGGATCTTTGTATTGACAATGGGTATTACAGAGAAAATCTTAGCAACACTGAAGTTCATTTGATTTGGTCTATAGTTGTTTTTCCAACTAAAAACAATCCAGATAAACTATTCAATGATCTTGATCTTGAGATAACAAAAATTAATGAAAAATATGATACAAAGCTATTTGAAAATCCAGGAATAAAAGAACATTTTGAACACATGGTGAAATTCAAAGATGTTACACTTGGAAATAATTATATAGGTGACATTGCGTTTCAAAGATCAGATTTACCGGATGGTATAAAAGAAACCCTTAAACAGGTAGTTGATCGTATTAACAAAGAAAAAAAATCTTAAAAAATGATATCATATAAAATTAAAATATTAAAAGAAACTTATGTACATAGTGAAGGTAGCATAATTGATATGGATGAGTTCAGAAAACATTATCCTACTGCTGTACATAAAGACAACTCAGATACTTTTTTAGTTAAGTATTCACAAGGAGAAATTAAAGATGATTTTAATTCTAACTTATCAAAATTCTTTGGAGTGATAAGAGAAGATATTCGTGTTTTTCAAATTGGTGATTGGGTATGGCATGAAGTTCGTGAACAAGCTTATCTTGTAGTATACAATACTGATGTAAACTCTAAACTTTATAGACCAAATCATATTAGTATATATTCTGCTAATTATTGTACAGATTTTTATAAAAGATTAGCTACTCCAGAAGAAATTAAGAATTTTACATTGCATGAATTTTGTAATTCAAGATTATTAATAAGCAAATTTAAATGTTATTTCTGTGCGGAGAATCAATGGGTTGAAGTGTGTTTTATTCATCACAATATAAGATTATACCTTAAAGGATTTGGTAAAGTTAATTATGTTTACAAAGGAGGAATTAGTGAACCAGGTTTTAAAGTAAGACCTATGGGAATAACAGTGAGTTGTATAGCTCTTTCTGATCCAGATGTTCGTAATATTGCTGAATTATTAGACATTTATAATGACGAAGAATTATGAAATTCTACAGATACTATCTCGTAAAATACGGATCACCAGAAAATGATTGGGGTTTAACTGGATATCGCATTAAAGTACAACTTACAGAACTCAATCTTCATAAAGAAACTAATAAAGGTTATTGGATTGGATATGGGGAATTAAAACCTGGTAAACTCAGATCTCAATCTCAGTGGATAGCTAAACAAGGTAAGAAACGATATGCTTACAGTACAAAAGTAGAAGCTTTAGAAAACTTTGTATACAGAACTAAAAGAAGAATAAGAATCCTTAAAAAGCAAATATCAGATTGTGACGAAGCTTTAAGTTTTGCTGAAACTCTGAAATTTAATTTGAAATGAAAATGTGTAAAAAATATGTAAAGAGTGTCCTTTTTCTGTGAACTCTTTACCTGGTTGGTTAGGTCGTCCATATGGATGTGATCCTAACGATTACTTTCTAATGTTAAGAGACCGTTGGTTAGAGATAATAGAACAAAATTCTTAGTTTTAAAAATCCTAATGTTTATATTGTTTCAAGGCAGGGAGTTTCAAAATTATTCACTAATAAATTAAAATAAAATGTCAAAAATTAAACAAACAGAAGAAAATCAAAAAGACACATTTACTGAAAATATAATGCCAATAGAAAGAAGTAAAGTATGGAATGAAAAAAATCCATCACAAGAAGGGGGATATATTTGTAGAATGACAAACTCATGTATAAAAATGTGTTACTGGGATGGTGTAAAATGGAAAGATATGTGGAAAGAAACATTGTCAGGTGAAGTAAGATTATGGACGGATATTCCAAATGAAAATGATTTATCAGTTTTATCTGTAAAACAAGCTATGGATATTTTGTGTAATAAATTGAAAGATGAAAGTTATTATATTTCTTGGAAGGCAAATATTGCAATGGCATTTAAAGATGAATTTTGGAACACTAATGCAGTGAAAGATTTATTTACAGAAGATATGATACACGAAATTGCAAATAACGCAAGTGATAATTTCCTAAAACTATTAATGAAGTAAAGTGGTAGTAGTTGCAGATAACGTTTTGCGTATATACGAGGCACGCCTTAACGAAACCTTAAATTATAAACAAATGCTTGTAGGCGTATCTTGTATATACGCTGTTAGCAAATAGTAAAAATTACAATTATGACCAGAAACGAAGAATTGATTGAAAAATATAAATGCTACATCAAGAAGATGGAAAAGCAAATTGAAACAATGACAGCACCACAAGCACTACCTTTAATTGCAAAGATTAGCGTTTATAAGATGGTGATTATTGACTTGCAAGAGTAATTTCTATTTCTGCTAACGTTTTGGGGCTTTGCGTAGTAGCCCTTAGTAGAAACTTAAAATTAACCACGACACTTGATATGGCTATTACGCAAAAACCCTTGTTATGTGTCGTTTTTATTCAGATTATGACACAAGAACAAATTGATAAAGTTTATGCGGAATTAGCTGCATACGAAAAAGAAATTGCAGAACACAACGAACAAGTTTTAAAATCACTTGGTAAAAAGGCACAACGAGATTTTGAAGAACTTATGGACTGTTGTAATGTAACTGAAAAAATAAAACTTGTTGATGCACCGAAAGGCAGTGATAACAAAGAGCATTGTGGCGTTTTTAAAAATGTTCACATTGACCAATGGTGTACTAATATGGATGGAGATTCGTATGCAGGGTTTATTTATGCTAATGTTAAAGGGCAATGGATTAAAATTCCGTTCTCTTGCTAAAATGGCACATAACGTCAAGTACATACGATGAACTACATAGGATCTCAGTTTTAATTCTGTATCAGAACGTGAGCGATGTATTAAAGAATTAGATTTAAATAATGACAAAACAGTATCAAGATATGATATCATATAATGTAAAATTAGTATTAGTAGAAAACTCTATTGTGTCAAAAGCATACGAAATTGATTTGGATGAACTTAATGAAGGGTTTTTGTCAGATTCAATTATTTGCTATGCTGAAAATTTAAGTAAAGCAAAAACTGAATTGCTCAAACAAACTCAATATGATAATTGGATTTTGAGAAGTTCTGGTGAAGAATTAACGTACTTGAATATTCCCGTAAAGAGAAGAAAGTCATCTGATAAAGTAATTTTTGAAGGCAAAGAAGTTGTAAGATGCTCTATTGATGGATTAATTGCAGAACGTGAACGATTAGCTAAACTTGATGAAATAACAAATAATCCAAATATAAGATATTGCTACATCATTAAAGGTAGTTATTATCGATCAAATAGTTGTGGTTATACATCGTTAAGATTTGAAGCTGGTGTTTATCCAAAAGACGAAGCTGTAGAACATGCTAAATCAGTTCGTGAGATTCGTCTTGAATGTGTGGATATTGAAGAACATAATAAAATGATAAATCAAAAAATTGCAGAACTTAGTGAGCGATTGCTCTGAACTTTCTGCTAAGATCTGAGTGTACGAACAGTCTCGAATCAGTTTGCATATCAGCTAATATTAAGTAATCATAAAATTTAAAAAACAAATATGGATGCAAAATCTATAAAAAACAGTTCGCTTGTAAAGAGCAGAACAAAACATATTCACGATGCTACACAACTTAAAATAATAGATTTTATTTGTGATTATAGTTTTGAAGATACTCAAGAA
>OEIV010000265.1_pt1 | contig 31738 bp, 30 predicted proteins | sample 1539231 | NCBI WGS metagenome assembly OEIV01 (sample SAMN03794762, study PRJEB22550) | activated sludge metagenome | feature: wastewater treatment plant; material: activated sludge; isolation source: Wastewater treatment plant of a petroleum refinery complex | place: Argentina: Buenos Aires ... | reverse complement strand
GGGATTTCATATTACTTTCAAACGGACATGTTTGCCCGATTGTATATTCTGCACTCGCAAGGAAAGGTTTTTTTCCCAAAGAAGAACTAAATAATCTTCGTAAAATTGACTCGCTTTTACAAGGACATCCAAAACTTGGAATCCCAGGGATAGAGAATACAAGCGGATTGCTAGGACAGGGACTATCTCAAGGAGTGGGAATAGCTTTAGGTTTGACGATGGATTCAAAACCAAACAAGGTTTATGTGATTACTTCCGACGGTGAGCATCAAGAAGGTCAGACATGGGAAGCAATTATGTCGGCGAACAAGTGGAGCCTGAACAATCTAGTAGTCATTGTAGATAGAAACCACGTCCAAATTGATGGCAATACTGAGGATATCATGCCAATAGGGAATTTAAAGGAAAAATACGAGAGCTTTGGTTGGATTGCACTTGATATTAACGGTCATGATTACAATGAGATATTACAAACATTTGATTTCGTCAAGCATGTTGATCAACCTGTTGCAATCATAGCACATACCATTTCAGGTGAGGATATTAGTTTTATGGAGCGACTTTATAAATATCATGACTGGAAGGATGATCCCGAAGAGGTCGAAAAAGCCTTGAAGGAATTACAATTAGAATTAGATAGGTTTTAACAAGTTAATAATTGGTTATGGATTTTTTGGTAGAAAATTATAAAAATGAATCGGAACTAGATAAAAAAGCTACACGCGAGGCGTTTGGTGTTGCGATTGTCAGTGTTGCAAACGAAAATGATGACGTCGTAGTTCTAAATGCAGATCTTCCTGGATCTCTTAAACTACAGGACTTCATGGAGGTGTTCCCGGAGAGATACTTACAGGTTGGGGTAGCAGAACAGAATATGGCGAGCATTGCAGTCGGGTTGAGTCACTATGGCAAGATTCCCTTCATTACTTCCTATGCGGCATTTAGTCCAGGTCTAAATATTGCACAAATTAGAATTGGTGCAATAAAAAATCAGAATTTCAAAATTGTTTCATCTCACTATGGTCTAAATATTGGACCTGATGGTGCGTCTGCCCAAATGGAGAGTGACATTGCCATGATGAAAGCCATTCCAAATATGGTTATTGTTAATCCAGCAGATTTCAATCAGGCCGTAACGATGACTCACTTAATTTCTAGGACAATAGGTCCCACATATATGAGATTAACCAGAGAAAGATTCCCAATATTTTTACAAGAAAAGGCACATACCGAGATTGGAAAGGTTCAGAAGTTAATCTCAGGAGACCAATTAACTGTCATCGCTACCGGCTCAGTGGTTTATGAAGCACTTCAGGCAATCTTGGAAGTCGATAAGGACGGCGGCAAAGTTGAATTATTAAATCTTCATACTATAAAACCATTAGACAAAGAAGGGGTATTAGAGTCAGTCCGTAAGACTCAGAAGTTGTTAATTGTAGAAGAACATAATATTTGGGGTGGAGTAGGCGAGAGTATTTCCAGGATAGTTGCTGAAAATCATCCGGTTTTGACGAAAATAATTGGGGTTAATGATACCTTTGGAGAGTCTGGGGAGCACAAGGAATTATGGGCAAAGTATGGCCTAGATAGGGTAACTATTGCCAAAAAGATAAAGGAATTTATGTAATTTTCCTCCTCGTTGCTCTCATAAAGCCAGTACCATTTTCAAATTTCGGGGCAATAATTTCCACCTTAAAGTCAGCGGACTCAAGATGTTTAACCAAATCTTTGTAATTGTGTTTTGGATGGGGATGGTACTCCAAAATTATATTATCGAACTTATTTTTTAGAAAAGTTATTTCCGAGTTCAGTAAAATATCATATTCGGATCCTTCACAATCCATCTTTAGGATATTACATTTAGCGATATTTTCTTGTTTGAAGAAATTTAAGAGAGAAATACTGGGGGTTTTTTCATCCATTGACTCTTCATTGTCGGAAATGAAGCTCTGACTAAGACTAATATCCTTGGTTTTTAAGTATTGTTCAGATTCGGAACTGTGGAGTGCTAATCTAAATGGTTTGATGTTTTTTAAAGAACTTGCTTTGATATTTTCTAGTACTAGTTTGTAATTTTCTTCGACTGGTTCAATTGTGTATACAATCGCGTTTGTGTATTTTTTCGCCGCCCATATCGAATAATCCCCTATGTATGCTCCTACGTCTATAATTGTAGGATTTTTTGCTATGAGTTTGTCATCAATTTTATAATCTTCATCAAAATAAGTTTCTTTAACTACCCACAAATCGAATTTATTTCTAAGTTTAAAAGATGCACCATCTTTTAGGTTTAACACTGTTTCTTTGTCAAAAACCATATTCCAAAGAACTGGAAATGGTACATTAAACAATAGCGTCTTTATTGAAAATAGGTAATATGTAATCCTTTTTGATAAATTTAATAATTTATTCATAATTTACTTATGTTTTATCAATACATCTTGAGCCGTTCCAGATTAATCCTTGCTCCTTGCTCAGAACACAAGTGAATTCATTAAGTGCTAATTGTCGTTCTCTTTTATATATCCTTACTGTCGGATGATCATATACCCAGAATGCTTCCTCAGCTTTACTATCGTTTATTTCAAACCCAAGAATTTGTGGATATGAGGAAACTTCCTTTATTAATTCATAACCAAGTGAACCATCATCCAGAGCTGAGTAATAAGAAGACATGATCGGATAATTCTTAGGGAGTTCACCAATGGTAGTTCTGGCTCTATCACTACTAATGAAGATATAGTCGGTTTTGCTTAGTATGTCATAGAGATAAGGAATTTTTGTATCATCATCTCCGTTATAAACTGCAAGTTCGGAGGCAGCATATAGATGAGGCGGTGGGACTAAAGTTTTGAAAGGTATCCCATCATCCCAATGTTCAATTACTACGGTACTATTTGCGGGGACATTATCGTAAATCCAATTTGATGCCGCGATTCTTGTCGTCGGGGTTTTGTAAATATTTATAAATGCGTATGCCCATACCAATGTTGGAACAAATATTAAAATTATACCTATGTAATATAGTTTTTTATTTATTTTATTCAGTTGATAAACTGCTAAAGAGGCAAAAATTGTTAAGAAAGGTAGAATTGCTAAAAGGTATCTAAATGATTTTACGAAATTGCCTCCTCTGTAGAAAAAATCTCCGATTATCCAAATAAACGCAATCAATAGGGGTGAAGTAAGAGGTGTTATAAGTTGTTTCAGATGGTAATGATGTTTTAGGTACAAAAATAGTTCATAGATGAAGTAACAGAGTCCGACTATGGCGCTTATTCCTATCGGCAAACCTAATCCCCAAATCAAGATATTTTTCAATGGAAATAAGTATGGTGTTGTTTCAAACCATTGCCATGAGGGAGGGAATATTATTTCACCACTGATTGCGGATCGTTGGAAATTCAAAGAGTCCATAAAAGTCTTACTCAGTGTGATATCCAACCAACTAGAATTGGTAAATATATATGGTGAAGTAAGCCGGAAAACGACATAAATGGTAATCAAGATTAATAGGGCATAATCCACAACATAAAAAACGTTACGAGTAAATGAGAATCGTTTTAGTTGCTGTAGGAACTTCATGGCTAATGCAACACCTATCATAAGCCCAAATACTGCTGCTGAGATTTTACTTGCCATCGCCAGACCCATAGAAACTCCTATCAATATACTCATTGAAACATTAACCATTGGTGATCTGACTTTAAGGAATATAATTAAAAGTAAGAACGTGATGAGCACGAAGAATGTTTCGTAAGTATCCGTAGTGAAAAAGTGGCTCTGTTGGATGGGCATCACAGCTACAGCATAAAACAATGCGGCAACTAACCCGAGTCGTTTTCGATAGATATTGTTACCTATCAAATAAATCAATAGTAAATTCCCAATATCTAAAACTCCGCTCACAGTTCTCCCTGCGAGGTGAAGTTGGTTATAATCTCCCATGTCAAAGATCTCAGCGACATATTTCACAAAGAATAAGGGAAGAGTGCCATAAATATAAGAACCGTAGTTATTATTGTAGGGGGATAAAGGAGATGTCTGTGGATTTAGATATTCTGCAAAATCTTTGGGCCATTGTACTGCTATTGCCACCATTGTCATGTATCTTTCGTCAGGATGTAGGTGCGCAAAATTGTCCCAATTCGTTCCTGTAAATCTGAAATATGATGCCAGTAGAACAATTAGGACAAGTAGTATTACTTCGTAGAAATTTATCTTTGTTAAATATTTTTTCATTTATTTATTGATATAAATAAAGAGTATCATTTATTCCTTCTATGATTAAAGTATTTTGGCTCAATTGATCAAGAATAGTTATACCTTCACATTCCAATTTTGAAATATTCTTATCTGTTAAAATCGCAGAAGCATAAAGGTCAATTACACAAAGGTCTTTTGTGAAAATTAATTCAACATCTGGCATGAAGTATCCACTTCCATTAAGTATAGGAAAAAATGGTTCTTTGTCTAGTTCGAAAAGGTAAAGCTTTTTTACTGAATCAGGAATTTCTCTATCCAAGTTATTGTATAAATCATAAAGAATGACTGATTTGTTTTCAGCTTTAGTTTGATAGTAATCATATTGAAAGAAAAGACCACTTAATAATAGGATTAGGATCACAACAAGAGAATAACTTTTGTTAAATAAATTGACTCGATAGTACAGTAGTAGAAATATAAGCGGAGGGATTATCACACTCGTTCGATATAGTGAGAAAACCAGGTCAGGACCGGCATAACCGTGTGATGAAATCGCTGAATGGATAACAATTAGAGTCCAAAAGATAAAAACGATACCTAGGTATTTGAATTTGTATAATAGGGCTGACGCAAGAGTTAGCATCCAAATTAGTGTAAACACCGGAGAAACAAAGTTTATCCCATCGCTAAAACCAGAAATTGTCTTAATGATAAGAATCAACTTCTCTTGATCAATTATTTCTTCGTTCTTATCGAAACGAAGATCACCACGATATGCAAGAGATACTATCAGTGAAATTGCTAATGTCATAAGGGATGATAATATTAGCGTTTTGTGTTTTTTACTTGATTTTTGAATAAATAAAAAATATGATCCAAACAAAAATATTAATGGAATATATGCAAGAGATGTTGTATATGAAGAAATTATTAATAATCCAGAGATTAAAAAAATCAAAATTGAACGGATATTTACTTGCAGTCTCAGGTTTAGTAAAGAGGAAAAAAATATCATCCCCATTCCAATTGGGTAGAATGCCTGTTCAAAGGTGAGATTAAGATAATTAAAAAAATGAAAATGAAATGGAATAATTAATAACATTGCAACGAGGCTTTCTTGTATTTTTTTGTTGGGATAGATCCATTTAGCTGAAACTGATAAAAAAAGAATTTGTCCTATAAAAAAGTATAAATAATTACCCAGATGGAGTGTAAAAACACTTCTAGTTAATAGACTTGGAATAAGTGGCATCAAAAATTGCCTTGCGGGGTATCCTAAGAAGCAATTTTGAAAGAATCCCCAGTCTTGTGCAAGTTCGAAATTGTTAATTGCACAGCTAACTTGTTGTGTTGCCTCTAAGCTTATATTTTCTGGTTTTGACATGTAGAAAATACCTACCACAGTTAATATTAAAAAGATAATAAGGGGGATTATAAATTGACCCTTTGAAACCTTTTTTAGTAAACCGAAAAATTCAAGCAGAGTGTGTGCAACGAGAAGGATTCCTAGCATATACCACAAAACTATTCCCACTTTCCCGATACTTGGATCGAAGTAGTAAGATAATTCTAGAGTGATGATATAAATACAAAAAACAATGAATAAAAGGAAGGGAAGATATTTTTTAATGGTCAACTTATTCATTTCTTTTTAACAGATCTTTATATAATTGTAAGTTTGTTTCAATCACGGACTGTTTTTTAAATTTTGAAAGTGCTTGAGTGGAGTACGATTTCTTTTTGTTTAACACATTGACAATCTTTTGTGCCAAATCCTCACTATCTGCAATTTTTGCAATCTCACCCATTCCTGTTGTCTGAATAGGAACTCTCACCCCCGGTAAATCGGTAGCAACAACAGGTGTGCCTTCTAACATAGCTTCGACCTGCACCATCCCAAATGCTTCTGTTGAATTTGTACTAGCCACAACTAGAACATCGATATTTTTAAAGAAATATGGCATTGAATTTGGATCGATCTGACCTAGTAGATGAATTTTATCTTCAAATTTTTTGAAATATGGTTGTAATTTCTCTAGATATCTCTCTTCACCAACGGCATTTATTGTTCCTATAATGTAAAGTTGTGCAGTAGGAAAAGTTTTCCAAATTGTCGGGAGTGCATTAACCATATAATCGATTCCTTTGTCAGCTGCGATTCTTGTAGCCATACCTATCCTAGGATGTTTGGATTGTTCTAGTTTATCGATTTTTATCACATGTTTCTTGTCAAGTTCTACTATAGGTAGTACTTCCACGGTACTTTCGTAATAAGTCTTCAAGACTCTAGAATGTTTGGCAAAATCTAATGTAAATGAAGCGATGGTATTTGACAGCTTTAATACTAGGTGATGGTTTATATCGATCACTTTGTCTATTAATTTACTTCCAAAAAATTTAGGAAGTGTGATATCACAGACATAAGTTGTGATAATTGGCTTCCGGAATAACTTCGCCAATACCACTACCGGCAGAGCTTCGATAGACGGTAGATTATTGTGTAAGACGTCTGCCTCCCTCAAAGGTTTCCAAGCATCAAAAATGATTTTTGGAAGAATCATACCTTTATTGATTTTGATTAAATAAGGAGTACGTATAACTCTCACTCCTTTAATTGTTTCTAGATTTTTTAAGCTTTTGTCATGTTGTGCACATAGAATTGTGACATTATGACCGAGCTTCACATATTCTTCCGCCAAACGTTGGAAGTACAGAGTCAAACCACTGATGTGTGGATGATAATAAGTAGTCAACATTACAATATTCATGTGGATTTTTTAAAAATAGTTACAGTTGGCTGATCAAAAACTCTAAACGTTTCATCATAATTTAATGGCATAAATAATCCTCCGCTATAAAATCTAACGTTTAATAAGTCCTCTAAATATGTTGTTCTTGTGAATTCTGCAACTTTTACGAATCCCAACTCACCTTCAAAAAGTTGTTTATAGTGTTGATAGCCATTTGGATAGGTATCTTTCAGACGAGCTCTTGTTGGATAAATCCTCTCGGCAGGTATAATTACGAATTCTGAATTTTTCATCAAGTCGCTTAATGCTTCTAATTCAGCCTGGTCATTTATCCCATCGTCAAGATTATAATAATCATATTCAGTAAATCTATAATTACTGACTGTTGCATTAAACGCCGTCATTCCCATATCGTAGACTTCACCAGCATAGGTGTCTGTATCATCTGAATTGTCCTTGATCCATTCTCCTGCAACAAGACGAGGGTCAGGTTTTAGATATATAGTGAAAAAATTAAGTCCTTGAATTAATGCAAAGACAGAGATTACAAGAATAGTCGATTTGGAAAATAATCGTAATAGTTTATTACGCTTGAAAGATAAATTAACTAGGACTAATACAAAGGCAATTATTAAAAAAGGGAGAGAAGGAACCATATATCTACTCCATTTGACAAACATTGTCAGATGAAAAAGAGTATATCCCAAACCCACAAGTGTGAAAACGATAATGGGTAATTTGTTTCTGGACTGATTTTTAAAAATAAATCTCAAACCGTATCGGAGGCAATAAATTATTAAATACAACAAGGAAAAAAATGAGATTATAGTTAACGGCCAGCTAATCAGACTGGGGAAAACATACAAAAATTGATAAATAAAGGGGATTGTTTCGAGAAATTGTTGAGTATAAAAGACTGGAAGAGTTCCTCTTGCCACAGAGCTTTCGTAGTTTAGAGAATTTCTAAAATTTACATAGTCGAGAAAAATGAATGGATTTGTGAGAACAAAAATTAGTACTGAGAGTAATCCGGCTGAAATAAATTTATTATTAAAGAACTTAAAAGGGAATGTAAATACAAATCTTAACTTACGTGTATCGCTGGTTCTTCCTTTAAGGACAACGAAAAAGTGTATCATCAGGAATATTGCGACTAGAAATAAACTTACAATTTTCGTTCCAACCGCTAATCCCATAATTAAAGCAATCAATAGGTAGTTTATAAAAGTTGGCTTATTAAGTAATTTAAGCGCTAATACTGTAAATAATAAGTATTCAAATGTAAGGAAAGACTCAAAGGTGGTGAAATGTGCAAATTGTATTAAACCTGGAGAGAATGCGGCTAATGCCACCGCCAAGATGGAGTAAGTTTCAATTTTGTTTGTTTTCTGAATAGACTCTCCATCCTTTAGTATTATGGAAAAAAGTAGATTTTTCGTTACAAGGTAAATCAGGTATAAACTGATGGTTGAAAAGGAAGCACTTAATAATCTCCCAAATAATAGTGAAGTGTCGAAGTCTCCTTTCGAGACCATATAAATCATATAAATTGGAAAACTCCCATAGGCAAAGAAGTCGGGATTATAATCACCTCTAGCAAAATTTATATTCGTGACTGCTATACCGATATTCCTCTCGTCCGGATGAAAGAAATTCTGCTCACCCCAGTCAAGATTATAGAAACGCATGAGTGCACCTAGAAGGATTATTATGAGTAGTATGATTTTGTATTTGGAAGTTCTTTTCAAGTCTTAATTAAATCATGAGGCAATTATAACTTGCTTGAGAAAAAACTCCAATTATACTTATAGTCCAATTGTGATGTCTGGTCTCTTTGTCTTGGCGTGATCTGATAATGAATAGTCTTTTCGTGAAATTTTTCTCTTACGGTATAAATAAGTAGTAAAACCACTTCCTATCGCACAGACTAGGGTAATGAGTAGTATTTGGCCGACATTATCCATAATTTTAATTAATATAACTCATCATACAATTAAAAGAGACAAATTTCATCCTTGAATTTCCTGATGTAGAACATTTCTGATATATTACTGCTTGTTTTTATTGATTTTTATGGATTCGAATACAAAAATAGTCATTGACTTTGATAGCACCTTTGTAAAACTTGAGGGATTAGAGGAGCTGGCTAAGATTGCTTTAAGGGATAATCCTAATAAGTTGCTCATAATCAGAGAAATTGAAAAAATTACGAACGAAGGTATGTCTGGGAAAATCAGTTTTGAAGAATCATTAGAGTCAAGGCTTAAGTTGTTTAAATCAAACAAAGATGATGTCTCGGAGCTTATAAATTTACTACAGAATAATGTGTCGGACTCCGTTGAAAGAAATAAATCGTTTTTTAATGATTATGCTACAAATATTTATATAATATCAGGAGGTTTTGATGATTGGATTCTTCCAATTGTTCTAGAGTTTGGACTCAAAGAGAATAATGTTTTATCTAATAAATTCATTTATGATCAAAATGGAAATATTATTGGAGTTGATAAGAGTATTCCCTTAACAAAAAGTGGTGGTAAAACACAATGTGTAAAAGATTTGCATCTATCAGGCAACAAGATAATGATTGGTGATGGTTTCACTGATTATGAAGTTAAGAAGAATGGAATTGTCGATAAATTCATTTTGTATACGGAGAACGTACATCGCAAAGAACTCGATATTTCCGCAGATCATGTTTCAAGTAGCTGGGATGACGTAATAAACGAACTAAATTTAATAAAAACTTAACCTACTAAAACAATTTTTTTCCCTAATTATTTAACATCATAGATGGCTTGTGTTAGATTATTGTTAATATCTATTTTTGATGTAATATCTCTATGAATACTTCTTACGATAAAAGGACGAAAACTCTTATCATAGGCGCAGTTGCGAGTCTTTTTGTGTTTCTCATGCTAATTCTAGGTGTATATCTTTTTCAGAAAAGGGATGTAGCTCCTGATGATAGTGATGCAGCTGTTGTGACAGAATGGCGGGTCGGGGATATTTGGAAACAGAAACCTGTGCAGAAAGAGACTTTTGAACTCCCGGCGAATTTTAAAGAAGGTACGGTAAAAGTCGAAACTCAATGGGGTTGGAGTGCAGGGAAAGAAAGTTGTATTGTACAAATGAATGAATCTCATGAAGTAAAAATCCCGGGTTTGAACAAAACTTTTGTTATGGAGGATCTTGGTAATGGTACAGAACAAGCTGATTGTACTTCTGAAATTAATGCTTTGAAAGCCCTAGGTTATACGAATGCACAAATTGGACCATCCAATCTGCCACATGCCGATGAAACTAAAGACAATACATGGTATCCAGCAACTCCGAAAGTTGTTACGGGAGATTGGGATAGCTCGAAAGGCGCTTTAGTTGTCGACATCAATTTTACTGGACTTGATGGACCTCCAGAAGAGTGGTGTGACAGAACCTCGGGAACGGACAAAGATGACCCAATTTGTAATGGATCACATGAATATAGAGTTCGCGTAACATGGAATGCAGTTGCCGATTCTCCAACACCTACTCTAACTGTGACTCCATCTCCAACTGTAACACCTTCTGTTACTCCTTCTTTAACTCCTACACCTGAGCCACAAAAAGCCAATTTAGGGGACTTTGTATGGAGAGATAGTAATAGAAACGGTATTCAAGATGATGCGGAACCCGGAATCGAAGGTGTGACTGTTAATTTGTACACTGAGACCGGAACTACGGCAATTGCAACTCTACAAACTGATGCTTTGGGTAATTATACTTTCCGGAATATAGATGCTGGTAAATATATAGTTGAATTTGAAGATATTGACAATTACGCTAGAACAGGAGCAAATCTTGGCTCAAACAACGATAAAGACAGTGATGCAAATACCGATACAGGAAGAACTGAAGTCATAACATTAGCCGCTGGTGAAACAGACAACTCTTGGGATGCTGGCTACTATATGCAAGTTGGAAAGATTGGGGATTGTGTATGGGAAGACGTTAATAAAAATGGTATCCAAGATACTGCAGAAACTACAGGTGTGCCGGGTGTGACAGTCGGCTTATATGCTAATTCTACTTCAACAGTAGCTCTTAAGACTGATCTTACGGATAATACGGGTTGTTATTTGTTTGAAGACCTTGAGGCCGGAAGCTATGCTGTTAAATTTACACTTCCTACTGGTTATGCTTATAGTCCTGCAGGGGCAGGTTCCGATACCTGTAAAGACAGTGATGCTAATGTATCGACCGGATATACCGGGGCGATTACTCTTGCTCCTGGCGTGACAGATCTATGTTGGGATGCTGGTCTATATAGATTGAATCCACAAATACAAATTATCAAATCTGAAATAGCAGATCATGATAATGCTACTGACTTCCAGACAATTGCGTCAGGTGGAGATGCAACATTCCATATTACTGTCACAAACACAGGGGAAATAGATTTGAAAGATGTGATTGTAACAGATGCCATGGCACCTGGATGTGCTAGAAATATCTCTACTCAAGACCTGGCTTCAAGCACTCCTGCCGGTGTATTAAAAATTGACCAGAGTGTCACCTATACCTGTCAGGATACAAATGTTACTGAATCCTACACCAATGTTGCTGAAGTTGTAGGAACACCGATTGATGGTCGATCACCTGTCGAAGACGAAGATGATAGTGAGGTAGTAATAGCAGGAACTCCTGCAATAAGAGTACAGAAATCAGAAGTTCAAAATCATTCAGTAGCTCAAGATACTCAGACAGTAGAGAAAGGCGGAACAGCCACATTCTATATTACTGTAACTAACATAGGAGCAGTAGCACTAGAAAATGTAAATGTAACCGATCCTTTAGCATTATCATGTGCAAGATACCTAACAGAGGATGACGGGACTGCTACAGCTCTTCAAGTATCACTTGCAATCGGAGAATCAAAATCATTCACATGTACTCAATCAAATGTTAACTCCGGTTTTGTAAATGTTGTCACTGTTACCGCAAAATCCGTAGATACAGAGGAAGTTGTTACAGATGATGATCCTACTACAGTGGTAGTACCTGGAAATGTTACTGTAGCAAAGACATCAGCACCGACATGTCAGGCAGATACATCGTCAACTGTCGTCTACACTGTGACTATTACAAATCCAACGACTGATAGCAGAGTGCTAGAAGTAACTGATGTCTTAGATGAAAAAGTCACCGCAGATATGCTTAACGTAAGTTCAATATCTTCAGGCGGTGTATATAATGCTGATCTAAACCAAATTGTATGGGCAAATACAAATATGGCAGCGAATGAAACAAAGACATTTACTTACTCTGTTACAGTAGATAATGCTGATTTCGGGATATATGTTAACACTGTTATCGTCAAACAAGATGGTATAGAAGTCGGAAGGGCAGTACATACAGTAAATGTACTGTGCTTACCAGCAACCGGCATACTCGGAGATAACAAAGAAAGACTATTATTACCAGTTGTCGCAATAGTTGCGGGGATTGCCTTCTTCGCTTTAGGCGGTCATATTTATATTGGAAACCTAATTGGGAAAAGGAAAAATAGTGGTGGGATTTTAACTGACTAGTATTTACTGTTACAATCTAGGGTGTCGCTTGCGGCACCCTATTTTTTATTACAAATAATTATGAACTGGAACAATAAAAATGTGTTAATTACGGGTGGAGCTGGTTTTATAGGTTCGAATTTAGCAAATCATCTGCTTCAAAATAAAGCGAATGTTACCATTTTCGATAACTTCTCTAGAAATAATGTGGAAAAGAATCTTCCATGGCTAGAGAAGATGGGGGGAAATCTACAAGTCATCAGAGGTGACGTAAGAGACGAATTAGCTGTCACAAAAGCTATTCAGGGTAAAGATTTTGTTTTCCATGAAGCGGCTCAAGTTGCAGTTACCGACTCAGTTGCTAATCCAACAGAAGATTTTGATATTAACGCTAGAGGTACGCTGAACGTTCTGGATGCTATGAGGCAACACAGTCCTGATTCTGTTTTTGTTTTCGCTTCGACAAATAAAGTATACGGTGGATTAGAGCATTTCAATGTTGAAGAAAATAACGGGAGATATGCTTTCGCTGATGAGATTTTGCTAGAGGGTGTTTCCGAAGAAGTAAATCTTGACTTCCATTCACCATATGGTTGTTCCAAAGGAAGTGCAGATCAGTATGTGCGTGATTTTTCAAGAATCTATGGTTTAAAAACTCTAGTTTTTAGACAGTCATGCATATATGGTCAACGACAATGGGGAACAGAAGATCAAGGATGGGTATTCCATTTTCTGAAAACAGCGTACAAAAAAGAATCAATTAAAATCTTCGGAGATGGTAAACAGGTGAGGGATTTGCTCTTTATCGATGATCTTCTTAGAGCTTATGAGATGGCAATTGACAACTTAGAAGTTACTTCAGGCAGAATTTACAATGTCGGCGGAGGTTTAGTCAATTCTGTTTCACTTCTTGAAGCCTTAAATATAATTGAATCCATTCTTCAATCAAAGGTAAAGGCTGAATTTTTCCCATGGAGACCTGGAGACCAGAAGGTCTTTATTAGTAACAATAATAAAGCTCTGAATGACTTCGGATGGTCACCTCAAATTAGTGTAAAGGATGGAATTGAGAAATTGTATGATTGGGTAGTAGAACTATCTAGAATGTAACAGACGTATCTACTAGTTTAGCTGATTCGAGATTATTGATTGATGAGATCCATAGTTCACCATCCACGATGTAATTAAATAGATCTTTAGTAATCCATCGATAATCAAATCCTTCCACATCACTTTGGGCTAGTATTTTCATTTCTTTTGAATCTGGGTTGACCAGAACAAGTTCTTTTCTTCCATCAATGATTCTAATGTAAGAGATATTATTTGTTTCTGGTTGAAAATAGAAGGAGTGCTTCTCAAGTGAATCGTTGGTAATTCTCACAATTTCTTCCCCGGAATACCCATGAACAAATAACTCACCTTCGATTGTCAAAGCTAATCTGTTATCGTCGTCGTTTACAGCTCTCGGTTCTGAAATTCTTTTCTCATCTCCAATATTGAACTTTATTAAGTTGGATACCCTGTTGAAGCGAATATTATTTGTATATATTCCTTCCTTTTCTTTGAGTGCCTCATCACTACTGACAAAACTAAAGATAAACTGACTTCCATCTTCTGATAAAATGCTCTCTTTCACCTCACTACCTTCGGCAAGATCATATAGCGTACTTTCCTGAGTGTCGTCTAGATTTGTTTTAACAATCTTTGTTGTCTCTCCTTCCTTGAGAAATACACGTAAGTCTTTTTTATAATTGATAAGATCAATTTTTCTTATTGGTTCGTTAGTTTTAGTTGAAATCCTTTTGGTTTCATCTCCTAGATAGTCTACCCAATATACTACTCCTGCGTTATCAACTTGGTTCTTTAAAAAATAGACCTTCTCATTTTTTTGATCAATCCATGGGTTTGTATTGATACCTTCTAGGGTAAGTTGATGTAATTCACTCCCATCAAAATTACTTAGAAAAATTTGTTTTCCAAGAGATGTCTCTTTGACAAAGGTCATTTTACCTTCGGGGATGAGTCTGATAGTCAGGTCAGGATTAACACCAGGATTGAGGGTCGTAAGAGGATGGTTTTGTTTGAGAAATCCATCCTTGCTCACTAAAATCTCTTTCTCATAAACTGAAAAATCTTCAATTGATAGTAAGCTACTTTCATTGGTAATATACTCCATGTCGTCTCGGACACTAACGCGAGTATTTGAGAGTGGAGTGGAATTTAACCAATCTTGTACATAGATATTAAAATTAGAGGCAGGTTCTAGGTTTATTTCGTAGTAGTTATCAATATCTGGTTCTATTACTAAATCAATATCCTGGTCTACGTAATATCCAGATTCCAAGTTTAGTTTATACAAGCCAGTCTTTTTATCATCTAGTTTTAATTCCATAGTCTTTTCATCAAGATTTTTTGCTAGCTCTGTTATTGGCCTATCCTCAAGTTTTATTATTAGGTCGGATACTTGTAAATTACTATTATCTTTAAAATTTACGGTTACGTTCGCTAACGTAGCTACAGTTAATTCTACACTTAGGTTATTTACACCACTATCAATTTCTACTGACTCAACTAGGTTTAAATGTTTATCAGATGATACTGATATCTCATCACTTCCTAATTTGAGATTTGGTATTTGATAAAACCCATTTTCTGCAGTAATGACACATCGGTTTTGGACACAAACATCAGCACCAGCAATGGGATTCTTTTGGTCATCGAAAATATAACCTTCTAAGGAGCTATCAAAAAGCTTATTATCAAGACCAAGTCCAAAAATAATTACGCACAGCGTTAGTAGAATTACTGTCCCAAGTGGTAGAAGTATCAAAGTGTTATACTTCCTAAGAATTGACCTATTCGACTGATGTTTCTTTTTGGGCATAGTTATTATTAATTGACAGGGTTACCAAGTTTATTCTATCTTTAATTTACTTACTCTTCAATTCTTACTTTAAAACATATGAAAATTGTGATCAAAAAACCTAGTATTAGTCTTCCCAAAATTAAGAATACTAATCAGAGCCTGAAAACCACAGATTTTATCAAATACCTTTATGATTTTGATGCTTTTTCTAAAAAATATTTACCTCCAACAATAACCAAATTCATCCTTTTTGTTCTTATCTCTAGTGTGATTACTTTTACGACTTATTTCCTAACATCATATATTCGAGCGGATGGGTTAAGTACTATGGAAATTGCAAAACAAGTAGCGTTTCTAAACTATGCAATGTGGGGTGCTTTTATGATGTTTGTATTAGGGATAAACCTGTTAATGGTATTGTTGTTCAGAATTTTAAAAATTGTACAAAATGATAAAGAATTTTTGTTAAATCAACTTACAGTTGCAGTGGGCGGGTATTTATTTATGAGATTGGTTGCTTTGGTAATTATTCTGGCAGATGAGAAATTACCTTTTGAAGTAAATTTTGAATACAGCTTTTTTAACTTCAATTTATTAACAATTTTGTTTATTACGCAAATTATACTTGCGCTTGTGATCTATAACTTCCTGTTGGGTAATTTGCCCGATAGAGTGAGAAAGAATCCTTTGCTAACAATGCTTTTAACAGTAATTTATATAGCAAGTGTTTGGACTTTGACGGCTCCTTAAGGTTTAGGGATTAATAGTTTGTACTGATCTAGATTACCAATTGTTGAGTACTCTTCTACAAAATGCCACACGGTGGAAGAGGTAACAGTTGTGTCATTACTCGCTTCAATAAGCCCGGATGAAATATAATATTTATCTGTTATATTTATATTTGGATAGTATACGTACCATACTGGCAAGTCTGAATCGAGGTAATTATCAAGTGCCGGTATTATATTGGTGAATTCAAAATTGATTTCATAGTTATAGTTGTTTAGGTTCTGGTAATCGATATTACCGATATTAGAGTTTTCTCCAACGAGTTCGTAGTTTGTGGCGATAACAGGAATATTAAATTCACCCTCTTCCATCAGACTCGTAAAGGTATATGTCGGGATAACTAATTTTTCGCTTGGAAGGTAAGCCCATAAAGCCGAAACTCTTGTAGATTTAAGATTAAGAGTTCCTCCGGATTCGATTTCTCGGACAACAAGTTCTTTTCCTATGTCTGTCACAATTTCAACAAGAATTTGCTTTGAAACGCATTGTTCACAGATGGATTCTTCGTTATCCTCCTGTTGGTTGTTGTTCGTATCGTAATAAAAGTATATTTTTTGATCTTTAAATTGAAGTGAATCAGCCAATTCGGAATCTTGTGCTGATATATCTTTCCCTTCATTGCCCATGATAAAAAAGAACAACGTTAGTACTATAAAACTAACAATAGACAATGATAAAAACATAAGTTGTATCCGTTTGCGCAACTTCATAGCTGTATTTCTTATTTAAGCGAAATTAGATTCTAACATATATATATGAAAAACTTACTAATTATCGAAGACGATATTCAACTTGCAATTGGCTTGAGAGAATCCTTAAAAAATCATGGGTATGATTCTACCATCGTAGACAAAGGTAATAAAGGTTTTAAATATGCCACTTCATTTGTATATGACTGTCTGATTGTGGATTATGAACTCCCTGAAATGAATGGTGATGAAATCGTTCGCAATCTTAGAAATATTGATGTAGAAATTCCAGTGCTCATGCTGACTGGTAGAACATCTCCTGAGTATATTTCCCATAGTTTTTATATAGGAGTTGATGATTATTTGTCGAAACCCTTCTCCCAGATTGAATTATTGGCTAGGATTGAAAGACTTATTCTGAAACCGCCTGTTCGTAAACAGTCAAGTATAAAAATTGGTACCCTTGATATCGATTTCTCGAGAAAGTGTATTCGCAATGATTCCCGTTTTGAGACAATGACAAAGAGGGAACAGAGGTTGTTAGAATATCTGATTTTAAATAAAAATTCTATGGTTTCGAGGGATAGGCTTATCTCAAATGTCTGGATTGATAAACCAAATATTACTCCAAATACGGTGGATTGTTACATTTCGAATTTGAGGAAAAAATTAAAGCGATTAAATGGAGCAGATTTCATAGAGACTGCTCATGGCTACGGCTATTTATGTAGGGTCTAAATGGGAAGGTATATCTTTACAACTGTCCCAATTCCCAGTAATGATTTTATGTCTAATGTCCCATTAAAGTGATTCTCAATAATATCTTTACAGAATGGAAGTCCTATTCCTTTATGTGAGTCTTTTCCTGAGTAACCATAATTAAATATATTGATTTGCGACTGGGAATCAATGCCAATACCATTGTCTATTATGGAGATTATTAGATGGCCTTGTGATTCACTTGCTGTTAACTTAATCTTTTTATTTGTAAATGCGGATTTTGCTACTAGAGCATCAATAGAATTGGAGATGATATTTGTAAAAACTCTATTTAGCAAGAACCTGTCGTAACTTATTAATATTTCCTCACGAATGTCATTCATAAGTAAAATATTATTTTGGTCTAGTATAAATTTAAATTTATTTGTAATGATTTCTTGTATTAACCCCAATAATAAATAATCTGGTTGATGTTGCTGATTATTGATGGGAATGTTTTGTTTTGTGATCGAAAACAAGTATTCCAAAGAGTCTATGGTTGCCACAATGGTTTTCTCAAGTTGACTTGGATTGGAATGAATTTGGGATTTCATATTTTCTAAACTTATTCCGATGTTAGTAAGCGGACTGGCAATATCGTGAATAAAAACCTCTAGCTCTGTAGGATTGTTGTTCATGTTTTAATATGTTGATAATTATTAATATTTGAGCATTAAGGTGATTATATTGTTTGATCAGATAGCCAACATTGGATTCTAACGCAAAATCTAACAAGTCCATTTAGAAATACTTATTTAGCCGAAAAAGGTGAAAAAAATTGGAAAAACCATTATAATTGTATGAATTCGGCTGTATAATACCGTTTGTGTGCAAAATCTTAAGTGAATATTAATGCGCTGATAGCTCAGTGCTCAATGAGGGGTTAACGAACAAAGCGAAGCGAAAGTGAATTTACCCGAATTAGCCCTGTAGACGAACGTAGCGAAGTCATACGGGAGATAGAGCAACTGCCTTCTCCTGATGATTTAGACGAAGCTTGCGAGTCTATAAATCATCGAGGATCCCGTAAATGAGATCTATGAATGATCGGGATCCACGTCATTGTAATGCTCACTAAGTTCGCATACAATGAGCGGGATAAGCAGTAGGTGATATAAAACAATGAATGCGCGGGTAGCTCAATGGATAGAGCAACTGCCTTCTAAGCAGTAGGTTACAGGTTCGAGTCCTGTTCCGCGCATTCATTATTCTTATTATCACTCTCATACCTCGGCAAGATTTGGCTGAGGAGTCTTGCTCAGCGCAGAAAATAGAGAAACATTCGAGTTAATAGTTCGCTGCAGGTAGTGGATCGCTACTGTCAATTCGTTGGTCGTTATCGCCGAAGCATTCTTGATAGAAAGCTTCATCGACTACTAATTTCGCACCATTAGAATCAACCAGAATATGCGCACCATTATTATCTTCTACTACTTGATAAATTCCATGATGTATTTTACCTGTCAGATCCTGGTCGACAACTACTACTCTTGGGTGACCTTCCATAATAAAACTTTGTATAACATCCAAAATATAATATGATTGATAGTTAAATATACTACTCCTTAATAGAGATAAATGGAACCTATCCAAAATTCAAAAATGGAATTGTTTAGCTTAGAAAAGATTGGAATGCGCTTACAACCTGATATCCTTTGGAGATTACCCATCCAAAAAGGTGAAAGAAAAATTGCGTTCACATTTGATGATGGGCCATATCCACAATCCACCTATCCAATTTTAGACCTCTTAGACAGATATCATGTTCGTGCAACGTTTTTTGTTACTGGCGGAAATTTAGAATTACATCCACTAACTGCACAAACAGTTGCCGGCAGGGGTCATCAGCTAGCAAACCATGGATGGTCTCATAAGCTTTCGATTGGAATGACAAGTGAAAAGTTTCGACAAGAATTATTACAATTGGAAGATTTAGCATATACAGAGAGTATTCCTCTTCAAAAGTATTATCGGCCTCCATATGGCATAATGACCAGAAAACAATTCCTTGATGCAAGAGATATGGGTTATAAAGTTGTGGTAGGTGATATATATCCACGAGATGCACAAAAGAAAAGTGCGGATTTTATAGTGAACGATGTATTACGACGTGTCGACGCAGGTTCTATCATCATCCTCCACGATGGTATTCCTTCTAATCAGGGAGGGAAATACGAATATAATACGCTTGAAGCTTTAGGTATTCTCCTTCCGAGACTCGTCGATGCCGGATATGAATTTGTTGATTCTTCTGGGTTTAGTATCTAAGATAAACTAATACATTATTAATAATTAATATGAACATTCCAAAGAGAGAAATCAATTGGAAGTATTTTATCGGTTGGAAATTATTTATGTATTTTTCTTTCCTACTTATCTATTTTAATTGTTTCTATTTCGTACGACAGTATTCAGAACTTAAGAATGAAATTGCATATCTCGAATCATCAGTTGTCGAGTTACAAAGTCAATTCATAAGTACTGAATCCACCAATGATTCAAACGATTCAGACAATATTGAAATACACGGAATTATTAAAGATGTTAATGAAAATTCTTTAAGTGTAGATTATGTTCAATTATTAATTGGAATAGAGTCCGAGCTAGCGCTTCAAGAAGATGGTAAATGTATTGATGAGAAACTTTCAAACTGTGGTGAAGAATTCTATGCCAGAAATTTGAATGAAACTTTAAATGATCTTTTATGGGATGAAGATACAAAATATTCTGTATTAAGTTCGGGTATAGAGACGGGAAATATAAATGTAACCAAAGATGAGTTTTTAAGTTATTTCCAAAATTCTGACAGGAAAGAGTTTTTCGTTGTCTCTCTAATTGTTGAGTATGACTATGTTGAGGAAGTGTATCTAGTAAAAGAAATACATCAAATATATACACCTTGAGTAATTAAAGGTTCAGATTTCCGCCTTGGCGACATTTAGTTTTAATTTAATAGGTCTCAATAGAGATAATTGAAAATGTTGTCCCACCCATAAAATCTGGTAGCTGGTATTAAGCATTTAGTCTTTCGAATGGCCGATCTGAATGATGGCTTTTCGATGATTGTCTCAGGTCTTGAATTAATCATTTTATAACCAATCTGGGGATCCTTAGTCCATACAGGAACAAAACCCCATTTCATGCCAATGAATTGGTTACGGTTATCGACGTTAATAATAGTAGGTATTATTTGCCCAGGCTTTATATTCTTACTTAATGCTAGTGGAAAATCGTCATCTTTATGTTTCAAACCAAACCTTGGATAGAAATCTCTGCCACACATAAAATGATTTTCAGAATTAATCAACCTGTAAAATGTAATAGTATTACTTCAATCAATTCAAGGATGCAGGGAAATTTAAACAGAATATATAAATACTTCTTCTATGACAAATCAGGTAAGTCTATTTTATGGCAGTTTCCGAATGTGCCTTTATTCTGGTTAATATTTAATTTTCTATCATTTTTTAACATTCTTGCGGACTTAAACTTATTTGATCGAATTGGTACTGGATTTCTATTTGGTCATATTTAGAAATAACACAAGGCGTAAATAAATTTAGGAAATTATTAGGATTGATAGTTTTAATTCTGTTAGTGATTGGTACTTATTAGTGTACTTTCAGACCTATAGTGGATTTACTACTAAGTTTATGTTAAAATAGATCAGTTTAGGAAGAATATTTAGGCAATCCCCCAAAAGTTTCTCTAGAGTTTTCCCTAACAAATTTTATTTTTTTATATACAAAAATGGCAAACGGTACAGTAAAAACTGTTACAGACAAAGGCTTCGGCTTTATCAGTAAAGAGGGCGGCGCAGACAAAGATATTTTCTATCATGAAAGTGTCCTAGAAGGCGAACTTGCAACTAGAAAACTAAGAGTAGGCGATAATGTCGAATTCGATATTGAAGAAACTCAAAAGGGTCTAAGTGCAGTAAATATTAAACTAGTAGAGTAAAATTTACAGGATTTAATACAGAGCAGACTTCGGTCTGCTCTTTTTATATTCAAAATCAATTCATTTAAATGGTAAAATGTTTAGTATTATTTATAACTTAAATGTATGAATACGAAGTTAAACGATCAAGAGGTAATAATTAAGGAAGGTATTGCTACACAACTAAAGGGAATCGAGGCTGTTACAGGACGAATATATTTGACAAACCAAAGGTTGATTTTTGAATCTCACACATTTAACATACAGACTGGGTTTACAATTGTTTCTATAAATAATATTGATTCAATGGAAAAATCAAGGCCTAAAATATTTGGAATAATACCAACATTATCTAATGCTTTAGTTATCAAAACCAAGGATAATCAAGTCTTTTCTTTTACTGTGTTAAAAAATACAGAGTGGATTAAGAAATTAGAAGAGGTTAAACAAGATCCAATATGATAAATACTCAACTAAGAGAGTTAAATTAACCAAATTTAATACAGTGCAGACTCCAATCTACTCTTTTTTATGTCAGATGATAATCTAAGAATCGCTGTGCGCCTATCACCTCAGCGGTTCCGGTGCTTATACCCGGACAACGATTGACTTCCATGATGTATGATTTATTTGTTTTTTTATCAACAACAATATCTGTGCGTGCCCAATTTAATTTTAATAGATTGGTCGCGTTTATAGCCATGTCAATTATGTCTTGGGGAACTTTATTTATTTCCACGAATACCTCTTTTGCACCATTACAAGCGTTATTTAAAAACTCACCTTCAATGGAAAAACTTTTCTCAGCAGAAACTACTGTTCCGTTTACGATTAGAATCCCCCAATCATAATCATTTGGAATGAATTGTTGAAAAAGATATTTTTTCCTTTTTGGAAGTTCACTGTATTTTTCAATAAGTTGTTCTCTGTTACTTACTAATGCTGAATTTCTACCTCCAGAACCAGTGATATCTTTTATTATTAGTGGATATTTACATACATCTTCAATCGTATCTAGATAACCCGAAATATCTTCGTCATCAATAAAAAAGGTGTTAGGAATTGGGAGTTCATTTAGCGCAAAAATCATTTGATCAGTTAATTTCGATGTGGCTTTTTCAACATAAGTATGAGAGATCTCATTGTGCTTTAGATAGAGCTTTACAGCGTATGCTAAATCTCTTGATCTCCAGTAAGATGAAAGCCATACGTTAGAAAATTCTTTGATATCTCGGCCCGCATGTCTCAAAAGAACGTTTCCATCTTGAAGTATGTATTCCAATTGAGAGAACTTTCCTTTTGTGAGTTTATATTTTGCTGATAATCCAGAAATAACCTCTTCGATGTTATGGATTGTGGGTAGAACTAGGATGCTATTACTTGAATGCATATCTCGACGATTTTAAGTTTCTATCTACGCCAAACTTAAATGAAATGCTTGGTACTAAAATGGGGGAGAAAAGCGATAAGTTTCTCTGTTAACAATTGTGTAGATTCAAGCAAAATATTTGTAACTCTTACCTTACAGTATTATAGCGCATTTATATAACGAATACCTAACTTATGGATTGTGTAGCCAGTTAACGACTACTGAATACTACCAAGGTCTGTATTTATCCCAAATAGCCTATCTCCGGCATCTCCAAGACCCGGTATTATGTATGAGTGTTCATTAAGCTGCTCGTCAAGTCCAGCACATATGATCTCCGCTTCCGGAAATATTTTGTAGATAGTTTCTGCTCCCGGCTTTGCGGTTATTAGGCTCAGAACTTGAATTTTCCCTTTAAAACCATGTTTTTCTTTTATAGACTTAAGTGCCGAAATCATCGAACCTCCAGTTGCCAACATTGGATCCATTACTAAAACTCGATCTGTTTTCGGATTCATTTCTTCAAGTCGGTCTAAATAGAAATGAGGCTCATTGTTTCTAGGGTCTTCTTCGTTTCGCTTCATACCAAGACAATGAAATTCTCCAGATGGATAGAATTCCATTGCTGCAGATAACATCCCTAAGCTTGCTCTCAATATGGAAATGAAAGCAATCTTCTCTGCAATAATTTCGCCTTCGAAATCGACTCCAGTTTGGGTTGGAACACACTTCTTTTTCATCTTGACATCATCGAGTGATTCGTAAATTAACAGTTCTGAGATATCCTTTAAATAAATTCTAAAAAGTTGAGAATCCGTTTTGATGTCTCTCAACTTGGTAATTAACTCACTCACCATAGGAGTATTAATTATCCTAACATTGTGCTTTTTCATTAAAATTAAATAATAATTATGTCTTGATTTTTTTTACCAATAATTCATCAAATCCTGTATTTGGATCTAGTTGGGTTAAAAACTCCATCTCGTCCATCACTAGAAACATTAGTTCAACTGTTGTATGCACAATACAACCTTCTATGAGATGACCACCTACAACACTTCCATTAGTTTGTCCTCCTGCAATATGGATGTGTAGGTGGTCACCATCTTTTCCGATCGTACCTATTAACGAGACAATTTCAACTTTGCCGTATTGTTTGATTACTGGGTTACCATTCTGAACGTCCGTTCTAACTCTGAGTTTACTTAAACTGCCTACAGCATTAATTATGCATGCTGAGGAAAAATGGTTTTCTTCAGCAATTCGCTTTATTTCGAGCTTTAGGTCAGAACCATTATGTAATCTTTCGACAAAAGTATTCATTGTTTAGTGAGTAATTAGTTAAGTTCACTATAATCACTAAAATCGACATCTTTTACTGCTTCTTTCCAAATATCATTAGTATAAATATCTTCTATCTTGAAGTCTTCACCTTCTTTTACTTCCTTTACAAATTCGCGAGCGATTTCTACTGTATTCTCGAGCTTGTCTACATCAATATAAAACAATCCTTCAGATGTCCCTTTGTCGGCGATAAATAATTCTGCCATTTTTTCCATACTTTTAAGTTGGTGTGGTCTAGCGGTTACGTCATTCTCAGTAAAGTCCATACCTATCATATCAACGGCTTCTTCTTGATTCATGACGGCGTAATCCCAGCCTCTCATAGTTGCTCTGAGAAATCTTACTAACACATCTTCATTTTCATCGAGAAAATCCTTTCTCACAAAAAGTCCATCTTGAAGCATACCGGCACCTGAATCCTCTAAATCAAAGATTGTTAGTTCTTCTTCCTTCAAACCTGATTCGAAAACCAACTCAAGTTCGTTATATTTCATAGCAGATGCAAGTTGAATTTCATCATTCAGCAGTTGATTCATATCAAAAGCTTGTGAAATTATTTCAACATCTTTATCTCTATCTAGGCCTTGTTTCGCTATAAAAGCGAACGGTTCAGTTTCATTTCCTCCTGGCCAAACCCCGATTTTTTTACCTGCTATGTCAGCTGGATTTACGATCCCAGATGATTTCTTTGCTACCAGAACCATCCCCGTTCTCTGAAGTCCTTGTCCGATATTAACTAATTCTTCACCTTTTGCAATTGCAGGCAAGACATTACCTGTCCAAGCTACGGCGACATCAGCATCATCTGCGATCAATACGTCGACTGGATTTATTCCTACGCCACCTGATTTAATTTCTACTTCAATATTTTCATCTTCGTAGTAGCCTTTTTCTAATGCTGTAAAATATCCTGCAAACTGTGCTTGAGGAACCCACTTTAACTGTAAAACTATTTTGTCTTTGTCGCCACTTTCTTCTGCGTCATTTGTTTTGTTGTTGTACATGTATATGCTGCCAACAGCAATCAACGCCAGAATTAATACAAATACCCATTTGCCTGGGGAGCTTTTGCTTTCCGTCATTTTAAAAAAATAAAAAATAAAAATAAATTAATGCCATTTGATAATTAATTTCTTAGCCAAATCTATCCCGAAATAGAACATACTTCCGCTGATTACAATGAAAAATATACCAGCCCAAACCATCGGGAGATCGTAAAAGCCTTTTCTAGCAAGAATGAACTGTCCGATTCCTCCATGGGCTCCGAAAAACTCACTCACAATTGCTGTTGTGATGGCATTTATGACATTCAATTTTAGAACTGTAAATATTGCCGGCAAACTCGCTGGGAAAATAAGTTTGATGAATGTTACCTTCCTACTGGAATAGTAGGTATCAAATAATCTTTTATAGTCTCCGTTCACTTTCTTAAATGCAGTCGTTGCCACTATTAACATGGGGAAGAAACACAAAATTGCGACAATTACAGTCTTTGCATTTTGGTCTGTACCGATGAACCCTCCCAGAATTGCAGCAAGTGCAATCAGAGGCACAGCGTTTACAATTACACCTAAACTTATTACGGAATCCGAAATTTTTTTGTACGAAAAGATTATTATTGATGTAACTAAGGCTATGAGGTTACCCCAAAACCATCCGTAAAGAACTTCTTCCGAGGTATATTTCAGCTCTTTAGTGAGTGTTTCATAGTTATCGGTGAGTACTGGTAGGATTTCCGAAGGAGCAACAAGCACAATTGAACTAATATCAGAATATTTAACAAATAACTCCCAAAAGATAAAAAATATACCTACTGAAAATGACATTATGATTAAATCCGTAATTTTTTTAATCGATTTCTTCTTCATTTTCAAGTAGTGATCGAATTAGATTGATATACTTATAAAATTTCATACTTCCTAACTCTTTTTTTCTAGGATATGGCAAGTCCACATTGATGACTTCTTTTATTCTTCCTGGCTGTTTTGTAAGTACGATGATTCTTTGGGAAAGATAAATTGCTTCTTCTATGCTATGAGTCACAAATACAATGGTTTTGCCGGTCTCTTTCCACACACTGAGAAGTTCATCATTCATTTTTCTACGATTGATCTCATCTAAAGCTCCAAAAGGCTCATCCATTAATAAAATCTCAGGGTCATATGCAAGTGCTCGAGCAATTGAGACTTTCTGTTGCATACCACCCGAGAGCTGGTCAGGATGATAACTTGCATATTTCTCAAGTTCTACCATTTTTAGTAAATTTTTTACTCTTTTTTTAATTTCAACATCTCTTAATCCTATTATTTCAAGGGGCAAGCTAACATTTTTCTCTAGATTCCTCCATTGCAAAAGTGTCGGCTTTTGAAATACGAATCCAATTTTCCTCTGCTCTCTGGCGATTTTGGGTGTACTTCCAAGAACTTTCACTTCGCCTGTGGTTTCAGAAAATGACTTATCCAGTGTGTCGCTAATTACTTTCAATATAGTCGATTTCCCACAGCCGGATGGCCCCACAATAGATATGAATTCACCAGTTGTTACTTTAAAAGACACTTTGGATACTGCCTCAAGTCCGATTTTAAGATCGTTATAGAGTATTGATAATTTTTTTAATTCGATACTGTTATTCTTTTGCATAGCGATATTTATTAATTAGTGTTTTCTCAACTTCGAGAACTGATTTGAAAAATAGTATAGATGCTGTGCAAAGCATAATTAGGCTTGCCCAAACACGTGTAGTGATTTGATTATTGAATGAGTTATAAATGTCTTTCCCGATTCCTCCGCTTATAGTTAGTGGAAGTTCTGCGATTATCGATGTTACTAATGAGGCGGTAGTAAGGATTTTCATTGTGGTTATCAGATCCGGAAGAATTGCAGGTAGGAAAAGTTTTTTTATAACTTGAATCTTTTTAGCGTTATATGAAGAAAACAATGCAAAATAATTTGTTGATAAGCTTGTGATTGTACTTTCGACAGTAACGATAACAGGGAATATCGTGAAAAGCACGATAATGATTATTTTAGTCTCGAAGCCGTAACCTAAAAGAGCAGCAACGACTGGAGCAAATGCAGGTACTGGTAGTAACTGTGAAATTAAAATAAATGGAGAAAAGATCGTTTTGAGAATTTTAAATTGATGAAAAATTATCCCCAATATAGTTCCAAATATTACTGAAATTGAAAAACCAATTAATGCATCACGGAAACTAAGGAGTGTTTTTTTCAAGAGAGTATACTTTCCAGAGGTAAAGTCGCTTACAAGGTAGTCAACGATTTGACTAGGTTTTGGAAGAATTCTTTTTGGTATCTCGTAATGTATTACTATTTGTTCCCAAAAGAATAGGAGGAATATAATTAGGAGAATTGTTAATATAATTGAGAATATTTTTTTGTAGTTCTCTTTCATAATGCCTATTTTAGGCCAAAAAAAAGGAGCCTTTGGCTCCTAATAAACTAGTTTGTATTGATTAGTAATTTCTTGCGTTGAAAATTAGTCATTTATTAATCACATTTTTATAATTATAGTTTAGAAAAAGCCAAAGTCAATAGAATAATTTATTATAAATTTAATTATTATTGAAAGCTATTTATTACTTTCAATTAACTTTTGTAGTAGAGGGCTTAATTTGTATAATTAAATATATCTTGAATTACGATGGGAATTGGAAAGTTGATTTTGTTCTGCGGGCTACCGGGTAGTGGGAAAACTACACTTGCGAGAAAACTAGAAAAAGAAACCGCACTGGTGAGACTTTGCCCTGACGAATGGATATATGACTTATTATTAGACAAAGAAGACGCAATAGAAATGGAAAGAGTCCGAAGAATCATAGAACCCATCCAATGGGAACTCACTAAGAAATTATTAAAACTAGGGAACGTAGTACTCCTGGAGAATGGCTTCTGGCCAGAAGAAGAAAGATCAATTTACAGAACAGAAGCAAAATTGTTGGGTGCTGAAGTAGAAATATATTATTTCCAAGTCAATTTGGATACTCTGAAAAAAAGACTGCAAAAAAGGAATGAAATTGCTCCAGAAGGAACTTTTAAAATATCAATGGAAGAAATTGAAAAGTGGGAAAAAGAATTAGAGATTCCGCAAAAAGCTGAGTTAGAGAAATTTGATAATTACCATATCTTTATTGATGGAGCCAAAAAGTGATTTTACACAAAAATATCACGTTGTGATAGTTGGTTCCGGTCCTTCTGGAGGTCAATGTGCGAGATTACTTTCAAAAAAACGACATAAAGTACTCATCGTCGATCGAGTTAGAGATTTAAGCTTGAATAATTTCTCAAGTGCAGGCGCACCGTTAAGTATTTTGAAAGAATTTGAACTCCCCAAAAGCATCGTTGCGACTTACTGGAACAAATTAACAATTGTTGCAACCAATTTCGAAAAGAAGTGGATATCTCCGGAAGACAAAGGAATTGTGATGGAGTTCACAAAATTGCGGGACTTTTTACTCGATGAGGTAAGGGATAAAAATGGTGTTGTAAAGCTTGGTTGGGAATACAAAAGTCATAAAACACTTAATGATGGAAGTGTTGAGATTAGCTTTTATAATTCGATCCAAAAGAGAAGTGAGAAAGTATTTGCTGAGATTTTGGTTGATGCGACAGGAAGTGCAAGGGCAATAACTGGCAGGAAAGATGATCCAAAGAACTATATTCAAGGAATCGGACTAGAATTCATTGTCGAAACAACGAGAGTTATAGATTCTAAAGATTTTCGATTTTTTCTTGGCTACAAATACATAACGAACGGTTATGGATGGATTTTCCCCATGGGGGACAGGGAGTTTAAGGTTGGTGTTGCATGGTATCCACAATATCTTAAGAAACCTATTCAACCTGCAAAATATATTGAGAAAATTGTTGAAGATTATCTAGGATTAGATAAACACGAATATAAAATTACCGAAAAACATGGAGGTACTCTTTTCTATAACTCCAAGAGAAAAGATACATACCAAAATGGCAGGGTAGTGGGCATAGGAGATGTAGTATCCTCCGTAAATTGGCTAGGAGGGGAAGGTATACGTTACGGGATGAGAAATGCCACTCTAGCCTCAAAGTATATTGATGAAGCACTTAAAAATAGAAATTATAATTTCAAAAAATATGAAACAGTCGCGAAAAAATATTTAAGAAGAGAATACTGGCTAGCCGAAAAACTGTCTAAGCTTGTTTATGGAAAACTTAGTGATAGAAATATTACCAGAGGTGTAAAAGCCGTTTCTTTGTTTAACTATGATGAAATTTTGAAAGTATTATTTGAGAATGATTACTCAAAATTATTTGTTGTTATAAATAGATACATGAAGAAAAAATTGTTGAGGTTCTAATTATTCCAATTGTATCCTTTTCTGTTCTTTTAAGTTGATACATATTTACTCTCAGAATCTCCGAAATACACTCAAAATGTGTTAAAATGATATGTTTAACTTCCCCCTTGAAGCATGAACTTATAAATCCTATTATTTCAGGATTTTATCTATTCGAGGAAATTAAGATTATAGAATTAAAATAGATAAAAATTAGATAAAGAAAATGCCAGAATTTTCTAGACCAAAATACGAACATGAAGGTGCATATCGGATAGATATGCTTCCAGATGGTCCAGTAATGATTTTTGAGGAATATAAGGACTATGGTCAGGAATTTAAACCATACTGGTATTTTGGACAATTAGTTTCGAATGGTGTGTTACAAGAGGTTGGGAGGTTTATAAAACCATTCGAGGGTGTTTTTACGATTTTAGACGCAGACAATGCACCATATTTATCTGGGTATGTGACTGTTCAACAAGGAATCAATATATACGGTGTTCATTCTAGTACGAATGCTTATCATATACGAGAATGATTGATTAGAAAAAATTTAATACTAATGTCAAATAATATAATTATATAAGTTATGGACCAGAACAGAATTAGAAATATTGCGATAATTGCACATGTTGATCATGGGAAAACTACTCTTGTGGATGCATTCTTAAAGCAAACACACGTATTTCGAGAGAATCAAGAAGAAATGAACCAGAGCATGATCCTCGATACAGGTGATTTGGAACGGGAAAAGGGGATTACAATCAAAGCTAAAAATGTTTCAGTTGAATATAATGGTTATCACATAAACATTATTGATACTCCCGGACATGCCGATTTTGGAGGAGAAGTTGAAAGAACTCTTAATATGGCTGAAGGATGCTTGATTATTGTTGATGCACAAGAAGGTCCGATGCCTCAAACAAGATTTGTGCTCAAAAAAGCATTGGAATTCAAATTGAAGCCAATTGTTGTTATCAATAAAATTGATAAGCCTGCTTCAAACCTAGCTAAAACATTATCCAGAATTCAAGATTTGTTTTTAACTCTAGCAACTGAGGATGAACAGCTAGAATTCCCAGTATTTTATGCTATCGCTAGAGACGGAAAAGTTTGGGATGCCATCCCAGATAATATGAATTCAGAGACTAACATCAAGGTCTTACTCGATAAGATAATTGAATACATTCCTGCACCAAAAGGTGATTCACAAGCACCTTTTAAATTCCAGATAACTTCTGTTGATTACGATTCACATGTTGGGAATTATTTAATTGGGAAAGTGTTGGGCGGAACAGTAAAGTTGGAAGATAGTGTTGTGGTATCCCTACCCGGACCAGAAAAACCTGAAATTCTAACACGAGGTAAAGTAAAGCAGATTATGGTAAAACAGGGTTTAGGATTTACACCTATCGATAAAGCTGCCACAGGTGAAATTATTGCTTTAGTTGGAATCGATTCAAGGGCAATCGGTGCGACAGTAAGTACATCAGAAAATATTGACCCATTACCAATCATTGAAATATCTGAGCCTTCTGTAAGAATTAAAATTGAGGCAAATACTTCACCATTTGTTGGAAAGGATGGTGAATTCGTGACAGCAAAGCAGTTACAGCAAAGACTAGAAAAAGAAGCAGTACAAAATATTTCACTTAACATAGAAAAAACTGACCAGGGTTCGTTTTACGTGGCAGGTAGAGGAGATTTACAACTCTCAATTTTACTTGAAGAATTACGTAGAGAAGGATTTGAACTTCAAGTTCGAAGACCGGAAGTAATCACTAAAGTTATAGAAGGCAAGAAATATGAACCACTTGAAGAATTGTTTATCGAAGTACCTGAAGAGTACGGTGGAACTGTTTTAAATATCGTAAGTGGAAGAAAGGGAGAGATGCTATCAATGGATACCGACGCAGGTAGGACATATTTTTCGTATAAAATTTTGACTTCAAATTTACTGGGATTAAGGAATATCCTTATTACTGAGACAAAAGGAAATCTCATCATGCATAACTCTATGTTAGAGTTTGTTGAACAAGGTCCCAAAGTTGAATTTTTCAGAAGAGGAGCGATAGTATCTTCTGACACCGGTGTAACAGCAGCATATTCACTTAATACTATTCAGGAAAGAGGAGAATTATT
>OEIV010000264.1_pt1 | contig 31772 bp, 26 predicted proteins | sample 1539231 | NCBI WGS metagenome assembly OEIV01 (sample SAMN03794762, study PRJEB22550) | activated sludge metagenome | feature: wastewater treatment plant; material: activated sludge; isolation source: Wastewater treatment plant of a petroleum refinery complex | place: Argentina: Buenos Aires ... | reverse complement strand
AAAAAAAGTGCAATACACGATGGTATTGCACTTAATAATAAATTCAATGTTTATTTTATTTTGAAATACTAAATTTCACCAATTCAGCAAATGAATCGCCTTTGATTTTCAAAAAATATAAACCATTTGCATAGGCTGATACATCTAAGCTGTATGCTTGCTGGTTGACATGAATAGTTTCAAATTTCAATAATTTGCCCCCTGCATCTAATACTTCAATTTGTAATGGCGTACCTAAAGCCATTCCATTGATTTCAACATTTAAATAGTTTGCCGTTGGGTTGGGATATACCATCATACTGGTATGATCTTTCAATAGCTTCAATAAAATAACATTACTGTATTTATATTGTTGATCTATATCTACCATTTTAAGACGATAATAATTATTCCCCATTACTGGTTTTGCATTTACAAAACTATAATTACGTTCTGTAGAACTATTACCTGCCGCATTTACCATACCTAATTCACGATAAAGTGTAGCATCTACCGCATGTTCAACCACAAAATGTGAAGAATTGATTTCCATGGATGTTGTCCAGTCAAGCAAATGAGTGCCATTGATGTCTTTGCCATTAAATGAAAGCAAAGTAACAGGTAAAGGACCTAAAGGAATCACATTACTTGCCCAGCCATCTCCTTCACCACCTTTATACAATATTTGATTAAGGACAGGTAAATGGTTGTTTTTTGCCCAGCCATCACCGTCACTTCCAAAATAGGAGGGTGTGATGACATTAGGCATGAAGTTATTTAAACTATAGCCGTCCCCTACTCCACCATGATTCATCGTAGTATTCGAAGCTTGTAAATAATTTACTGCACTCCATCCATCACCACCACCACCATGGTTTAAAGTAGTATTAGAAGTCTGAAGATAGCTATTTGCATGCCATCCATCACCCACACCACCATGATTAAGTGTGGTATTGGATGATTGTAAAAAGCTGTTTTTACTCCAACCATCACCACTCCCACCATAAAATATGGCATTGTTTTGACCATACACAAGGGGGGCATTCAGCAGTATGAATAAGAACATTATTTTTTTCATTGTTAAAAATTTAAGGGTTTTAAAAAATAATATTATTCACCTGTTCTACATCCTCTGCCACCATAGTTATGTGAAGTTTTACCTACATTAATATATGAACCGTAATATCTATCTGAAATTGAAAAGAAGTAAGGATAACCGGCATTATTAAAACCACCACCACGAATTGACCATCCCGCGCCAGCTGTAGTAGGCCAGTTTGCTTTATTGTGCTCGCCATCAAGAGCTAAATTACCATCCCCATGGGTACCATCAAATGCTCTACCAGTTGCATCTGCACCTGACACTGCCCATTCCCATTGATTGCCTGACATTTCCATTACACCATAATAAGTAGCTCCACTGGCTGTTCTGCCAGTTGAGTTGGTAGCTAAAGCACCGCAACGAATTGGAACATTTGATGCTCCCGTTCCATAGTTACAATTTCCAATTGCCCATGTTTCTGTGGATGTACCTTGGTTAGTAGGTGTGAAAAGATCAATAAGTGTGGTATTTCCCCATGCATACTCATTGGCAATAGGCACTTGATTTCCACCTCTGCAAATTTTTTCATATTCAAATTCAGATAATGGTCGTAATGCTGACCAATCAAGAATTGATAATAAGTCATTGCAACTGATATAACCAATGGCTCTTTCAGGATTTGTTGCTACTAAGTTGGGATGTGTACCCGTTAACTGATAACTATTATAGGTGTTTTTGTTTACATACTTATTGTAGTCAATTGAGTTTAAAAAATCAACATATTGTTGTTGACTGATTTCATATTTCATACACCAAACTGCCTTATATCCTTTAGGATACGCAGCAGGCAATGTGCCTGTAAACCAGTATTGACCACCTTCAGTCCATAAGTTACCAGCATTTGCACCACATGCAATCGAATTTTCAGATGTAATTGGGAAATAAGTATCATTTACACCATCTCTGAAATGATAAGTTTCGTTACCTCCACTTCCTAAATTAAAGGCAGCTTGTGGGCAATACACCATTTCAACAGCAAACAATCTTATTTCAACACTGTCATTATCTAATACGCCATCTACTCCATAATTCCATCTAAGTCTTGCATTGGCCCAGTTAGCTGTACCAGCACCTACTGCACTTCTATACATCCAAACACCTTTGCCATCAGCTGGTGTTAAAATGGTGCTACCGCCTGGTTGTGTATGGCCACAAGCTGCAGCTGTACCTGGAGACACATAATTAATAGTGGCATGTTGCCAGTTTGATGAATTCACTTTTCTAAATTTCGCAAAAATCCAACAACCATCATAGTTGTTTTCATTGGTGTTAGTACGCCATGAGTTTTCCCAGGTGATGTTGTAGTTAATCAGCGTAAAGTCTGATGCCACATTTTGACCTGTTAAGAAAATATTTGATGTCGTAACATTGTTAGCAATGGATGCCAAACTTAGGCAAACCAAGGCAAAAGAAAGGGTAAGCAGTTTTTTCATGATTTATTATTTTAGGATGTAAAATTAATAAACAGTAAAAAATTTCAAATACCCTTAAGTGGGTATTTATACAAATATTCCCAGTTCTATTAATTATTTAGTTAGTACAATATCAGTATAATGACTGCGCACATTGCATTTAAGCCAATTAAAATAAGAATATCTTTAAAGTGTGCTTGGTATCATTTTTAAATAATTTGCCTTTTTTTGGCAAACTCAATTAATCCGATGGCTGTATGAATGTCTGTTTTACGGAATATATTTTTGCGATGTGTTTCTACTGTTCGTTCACTGATAAACAATTTGTCTGCAATTTGCTTGTTACTTAAATTGAGCGCAATACATTGAATTATCTCTATTTCACGAGTCGTAAGGTTTATACTTTCATTTTCTTTCTTTATTTTTTGATACAATTCAAGCTCATTCATGATTTCATCAGAAAAATACCTGATGCCATTGTATATACTTTCTAATGCATTGACCAATTCTTTTTTATCAATGGTTTTTAATAGATAACCAGCAATTTCAGCTTGTTCAATCATTTTATCAATCAACATTCCCTCCCCATTCATGGTGAGTGCCACCACTTTGATATGTGGAAATTGTGCTTTTACACGCATGGCTATCTCATATCCATCAATCATTGGCATCATCACATCGGTAAGCAAAATATCTACGGCCTCATGTTCCAGGCTATCTAACAATTCAAAACCATTGGTAGACTCATGCACTATTTTAAATTGTTTATGACTTGAAAGCAAGAGTTTCAAGCCATCAATTACAATTTGATGATCATCGAGTATGGCAATTTTTATGGGCGAAGTGCTTGTCATATTACTACAAAGTTTCATATAAAAACTGAGACTTTATAATTTTAAATCAATTAATTAAATCTATAGCGAATCAAAGTTTTTAGAATATCGATTTCTGCGCTTTTTTAAACTTCATATCTATTGCTAAAATGACGGCGATGGATAGGTAAAAAAGACTGCCAATTTTGTCGGTTTCTAATAATTCGCTGAAAAAATTGTTGATAAAAATAGCAGCTATACAACACAAAGCACTCATCACAACAATTTTATGAAAACGATCGGTTTGCTGATGATATACCTTTTGTCCATAGAAAAAAATGGTAAAAATAAGTATTGCGTATAACACCATTGCTGGATAACCCTGCTCAACGAGCATAAACAAAAAATAATTATGGGTGGTTGACCGTTCAGGATTTCGACTCACCCATGTCTTAAAAGAAGTAATGGTATAAGGTTTATAAAAATCATAAAAATTATTGGGACCTACACCAACATAAGGATGATCTGCACTCATACGTATTGCTGCTATCCATCTATAATATCGCTCGGCAGATGAAATGTCAGTGCCTTGTATGGTAGCCATAATATGATCTTCAAGAGATTCATGCATGATTGTTTTTTCAAATTTTGGCTTATAACTCAAGTAAGTGTTATTATGCGCAAGCCAGACAACCAAGGAAAAAACCAATACAAAAAATCCCAGTATGACCAAGTGCATCATTTTAAAACGGACAGCAATATAACAAACACCTGCAAACAGAACCGCCATCCATGCAGCCCTTGAATAGGAAAAATATACCGCTACCAAAAATACAACAATGCCAGCAATAGAAATAAGCCATTGTACACTCAACTTTCTACTTAAAACCAAAGCGCCAACTATAAACGGTATAACAATAGATACCATCGAACCATACATAACATGGTTTTGAAAAAAAGGCTGTAAGGGATCATGCACTTTGTCAAAGGCAAAACCCACTGCACTAAATCGGATTAATACGATAACAACAATAGAAAACAAACTAAAAAATAATAATTGATACGATTGAATAATGACTTTTTTATCTTGAAACAATACAATCGGATAAAACAAAAAAGGAAGGATATACCACGATTTTTTTAGTAAAAACTTTGATGATAGGACAATATTTTCTGATAATAAAACGGCAATGACCAACCAGATAATTGTAAAGAGCACTGCCAGAAAGAGTGGATTGAGCAAGATGGATTTTAATGCAATTTTTGCATAATTAAACAAGCAGAAAAATAGAAAAAATGCGGCATTGAGTATCATCAATGGCTCGTCAGGCATATCATATTTTTCTAAAAACTGAAATGAGATCGGCAAAGCAAAAATCAATGCATAAAAAGCGTAACGTATGTCTTTTAGGAAAATAAAACCGATACATACAGCGAATGGTAATAACATCAGATAAGGGATATCAAACACCACAGACAGTAATAGTGCACTTATGAAAAATACACTACCCAGTATGAATAATTTTATTTCAAAAGAAGACCCTTTCAGTATCATGCTAAAAATTTCTCTTTATTGTCTTTAAGTACTTCTATAAAAATGGACAAAACGAGCGAAAATACAAACGCTACAGCAAAAGCGATCATTACACCTAAGGTTCTGAATGGACCTGCTTTTGGTGAACCAGCTGAAGCCCATTGAGTAACATGAATCATGGGAAATCCATCAAAAGTGGCTGTTTTAAATTCGTTGGATAATGACATGTATTTTGCTTTATCCATCGCTAATTTATCTTTCATTTCTTCCAGGTTTTGAATTTCTTCAATACCCTTAGCATAGTTTTCGCCACTTCCTTTTGGATTAAAAGCAACCATGTTTTTTCTGCCAGGAGCGATCAAATCATAAATATTGTATTTTACACGTAATCCCACCAATGAATCGGTCATTACAGTTAAGGCCTGATCCAATGAATCTTTACGAATATCAAGTGAAAGCGCCAATTGCCTATTGATATTAATATACATCAAACGCAACTGATTTTCAATTCGATTCATTGCTTCATTGACTACTTCATGACAAAGATTTTGGTCTTCGTCTGAAAAATTGATTTCAATATGTTTAAAACCGGTTCGGTTGATTGAAAAGTTTTTGGTAAACTTTTTATACGTTTTTTTCATCGCCTCTTTATCAGTCGAATCAATTTTATAATGCTCCCTGATTTTAAATTTTTCAATCAAATACGAGATAACCTGAGCAGAATTGCCAATAACAAAAGCCCGGTCTACTTCATTTTCCCCACCAAAATAATCGACCCATTCCTGAGGGGTTTCTCTAAATAAGTTTACCCTCCCACTCATGACGGCCGAGCCAGTGTAGAATGACCCATAGGCATTGTAATAATTTTTTTGAAAAAAGAAAAATACAGCAGCAATGATGGCCACCGTAAAACTAAAAATCAATATTTTCTTTTTCCATTTTAATCCAATACGAATAATATCAAACAAGTCAAACTGAAATTCTTTTTGTTCCATTTTTTAATTTAAAATAATTTAAACGACAAATATATAATTTATAAATCAGGTAAGGTAACTAATGAAGCACTATAACGTCAATCTACCGTTTTATATTGTCCAGGTAAGATTCAATAATTTTTCGATCCCAGAGTTTAATACTGTACACAATGAATAAAAAAATACAGGTATTTACGCCGATCGCATAAAGCAAGGGTACGTTAAAATAATGTAGGACAACATTTAATATAAACATTAATAAGAGGACCAGAATGAACTTACCTATACGTTTGTAATCAACGGATAACTGAAAATTTCGCACGCAATAACTGATATATATAAAACCCAGTACCCATTGAACACTGAAGCAGGTGATAGCAGCCCCAAGCGCGTGCAAAAAGTGAATAAGTACTACATTTAATGAAATTGAAAAAATACTGCCAAACAAAGCGATCTTTATGAGCAAAGAAATATTCCAGTTGGCAGTTAGTAAAGTGGAGTAGATATACATAATACAATAAGCAGGAAAGCTCGCAATCAAAAAAGAAAAAATTAATATGAGTTCACTATTTGTATCATCGGGATACAGCAGTGATAAAATATTTCTGGCGTAAATAATACAAAATGCCACTAATGCCAGAGAGGCTGTCAACATTATATTAGCAGTGGTAGCAACCAGATTTTCGACACTTATTTTTTTTGAAAGCATTCTTGAGAACATAGGTAACAAAATACCTGCAAACAGAAATGCGATCATATTGGCAGCATCCAGAATACGGTAAGCGAGTTGGTATATACTGCTTTCTTCCGCACCCACCAGTCGTTCCAGCATTGGCAAATCGGTTCGCATGTAGGCAGCCATCAACAAAATAAAAAGTGCATAAGGGATACTTTTTTTGCAAACTGAAAAGACTTCTTTCAGCGAGAAATGACTGAAATTTATTTTAGAATAACGCCTGATAATAATCAGCAATGCAACCAGTACAGCCAACAGATAAGCAATTATTTGAGCATAAATGAACCATTCAATTACAAATTCACTTTTGTAAAAAGGACTGAAAAGCAAAAAACTGCATATCCCAATCATCAGGATCTTGTCAAGAACTGAGAGCAGGCTATCTGTCTTAAAATCATGATTTGCAGAAACATTGCTCCTTAAAAATAGCAGGAAAGAATTCAACATTTGTACTACAGCCAGAAGGAAAATCAAGTGAATGGCTCGTTCGCTGTACTGAAACACCACAGCCACCACAAAAACCACTACAAAATAAACCGCAGATAAAATTCCTTTTGCAGCGATCATATTGGGCAATTTAGTTTCAATAAAATCGTCCCCGGCAGCCAGGTTTTTATTATTGTAATTGGTGATTCCTAAATCAAGCAGAATGTTAAAAATAATTGTCAACGATACTAGGGCAGTGTACAAACCATACTCATCATGCCCTACTTGCAATTGCACATTTCTATCGATTAAAAATATCCAGACCGGCTTAACTAATAAATTTAGCAACAGCATAATCGTGATATTTGAAATAAAATATTTTCTGAGCATGAGTACGTAGTTACCGTATAGTGTTTAGGTGTAAATGTAAGACACATTCATTCAAAACTTGGAAATTTTAGTTCCAAAAAAAACTTACGCACCCTTTTGGGGTGCGTAAGATGTTGTACTAAAACATTTTATTATGAAAACGTTGTAAAGATATAATAAATATATTACAATAAAAAAATATTTTTTATATTAAATTCTCTTTAAAATAACTCAAATTTCAGCTCTACCTTTGCACTCGAAAATTTATGAGAATAGCAGTCAATACACGTTTTTTGCTTAAGGGAAGGCTTGAAGGTATTGGTTGGTTTACCCATGAAATAATCAAAAGACTTGTAATAAATCATCCTGAGCATGAATTTATATTTTTCTTTGATCGCCCCTATGATTCGCAGTTTATCTATAGCGACAATATTACTCCTGTAGTGCTAAACCCTCCTGCAAGGCATCCTATTTTGTGGTATATGTGGTTTGAATGGTCTGTAAAATTTGCTTTAAAAAAATACAAAGCAGACCTTTTTATATCCACTGATGGTTTTTTAACCCTGTCCACCAAGGTCCCCACTATTTTAGTAGTGCATGATTTAGCGTTTGAGCATTTTCCAGAGCATCTTCCTTTTAAATTTCGTTATTATCTGCAAAAATTTACACCAAAATTTGTTGCCAAATCTCTACATACCATTACCGTTTCAGCCTATTCTAAACAAGATATCATAGAGAAATATGGCACAGATAGCCAAAAAATCAGTGTGGTATATAATGGAGTCAACAATCTTTACAAACCATTAAGTATCGATGAAAAAGCTAAATACAGAGAACAATATGCACAGGGTGCAGAATATTTTGTATTTACAGGTGCCTTACATCCACGTAAAAATGTCATTAATCTATTAAAAGCGTTTACCCTTTTTAAAAAGAAGCAACGTAGTAGTATGAAACTACTGATTATTGGCAGGTATGCCTGGAATAGTGAAGGCATCAAAGATTTGATTGAAAATCATCCTTTTAAACAAGATGTGATTCATTATAATTATATGCAGGTAGATGAACTATGCAATGTGATTGGAGCTGCCTATGCACTCACTTTTGTTTCATTCCTGGAAGGATTTGGTATTCCTGTTTTAGAAGCTATTTATTGCAATGTACCCGTCATCGTGTCGAATAACAGCTCATTGCCTGAAGTGGCTGGCAATGCCGGTTTATATGTTGACCCTACAGATATTGAAGATATTGCCGACAAGATGTGTACAATGTATAAAAATGAACATTTAAGAAATCAACTCATTGAAAATTGTAAAGTTCAGGCCACAAAATTTAGTTGGGATAAAAGTGCTATTTCATTTTATAACTATATGATGAATGCCTATCAACAATTTAAAAAATAAAAATTTCTGATTTTGTACACTTAGAATGTTATTTTTGACCATTAAATTCCATTCATGTCCTTACATACTGATACATATAACATTAAACTTGCCCATTTCGAAGGACCATTTGATTTGCTGTTATTTTTTATCGAACGTGATGAAGTGGATATCCAGAATATTCCTATTTTTAAAATTACCAGCGACTTTCTCGATTATATCAAAAAACTGGAGGTGTTGAATATTGAGCTTGCAAGCGAGTTTATCTTGTTTGCCTCTACCCTGATTCGTATCAAAGCTAAAATGTTATTGCCACGCAAAGAAATTGACGAACATGGCAATGAAATTGACCCGAGAAAAGAACTTATTGATAAAATATTGGAATACAAAAGGTTTAAAGAAGCCGCTGAAGAAATGCAAATGCTTGAAGCTGATAGAATGTTGCAATTTAAAAGAGGCAATATGCTCAAGGAGTTGCAAGAAGTGGGAGAAACAATGAGTGAAGGTACTGAAATACAATCGGTGTCCTTATTTAAATTGTTTCAAAGTTATGAGAAAGTGATGAAACGCATGCAAGACAGGTTGGCAAAACCTCAACATGTAGTTGTAAAATATAATTATTCACTCGAAAGTCAACGATCGTTTTTAATGGACTGGACCCAAAAAGAAAAAAAGATTGCTTTTGAACGCATTTTTCAAAGTTGTGAAAATCGGATTCATGCAATTTTTAATTTTCTTGCCTTACTTGAGCTTGTTCAACAAAAGTATTTAGGTATTTTAATTGGCGAAGGACGCAATAATTTTATACTTGAATGGAATGATGAGCGCGAAGAAGATGCAGTTTCTATGTTAGACGCCTGATGAATATGAATTTATAAACCCATTGTTTATAAATAAATTGAATGACCAATTAAATAAGTTTCTATATTTGCACTTGTATCAGGTGTCCTAAAATTTTTTACTTAAAAACAGAAGATGAAAAGGGAATACTGTGAAATTCAGTAACACTACCCGGTGCTGTAAGCTCTTGATAATTGTTGTAAAATATGCCACTGTATGTTTAAATCATATGGGAAGGTTTACAACAAGATAAGAGTAAGTCAGAAGACCTGCCTGAAACAAACCCATTTATTCGATGACTTCGGGAAAAAAGTCAACGGTAGGTATGAATAAACTTTTCATGCTTATTTTCATTTTCCATTTATTTATTTAAACATGAAAAAATTGATCTTTTTTTTATTAGCTTTTTTATCAATAAAAGCTACAAATGCCCAGGGAAATTTTGAAAATCTTACAACAAAATTAGATTCTACAGGTAAAGATTATTTTAAAGGTTATGCCGGTATTGCTGGCTTTAACACCTTTTCCACTTTTGGAGCCACATTCGTAAATAGGAATGATACCAGTGCCTTTGGTGATTCCTGGAGCGGTTGGGCTATATCCAGACTCAAAGACAGTATATCCATTGCCTACGATACCAACGATTGTGCTGCCATACCTGCTACAGGATATGGTGGTTCTTCGGTTTATGCTACAGCATACTTAAGTTATTTACCAGAAGAAAACAAAATCAGGTTTCAAAATGTTCAACTGGGAGTGATGGGCTTCTTTATCACCAATTCAACCATTGCTTATCGTTCCATGCAAAATGGAGATATGTTTGCTAAAAAATTTGGTGGTGTAAGTGGCAACGATCCTGATTTTTTTAGAATCATTATCAAAGGTTGGAATAATGGTGTATTGGTTCCAGATAGTATTGTGCATTATTTGGCCGATTTTAGAGATTCGAATAATGCCAATGATTATATCGTCAAAGATTGGCAATATGTCAATTTGGGAAATAAGTTTAATGACAGTATCATCTATCGATTAGAATCGAGTGATACCAATGCCTGGGGTATGAATACACCTTCTTTTTTTTGTATAGACAATATTTTGTATCAACCTGAAAGCGTATCCGCATTCAATACCCAAACCGATATCCAAATATATCCCAATCCATGTATTGATGAACTTGTGTTGAACAATAAATCACCCGAATCGTTAACCTTTACTATACTCCAACTCGATGGAAAACTGGTGACTCATGCAACAATACCCAGTATGCAACTCCAACATCTGGATACAAAAACATGGGGGGCGGGTATTTATATTGTGCATGTCAAATCGAGTACACGTGAATATTATTATAAAATTGTCAAGTAGAAAAATGAAAATATTTATTTTTTTCATTTTCACATGTCTGCTAAGCAATCCATGCCTTAGCCAGTTTGCTCCACAAGTAGGTTTGCAAGGAACTAGCGCGATTGCTAAAGATTCGAATATCATTCTTTCATGGGCTTCAAACTGTATTATACACAGAGGCTGGATTGACATTGCAGATACCACATTGGGTAAAACCAGTCAAGGGGATAGCCTCAGTGCTTTGGGAATGGCCGATGCAAATATTGTAAGTTTAGGGGATGGTGGAGAAGCCATTCTGTATTTTGAAAATCCGATAACCAATGGCAACGGATTTGACTTTGCCATTTTCGAAAACGGCTTTCGAAATCCGATAGATTCAAATGAAGCTTTTCTTGAACTGGCAACAGTGGCTGTTAGCAATGACGGTATCAATTATTACTCTTTTAACGCGGTTTGTAATCAAGACACCCTCTCCCAAATACCCGGTGCAGGTGTGTATCTGGATGCCAGAAAGATAAATAATCTGGCCGGAAAATATATTACCTATTATGGCACACCTTTCGATTTGGATGAATTGGGTATGATACTCGCTTTGGATATCTACAATATTCACTACATCAAAATCAAAGATGTAGTAGGCTCATTAAATAAACAATTTTGTACACGAGATATAAATAATCATATCATCAACGAGCCCTATCCTACCCCCTATCCTACGGGTGGTTTTGATTTGGATGCCGTTGCAGTAATACATCACAAATATCCTACTGGTGTTGAACAAACATACCAATCAACAAACATTCAATTATACCCTAACCCTGTAAATGATTTTTTATATATTGTTGATTTTACACCATTTACACACTATCGCTTATTTACGTCTACTGGTCAATTATTAAAAAAAGAACTCATTGCAAAATGCATTGAAACCCATACCCTAAAGAGTGGACTGTATTGGATAGAACTGGAAAGCAAGCAGGGAAATAAACAGGTATTCAGATTTGTTAAGCAATGAGAAACCAGTTTTATCATATCATGATTTGTATGAGCTTCTTTATAGTTGCTTGTGTAAAAGATAAACCTAACCCCGAAATTAAACCTTTGCCCTCGCTGAATGCAAATGGCTTGTTGGTGTTGAATGAAGGTTCCTATAGCAACAACAATGCAGAACTATCCTATATCGATTTAGCAACTAAGGAAGTGAGCAACGCCCTTTTTAAAAAGGTCAATAATAAATCGTTAGGTGATGTAGCACAAAGCCTAACAATCATCAACGGTCGATATTATATAGCAGTAAATAATTCTCATAAAATAGTTATTCTCGACACGTCAAATTTTACTATTATTCATACCATTGAACAAATCAAATTTCCCAGATTTATTACACAAATAAATACTGATATTGCCTATGTTTCGAGCCTCTATTTACCCTATGTTTATGTGTTGCAATTGTCTAGTAATACTATTATAGATACCATAATTACTGACTTTCCCAATACAGAACAAATGATAGCATTACAGAATGATGTTTGGATATGTAATTGGGATACAGCCTGTAACTATTTATACAAAGTGGACAAATTAACACATCAACTTAAAACAAAAGTAAATATCGGCACTTATGCCCCACATGACATTGTACAAGATAAAAATGGCATGTTATGGGTATTATCAGGTAATAAATATAAAAGCAAATCATCATCCTTAACGTGTATAAATCCTGAAAGCCATTTGATTGAAAAATCATTTTCATTCCAAACAGACGAAGATCCTATTCGATTAAACATCAATGCAAGCAAAGATACCTTGTATTATATCAATGTTAATTATATTGGAGGAGCTAACAATAACGGCTTGTATCGAATGCGTATCGCCGATAATACTTTGCCTCCAAATCCGATGGTGCATGCACCTCTCAACACCTATTTCTGGGCATTCAATATTGATCCTGTGACCTCTCATTTTTTTCTTTCAGATCCAAAAGGATTTACCCAAAGCAGCACCATTTATGAATATACAAATGATGGTTCCCTGTTAAATACTTTTCAAACTGGCATAGGCTCAAATCAATTGATTTTTAGATAAATGAAATATAACATATCAATATTATTTATATTTTGGCTGAGCAATGTAAACGCACAAATTAATCAAAACGATAGCTTACGTGAAATCATCATTAAGGATAAAAAAACAACACAAATAATAAACACACAAACCATTGACAAGCAAACTCAGTTGCAATATCAAACCAACTCCTTAAATCATTTATTGGCCTTGCATACCAATGTTTTTGTAAAAAATTATGGGGTGGGATCACTCAGTACAATCAGCATCAGAGGTAGTTCAGCTGCCCAAACTGCAGTACTCTGGCATGGGTTAAATTTGAACAACGCAATGACTGGTCTGGCTGATTTTAGTATTTTACCCGTTTCGTTTTTTGATGAAATTAAAATTAATTATTCAAGCAATACACCCAATGCCTTAGCGGGTCATATTGAACTGAGTAATGATAAACCTAATTTTACTAAAAAAAATATTTTTCAAATAGGAAGTGCCTATGAGAGTTTACAAAATTCGGCCGTTTATGCATCTGGCTTACATGCTAATAGTCATGTTGAATTGGGTATAAAAGGATTTTATCAGCATGCCCAAAATCAATTTACCTATTTCAATCGTGAAAAAGAAACCTTTGAAAAACTTACACATGCCGAATCAGAAACAAAAGGCGTTATAGCTGATCTGTATGTGAAGTTATGCTCAAGACAAACCATCTCTTTGCATTATTGGACTCAAGAAAGTACGAGAGAAATACCTGCTGCTTTGTTTGAAAATAGGAGTACCAAAAATGAAAAAAATCAATCGACTAAGGCACTCTTAGCATATTCTATCCAATTAAACAATTGGTCAACAAAAACGACCCTTGGTATGGTCAATGATCGACTTGATTACTCCGACTCGCTCATTGCATTGTCAACACGATCTCACGCAATCACCCTACCCCTTACAGAAACCATTCAATTATTTCCTTCATCACATCAAAAAATAACCATACAAGCATCAGCAATCTATTCGAAATTGATTACCAACAATCATGAAGATTTACAAAGAGCTTATTTGTCTGTGCATTATGATATAGAACCTCGTTGGAGAAAATTATTTATTCAGTCATTTATTCAACAAGAATTTACCAATGTGTTTACCTTGCCATTGATTGCTGGTTTTAATATTAAGCGAAAATTGTATAAAGAATATTACCTGAATGCTTCAATATCGTCCAATTACCGAACACCAACCTTGAATGAGTTATATTTTACACCAGGTGGTAATATAAATCTCAAACCAGAAACCAGTAGAAACCTTGAAGGAGGCATAGAACAAACAGTCAATAAACGTCAGTATTCATTAAAAACACGTTCAACCCTTTTTACACGCGATGTAAAAAATTGGATCGTTTGGTATGGGGGCGCCATACTAACACCACATAATATTCAAAAGGTTTGGAGTCGTGGGGTAGAAATAGATGCTTCATTTCGTTATCAATTAGAAAGTGTGGAACCGGAACCAGCATTGGAAATCAAAGAAATACAAATTGTGAATCAAGTACAATCACCGAATCAGAACCAAGCCACAAATCTTCATTTTCAATTATTGTACTCTTATACCCTTTCTACAACCAAAGAATCAGCCATTGCGAATGATTATTCGGTGGGTAAACAGTTGCCTTATGTACCTCGCTATCAGGTAAAAATGAATATGGGTCTTACAAAAAATTTGTTTGAAATTTATTATGTTTATGCATATACAGGATATCGTTTTGTGACCACTGACGAAAGTGAATATCTATTGCCTTACAATACACATAATCTATTTGCTTCCTATCAATTACATTTGGGTAAACAGCACCAGTTGCTTACAACCTTTAAAGTAAATAATATACTCAATAAAAGTTATGAAAGCATAGTAGGTCGGATCATGCCTGGCAGAAATTTTAGCGTTGGACTAAACTATTGGTTTAAGCATTAATAATCATTCAACGATTATTTATCGTATTGCCATTAAACCCTTCATACAAGGGTGTTTTCACTTTATTCTTTCACGAATTTTAATGCAAATAATTGATTGTCTAATTCACATTGCACTACATACATACCACCTGAGAGTGTTGAAAGTTGGATTGATAAAATGGAAGCTGAGTTTGTGGTATTGAATGATTTTACAATTTTCAATTGCCCAAGCATATCAAATACACGAACATTTAATTTTTGCTTACTCTCAACAATGGCAGGCATTTCAATTAATAGCTGTTCTGTGGCTGGATTTGGATATACTTGAATTGCCTTCAAATCTATTAAGTCGCCTACCTCATCAGGATTATTACAGATGGCCTTGGTACAAAACCTAAGCACTTCAAGATGATTGGCACCACAATGCCCTTCTGAATATGTAAAAAAAACATCATCACCTGCATTATTCGTCGTTGCACTCTTTCCCATTGCATAACCTGCCGTTGTACTTAAACTGTCAATAGTAGTTCCATTGGTAGCCAATACTTTCTTCAAATGTAATGTTCCAGAGCCTAAGATACTAAGCGTGTTTAAATTGCTTAGGGCATCTAAATACACACCCATTGTACTACTTGTTGATGGAATTTTATGATCATATTGTAATTGACCAGCGCTATTATATTTTTGTAAATACCCTTTATTCACCATTGGTGTATAGTCGTGAATATCTTCTGTACCTACTACATAAATATTATTTAATTGATCAACCTCCAGTCCATTTACATCTTCTCTTTCATTATTGATGCCATTATAGCTTCTTGTCCAAAGCGTATCCCCATTGGCATCGTTTAATCTGGTCGTTTTTGCATCGCCTGTATTATTTCCTAAAATACTTCCTGCAGGATTATTATTTCCAGCAATGATGATGTCTCCATTCGGTAATTTCTTCATACAACGGTTGGCAACGTTCTCTATCATATTGGTCCACATTACAGTGCCATTATTATCAACTTTTTTGGTATAGCTTTTTAAATAATGTGTACCAGCAACGATAGAATCGTTTGTATAGGTAAAATAATAGTTCCCATTGGCTTCTAACAAAGTTGGACAAAACCAGGTAAGTTTGGACACAGGATACTTAAGTTCCCAAACCGTTGAAAAGTTTGCGGAGAATTCCTTCACATACATAGTATCATTCGTTGTAAATTGGTCACCATATGAATAGTATGCCAGTATGTTTCCATTTGATTTTTCATGAATTCCATATACCCCGTAGCTCCAGACATTGTTTAAAGAGGAAGCATTAAATCCGTTTAAATAATTTCCATTTAAATCATAAATTGCTATGATGGCCCCTGCAGGTGAAGGAACACCGTATCCTGGAAATAAAACATACACTTTATTTTGACCAATATTTACTTTAGCCGTGATGACATTCACTTGCGGAAATCCTGGCACTGAGACGGTATCAGTCCATAAAGTAGAACCATTTACATTCACTTTCGAAAGGATTAATATTTTACTTGGATCATCAGAATATACAATATAAATATTGCCACTAGCATCAGCTACCTGATCGAGGATCGTCATATTATGGGAAGCTGCAGCTTGACGAGTGTTTGTATATTGTAAATTGATTTGGGCATTTGTACAAAAATGCATCAATAGAATGCTAATAACGCTAATAATTTCTTTCATATTTGATTAGACGATGAACCTCAAACTTAGGTTTGTAGATATTCAATTAAATCGAATTTATATACTCGTTCGATTACAACCCAGATTACGACTGCAAAATATGGGTTAAACAGTAAAATAAAGCAATCGGAAATGAATCAACAAAGTTTACCAATTCGTCAACATCCGATCTTTATCTAAAATTTTAATGATATCATAGGTATTCACTGCTGGTAGTTTCATGATGTCCTCATTGCTTAACAAGTGGTTTGATGGCCAATGATTTGCAGGTTTTACTTTCCTATAATCAATGGATGCATCTATGATGGGAAATGGCAAATATCCTCCATAAAAATGTGTATAATGCCCTATGGTTGGATACATTTCCTTGTTTTGATATGGGTAAACACGCATCTTCAAACCAGGCATTTCGATTCGACTAAACTCCTTTGAAGGGTTTATATCTTTTTTCGCTGGTAATAAGGATTGTGCCTGCATGTGGCATGTCAAGCACAAATAAAACAGTACATACCAAATGATTCGTTTCATAAAATGAAATTTAGGAACACCTAAAAGTACTTATTTTTTTTCAAAAATCCCTTGTCTCTTATCTCTAATCCCTAATCTCTTATCCCTTTTTCCCTACAAATTATCCCTAAAATCCCTTCTCCTCACAAGTTTTAAATCCTGTAACACGGAAGATTTAACGTTCAGCGCAAAATTGTAACTCTTTCTAAACCCAAAAGGAATGAGATTTAAACGCATTTCCCAACAATGCAAATCACGATAAATATCAAAGGTCGTAAAGCTGATTTTTTTAGTGGCAAAATCATACCCACTTCTGATACCTATTTTCCATTTGGTGGTAAGATTGATATCGCCAAAAAAGTTTATATCCTGTGTAAGTCTCAAAGTATCTTTTTGTTTAGCAACTAAAAAATCTTTATTGATATTAATACTATAATTGACATTTAATGACCATGGAATATTGAAATCGGCATACCCACTATAATTTCGTCCAATGGCTTGTACTTGTTCCTCACTGGCCGTATTCATTGCATTCCTATTTTTCTTTACTGGCAAACTGGCTCCAATAGCCACATTTGCCCGATCAAAACGCATCAGCTTACCAGTTTTACTGTATTCAAATTCGGGTGTCACGCGTCCTGTTGGTTTGTCAATAGCATATAAAGAGTATGACATGCCACCTGAAATATTGATATTTTCAAACAATGTATTTCGATAGGTAATGGCCAGATTACTCCATCTAAATGAGTCAACAGCCATGTTGTAAAAGGTTGCAATGTTTAAACCATCAATCAAACTGACTTTACGTGTTCCATTAATAGTATCTTTTTTACTTCTTACTTTGAGTTGTAAGGTATTCCCTAAATCAAAACCAACACCTGCTACTTTTCCATCGGGTGGTAAGCCTAACAAAGCCCCTTCAAAATAGGATAAACGCTGGTTTGTATAATTTTTATCTACAAAGGAATTATAATAATAATTAAAAATGCCTCTGCCAAAATCAGGTCTGTAACTAAAACGAACTGCTGGTGTAAGTACATGTCTGATACCTCTGATAGCACCTTGTTTAAACAATTTGATACCGTAAATACGTGTCGACACCGCTGAAGAAAGATTGAAATCTCTGGCGGTAAAAAATCCTGTTTGTTTATTGGTATCTAAATTGCCTTCTGTAAAGTTGTATTGTTTGAGCATTTTTTGTGTATACCAATACTCATTATAGGATGCCCCAAACGTTAAATTAAAAAACTTCAATAAATTATAACTCGCGTTTATGGGTATTGAATGTTTAAACCCGTTTTGAAAATCATCCATCTGTAACTTGGAGAGATTAAAGGTAGAATCATAAAAATCAAGTCTGTTTAAGGCCGAAAATTGATAGCTTGCACCAATTTTTTCATACCATCTTGGCTTAATCACATCTTTTCGAAATTGAAAAGGAAATACCTGATTGACCGAAAAATTCAACTCAGGCAAGGTAAGTTGTACTAACCTGGTTTGGGTATTTTGGGTATGCCGAAGGGCCGCTGAAAAGTTAAATGGTTTGTCTTTCCAGGTTTTAGAATATGAAATATTGGATGAATAGTTATTGTTTAAATATAAATTGGCATCATAAGTATTATTGGTTTGATATTTACTACTTCCCACATTCACATTGGCACTAAAATTACTACCGGGCATTACATTTGGATTGATGGCATGACTCCAGGTAAGGAAAAAGTTTCTACTGATTTGATTGCCCGGTTCATAACTTTCTCCAATTTTATTGTATGCATAATTTAAACTAAAATTTCCATTAAACCTGTATTTATAGATGTAATTACTCACGATACCTGCCCGCCAGGTACCCAAGGCATACACATCTGCCAGGGCTAATAAATCAACATGATCGCTAATGGCAAAATAATAACCTCCTTCGCGTAACCCAAAGCCTAAATTGTCGCTCATATCATAAGTCGGCAATTTAAATCCACTTCTTTGTCCTTGTTTTAATGGGAATAAACCAAAAGGTAAATACAATGGTGTCGGAATTTCTTCAATAACTAAATTAGCCGGCCCTGAAACAGCTACTTTATTGGGAATGATTTTAATTTTTTTTGCGGCTATGCCAAAATGTGGATGAGGATCGTTACAAGTGGTATATATATTACCATAGCCATTGATTGAATTGTCATTGTTACGCTTTACCTGACTACTCAATATATACCCTTCACCATATTGCGAATAAGCATTTTCAACCAGGGCCCTTTTCGATTTAAAATTAAAATACAAGGCACTAAATGTTGATGACTCCTGACCTTGATTAATACGGGGTTTTACTTTACTGGTATCATCTGTTGTGGTCACAATTTCTAAGGCAGTCAATAAGCTCGAATCTTGCAAATATTCAATATAATCAGCCGTCACCTTGATATCTTCAAAACTAATTTCAGCATTGGTGTACAACATCAATTTTTTATTGATGGCATCATACACTAAGGAATCTTTTGCCTGATACTTAACTTCAGATTCCAGTTTATCACTTGAGATAGGAATATTCAAATTATTTAAAGAAGTGTCTTTGTTTTTTAAAGAATCCTGAATGATTTTTGTGGAGTCGGCGTATGATATTTTAACGACTTGTGCGCTTGTTAAAGTATTTAAAAATAGCATGAAAATAACCAAAAATGAAATTGATTTTATTCGATTTGAACAGAAAATATGGCTATTTTTACGCTCTTGATGCATTTTGATTAACACGCAAAAGTATGAAACTATTTAGAAGCATACACTTTAAAGGGTTAAAAGAAAATTAAAGCTTCATCTTTATGAATAAAAGAACGAACTATTTTAAAGCTATATTGTGTGTATTGTTATCTTGCACACTCCTGTTTTCTGCTACCCCGCTTATAGCTAAAAAGAAAATCAGAAAAGTAGTGATCGATGCTGGACATGGAGGCAAAGACCCAGGTTGCCATGGCGTTTACTCCTACGAAAAAGACATTACCCTGGCTGTTTCCAAGAAAGTAGGAAAAATGATTCAGAACGAATTACCTGATACCAAAGTAGTGTATACCCGTGATTATGACTGGTATCCTGAACTGAAAGAAAGAACTGATATTGCCAATAAAGAAAAAGCCGATTTGTTTATTTCTATTCATGTGAATGCGACACCCAAAAGAAATTCACCGGTAAAAGGCACCTTGGTACTTGTTTGTGGCCCTTCACGTATCAATGAAAAAGAAGGTGCAATTGGTGAAAATGCCAATAATTTCGAGGAAAACCAAGGCCTTTTAGATCCCAATGACCCCATTACATCCATCATCATTGCCCAATATTCACAGGCATTTTTAGCCCAAAGTATCGTATTTGGTTCAAAAATAAACGAAGAATTTGCCAATCAAGGTCGCATTACTGAAGGTATTCGTCAGCAAAGCTTACAAGTGTTGGCCAGCAGTGCTATGCCTGGGGTTTTAATTGAAATAGGATACCTAAACAATATTGAAGAGGAAAATTATTTGAATAGTGAAGAAGGTCAAAATGAAGTAGCAACTGCCATTTTTAAAGGGATTAAATTTTATAAGGAAGAAAGTGAAAAAGACCCTATTCAAATTAAAATAGAAAATTAACATAAATAACCTATTACAGAATAAGATGAAATTTAAATTATCAAAAGAAATTAAAACGGGCTTACTTGGTGTGATCGCCTTAGCTATGTTTATATTTGGTTATAATTATTTAAAAGGGACAGGGCTTTTTTCATCCACCAAAATAATAAAATCAGAATACGACAATGTACAGGGATTAACTGCCTCCAGCTATGTACAATTACAAGGTTTCAATATCGGTGCCGTAAAATTAATATCCCTTTCAGAAAAACATCCTGGCAAAATAACGGTAGAAATGACGATTGATAAAGATTTAGAAATACCTATAGATTCTAAAGTAAAAATCGTATCCCTTGATTTACTGGGTACTAAGGCGGTATCGTTAATCAAAGGAAAGTCAACAACGATGATCAAAGACAATGACTTTTTAGCAGGTGAAACTGAATTAGGTACCATTGACGCTTTGGGTGCTGCCGCAACACCTGCCATTGAAAACATTAATAACATCATCAGTACCCTTGATACCACGATTCATAATATCAATAATATACTTGATGTCACAACCCAAAACAACCTTAAAACTTCAATAGCCAATTTAAATAAAACCCTGGCCGACTTTAGTCAGTTTTCAAATGAACTCAACGCACAACGTAGTAAGCTGACAGGAACGCTTAATAATCTCAACGCATTTTCAACCAATTTGAACAATAACAATGCAACCATTACGAAAGTGCTTTCCAATGCTGAGACTACAACCAACAATTTGAGCAAAATCAACTTTGAATCAACCGTCAACGATATCAAAAAAACATTGGGTGATTTGCAAACCACCATCAATAAAGTAAACAATGGCAATGGAAGTCTTGCGATGTTAATGAACGATGACAAATTGTATAAAAATCTAAAAAATACATTATCTACTGCCAACAACCTACTTTATGATATCAATGCAAGACCGTCAAGATATATTAACGTGAATATTTTTGGGAAGAAACAAAAAAATGAATGTCCTCCCCTACCTGCCCCAAATGCAAATGATTAATTTTTTTTTTAAAAGAATCAACAACAAGTTATTTTTAATGATGATATTGATGTTGTCTTTATTCATGCTGTTTCAAAGTGTTACGACTACCGCTCAAGTGGTTGAATTTGATAGCACAGGTATGAAAATCATCAAAATTTCGCATGCCGATTCTGTTATTGGCTTTAACAATGCTAAATCAAGTTATCAACGTTTATTAGGTGCTGTAACAATTGAGCATGATGGTTTTATCATGACTTGCGATAGCGCTCATCTTTTTATGAGTAATAATTATGTAGAAGCTTTTAGCAACGTAAATATCGCAAAAGCCAATGGCATCAATGCTCATGGCGACTATATTAAATATACAGGCAACAACAATACAGCCTATATGAAAGGTAATGTACAAATTGTAGATGGTTCAAATATATTAAACACTGAAGAACTCACTTACAATATAAAAACAAAAATTGGTAAATATTATAAACAAGGTACCATTCAAACAGAAGAAACAACTATCAGCAGCGAAGAAGGATCTTATAATGGTTACAGTCAACAAACCTACTTTAAAAAAAATGTGTTTGTTACGAATGCAAAATACAATATTGAATCAAAAGAGCTGACCTATAATATTAAAACAAAAGTGGTTAAGATATTAGATCAGTCTACAATCATTTCAGATAATAGCACTATACATAGTAAAAATGGTACTTATGACTCTAAAACGGGTAATGCTGTATTTACCAGCAGAACCACGGTTGAAACAGAAGATCAAACCATTATCGGGAACAAATTGACATACAATGAACAAACTGGAAATGCGACCGCAACAGGTGATGTAGTGGTTATTGATGTAAAAAACGAAACCGTTCTGAATGCAGATAAAGTAGACTATAATAAAAAAACAGGGAATGGGAAAGCGACTAACCATGTAAAAATTGAAAAAGAAAATGGCAAAAATATCCTGTATGCAAATGAAGCGATTTATAACAAACTCAATGGGTATGTAAAAACAACAGGCAATGTAGTCATTATCGATACAGAACAAAAATCGACTTTAAGAGCAGGTATCGTTGAGTTTAATGAAAATTCCAGCTTTATGCTGGCAACTGTCAATCCAAAATTAATTACACTTGCAGAAACGGATAGCCTGTTTTTAAGAGCTGATACCATGATGAATATTCGTATTCGGGATGAAAAAAAATTAACTAAAATCAATATCAATCCCCAGAAAAAGGAAAAACCGATCATGGTATATAATTTACTTTACGCTGATTCTACATTTAAAACCCTTGAAGATGAGGACGATAAAAAAATCATCATTGCAAATGTAAAAGTAAAAATATACAGCGATTCGATGCAAGGCGTGTGTGATAGTTTGATTTATAATCAAAACGACTCAAGTTTTAAATTATATAAAAATCCAATTGTATGGAGCAAAAATCAACAATCGAATGCGGATACCATCTTTATATATACAGAAAACAATAAATTAAAAAAACTTCAATTAATCAATAACGCTTTTTTATTGTCTCTGACTGGATTTGAAACCTATTATGATCAGGTGTCTGGCATTTATATCGATGCCTATTTTGAAAATAATGAAATACAACAAGTGCATGTTAACCAGAATGCAGAAAGTATTTATTTTGCAAAAGATGATAATGAAGCTTACTTAGGCTCTAACAAATCAGAAAGCGCCACGATGACCGTGTATTTTAAAGACAAAGAAGTGCAAAAAATAAGTTGCATCGACAATCCTAAACAAGTATTTACCCCTATAGATAAAGAAACGGATGCCACAAAATTCTTAAACACTTTCAGATTATTGACTGATCAAAAGCCAAAATCTAAAGAGGAAATTTTAAGGGATTAGTTTTGATTGAATGATTGCGAATTAAATATTTTTTATTTATTTTACACAATAAAACTAATCAATCTATGAGTGTATTAAAATTACATACGAACGAATCTTCTCCACGCACCGTTGTTATTATTGCTGGTGTAATACGTCGAATCAATAACAAATGGCAATTAATCAACGATCAAGGTCATGCACCTATCGGATTAAAAGCAAATATTACAGAGCCAACCACAAGCTCTATTCAAGTCAATTTTGAAAAAAGCTATGCACAAGTACTTACTTGTTCGATCACTGCTGATGAAACCTATGCCCGACGAGGTTTTGTATTTGGCGGCTCTTGCGGATTAGATAAAGTAATCATCTATCATTCAAGAGCGGGTGAGGCAACACTGAACACAGACTTAAATATTCTGGGAAGCAATATTTGGATACATGTTATGATGTATGAATAAGGTCTTGTTCTATGTTAAATAATCCATTGACGCTTACCTTTTATTTTAAACTTTTACGCTAATTTTTATGAAATCTATTACCCTGTTTTTTTTAGGTGTCCTTTTTTTGAATGCATGCAAACCCGCTGAATCAGATAATGTGATCACCCTGAATCCTGCAACCCATACATTCTCAAATATTGAAAAAGTACAAACAACCCATCTCAATTGGGATGCTAAAATCAATTTTGACCTGAAACAAATAAGCGGTACAGCCATATGGCATTTCAAAAATCTGACAAAGGAAAAATATATTCATTTTGATACCTATGACCTTACCATCAAAAAAATTAAAGTGAATGGTAAGGAAACCCAATACTTTCTTACACCCCTTGTTAAAGATTATGGGAGTGGTTTATCCATACCCATTAAAGAAAAAGATAGTATGGTAAGTATTGAATACAGTACAGGTGCCCTGGCTACCGCATTGCAATGGCTCACACCTGAACAAACCGCCGGTAAATTGTTGCCCTATTTATTTACACAATGCGAAAGTATCCATGCAAGGTCGCTACTACCCTGTCAGGATGCACCATCCAATAGAATTACCTATGAAGCGCAGGTACAAGTGCCTAAAGGCATGATGGCTGTGATGAGTGCGCATAACCCCACCGAAAAAAACGATCAGGGTATTTATCAGTTTAAGATGGAAATACCGATACCGACCTATTTAATAGCCCTTGCAGCGGGCGATATTGCCTACAAACCCATTGATGAAAGATGTGGGGTATATACCGAACCCTCCATGCTTGACAATGCGAGTAAGGAATTGAGCGATATACCAGCTATGATGAATGCTGCAGAAGCTTTAGGAGGACCTTACAGATGGGGAAAATATGATGTACTGATTGCACCACCTTCTTTTCCGATTGGAGGCATGGAAAATCCCCGACTTACCTTTGCAACACCCACCATCATTACAGGTGATAAGAGTTTAGTATCACTTATAGCCCATGAAATGGCACATAGCTGGAGTGGCAATTTGGTGACCAATGCCAATTGGAATGACCTTTGGCTCAACGAAGGCTTTACCACCTATTTTGAACGCAGAATCATGGAAAAAATCACAGACAAATCGTATACTGAAATGTTATGGGAATTGGGTTATCAGGATATGCAATTCGATCTTGATAATCTCGGAATGACTCACGCGGATACCCGTTTAAAGGTAGATTTAAAAGGCAGGGAACCAGGCGATGCCTTTACCAATATTCCGTATGAAAAAGGAGCTGTGTTTTTAAAAATGCTGGAAGAAAATATCGGGAGAGAAAAGTTTGATGTGTTTATGAATCAATACTTTACTACAAACGCATTTATACCCATGACCACTGAAAAATGTTTAGCTTTTATGACGGAGCATCTTTTGAACAATGATACCGTTTTGAAAAATAAACTGTTGATTAATCAATGGGTATATGAACCAGGTTTGCCTAGCAATTGCCCCCATGTATTGCCTTTAAGGTTTGCTCAGGTTGATACCCAAAGAGTTCGTTTCGAAAAAGATTTAACTGCCAAAAATATGCAAACCGCCCAATGGTCAACCCATGAATGGTTGCAATTTTTACGCAAGTTATCGCATCCTCTCCCCCTTGAAAAAATGGAAGAATTAGACCTTGTGTTTCACCTGACAGATTCAAAAAACAGCGAAATTGCGGACGAATGGTATCGATTGGCTATTGCTTCCAATTATGAAAAAGCCTATCCTCAAATGGAAATTTTTTTAGGCACGGTAGGTCGTAAAAAGTTTTTGGAACCATTATATATGGAAATGAAGAAAACGGATAAAGGCAAAATGATGGCTGCCCAGATTTTTGACAAATCAAAAAGAAACTATCACCCCTTGACCGCCCAAAAAATTGAGAGTATATTGAATGGAAAGTAATTTGAATTTATAGACTGAATACTATTGGTTTAAAGCCTGCACACATTGCATTTAAGTTAATTAGCATAGGACTCTCATGGAAGTGTTCTTAGCTTTACTACTTTGTAATGCCTATTTAAAACCCCACCCAGGGATAAGCTCTAGATGCAACAGCCACCCTATTATTAGGTACTTTAAAATTTAAAAACCCATTGTGTGGCAGGATTTTTTTATATGAATTGTTTTAATATCTTTGAGTATGGATTTAAATAATGTCCTTTGCAAAGGGAATAAGGTTGCATAGGAGGATAAAACTAGTTCTATAAGAGTTGTATGCTATTAAAAAGAAACACCCCACTTTGTAAAGAGTGAGGTGTTATATAATTAAACATTTGAAAATCTTCTACGCGAGTTGTAAACCTCTAAGTGTGATAGATTTTATTGCTACTGAATGTTCTTCTGTAAGACCTATATAAGGACTTGTTTGTACTAAATGATCTTTTAAAAAATCGGGAAGCTCATTTAAAGATTTATCATCATCAATAATGACAAAATTTTCATCAACATTATTGACACTAAACCAATTGACAATTTCATCTTTCCTACTAAGATTATTAAAATTATCAGGAAGTGATTTAATATTTTCAATGTGAATACCCCTATTCTTGAAAATACTTTTCCATACTTCAATGTTAAACTTTGATTTATGTGACGTTGTAAGCATAATAGTAACATCTTCAGAAATTAAACTCTGAAGCATACTAGTTGCCTTACTACTAAATGCAGGAAATCCATCATTCAATAACTCAGGACATTTCCAGCCTTTCGCAGGAACCATAACACCATCTATGTCTAAGAAGAATAACATAATTGCAAATTTACAATTTTATTTCAGTAAATCAACGATTTGCTCTATTGGAATATTGTTATAATTGGCATCTTGTTCATTTAACATATTGATTTTTGCAGATGTATCCCAATCTTCTTCCTCGAAAATTACAAATTCCCAATTAACCGAGGCGGTGGCAGATGTAATGTTTCCTGAAATTCTTTCAAGTGGAAAATTAGCTAAGATGGAGGCTATGTACCTATGATGCCCATCACAAATCAGGCTATTATCGACTTTTATACCGGAAAACTTTATGCCTGCAGACATTTTTTTGAATATCCTATTTATGACCGGTAGACATAATTTTGTTTGTGTTGAGTATAACTCAATTTTATTATTTTTAATGAATTCAATAATGATTTCTTTTGTAACACTTTCCAATATATTTCATTTTATATATAGTAAAAGTACAAAATATAATAGTGAAATTAACAGCATACAACACACGGCAATGAGTGATAGCGGCATTATAGCTTTTCAATCTGTTTTCTATATTGTACTTTGGAATAGATTTTAAACAGTGTATCATTGAATTCTGCGACGAAAGTTTGTCGCAAAAACGTTATTTTAAAAATGTATAAACATCAAAAATCCCACTGTATGGCAGGATTTTTTTATACGAATTGTTTTAATATCTTTGAGTATGGATTAAAATAACTTCTTTAGCTTACTGAATTTAGTAGTATAGGAGCATAAAACAAGTTCTATAAGTAAGCTAGCTGCAAGTTGCACGAACATACTTTTCCAAAATACCATGCTAATGAAAGATAATTTGCAAATAATATTCAATTCACTGTATCAGAAGAAAGTAATTTTCCATGAGAGGATAACTCTGCTGTGTGAAGTAGTTAATTATGATTTGCTTCGCGAGAGTTTTAATGTTGAATTAAAAGTTATTCAACCATTGGGGAACACTCGACCCTATAAAAACAGAATGCTTGAAAAGATCACCTCAAAACCAACTTTTACTGTGGGGGCAACATATCAATATGCAGGAGTGGATATTTTACAAGATAAGAAAATTGGTCGGCCATATTGTCCTTTTACAATCTGGGCTGATGCGAAACTTGTAGAAACTGTTAGCAAACTAAACAATGAAGAACTACAAAAGAATTTACAGGAACTTTTGTGGCAATAGATAGTTCAGCAACCAGCAGCTAACACATCGCAGAAATCAATGCGGGACTGAGTCTTAGGGCTGAACAATTTAATCTTCAAAAATTCAGCGAATAAATGCTTTGCTTTTACTCTATCTTATTCCGGCAATGCTTCTGCTGTGGGAACGTTAGCACTCATTAAGCTTGTTCCTTAGCAAACATATCGTAAAATTATAAGACAATCTTTCAAAAATTTGGGGGCTATTTTCAAATACTATTAAACTGTTTTATACTTTTATACCTGAATATTTCGCTCATGTAACAACAATATATAAAAAAAATTACAAAGTGCCTATTCGAATAACAATATATGAAACAGACCAATAAGTATTGATATTGCGAAGACAAGGAGTAGTGACAAATTTTGTATAGGGCGGTTATGTTGAGTCGGAGTAGTTGGAAGTTAACTGCTTCGCTCTTTTTTTAATTCTAAATTTATAATAATGAGAGATCTATTTTTACTGTTACTATTTATTAGTAATATTTCATATTGTCAACGTAATTTTTTTGAAAATGTATGCACACATAATTTTAATGAGAATCTTAAAACAAAGAGTTCGAACATAAAGTATTTTGTACCATGTGATTGGGAAGAAGAAAAAGAATTAGTTATGCCTGATTTGCTTAAACTATTCAAATTTTCTTTAGATAAAAATACTGGACTTATACTTACAATTGGAATAAAGGAGTTGAATGTTAGCTTGAGTAATGAAGAGCTAAACAGTATTTACACAGAAGATTTTTATAGAAATACTGCATCAAAATGGGGCGAGCATTTGTCGGGAAGAAAATATAAGATAGATAATAGATATGTAGCAGAAATTACATTTGATACACAGACTAACAATCCAACTACACACCTAAGAACGATTATTTTATACATTAGTTGCAGTACGAAATTAGCTTTCTTATCATTTATTGTAAAATCAAATTCTGGAAGTGTAACTAATTCTATTTTTAATCAATATCAACCATTATTCATTTACCTGTTTGCAAAAACAAAAGTTCAAATATGATAGCTTCAAAAATATTTCCCAAGATTTTAGCTTGCAGTCTTTTCCTGATTATAAATTGGTATAGATGGTATGACCCATATGACGAAATCCCTTCTTGGGTATATGATTTTATTCACTTGGGGTGTTTCTTTCTATTTTCATATTTAGCTTGCTTTGAATTGTATAAAAGATATTATCCTGTTGGTTTCATATATTCATTATTGGCCTTATTATACAATCCTATTTTTGACTTGCATATTGATATTAAGTACAAGGCATACAAAGAAATAAATTTTGAAGCATGGGACAATATTCACTTAATAACTGTTTCTATTTGCATTGCATTAATCGTATATGACATTATAATATATTTTTATTTAAAACGCAAAGAACAAAATGCTTAAAAGAAATACCCATCAAGACAAAAAATAAAAAACAGCATAGAGTAACCCAATGTTAGTGTTGCTTTACGAGTGCTAACACAACATAAGCTCAATGCGAGGCTGAGAAGCTATTCGATCGTTTGTAATTCTATCAATCATTTGTACTTTTACCAATCTGATGTTCTCTGAATCCCCGCACTAGCAACTAATGCAGGGAATGCTCACCCTAAAAATAATTTAAACAATCAAAACCCCCACTACAAACTGAGATTTTTTTATATGGATTATTTTAATATCTTTGAGAAAGGATAGTATTTGCCTTCTTGACATACCGAATTCATGTTAAAAAGGTAACATACAGTTCCTATAAGTACCTTACCCGCAACCCATAAATGACAGAAAGTGTGACTATGAACTTACAGAATATACATCCACCACACTATTTGGCTCTTTTGGTTATGCCAAGGCACAAACTAAATTAATAAGCTTACAAACTGTCAAAAGAAAAGAAAAAAATGTTTGAACAAACCTTTAAAAATATAGACGACATACTGCACAAAGATGCAGGCTGTGGCAGTGAATTAGACTATGTAGAGCAAACTTCATGGGTTTTGTTTCTCAAATATCTAGACGACCTGGAGAAGGACAAGGCCACAGCTGCCGAACTCACTGGTAAGACTTATACCCCCATCATTGATACAGCCTTCCAATGGAGCCTATGGGCAGCCCCAAAAGACAAAGATGGCAAACTCGATCACCACAAAGCCCTTACAGGTGATGACCTTGCTGATTTTGTAAATATTAAGCTATTCCCCTACCTCAAAAAGTTTAAAACAGATGCCGAAAGTGCCGACACCATTGAATATAAAATAGGAGAAATTTTTAGTGAGCTGAAAAACCGCATACAAAGCGGCTACAATTTGCGTGAGGTGATTAACCGCATTGACGAACTACGTTTTAGAACCCATGCTGAGAAGCACGAAATGAGCCACCTCTATGAAGACAAGATTAAAAATATGGGTAACGCTGGGCGCAATGGTGGAGAATACTATACGCCACGCCCTTTGATTAAAACCATTGTAAAAGTGGTAGCCCCTGAAATTGGGCAAACCATTTATGACGGTGCCGTAGGTTCAGCGGGATTCTTGTGCGAAGCATATGAGTATTTGAAGCATAGCAAGAAACTCACCACTGCCGACGTTACCACCTTACAGAAAAAAACCTTTTACGGTAAAGAGAAAAAATCATTGGCATACATCATTGGCACTATGAATATGATTTTGCACGGAGTGGAAGCACCCAACATTGTACATACCAACACCCTGGCCGAAAACCTTGCAGACATACAGGAAAAAGACCGCTATGATATAGTGCTTGCCAACCCGCCATTTGGTGGAAAAGAAAGAGCCGAAGTGCAGCAGAACTTCCCCATAAAAACGGGCGAAACCGCCTCTTTGTTTTTGCAGCACTTTATTAAAATATTGAAAGCTGGTGGCAAAGCAGGTGTCGTAATTAAAAATACCTTTTTGAGCAATACCGATAACGCGAGTATCGCGTTACGAAAACAACTATTAGAAAACTGCAACCTACATACCGTGTTGGATTTGCCGGGCGGCACCTTTACCGGTGCAGGTGTAAAAACGGTAGTGCTGTTTTTTGAAAAAGGAAGTGCTACCAAAAAAGTATGGTTTTACCAACTGAATTTAGACAGAAACCTCGGCAAGACCAATGCCTTGAACGAAAAAGATTTGGCAGAATTTGTTGAACTGCAAAAAAACAAAGCCGAAAGCGAAAACTCTTGGAGCATTGATGTAAAAGATATTGAACAAACAACTTTTGACCTAAGTGCCAAAAACCCCAATAAAAAAGAAGAAGCCGCCTTACGCCAACCGCAGGAAATTTTAGAGGAAATGAAAGCCCTGGATGAAGAAAGTGCAGATATTTTAAACTCAATATTTGAATTGATATGAAACAAGGTTGGGAAATAAAAACACTAGGTGAATTGGTTAACATTAAAACTGGGAAATTAGATTCAAATGCAATGGTTGATGGTGGCAAATATCCTTTCTTCACTTGTTCAAGAGAGATATTTGCAATTAACGATTATGCTTTTGATTGTGAGGCAATTCTTTTGGCTGGTAATAATGCAAGTGGCGATTTCAACGTGAAGCACTACAAAGGAAAATTTAATGCATATCAAAGAACTTATGTAATTACTATTAATGCAGAGAATAAAATTTTATATAGTTATCTATATCAGCAAATAATTAATCATTTAAAAAGATTCAAAGAACAATCCTTAGGTGCAAATACAAAGTTTTTAAAAATTGGTATGATTCAAGGAATGGAAATCCCACTACCACCCCTTCCCGAGCAACAACGCATCGTAACCATATTAGATGAAG
>OEIV010000263.1_pt1 | contig 31788 bp, 29 predicted proteins | sample 1539231 | NCBI WGS metagenome assembly OEIV01 (sample SAMN03794762, study PRJEB22550) | activated sludge metagenome | feature: wastewater treatment plant; material: activated sludge; isolation source: Wastewater treatment plant of a petroleum refinery complex | place: Argentina: Buenos Aires ... | reverse complement strand
TCTGCTTTTCACGACGTTTCATTTCTTTTAAGTCAGGGTACGGAGAATAGAAATGTCCCGGTGCGAATTGAGTTTCAAAATGCTTTCGCAAGTGATGCTCTTTTTTATACTCTTTCTCCATGTATTTATGCATGTGATTAGCGTGGTGGAATTTATTTTCGATATCTTCTAAAGAAGCAAGCGCCTGCATGAGACGTCTTTGGTTTTTTGTCTGTAGTCTTTTCATTCTTCTAGTATACTTTCTCCTCCTGACCTATCAAAGCGAAGGAGATAAAAGATCGTACTTAGACTAGTTTTGCTTTTCTTTCCAGAACCAATAGAATAAATGTAGACATATGATAAAGCAAAAATTTGCCACGAAGCCACAGTTATATATAAAAGCTTTGATGAAAAAACGATTCGTTATTTCTCTTGCAGTGATTATCGCACTCGTATTAGTGACCGTAATTGTCTACTGGCCTATCATCAGTGGAACAAGGACTGTCTATAGCGGGCTAGACAATGTAGACCAATTTTATCCTTGGTATCAGAAAATGTCATCCAGTTTTCATACCGGAGATTACGCTCTCTGGGATGCGAACGTACTAGGGGGTAAATCCTTTATTGGAGAAACACAACCCGGAGTCTTGTATCCACTCAATATTCTTTGGATTTGGTCGTTTGGTTCCTCAAGTGGCATAACGCGTCATGCGCTTGAACTGCTTGTTGTTGTTCATGGCTTCATCGCAATCGCAGGCATGTACTGGCTTGTTCGTCGATTTCACCTCAGACGATCATACGCATTAATTGCAGGAATAACTTATGCTGCATTTGGTCCCGTCGTTGCAAGAACTCCAGCGCAAATCTGTATCTACTACGGGTTGACGTGGATCCCGTTCGTTATCGGTGCATTTATTAGGGCTGTTCTAGATAAACAAACGATTCTATATGGCGCAATCAGTGGCATTGCTAGCGGACTGATTATTTTAAGTGGTCATCTTCAACCGTTTATTCACACAATGATTATTGTAGGCGGAATAAGCGCATGGTTGCTTATAAAGAGCTCAGTTCCAAGAAAAAAAATAACAACCGCAATTTCGACAACTATTATAGCCCTCATACTCATTGGAGGCGCACAGGTATACTCGAGCTATAAGTGGTTAGGAGACGCATACAGACTTTATGGGGATGGATATCATGTACGAGACGAAAAGCCTTCGCTAAAAAGTTTTGTGAAAGATTTTATTGTCGAACCCTCTGATTTAGGTAACTTTCTTGAGCCAGGATTCCTACCAGAGAACAACTCCTTCTATATTGGGTTATTACCCCTCATGAGCTTAATAATATTGGGGGTACTGTATGTTTTAAAGAGGCAAGAAGATATTCGAATTCTTGGGCCATTAAATACGAGCGAAAAAAAAGTTTTTTGTGCGATAGGTATTATTGGACTCTTCGGGCTGATTGTGTCATTTGGATATCGGACATTTGTCGCTAGTCTTCTCTATTTCGTTCCGATGCTCGGCAATACCGTGAGGCAAATGAGTAGATATACCATTTTATTTCATTTTTCATTAGTGCTGATTTATGTATTTATCCTTAATACTATCCTTCAGAAAAAAATTTCATGGAGTGGACCAAAACGCACCATGATAAATGGTGCGCTCGTGCTCGTCACGCTTTTGCAGGCAGTGTACTTTTTCTTAATTCCTAGTACTTCAATTAATCGATTTTACAAATTTCAGGTAGTAGCTACCTTTCTTTGTATTGCGGTAGTAATGATTTTATCTAGATGGAAGAAATCCTATGCTCGTTATGCTCCGGTGTTTGTTATGATTGCCACTGTCCTAACCGCACACCTGAATATATATATTTATTCTATGCGGCCAAAGCAAAGTGCGCTACCGGAGCGTGTTTATGCGCGAACTCCTATTGTCGATTACCTTGAGTCAAAAAGTAAAGAAGGCTACAGAACGTTTATTATGGACGGGGCTCTTCCGCAAAATATCGGCGATGTGTATGACATCCAAACAGTAACTGGCTATGGTGCAACAATCTATAAACCATATCTAGATTTTATCGAACACAACAAAAGAGATGTCGGTGTGTCGTTCGACCCAGTAGACAGTAAGTATGCAGATGCAATGAGTGTTCGTTATGTGGTGTCAAAACAAAAACTAAACCTACCGTTATTAATGACTGATGGGAAAGTAAAGTTATACGAGAGGCGAACTTATTATCATAAAGTTATGTCAGTCGACTCAGTCGGTATATTAAATCAAATTCCATACGAAATCATTCAAATTGGTAATAATACATCGACTATACGTATTGGTGTATCCAACGATACACGTATAGTGCTTAGCGAATTTGCAGCACCGGGCAGGACGCTGAAAGTCGATGGAGTTAAGGCAAAACTTGAGACATATGACCCAATTCGAAAAAACTCGTTCGGCCCTTTTATTTCTACTATGCTTTCACCCGGTAATCACGTAATCGAATTAAATTTTAAGCCCCTTTAAAGTCAAGTAAATTGTTCGCCTATGATACGATTGGAATCATGCAACGAGCTAAAAAATACTTTTTAGATGCACCTCTCGTTACTCGCATAGCTAGTGGATTGTACCTACTCTATATAGCTGTGAATATGTCGCGACCACTCTGGTTTGATGAAGTTTGGCGAGCCTACCAAATAAGCAACTGGAAGTTCATTGACCCCGATAACGGGTCAGCGCCAATCTCTCCACTCTTCTTTTTACTTACCAAAATGATGACCGTTATCTCGAATAATGAAATAACGCAACGACTTATTGTTATTGCTGTCAGTCTTTTACTGCCGTTTGTTACGTACTATGTCATGTCGCGATATTTTGGGCGACAAATAGCAAAGATACAATCAGTTCTGATTATGGTCGTTCCAGGAGTTATCCAGTATTCCATAGAAAATAAGCCCTACGTCATCGACATATTTGCCATAATCATTCTATTGTATTGTTATGACCAATTTCGGCGCCACAAGGTACTCACGTATAAGACTAGTTTTATTGCACTATTTGGATTATTTATGTCTCTTGCGGCAAACATATTCATTGCCGGGCTTGCCATTGCTGGATACATCGAATTTAAAGGGAAATTAAAAGATAAAGACAAAAAAATAACGATAGTGCGCCTTTTATTGATAGCTGTCGTCGCCTTAATCTACATAGTATTTGGGTATTATCCTCAAATTGGCGGTGGGCTGTTAGGTTATTGGAGTGAGCTTGGCTGGCAAGGAAAGCATGGCATTGAGCTTGTGCGCTATTTTATAGAAAGTTGTTTGGATATTTTTCAAAAAGATCTCTTGCCCTTAAGTAGTTTTTCGTTACGTCGGGTGAATAAAACTTACATTGGGTACTTAATATCTTCAACTATGGTTATAGCTATGTTTATTTCTTGCAAGCTAATTTTACGTAAATATCGGCGTGCGGTCCCTATACTAGTCGCAACTGGCCTTGCGTGGGTACTTATACTTCTTATATCAATAAAAGGTTATTGGACATTTGGTTCTAATCGGTTAAATATTTTTCTGTTCGCACTTATGTTGTTGTTTCTTGCGCCAATAATAAATGAATTTATTGGCAAATCAAGCACTCGTTATCGGCTCATGAAGACGGTTCTTGTGGGAGTACTGTTCTTTCCGCTCATGAATGGCTTACTTGAAATTGGGGTAACGCAAATAAAAGTCATTAAACATATCCGCAATGAAGGTTATTTTAACAATCAGGGTGAAGGTCGTTATATGGACGAAATGAGATATGCTACTTCAATTTTTGGTCCACAGCTACAATCAGGAGACGCTATCATTAGCTTTCACTTCATGACCAAAAAGGCACTCATGTACTATTTGACGGATTATCAAGGAGGCGTCGCAAAAGAAGAAGAACTCACATTCATTCACGATAGCCGCACGAATCCTTTACCGGCAACTTCAAAAACATTTCATGAACTCGCACAAAAGCACCAGTCATTGTGGGTGATTACAGGAGTCGGACTCGGTGTCGATCCAATAAAAAAAGCAGGTCAAGATTATACAATTTTAAGCAACAAGACGTATGGAACCGTTATGGTTGCTCATCTTGAAAAAAAGCGGTAGACGCTACTTGGTTTTTCTCACAGTTAGATTGAAGTAGATAATTTCATAAATAGCCTTAAAGCCATCTTTCAGGCCAATTTTCTTACCCTCTTCTTTGCTTCGTCCGTAGTAGCTAATGCCGATTTCATATACTGCAGCTTTTGATTTCGCGACTCGCGCAGTGATTTCAGGTTCAAAGCCAAAGCGCTGTGCTTTGAGGTCTTTGGCAAGTGTTCGCACGAGGTCACCCTTAAATGTTTTATAGCACGTTTCCATGTCGGTAAGATTTAATCCTGTAAACAAGTTGGAGAGCGTTGTTAAGAATTTATTTGCGACTTGATTTCGATAATAAATGATACGGTGTGGCTCTCCGCCAATAAATCGAGACCCATAAACCACATCAGCATGGCCTCGTTCAATTGGGTAGAGTAGTCTTTTATACTCTTCTGGGTCATATTCTAGGTCGGCATCCTGGATTATGACGACATCACCTTTTGATTCAAGGATACCTTTCTTGAGTGCCGCACCTTTACCTTGATTGACTTTCTGAAAAATTAAATGAATTTCTGGATGTTTTTTCTCTAATTTTTTTAGAAGTGATCGGGTGTTATCTCGAGAACCATCATCTACAATAATGATTTCTTTTCTCGTTTTGCCAAGATCTACTTCCATTACTTCCTGGATAATTTTTTCTATTGTACGCTCTTCGTTGTAGCAGGGCATAACAATCGAAAGCAGTTTGGTTTTGCTCATCTTTGCATCTCCTTTAATTCCGTGGCATCTCTCGAGTATGATACCATGGTTACAAAGTGCGAGTCGTCAAAACAACCATCACTACTTTACTACAGAAGGATTTTGTTCGATTTTGTATTGTGGGCGGGGTTGGATTTATTGTTAACGCACTACTTCTCAAACTTTTTGTTGATTACGGTCACTTAAGGGTATATATAGCGCAAGCCGTTGCAGCAGAGATAGCATTATTTTTGAATTTCCTATTTCATCATAACTGGACGTACAAACATAAGACAGAAAACAAAACGATTAAGCAGCTGATTATACAGTTCCACTTAGCTTCGTGGGCTGCGATTTTTGGCAGCGCACTCGTTGTCGCGGTACTGGTGAATAAATTCAAATTATCTCTCATTTTAAGTTTAGCCATAAGTTCGGTAATTGCATTATTTTGGAACTTTTTTTGGTCGAAGTATATAATATGGCGGAACAATGATACTAACGGGTCGGGAGAGTAAGCGAGAGGGTTGATGACTGTGAAGATAGGAGTTGTAGGTACTGGGTATGTTGGTGCGGTACAGGGAGCTGGGATGGCTCACCTTGGACATGAAGTCGTCTCAGTCGATATAGACCCGGTTAAGATTGAACAACTACAAAAAGGTATTGCGCCGATACACGAACCAGGCCTTTCGGAGCTTATTGAATCCGGGATTGCAGCAAATCGGCTCATATACACGACAGACTACGGAGCGCTCGCACTCCATGAGGTTGAAGCAGTTTTTCTATGCTTACCAACTCCACCGAACGAAGATGGGTCGGCTGACCTAACTTATTTGTTGAGCGCTGCTGAAAGTATCGCGGGAGTCATGAAGACGGATACAGTGCTTGTAAATAAGAGCACGGTGCCCACGGGAAGCGCAGAGAAAGTAGCTGCTCATGTCGCACCTTTTACGCAAGATGGCGTAACACTTCATGTCGCATCTAACCCAGAATTTCTTCGTGAAGGATCTGCGGTTGCGGATTTTCTTGAACCGAGCTCAATTATTATAGGTACGGATTCGGCACATGCATTATCGGTGATGAGAAATGTTTATGCCAGTTTCGACAAAGATATATTGTTCGAAACGGATCCTCGAACAGCTGAACTGATTAAATACGGTCGGAATGGTTTCCGATCGGTGAAAATTACTTTCATGAACAATATGACAGAGGTTGCTCACCAGGTTGGAGCGAACATTGACGATTTGATGCATGCCATGACGATGGATCCGGTAGTTGGGGAACATTTTGTGAGTCCGGGTCCGGGCTGGGGGGGTAGCTGTTTCCCTAAGGATTCAAGAGCCCTCCTAGCGACGGCTCAGACTGCTGGAGTACCGTTTGAGCAGTTAGAGCGAACAATGGTCGATAATGAACGCCACAAAGGTCGTGTAGTAGAGCAAATTCTTACTCATTTCGGTAAAGATATAATGGGTAAAAAAATCGCGGTGCTAGGAGCTGCTTTTAAAGCAAATACTGATGATATTCGTGAATCGCCTGCTATACACATAATTCAATTACTGGCTGGGCATGGAGCAGAGGTAACTGTATACGACCCACAAGCAATGGAAAATGCGCAGAAGTATCTTGCGAAGCTTGAATCAGTTTCCTTTGCTGATTCGGCACTAATTGCAGCTAAAGATGCAGACAGTATTGTGATAGCAACTGAATGGCCGGAATTCAGTGCGATTGAAATAGCTCAATACGCAGAAATAATGAGAGATCGTGTCATTTTTGATGCGCGTAATTTATTTGATCCGAAAGACGATTCAACTGATGGTCCTGTTGCTGATATGAGAAAGCATGGCTTTACATATAAAAGTTTTGGAAGACAAGACTTAACGCCCAATGAGTAGAAACGTTTTAGTAACAGGCGGTGCAGGCTTTCTCGGTTCGCACTTTACGAAGAACGCATTGTCTCGCGGATGGGATGTAACAGTAGTTGATAATTTCTCGACCTGTAACGTGGATAATCTTGATAATGAGCTTCATAATGCTCATCTAAAAATTATCCGTAGGGATATCTGTGATCCATTGCCAAGAGAAATTTCTGAGACGCCCTTTGATTTGATTGTGAATCTTGCTTCACCCGCAAGTCCGCCACGCTACCAACGGCTTGCCGAGGAAACTCTCAGGGTGGGCACTGTAGGTGTTATGAACATGGTTACTCTGGCTCGAAAACACAAAGCGCAACTTTTTCACGCCTCGACTAGTGAAGTCTATGGCGACCCGACGGAAGGACATCATCCGCAAACTGAGGACTACTGGGGGAATGTAAACAGCTATGGTGAGCGGTCGTGCTATGATGAGTCAAAGCGTGCTGCTGAAGCAATTCTTTGGTCAGCCCGTCACCCGCACGCTTCAAGCAACTTATCTCAAGTCGATACAAATATCGTCAGAATTTTTAATACCTACGGCCCACACATGGACCCTGAAGATGGGCGAGTGGTAAGCAACTTTATCATGCAGGCGCTTCGCGGTGATGATATCACCATATATGGCACGGGCGAACAGACAAGAAGCTTTTGTTATGTAGATGATTTGATAAGAGGTTTCATGGCTATGATAGATAAGCATGTTGAAGGACCTGTGAACTTAGGTAACCCAGGAGAATTTAGCATGCTTGAACTAGCAAAGAAAGTCATTCATCTTACTAAATCATCATCCCAAATTGTATTTCAACCACTTCCAGCAGATGATCCTTCTCAGCGTCGTCCCAACATAGCAAAGGCGCATAGTCTACTGGAATGGACTCCAAGCGTAGATCTGGAAGAAGGTCTCACGAGAACGATTGCTTATTTTTCAACGCTCATCGACAAGACGAAGTAAATATTGTCCATATCCAGACTTTTTAAGAGGCTCTGCAATTTCTATTAACTGGTTTTTCGTTATAAAACCTTGTCTAAATGCAACCTCTTCGATACAGCCAATCTTTAAGCCTTGTCTTTCTTCTATGACCTGTACGAACTGGCTCGCCTGATTAAGACTTGCGAAGGTGCCTGTATCTAGCCAGGCTGTTCCTCGATCAAGTAACTGAACTTTTAGGCTGCCGTTTCGAAGATAAGCATTATGTATTTCGGTAATCTCGATTTCTCCGCGCGCACTTGGTCGAGCATCTTTGGCGTACTGAATACAGTTGTTGTCAAAGAAATAGAGTCCTGGTATAGCATAGTTACTTTTTGCTTTTTCCGGCTTTTCTTCGATACTAATCACATTCATCTGTTCGTCGAATTCGACGACACCATATCGTTCGGGGTCGTGTACAGGAGCTCCGAAGATAACACCTCCTTTTGATAGCTTGGCTGCATCTCGAACTTTTTGGTCGATATCACTTCCATAAAATATATTGTCTCCGAGCACCATAGCGACGCTGTCGTCTCCGATAAAATCGGCTCCTACGATGAATGCATCAGCGAGACCTTTCGGATGTTCCTGAACTTTGTACGTGAAATTGACGCCAATTCTCTCACCACTTCCGAGAAGCTGGTCAAAACGTGGCAGGTCTTGAGGGGTGCTGATGATGAGAATATCGCGAATGCCCGCACTCATGAGTGTACTGAGCGGGTAATAAATCATCGGCTTATCATATAAAGGAATAAGTTGTTTGCTTACACCGAGCGTAATCGGATAGAGTCGTGTTCCAGAACCACCTGCTAATATAATGCCTTTCATTTGGCCTCCATATATAGGCTATTATACAACTATGAACTGGGAATACTGTCCGTATTGCGGAGGAAACTTACGAAAAGAAGTCGATAAGTCAATATGTGAAAGCTGCAGTAAGCACCACTATGAAAACCCAAAAAGCTCCGTTGGAGTATTTTTATTTGATGAAGAAGGCCGGCTTGTACTTGCTGTTCGTGGGCTAGAGCCACACAGGGGTAAATGGGCTGCAGTTGGTGGGTTTGTAGCAATAGGAGAGTCACTTGAAGAGGCAGCTTTGCGGGAAGTGAAGGAAGAAACGGAGTGTAATTTAGGGGTAGACACCACTCAGCTAGAGTACCTTGCCAGTGTGTATATTGAAGTAGCCTTTATGGGGTATGTAACTCCAGTTGAGGTGACTATTTTTGGCGCAAAAATACTAAGCGACCATCTTGAACCACACGACGATGTATCTGGATTCGTTCGACTCACAGAAGACGAGTGCGATAGTAAGAAAATAGCATGGAGTAAAGAAATGGTGCCACTCGTTCACTCGGCATTCAAATGGTTTAAGCAAAACCTTTAATGTATTTTTCCAAGTCTTTTCGCCAATCAATAGACACGAAACCTGTAGTATGAATCTTTTCAAGTGAAAGGGTGCTTTGAAGTGGGCGGGGAGCAATTCCTTCTTTATCTGCGAAATACTCGGCCGTTGTGGTGTTTGTAACCGTCAAATCGTCTCGGTCCGCGAGCTTAAATATTTCTCTTGTTATATCTGCCCAGCTTGCTTGATTACCATCGTTACTGACATTGTAGGTGCCATAGGGCGCCTTGATGGTGAGCAGGTGGTCAATCGCTCGTACAAGTTCGCTCGTGAAGGTAAGTCGACCAATTTGATCAGACACTACTGTGGGTGAAATATTCTTTTCGGCAAGCCCCAACATGGTGCGGACAAAGTTTTTGCCGTCGCCAATCACCCAAGTGGTGCGTAGAATATAGAATTTCGGAGCCAGACTAACCGCTATATCACCAGCAGCCTTGCTGGCACCATAGACCGAGAGTGGGGCAAAGGACTCGTTTTCTAGGTGTATTGCTTCGTTGCCATCAAATACGTAGTCTGTTGATACGTGCATAATAATCATGTCGTTGTGCGTAGCTATAGCCGTTAGATTGGCGACAGCATCGGCGTTGATTGCCCAAGCTAACTTTCTCCCTTCGGTAGTTTCGGCGCCGTCTACATTGGTGTACGCAGCTGCGTTAATCAAGATTTTTATTCCCGACCAATCAAAGCCCTCAACTGAGCTTTTATCAGTGATATCAAGCTCATCAATATCTGCCCATCGAGCATTTGGGTATTTTTCGCGCAGTGCTCGACCAAGTTGACCATTGCCTCCAGTAATAAAAATGCTCGTTTCTTCCATGCTATACCTCCATTGGCTTTACGTCAGCAAGCATGGGATGATTCCTATCGCGATCATTCATTACCATTTGATCAGTCGGTATTGGCCAATCAATACCAAGAGAGGGGTCGGTCATGTTTACAAAACAATACTTTTCATAGTTGTCAGCGCTCCAATGAGCATTTACGTTATATATGTAGTAGGTATCATCTTCAAGCGTAAGAACTGAATTTCCAACCCCCTGAGGCAGGAATACGGCTACATTGGGGGTGATTTCAACGGTGACTACTTTGCCGAATGAGGGGCCCTTTCTTAGGTCTACATACGCCGAGAAAACCTTCCCTTTGACCACACTAATATATTTATCCCAAGGCTCAGCATGTACACCGCGCACGACACCCCGTTGTTTGTTGTAGGTTATGCTCGTTTGAACAACATTAAAGTCTTTAGGTAGACCAACATCAACAAGTTTTGCCTTTTGAAATTTTTCTTGGAAAAAGCCTCTTTCGTCTCCCACGTAAGTAACATCGAAAATCAACAACCCAGGTATAGCAGTTTCATGAGCGGTGTATTCAGTTGTTGCTAAGTTTGCCATTTTATCTTCCTAACTCCTTGTACTTTGCTTCAGTTGCTTGTTTTTGGGGTTTCCACCAGTCTTCATTCTGGGTATACCAGTATATGGTAGCTTGCAAGCCCTCTTCAAAGTTCGTGTAACGAGGACTCCAGCCTAATTCATTAACAAGTTTAGTATTGTCTATTGCATAGCGCATATCGTGACCTGGGCGGTCACTGACGTGTTCGAGCCAAGAGTCGTCTTTGCCCATCTGCTTTAATATGAGCTTGAATACGTCGATGTTACTTTTTTCACCGTTTGCACCTATCAAATACGTTTCACCGCTTCGACCACCTTCGATAATGGCGATGACTGCGCTGTTGTGGTCATCAACATGAATCCAGTCGCGGACATTTTCACCCTTGCCATAGAGTTTCAGTTTTTCTCCAGTTAAAAGGTTCGTAATCTGGCGAGGAATCATCTTCTCTACATGTTGGCGTGGTCCATAGTTGTTAGAGCAGTTTGAAATTGTTGCGTGAATACCAAAACTTCTTACCCATGCCCTCACTAACAGGTCAGACCCAGCCTTAGTGCTAGAGTAGGGGCTCGATGGATTGTAGGGTGTTTCTGGTGTAAATTTTGACGGGTCGTTTAGTTCCAAATCTCCATACACTTCATCGGTCGAGATATGGTGCAAGCGTTTACCGTGTTTTCGTACTGCCTCAAGAATCCGATACGTTCCTATGAGATTACTTTCAACGAATGGCCAAGGATTTGTGAGCGAATTATCGTTGTGTGATTCGGCTGCAAAATGCACAACGAGGTCGTTTTCTGCCACTAACGAATCGATAAGTTCTGCATTTGTAATATCGCCGGTTACAAACTCAATCTCGTTTAGGACCGGTTCTAGTGTTGCTATGTCACCAGCATAACTTAGCTTATCTATAACTGTGATTTTCCAATCAGGTCTTTCTTTTCGAACGAGATAGACAAAATTTGATCCAATAAATCCGGCTCCACCCGTGACAAGTACTTTTTTCATATATTAATTTTATAACGGTTTGGCGTAAAACGTACATTGTGAAAAATCGAAAATGAAAATGGAGACAATAATACATCATAAACGAATCATAAAGTAAGCTCGTTCGACAATTACATTTCCCAAGTATTAAGAGCGATTCGATACTAAGTGGAATATAAAAGAGAACTGGAAACTAACTACCGACTACTGAACCATTCGCTGTAGGAAGCAAGCTATCTTTCGTTCGGATAACTTCATCAAACTGGTAGCCAAGACCTTCAAAAATCTCGATTGACCCAAGCGATCGTTTTTGTATGGCGCCGTAAGACATATTTGTTATGTAAATCGTTTCGCTGTTACCCTTCAAAAGTGCACCTTCACGGTATGTTAAATCAGGCCCGCTCGGCAAGCTATCGTCGCCACTAAAGAACGTGTCAACACGTCCAAAATTGTAAGCATAGCTAAGGAATATCGGTAATGACGCGGTGCTTCTCAATGTCTGATCTTCTACAAGAAATACCTCATTAGAATCCTCGTTCCGTATAAGCGAACCGTCTGGATGTGTCGTGTCGCTCTCGCTTAATGGAGTGCCTGTAGGTAGGGCATCTATCACGCTCGTTGGAACGACGAGCACATCCTTAAACGATAGCCCAAGTCGTTGAAAGTTTTTAAATGAACCAACTGATCGTTTTTGGTCGCCACTGTCTGTGGCGTCAGTCATGTATACGGTTGATTGTCCATTGCCACGTAGTAACGTTCCTTCACGATAGTCGCTTATAGCAGAACCTTCTACTAAGTCCTCGTCGCCAAGTGTCGCAATCTTCACGTTGTCATGTTTATAGCCTTGGCTCAAGAATACGTATAGTGAACTCAAACTGCGGCGCTGTCCGCTTCCGACCAAGAATACCTCAGGATCATTCGGGAATCGGATGAGTGTACCGTCAGGATGTGCGAAACTAATGTTTACGATGGTCTCACCAAACCAATCGTTAAACATGCGCCAGAAATTACGGTTTCCATAGGCGCTACAAGAATCGCCCGTGCCATATAGATTGCCCAGGGCTGCAGCATTAGGCTGGTATGGGGTGTAATTGTATAAGCCTGCAGTTGCTTGATTTTCAATGAATACAGTGGAGCTTCCGCATGCACCATTGGGACTGTATTGGATGTCATTATTTCGATTTGCGCGGTAGCGGAAAACCTCAGATTGTTTTGCGTATCGTTGGTATTGACGCGCAGCATAGTACAGTTGATTAAAGAAGCCTGCAAATTCAGGATCACAAGGTGCGGTATCGGGACAAGAGAATCCGGTTGCTTTTTCGTACTGTACTGGCCATGGCCAATCATCAGTGATGAGAGATTGTTCTTTTTGCAGTAATACAATAAGTACCTTTTGACTAATGTTACAGGCCTTGCCTACCTCGCGGATTATTTGTGCTGCCGTTCTAGTCCCAGAGGAAACTGATCCGGTACAGTACGCATCTGCAGGTTTACCTGAAACGCTAAATGAGCCATCTTTTAAGCATGTGTAGGGTGGAGCAGGCTTGCCATTTGCAGCTGCCCATTGCTTACGCGTCATACCAGTTGAATAGTAGGGCTTGTCTCCGTTGGTGTCGCAATCATCTACCTTAGAATCAAGAAAGGATTGAATTTGCGCAAGACTGAGCCCTTCTTTATTGAAGAAAACGGAATCATCAATAATTCGGCCTGGATTAAAATCGTTACCGCTTAAGGCTGAAGCTTTTTGATTCGGTTGAATAAACATGATCATAGAGCCAGTAAATAGGGCGGATACGACGAGGCAGAATAAGCGTTTCATGGTTACTGTACCTCAAACGTTTTTTCTGCGCTAAACTTGGTGCCATCTATCGCTATATAGCTGACAACGACTTTCCAGTTACCTAGTTTCGTAAATTCATCTCTCGGTACGATAAATGTTGGGCAAATTGTCTCCGATACATCCTTTATACCCATCGTGTCCTTAGTAATCTGGAGCGAGTTGTCGTCTGAATACGTAAAGGTTGCCTTACATACACCGCCATCTTCAAAAATATCTCGAACATATGCTGAAACTTCAATGTTTTCGGAATACTGCTCAGCTCGTGTGATTACAAGCGAAGCATCTCCTTCGGTAGAGGTTTCTTCTTGCGATGGTAAGTCGTCCTTTTCGGTTTCGGTATCGACTGGAGACTCGTTTGATTCCTTGTCTTTTGACATGTTTGTTTCATTTACGGATTTCGAGATGGTTTCAGGGTTTGTTTCACTCTTTTGTTGAGTGGAAACATCTGAATCTCTGCGTAGAACGAGAAACACGCCAGCCAAACCGACAATGATTATGAAGGCGGAAAAAAGGATTTTTTTATTTTTATTTCGTGTATTTTTATTGTAATTCGACACAAGTAGATTATAGCATAAAAAGTATTAAAAAATCAATTTTACTTCAGAGTGAAATCGATGAGGTTGTATGCTGTCTTAGGTGCTACAATGATGAACAAGCGAGGGATTTATGAAAAAACATCTTCCACACCTTTTATATAAAGGACTTTTTGCTATCATCGTTGAAGCTTCAATCGTGTCAGCGGTAGTGGGAATTTTGCTTGTTTGTAAGCAATTCACGGCAACGAACGTTATTTTGCTTTCGATAGTCCCTGTTTTGTGGAGCTTTAAGCTAGTTGCAGGGCTAAAGTTGCCTGATGTGAGCGGCCACTGGTCAATAGATATTATTGCGCTCCTCTTTATGGTTAGTTGGGTCGGATATAATTTAGCATTTGTTTCACAGAGCGTCTTTCTCGTTCGAGATCCTGGCGTCTATACGGTAACGGCAAAGTGGCTTACTTCTCATAAGAATACTGATATTCCATATGACCGAATTGAAGGTGATAATGACGTTTTTTACCAAAGTCTTGGTATTTGGAGAGATATTAAGCACGGTGACGAAGATGTGCTGCAACCCCAAGGATCACATCTTTTGCCAGGGATGCTCGCATTTGGGGCGAAGCTAACAAATGAAAAGTTTATTTTTAAAGGAAACGTAATCTTTGGCGGAATTGCATTGTGTGCAGTATATCTTTTTGCAATTCAATTTATGAGGCGTTGGTGGGCTTTTATAGCTGTAGTTATACTGGGAGTTTCGCTTCCGTTCCTTTATTTTGCCCGCGACGCGTATACCGAAATAATTGCAATCTTATTTGCCTTCTCAGTACTTGCTACTATAGCGATTAACGATAGAATGAAGCACACTAAACGCACTCAAAAAACGAAACGAGCACTCTGGCTACTTATTGGAATAATGGCTGGCGCAGGATGTCTTGCGCGGCCCGATGGATATCTAGTTGCTGCATCCATTTTATGTTACTTGCTCTATGGTAGGTTGTTTCGAGCTTATGACTTAAAGTCATCGGTATTTCCATTTATATTAGGGCTTGCACCTTTAGCGTTGTTTGCATACCTTGATTTAACCATAATGACTACTTCGTACTATGAAGGGCATGGCACATTGGTGAAAGCTGAAATTATACTCTTGCTATTACTTTCTGGCGTAATAGTAGTAGCGAATAAGATGCTGCGGCTGTTGTCGAAGATTTCTTTTCAGCGACGCCTGAAAAAACTATTAAATAATCGCAATCGAAATGGCATGTTTATTACGTTGCTTTTCTCGCTTTTTCTCGTTCTTATGTACAGTAGGCCAATTTGGTATACGGCACATTCAGGTGGAAATGGCTATGGCGGGCTCGTTACAGCCAGTATTCAGCAACAGCGTGGCGATGTTGTAGACGGCAGAAGGAACTATGCGGAATTATCATTCCATTGGGTGAGCTGGTATATCGGAGAGATAGTTTTTGTCATGGGCTTGATTGGACTAGTGTACGCCACATATAGTGCAGTGGCGCGTAAAGATGATCGATTCATCCCTCCGCTCATTGTGTTACTTTCGGGTTTTCTACTCTATGCTATTAAGCCGAGTATTACGCCAGATCAAATTTGGGCCGTTCGCAGGTTTTTGCCCGTAGCCATCCCTGGAATGATAGTGTTCTCATTGTTTACACTCGAAAAAATAACCCAGCAATGGAGCATCTCTTATTCAAAATATTTTCGTGTAAGCATGATGATACTAATCTCTATTCTGCTTCTGACGCCAGCGCTTACTGTTTCAAAACCGTTCGCAAAATTACAAGAGAAGAATAAACACCTGAATGCACTCATTGATTATTGTCAGCAATTGCCCGAAAATGCATACGTAATTTGGATAGGAAGCAGTCTTGTACAACACACCGTACAAACGACACGCACATATTGCGGACGACAATCAGCTGGTTTAAGTAACTTTATTCTTAAAAAAGAGACGCCCCAAAGATTTAACACAGAGGCTCTTAAAACGGTCAGCAAACAATTACGTGCCCAGGGGTATGAACCTATAGCCGCCGTCAATGGTACGCTTAAGGCGAGTTATGATAGTACACTTTTTGGTGCTTTTAACCCTGCAATTGTGTATCGAACAGAATCTATTGAGCAGACGCTCTCGTCTTACCCAACAAAAGTAGTGGAGTCATATGAATCTATAGAGCTCGCACGTATTGATGAGAATGGTAAAATCGTACAAATGACTAATCGTTAAATTGAAAGTTGGATATGGAAGGGTATAGTCTCGGGAAAGCACCACGCAACAAAGCATCACGTGAAAAGAAAATTCGAAAAATAAAAAAAATTCTATCGCAAGAGAGATCAAAGAAAACGAAAAGTCTGCTCGACATTGGTACCGGTGGAGGATTTATAGCTTCGTCATTTTCGCAAGACGGTATCAAGGTATCTAGTGTAGATGTTGTAGATTATCGTGTAGAAAAAAGTGGTTATACGTTTAAAGTAGTTACATCTGAGTTACTGCCTTTTTCCGACAATTCTTTTGATGTTGTTATATCTAACCAGGTTATCGAACATGTCGCAGATGCATCGCTACACTTACAAGAAATGAAACGCGTATTAAAACAAGACGGCATAATTTATTTAGCGTCTCCAAATAAATTTTGGCTAACCGATCCACATTACAAACTTCCATTTATTTCATGGCTACCGCGCCCATTAAGCGCTCTATATCTCAGGGTCTTTCGCGGTAAAAAATGGGATATTTATTCGCTCTCATTGCGTACGCTGAAAAAGTTGGTTCGCCAGAACGGACTTACTATGAAGGACTATGGATGGGAGGTCCTTACACATGCCCGCAAATATGAACTAAAAGTAAATCCAGCAATTGGGTATATGTTGAGCGTAACACCACGATTCATAGGGAAGGGGCTTCTCCATATAATCCCTACGCATGTAAAAGTATTACGAAAAGACGCATGAAAGAGACTTTAATTGTTATTGCTTCAACATTTCCTCGCTGGAAGCAAGATAGCGTGCCTACTTTTGTAAAGGATTTTGCCGATGCGCTATCAGATGATTTCGAAATAACGGTAGTCGCTCCGCACTATGGTGGTGCACTTAAGCGAGAGAAGATGGGCGCGCTCAATGTTCGTAGATTCCGATATGCCTATCCAGTCAGAGCTGAAAATATTGTATACGAAGGGCATGCAGCGCAAAAAGCGAATGCAAAGCCTCTGTATATCATCAAACTGTTAAGTTATGTAATCGCTTGTTTTTGGTCTACACTCCGAGCAACGAAAGGGAAAAGAACAATCATTAATGCTCACTGGATAATCCCACAGGGTTTTGTGGCGATTTTGGTCGGTTATTTAACCGGCTCTCGCACGATTATGACGGTGCACGGCGGGGATGTTTTTACGTTAAATGGAAAGTATATGTTAATGGTTAAACGATGGATATTGCGTCACGCAGATGAAGTAATCGTGAATAGCTCTGCAACTCGAAATGCATGTGAAAAAATATATCCTGACAGAAGATATACAGTAATACCTATGGGGATAGATGCCTACCAGAAAGAGATACGAAGGCGTAAGGGTAGTGGAGTGCACCTTCTTTTTGTAGGGAGACTGAGTGTTGAAAAAGGTGCTATTTACGTGTGCGAAGCGATGGAAATACTTAAGAAAATTCGAGATGCTAACTTTCATCTTTCAATTGTTGGAAACGGCCCTGAACTAGATACTATAAAAGAATTTGTAAAAGAACATCATCTTGAGAAAATTGTATCGCTGGAGGGTTGGTTGCAAAAAAATGAGCTAAAACACCGCTACCGGGACGCAGACGTTTTCATAGGACCTTCACTTGAAACACCAAATGGATGGAAAGAGGCTCTTGGCCTAACGTTTGCTGAAGCTTCCTATGCAGGTTTGCCAGTTGTTGCAACAAAAACGGGCGGCATACCAGACGTTGTTAAAGATGGTATAACCGGCTTGCTCGTTCAGCAAAAATCAGCACAAGATATTGCCAAGGCTGTTCGTTACTTGTATAACCATCCAGAAATTGCAAAAGCAATGGGTATCGCAGGCCATAAACATGTCGCTGATAATTTTACATGGGAATCAGTGGCAAGTCGTTATAAATCGGTATTTAGAAAATATCTATAAGTTATTCAGGATGTGTTTAGCCGCTGCAAATGGCAAGGTCGAGATGCCTAAACGTTTTTTTACGAGCGCATATAACACGACATTCTTGGCAGTTAATGATAGTGCTACTGCGAGGGCTGCTCCATTAATGCCAAAGAGTGGCACGAATATTATGCTCAAAATAATATTCAGGATTAGGATTGTTGAGACTGTGCCGTATGCTAATTCTTTTTGGTTACCCGTCATTGCAAGCATCTGGACGGTCGAGCCAGTAGCGAGATTGAACGTATGGGCAAGTACAAGTATGCGGAGCGAATCAATTCCGGTTTCTCTAAAGCTTGCACCGAATAATCCAAGTACCTGACTCGGTGCAAAATATAAAATTAAAATAAAAGGGAGGCCTGCTAACAGGGATAGGGCAGATGATTTACTTGCAACTAGTTCTAGTTTTTGTAGCTCTTTTTTTGTATAAAGTTCTGAAAATTTTGTCGTTGCAATGGCGTTAACCGCATTAAGAATGAGGCTTATAAGTGCTGATAAGCGTAGCGTAGCGCTGAATACACCTACAGCACTTGCAGGCAGCTGAGTACCAAGAATCAAAACATTTATTTGCCCTGTCATCTGGTTTGAAAAGTCTACAAATAGCAAGGGAGCAGCTACAATGATGAGAAGCTTCTTATCGAAAGCTCGGTGTTTATTCGTAGGAGGCATGATTCGTTTGAGTACGAATGAACACATAACTGCAGATATGAATGTGCCGGCAACCATACCGATTACGGCGCTCCCAAGCCCAATTCGATTGCCAGCGATAAAAATAAATAATAGAGTAATAATATTTTGACTTGCCCGCTCAAGAAAAACAGATTCTTTCACTGCCTTGAGACCACTTAAAAAGCCTGTCCGTACGTATAGGAGAGCCATTGGTGTTAATGACAGTGAAAATAATTTTATATAAGAAGTGAGTTCAGGCTGGTGAAAGATGTGGGTAGCAAGGTAGGGTGCGCTAATATATGTGGTGAACGTTAATAAAATGCTTAGTCTGAACGTGATTGACTCTGCACTATGTAGGAGACCTTTGAGGCCCTCCCAGTCTTTGTCAATTTTGAATCTTGGTATAAATCGAATGACGGCTCTATTAAAACCGAGTCTACCAACTAACGACAACATGAATATGATAGTAAAAGCGAGTGAGAATATTCCAACTCCTTGAGCACCAAATGAACGCGCTAGCACCAAGTCCAGTGCTATCTGAACGAAGCCTGCAACACCCAGTACGATGAAGGCCCACATTGAGTGCCTTACGACTTCAAAAAAATCTTTGTCGCTCGTTTTAGTCAATCGTCTTAAATTAATGCTCACAATATTTCCATACTTCCGACGTAATAATATCAGCGGGTTTATTTGCACGTATTACGCGTATCAACTCGTATCGTTTAGCAAGCTTCTTGTAAAGAGCAAATTTTGATTTTAAGTAATCGATGCCTTGGTCTGGTTGGCGACTACGTTGCATGATTTCTTGAGGCGAAATACTCATCAGGAACGCATGATTTGGTCTAGGGATAAGCATTTTTTTAAGTTTTGTTGATTGTTTTAGGTAGCTTATGTTTACTAGCGTGTCGTAAAAATATCTATCTGACAAAACGATATCGTATCCTTGTATCGACAGTTTCTTTTTAAGAACGAGGAAACGAACGATATCAATGGGCAGTAGAATTTCTCTGAGCATAATTGATAGTGCAGACGCCGAAGTGACTCCTCGTTCGCTCGCCAGATTACTTGTAGATTTTTTCTTTAGTTTTTGAGCCAATGAAAAATGAATGGCATGAAAGTAATAGGTCTTTTTGCCGTTCATTTCATACTTTTCACGCAACGCGCTTAGCTGTGTAGATTTACCACTTCCATCTAGACCGGAGATTGTGATGAGCTTCACGGATTTGACCTCGTCAATTCATCATAAAGCTTTTCATACTGTGCTGCAATTTTTGATATATCATAGTTAGCTTCTGTGTATTTTCGAGCTTTTTTACCGAGTTCATTTCGTTGCTTAGGATTTTTGTATAGGGTTATAAGCGCCGTTTCGAGTTCTATAAGATTACCAGTTTTTACTAAAATTGCATTTTGGTCGGATGAAAATTCTACCAGCACGGGGAGGTCAGATATGATAACTGGTTTTTCGCACGCCATTGCTTCAATAACAGCTAGAGGAACATCGAATTTTCCGTGCATGTTTAGGACGGGAAATATGATTACATCTGAAGCATTATATAAAGATGGCATATCGTCAAAAGTGTCAGTAAAAAGAACATGATCGGAGAGTCCCTCATGTTCAAGCTTCTCCTTAATCTCTTGTTTCTTGACACGATCAGCATCGTTCTTTATACGACAAGCAAAAATAAATAGTAAGTTTGGGATTTGTTTTTTTAGCCGAGGAATGAGCTCGGTCAATAAGTCTGTCGCACCAAGTCTCGTGTACTCTCCAGGGTATGTGATAATAAAGCGCCTAGCAGGAAGGTTGATCAAACTAAGCGAATGCGCGCTAGGTAGCCCGGGCTTATAACGGACAAGATCAATACCAGGATAGATACAAGTAACATTTCTATACCCAATGCTATCGAGCTTCCTTTTTGCAAATTGCGAATATGTAATGATCATGTCTGTCCATAGTAATTTTCTCAGTGTTGATTGTCCGTAAGAAGGATTGAGTGTTGCGATTGTGTGAACCGTCTTCGCGTGAGATCTACGGAAAATGGATTTTAATAAGGTGGTGTTCGTGCGGGTAGGAGTGAAAAAGAAATGAATTATATCGTACTCATTTCTTATTTTTCGTAATTTTAATAAACGTACTTTTTGGCGAGCGCTAAGGGTATCAGTACTATATAGTTTATGTTGCGTAACGCTCGAGTGTAGCTCACTAAGTTGCTGGTTTACGAGAACAGTTGGTGTGTACGATTTTAGTTTTTTCGTGAGTGAAAAAACAAAATTCTTGGATGCTTCGTCCCATGGCTTGGCGATTGGCCTTGATATAAATAGTGCTTTTTTCTTGTTCATTTTAGATTTTCTTGTATATACCCTATGAGCTCATGCCGTATTTGCATAGCCACATCTTCAAAAGACTTATTAGCATCAATAACAATTACCTCAGGACGATTAAGCATTAATTTGTCGTATGCACTGCAAGCTTCCTCAACCTTATCAAGGGGGTAGTCTTGTTTTCGAGCGTACGCAATTTTCGGGCTTACTCTCATGTAGAAGGTAATGTTCGGAGTTGACGGCATCCAGGTAATAATTGGATTTAGAATTGAACGCAATAAAGGTGATGAGATATATTTTTTAGTTGGATCGGTGATCATTGAATCGTAAAAATATCGATCGCAAAGCACAAGTGACCCACGGTATTTAGCCCATAGGGCCGGGATGATTCTCAGCTTGATATCAATCATACCAATACCCATAAGTAGTTTTTTAAATGAGGTGAGCTTTTTATCTTTTGCTCGCCCCTTCTCGATACCAGGTATCCAAAAATTTTTATTGCCAAAATAAGCTTCTTTCACGCCGAACGACGTTTTTAAAAAATCTGAAGTGCTTAAAGTAGATACAGCGGATGATTTTCCTGAACCGTCAATGCCAACAAACGCAACCAGCAGTCCCTTCCGCCGAATGCGATAATATCCCCTAAATCTAATAAATCGATTGAAGTAAGTATTATAAATGCGTAACGTTTCACGCGCACTGAATTTGAAATGTAAGCCCGCGATGTATCGCTTGTTTAAGAGCACGTGTTTTATTAATGTAAGATCTGGTGTTTTTTTGAGCTTCTTTCGATTCTTCTCAAATGTATCAACCCATTTTTCTGAAGGAAGAGAGAGTGTGTATTTTTTGCGTTTCGGTTTCGGCATGTCTTGATAGGTAAAGTAAAGCGGGATATAAGAACGCTTCTTAACGGCAATTGGTGCGGTATGGACATGGACAAGTACTTTTTTGCCTGAAAGCGTGTCCCAGCCAATCAATATGAAGGCGACACCCTTCGTAGGCGACCAACGGACCACAAACAGTCTATTCTCTCTTGCAATTGAGAGGAACGTTTCTTTATCTCGGTCCGATATCCAAATATCAACATCACCACGGTCACCCGAAAGGTCTGCTTGTAAGTGCTCTAGGCTTTTGAAAGTACTATATTCAAGACCGCGACGTTCGATGTCTGAAAAAAGCTGATGGAAGAGTTGTAACATGAAAAATCGATGCCTTAAATTACATTTTCTATTATCATAGGTGTATGAGCATACTATCAAAAATGAGCCGTAATAAGAAGGTGGTTCTTTCTATAATCACTTTAGCGGTTGTATCTTTGGGTGGCACCTTTGCGTATCGACAAATAAATAACTCCACACTAAAACAAAACGCAACTAGTGAAAAATCTTTTACATTCGCGGCAGTGGGTGATTTTGGCGCTGGTACTGATTTTACCCAGACACTCCAATCTATCAAAGCAAGTTCTAGTGACTTTACCTTAGCGCTTGGTGATTTTAGTTATGGAAAAATACAGCCTGAATCTGCGTGGTGCGAGCTGGTCACTAAAGAGCTGGGAGCCGATTATCCGTTTCAGCTTGTCGTAGGCAACCACGATGAAGGGAGTAAGCCTGGCCAGGGGCACATTAAAGACTACACGGCGTGTTTACCAAATAAAATTACGCCAATAACAGGTGAGTACGCAACGCAGTACTGGTTTGATTACAATCGTCTTGCTCGATTTATTGTTGTGTCTCCTGATATTCAAATAGACGGCGTAAACTACGATTACACAATGAATTCAGAACGATATGCATGGCTTGAGCAAGCGATAGATGAAGCACGAGCAGACGGTATGCCTTGGACAATAGTTGCAATGCACGAAACATGTATAAGCATCGGTGAAAAAGGATGCGAAATAGGTGAAGACATTATAAATCTGCTCGTTGACAAGAAAGTTGACTTGATACTACAGGGCCACGAGCATGGCTATATGCGCTCGAAGCAACTTCATCATGAGGGTGCATGTACGAGCATCGCTTACGACGCACCGCTACGTGATTGCACTTCAAGCATTCAAGACGGCGTTTTTGCGCGTCACAACGGGCCCATTGTCGTTATTAACGGTACGGGTGGCATAGAGCTTAGAGATATTAATGAATCCAGTAAGAATATCGACTATTTTGAATCGTGGTCAGGTAAAAATGTTAGTCCTGCGCATGGTCCAAGCATTGTTCGTGTAAGTGAATCGGCTCTTGAGGTGACGCATCGAGTTAATGATGGCTCGATTGCCGACCGCTTTCGTATTGAGTAGTAATTATGCTTTTTCATAACGACGACGCTTTGCATATTCAAGCGTCGTTTCAGCAATGATTCGATTGGTCTTTATTAAATCTGCAATGACACCGAGTACACTGAAAAGTAAACCAGCTGTGAATAAAGCGAATCCAAGGAGTAGAGACTGCAGATGTTGTCCCGGGTCAGTGACACCAACAATCAACCACAGGTATCGGACAAAAGGTATGAGGCTCGATAGAAGCAAGAGGAAGCCAGGAATAACAAAAACTTTAAGTGGCTCATGCATAAAATAGCTCTTACCAATAACAATCGACGATTTATACATATGTTGCCACATATTCTTAAAAAGTCGCGATTTGCGGGTTGGTGGATTCGTACGGACTGGAACAGATGCAATTGCCATTCGTTTGCGCCCTGCGTGGATGATGCTTTCAGTACAGTAGCTAAATGGATTCACGATGTGCATACGTATCGCTGCTTCTTTCGAATAAGCACGAAAACCACTTACCGTGTCGGGTACGTTCGTTTTTGCAGCTTTATTGACGACCCAAGAGCCAAATTGTTGCATCTTTTTTTTGAAAAATCCAAAGTGCGCAATCGTTGCAGTTTGTCGGTCACCAATAACGATATCTGCTCGACCCTCAACGATGGGCTTCAGTAACTTAGGAATGTCGGCTTGGGGGTATTGATTGTCGCCATCTGTATTAACAATAATGTCGGCACCATGGGATAGTGCGTAGTCGAGACCATCAGTGAAAGATTTTGAAAGACCTTGATTTCTACGATGACGAACAAAATGTTTTACGCCAAGTTTTTTTGCTACCTCAACCGTTTTATCTGTAGAACCATCATCAATGACAAGTATTTCAACTGCCGTAAAGCCGGGAATTTTCTTCGGAATCGACTTCAAGACGAGAGGAAGCGTTTTTTCTTCGTTTAAGCACGGAATTTGTATAAATACTTTCATGGATACCTCGAAAACATAGTAACAGAAGCAAGGTGATTATTATCTGATAGGTTCAAAAAGAAATCAACCCCTTCATATGCTAGACTGGAAATGCATAATCCAATAAACCAATATAGGAGTTATTGTGAAGATAGTTATTTTGAGTGGGTTTTTTAATCCGTTACATGGTGGGCATTTGGACATGATTGAAGCTGGTGCTGCCATGGGAGACAAGCTTGTCGTCATCGTTAATAACGACGCGCAACAGTTACTGAAAAAGGGCAAGATTATTCTCGACGAAAAAAATCGATTACGGCTTATTAGTGCCCTTAAGTATGTAGATGATGCGGTTTTGTCTATCGATCAAGATCCACCGGTCATTGAAACGTTACGAATCATTGCAAAAGAACATCCTAATGATGAGTTAATTTTTGCAAACGGAGGTGATCGTTCGACACCAGAGTCGGTACCCGAAACGGAAGTCTGTATGGAGTATGGGATAAAAATGGCATATGGTGTGGGGGGAATTGAAAAGGCAGATTCTTCAACTCGAATTAACCAAGAAACTGGGCATGAAATAGCTTAAGCAAGATAGCAACAACAGGAGTTCATAACTAGGTATGACAGATAACAACCCACTCTCTGAAAATGCAAAACAAAATATTTCTGATTGGTTGTCAGGAGAAAAGTTCGAGTTTTATAAAAAGGAGCTCGAACTTCTTATAGAAAGACAAGAGTGGACAGTCCTAGAAGATGCTTTTTTCCGTGTATTACCGTTTGGAACGGGAGGTCGTCGAGGCACGTGCGGTATTGGAAGCAATCGAATAAACCGAGTAACGATAGGAGAGACTGTACAAGCACTCTGCGATTACTTAAAAAGTCAGGTATCAGATAGCGAGCTAAAAATTGCAATCGCATACGATAGTCGCTTAACTAGTAAAGATTTTGCCCAGTATTCAGCACGAGTAATCGCAGGCAATGCCATGCATGCGTACTTATTTGATGGTCCGCGGGCAACACCTGAGCTAAGCTTTACACTTCGAGATGGAGGTTTTGATGCGGGTATTGTAATAACGGCAAGTCATAATCCAAGTTCTGACAATGGCATTAAGCTGTACTGGCGGGATGGTGGACAGCTCGTTGCGCCTCATGACAGCAATGTATTATCTATCGCTGCTCAAATTAGCGAGATACGTGAGTCGGGCGCGGATAGCTCATTTATTCACGCACTTGGCGTAGCAGAAGACGAGCGTTATTGGTCGGCGACTCATACTTGTTTGTTTGATACGGAACGCGAGATATCAATAGCTTATTCTCCTCTACATGGGACAGGTATAACGAGCGTATACCCGTCATTACAAAAAGCAGGTTTTCGTGTAAAACTTCTGGATGCTCAAGCCGAAATGAATGGCTCTTTCCCAAATGTCACGAACCATATCCCTAATCCAGAAGTACCTATAGCAAACGATAAATTAGTTGCGTTTGCGCTGCAAGAAGGCTGTGATTTAGCAACATCTAACGATCCAGATGCAGACCGATATTGCGTGCTGGTTGCACATAACGGTGGTATGGTGCAGCTGACCGGAAATCAAGCAGGTGTGCTCATGGCAGACTATGTTTTAAGTTCGCTTCAAAAAAAGGAAGAATTGACTGATAAACATTTTGTATGTTCAACAATCGTAACGACTGATATGTTCTCCGTTATTGCAAAATCATACGGTGTTCAGTCTTACACCAACCTACTCGTCGGCTTTAAATATATCGGTGAACAGATGAACATACGACATGATACGGGTGAAGGGATTTTTGTTTGTGGTATCGAAGAAAGTTATGGTGGTGTAATTGGAGATTATTGTCGAGATAAGGACGCAGCTGGACCTACCATTGCGCTCGCAGAGTGTGCGGCTCGTCTAAAGAAACAGGGGCAAACGCTCATTGATAAACTGGATGAGCTTTTTGAGACTCACGGTGTTTTTCTAGAAGATTTACACTCAGTTACGTTTCCTGGTGCTGAAGGTTTTGCGCAGATGCAGCAATTTATGAGCAACCTACGCATGAATACCCCACAAACACTCGGAGGTACACGCGTACTGAAGGTGCGCGATTATTCGGACGGTATTGAAATTAAAGATAAATGTGAAAACGTACTTCGGTTTGAACTGTCAGAAGATGCGCATGATCGAATCACCATTCGACCATCTGGCACCGAACCCAAATTAAAATTGTACGTCCAAGCACATGCTGCCAAAGGTAGCGGTGATTTGACGCAGATGAGGGCAATGGCACAATCAAAAATTGATTCGTACAAAGTAGCGGTTCTCAGCTTACTCGACCATTAATTACTTGAGTTGTCAGTTTTTTAATTGTTGCTGCCATCTCCACGCGTCTTTCAGGGCTTCATCGAGAGATTTTTCAGCTTTCCAGCCGAGCTCTTTCTCAGCTTTTTCGGCAGATGCATAAATAGCGGCAATGTCCCCCTGACGTCTATTGCCAATTATGTAAGGAACGGAGATTTTATTGACACTTTCGAATGCGTGGATAAGTTCGAGTACACTCACGCCACGACCGGTGCCGATATTGAAAACACTTGTCGGGGTGACCTGCCTGCTGAGATACTCGACTGCTTTAACATGCGCCTTGGCAAGATCGACCACATGTATATAGTCACGGATACAAGTGCCGTCAGGTGTCGGGTAATCATTTCCATAGACGGTGAGTGGTCCACGTACGCCAGCAACCGCTTGCGTGAGAATCGGGACGAGGCAATTTGGCGTTCCGTTCGGAAGTTCGCCTATCATACCGGTGGGATGTGCGCCTATTGGATTGAAATAGCGCAGGAGTACTGCAGAAATATCTCCCGTTTTTGCTACATCTGAAATAATACGCTCAGCTATTTGTTTCGTTTCGCCGTAAGGGTTCGTCGTGGTTTTTAATGAGGCATCCTCACTTATAGGGATGGCATCGGGCTCACCGTAAACGGTACATGAAGACGAGAAGATAAGCTGTTTCACCTTTGATTGTTTCATCGCTGAAAGAAGAGATAGAAGTCCACCAACATTGTTTTCGTAATACGCTAGGGGGATTTGAGAACTTTCACCTACGGCTTTTAGAGCGGCAAAATGAATGACTGCTTCGATATTTTCGTCGGTAAGTATGCTTGTGAGAGCAGTGGTGTCTCGAATATCAAAATCGTATGCTTGGATATTGTGGTTCGTTAACTTCTGCAATCTTTTGAGTACATCACGTGAGCTATTACAATAATTATCAACAATAACGGGATGATGCCCTTGTGCAATAAGCTCAACTAAGGTATGCGATCCTATAAAGCCGGCGCCTCCGGTCACTAAAATATTCATAAGTTCTCCTTAATAATACTCATGAGGTGTTTTTGAAATGCTTCTTCAGAGAAGGTGTGAGCATGCTGAATAATTGTCTGACGATTGTACATTTTATAGTTAAAGTTTTTCAAGATAGCGCCAAGTGAATTGACCGTTTGATGCTCAAAGAATTCACCAGTGACTCCCGCTCGCACCGTATCGAGCGAACCCCCCTTTTTATAAGCAATCACAGGGATACCTGCTGCTTGGGCTTCGACTGCTACAATGCCAAAATCTTCTTCGTTTGGGAAGATGAATGCTTCCGCCCGAGCTAAAAAAGTAACCAAAGATTCATCAGATACTTTTGTCTTAAATTCGATAGTAGGTCCTGCCATGCGAACTAATGCTTCATGTTCAGGACCATTGCCAATAACGATAAGTTTTTTCTGAAGCTCGTTACAAGCTTTTATCGCAAGATCGATTCGTTTATGGGCGACATGCCGACCTACAATAACAAAGCCATTGCGGGTTTCTCGTGAGTCATGAATGAAACGAGCGGTATCGCAAGGTGGGTAGAGGATTAAGGAGTCACGTTCGTAGTGTTTCGTAATTCGATCCTTCACTGCGGTCGAGATTGCGCACATGATGTCTGGTGAAGCGCTCGCTCTTTTATCCCATTTTTTCGCATAAGGCATGAGAAATTTTAGTCCTACTCGCCAGAGCCAGTTCACTCCATCTGCACTATTCAGGTAGTTTTCTGGCTTCACCCAGTAGTAGAGCGTCGGCGTATAGCAAATATTGATATGCAATCCGCTCACTACTTTTACCGCTTTTGCTTCAGCGCTTCCTGCGCTGATGACGACATCATATCCTTTTAATTTCATGTGGCTAAAGTACCATTGGCGAGGGAGGGTGAGTAGCTGTCGTTTTTTGAGTTTTTTCGGAAGTTTATCAAACCATGCTGTCTTGATTGTCGCTTCTTTGAATATCGTTCGTCTTGCCGAATCGTCACAGGTCGAAGTTATGATTGGGGCATCTGGAAAGAGTTCGTGGAGTGATTTAATGACTCGTTCCGCACCTCCTATTGCATCTATCCAATCACAAACAATCGCTACCTTCATCGTGCTCCATCTCGCCTGAGTACCATGACGATAGTACGTAGTAGAATGACGATATCGAGCCAAAAACTCCAGTTTTGCACGTAATACATATCAAGCTTTCGACGCTCCTCGAAAGGAATATCTCTTCGACCGGATATGGTGGCAAGACCCGTTATGCCCGGTTTTACGCTTAAAATAATGCTGTGCTTAGAAAAGAGCTGCATCTCTTGTGGAATCAGCGGACGTGGCCCAACGATACTAAGATTTCCTTTCCAGACGTTGATTAACTGTGGGAGCTCATCGAGACTCGATGAGCGTAAAAACGAACCCAGACGGGTGATGCGAGGGTCATGGTCGAGGGCATCTCCGTTTGCACGGTATTGTTTAATAAGCTCAGGTTTCCCCATCATGGTGAAAGCTTCTTCTGGGGTGGTGCCATCATACTTTTGATACTGGGAGCGGAATTTATAAATAGTAAACTTTTGATTAAAACGCGTTAATCTCGTCTGTTTAAATAACACCGTACTTTTTGGATCGCTTAGTTTAACAGCGAGGGCGGTGATTAATAATAGCGGGCTAAATAAGATAAGACCAACTGAGCTTAGCACAATATCGAACGCACGCTTTACAATACGACCCCAACCAATCAAAGCCGTCTGGTGTACCGCGATAGTAGGGATACCTTCAAACAGGTTTACCTCCATACTACCTACAAAGAGGTTGCTATTTCCAGGCACAAATCGATATCCAATATGGTGTTCTTGAGCGAATGTAAGGATTTCATCATTCCTTTCTTGATTGGCAAATAATTCAGTTTGGACAATACTTTGAATATCTCGGACTGATACTTTTTTTGCCGCTTGAGCGAAATCCTTAAATTGTAATTCAGGGCTCACATGGTCATAACGTGCTCGTCTGTCACCAACAATACCTATAACGCGATATCCAAGCTGTGTATTGCTCAGCCTTTCAACGAGTTCGTAGGTAATATCGGTGGAACCGATGATAAGGATATTATTAACGCCGACACCAAAACGAAATAATGTTCGTCTCGTTGCACGGGCAATAGTGCGGAAAAGCAAGGTCAGTAAGAAAGCAAAAAGAAAGCCATATACGGTGACGAGTCTTGCCGGAAAGACCGCCCGATTTAAGACGTACTCACTTCCGATGAGGAAAAGTATGCCAATAAAAGAGCCGATAAATAGCATAAAAACTTCTTTGAAACGATTTTCATACACGTGTGCTCGGTATAGCCCGAGCAAAGCGTGGATAATAAGCCAAAATACCAATAGTACAGCGATGACCCCGATGTACCCCCCAGCCGTAAGTGGTTTAAGGAGTGGGCGATCGTCAAGTTTGACACGGATTATGAAGGCAAGGGTAAAGGCTGCAACAAGCGCAAGAAAATCACCAATGAGTAATATGAAGCTGAACAAAAGCGATGCGCTATGTTTCATGCATCTATTCTATCACTTGTGGTGCCCAGACGAAGTCGTGTTTGTATTTTGTTTATAAATAGGGTAGCATAAGCATGAACATATGGCCTCAAGAAAAACACGAAAACTTGTCATACAATTCGGCGAATATATGGTGACCGGAGGTGTCTGGTTCTGGAGTGGCTACATTCTCATTAGTTTGCTCGATAACCACATCGGTTTGTTTACGGCGAATTTCATCGGTAATGCCGTTGGAATTAGCTTGAATTTTATATTAGAACGGTACTGGGTATTTCGCACAAAAAAACAGGCAAAACTCTCAGTCATGGCTTGGCGGTACATCATTTATACCGCGCTGAATGCTTTCTTGCTTAACTATGCAATTTTGTATGGTCTTGAGCGATATGCCTCATTGAAACCAGAAATTGGTCAATTTATTGCAAGCGCATTCTTTACCGTATGGAATTATTATTGGTATAAGACATGGGTATTTAAAGGGGTAACGCAACCGAGGAGGACACGGCATCATGCCTGAACGTACTAGACCAACAAAAAAACAGCACGAATTACTTCAGTTTTTGAAGGATTTTATTACTGAACACGGCTACAGCCCTAGTTATCGAGAAATCATGAAAGGCTGTAACTACACATCTGTAGCAACGGTTGCACTGCATGTAAATAATCTAATAGAGCGTGGCCATGTTATAAAGAGAGATAAGTCAGCTCGGTCGCTCGAAGTTGTGAGCGGACTTGAAGAATCTATTGAGGCTACGACTGAACGAGTACATGAACTTGTTCATGAAGTTGAAAAACGTTTCCAACAACTAGAACATCAGATGAATCAAGAATTGTTGGACGAAGTGTATGTGCTCGTTGGTGCATTAAAGATTCTTGGTCATACGGAATCCGCTCAATTGTTTGCAAGTAAGATTCGATCAGTCACTGAGAATCAGTAGATTAACACGTAAAGAATTGTTGCATAAGCGGTATACTACATATATGAAGCGAATGTTCAGTGTTCGGACATTTCGAAAGCGCCGTAGTCTTGCGGTGCTCATCGTATTTATCTCGGTATTGAGCGTTCAGTTACTGAGTAGCAATAAGGCGCAAGACCCTGTACCGCAGCGCCTTGATCAGCCAACAGTACTCGCTGAGCAGACAACAGGTAAATCTGCAATTGATGTACTGGGTTCACTTACCATTAAAGGGAGAGCGCCTAAAACAGGTTATGCGCGGAGCCAGTTTGGCGATGGCTGGGCACAAGTTGGTGGTTGTGATATGCGGAACATTATGCTCGCGCGGTATATGCAAGATGTGCGACTTGGAGAAGATCTATGTATTGTTTTATCAGGAACCCTAAACGATGTCTATACAGGCAAAAGCATCGCGTTTATTCGCGGCGAAAATACGAGTGATGAGGTGCAAATCGACCATGTTGTTGCGCTCAGTAATGCTTGGCAAACAGGGGCGCAACAACTTACCGAAATAGAGCGAGAACGTTTTGCGAATGATCCGCTAAACCTAATACCGGTTGACGGAGATGCAAACCAGCAAAAAGGTGACAGTGACGCAGCAAGTTGGTTGCCACCGAACAAGGCATTTCGTTGCCAGTACATTTCAAGACAAATTTCAGTAAAATCAAAATATAACTTATGGGTTACCGAAGCTGAACAAGCGGCGATGAAACGTGTCTTAAACGGGTGTGGGGATATAGGAG